>PVBE010303477.1_pt1 | contig 79848 bp, 66 predicted proteins | sample 1631181 | NCBI WGS metagenome assembly PVBE01 (sample SAMN08397723, study PRJNA350692) | Marine metagenome, whole genome shotgun sequencing project. | isolation source: water | place: Pacific Ocean | collected 2012-04
ATGGCGTTGGGCGAAGATCCCGGGCAACGATCGCTGGCAACCGATTCCAGAGGATCGGGACATGGCGTTCGTCCGTTACGAGGGCTTCGGGCCTCGGCTCGTCAAGATCTACGTCCCGATCCTGCAGCGATACGACCAGGAGTACCCCTTCATCAAGGGCCTCACTCTCCACGGATGGGAACAGGATCGGTGGCTCTTGCCGCAGCTGTCGTGGAACGACTGGGAGCCGATCATCGCGGATATCCAGGCGCGAATCGGCGACGACACGATTGATCTCGCCATCGCGAGCCTGCCTCCGGAATACGCTGCACTCGACGGGGCTCGACTGAGAGCAGATATCACTGGACGACGCGACAATCTGCCCGAAGCGGCGCGTCGCTTCTACGAGCACCTCGCACGCGAGGTCGATATCCAGACCTCGAATGCGTCAGATGACATCACCGTCGCACACCGTGACGACGGCTCGCTGCTCGTCGAGGTTCGGGAGCGAGGCGACGGCGCCGTCCCCGCGCGACTGCTCTACCGTCGTGAGTTCGACCCGCAAGAAACCCGCGATGTGCGTCTCTATCTACGTGATGGGGACGACACCATCAATGTGGCTGGCGACGCCGGCCGAATTCGGTTCCGGGTGATCGCGGGCAATGGAAGGAAACGTCTCGACGACGGTGCCGGCGGAGCGACTCGCGTCTACGACTCGAATCGCAGCGTCGAGGTCACGCCCGGGCGTGGAACCGAGATCGACGCGCGCGACTACGAGTTGCCGCACTCCGAGTCCGGCTTCGTGGACGTCGAAGACGTACCACCCCGCGATTGGGGCTCGGACACGGTTCCGATCCCCGAATTCAGGATCCAACCGGACATCGGTGTGTTCCTGGGCGGAGCCGTCGCTCACACGCGATACGGATTCCGAAAACACCCCTGGAGCAGCAAGCACAGTCTCGGATTCGGATGGGCCTTCAAGGTGAACGAGCCACGCGTGCGTTATCAGGGTCTCTTTCGTCCCGAGAACTCGAAGCTGGTCGGAGAGATCGACCTCGAGTACTCGGGGATCGAAATCCTGCGATTCTATGGCGTCGGGAACGAGACGACGGACCGGGGGGGCGGCTCGTTCTCTCGCGTCCGCAATGAGCAATATCGAGCGATTTCGAACCTGAGAATTCCGCTCTTCGGCGACAAGGTGCGACTCTCGACGGGTCCCTACCTGACGTTTTCGAGAACGGCAAACGGCACTCGCCTGATCGACACGCTCAATCCGTATGGCAACAATCACTTCGGTCTGATCGGGGCGCAAGTGAACATTCAGCTCGACACGCGGCGCTCGCTCAGCACGACGCTCCAGAATCTCGAGCTGCCGTTTCACGACAACCCCGCAGCGGGCTATCCCACCTCCGGCTTCTTGATCGATCTGACGGGGCGAATCAGCCCCCCGCTATGGGACGTCGACCGCACCTATGGATCGCTCCGGGGCTCGATCTCGGGCTACATCAGCCTCGGCGAAGACGCACGAGCCACGCTCGGTGCTCGAGTCGGCAGCCACCATACCCTTGGTCGAACGCCCTACTTTGATCTCGCGGTCGTGGGCGGAGGAGGCTTCTCCAGCGGAAGTGCTACGAATCGCGGCTTCAGACCCCGGCGATTTGCGGGCGACACTTCCGTCTACGGAAATCTGGACCTGCGGATCTTCTTGCTGCGGCTGAAGATCATCGTACCCGGTGATCTCGGCGTTCATGGCTATTTCGATGCAGGAAGGGTCTTCACCGACGGAGAGGATTCGGATGATTGGCATCCGAGCGTCGGTGGCGGCGTCTGGTTCTCTCCCTTGGTGCGCACGAACACGATCAGCTTCTCCGTTGCGCAAGGGTCAGAGGAGCTGCTCGTCTACCTACGCTTCGGCTTCCACTATTGATCGAACGACTCACGCTCAAAGGGAGTTCTAAAGCGATCAACCAAAATACAATCGAAGAAGAACAACGGGAGCACGTCGAATGCCAGGCCAGGACTCGGCCTGATCCGAAGCCGGCTGAAGGGAGGCCAAAGCGAAGCCAAAGGCGTCTCATTTCTACTTCGATGTGGGGCAGCCTGGCACACTCTGAGTGCAGACTTCGGCCGGATCGCGGTTAGATGCGCCCGAGGCGGTACTTGCTCTCCGGGGAAGAGGCATGCATATTGCGTGTTCCCTGGCAGTACCATGGACGGCGGTTCGAGGAATGTCGAGCTGGCACGGGCATCCTGGAGGAGCAGCTGAAAGGTCCCTTTGCTTTCGCGGCGACGCCGAGTCGTGAGCGCAGCGAGGGCTTTTGCGCCGAGGCCGGCCGGCAGCTTCGAGATTTCCTCGAGCCGTGAGCAGGGGACTCGGCGCGTCGAGCGTCGAGAGCATGAGCATTCGCACTGGATTCGCACTGGAGGATTGCAATAAATGGAGTTCGGAGTTTTCGCAACGGGTACTGTCGGTCCCAAGCCCTGGGATGTATCGGAGCCTCGCGTTCTGCGCGCGGACGTGAAATCGGGAATCGTCGCGGACGAGGCCGGCTTCGACACATTCTGGGCACCCGAGCATCACAGCCTCGAGGTCTACTCCCATTCCTCGTCGTCCCATCTGACCTGTCTCGCCGTGGGTCTTCAGACGGAGCGGATCCGCGTGGTGACGGGGATCATGAATCTGTGTCCCCAGATCAATCACCCCGTTCGCGTGGCCGAGCAGATTGCCCTGATCGATATCCTCACCAACGGTCGGGTCGAGCTCGGCACCGGGCGGGGAAGCGGCTCCACCGAGGTCAATACCTTCGGCCTGATGAACGAGGACACGCGCGAGCTCTGGGAGGAGGCCGTTCGCGCCATCCCCAAGATGTGGACCGAGGATCTGTTCTCGTGGAAAGGCAAGCATTTCTCGGTTCCCGAGCGCTGCATCCTGCCCAAACCGATCCAGAAGCCGCATCCGCCGATGTGGGTCACCTCGTCGAACCCGGAGACGGTCGAGGTCGCAGGCCGAATGGGGCTGGGCGTCGCCGTCTTCAGCTTCCAGGATCCGCTGCTTCTACGGCCCCTGGTGGAGGCCTACAAGCGCGCCATCGAAGATCCGGATCCGGTCAGTGACGTCATCAATAACAAATTCGTGACGATCGCCCCGCTGGTCTGCATGAAAGACGGCGCGGCGGCTCGCCAGCTCCAGGACGATCGGGCGGGCCAGATCGACCCGTGGTTTGCCACCTACTTCGACACGGTTCGCGAGCTGGCCGAGCGGACGAAGGATGAGCCGCGGCCGATCGCACAGAGTCGTCTGCGCGAAATGGTCGAGGAGGCAAAATCTGGGGAGGGCCTGCCGGGTCCCTTCAAGAAGGGCATGACGGATCCCCAGGAGATGCACGAAGCCGGAATCTGCGCCGGTACGCCGGACGAGGTCGCGGCGACGGTGAGTCGCTATCAGGATGCGGGGGTCGATCAGCTCGTGATGCTACCTCGGCTCGCCTCCTGGATGGAGGATGAGGAGCAGGTCTGGGAGTCGATGAGGCTGTTTGGCAGAGAAGTGATTCCCAGGTTCAAGAGCTGAAGCGCATCCACTGAACGTCGATTCGCTCTTCGAATCGTCGGGAGGAGGTCGATACGGACGCGAGCTCTGGGATATCCGTTGGGGAGGTCGAGCCGGATCGTCTGCTCCCGGGGCTCGTCGAGGCAGCGCCCGGCGCCGAGGTCTGCAGCTTCGCCGCCAAGCACCGCTCGGCGATCCGTTCTGCGCTGCTCGAGCACGGTGCCCTGCTATTTCGCGGCTTTGGGGTGACGGAAGCCTCGCAATTCGAGGATTTCACGCGAGCCGTGGATCTACCGCTGATGGATTATCCCCGTGGTATGTCGCCCAGAACCTGCCTCGGGGGTCGGATCTTCAGCTCGACGGATACGCGTCCGGATTTCCCGATCCCCCTCCACACGGAGATGTCCTACGCACCGATCTATCCGCAAGGGATCGTATTCGGCTGCAACACACCGGCAAGGGAGGGCGGGCAGACTCCACTCGTCGACCTTCGGCGGGTGCTCGCAAGGATTCCCGAATCCGCCGTTGCGGAGCTCGAAGATCGCGGTCTCCAATACATTCAGATCGTCCCGATGCAGCCGACTCCGATTCTCACCCAGACCTGGCCCCACATGTTTGGAACCCGGCATCACTCGGAAGTCGAGCGGATCGCGGCCGAGCAGGACAACGAGTGCAGCTGGCTCGAAGATGGATCGCTGCGCCTTCTCGCCCGGATGCCCGCTTTCCGAAGGCATCCGAAGACGGGCGAGCGGGTCTGGTTCAACCAGGCGCCCGTCTGGTGCGGATCGATGTCGGAGGAGCTCGCCGAATTCGCAAGCAGCGGGGGGGAGCCGCTCGACGCAGCCGGCGGGAAAGAGGATTCGGGTCTCGGTGCATCGAAGGCACTCGACTGCTGCTACGGCGATGGTGCTACGCTCCCAGTCGACCTGATGGATGGCGTCCGGCGCAGCGTTCGCGAGCTGAGCGTGTCGTTCCCGTGGCAGCGTGGCGACCTCTTGCTCATCGACAACCTCCGCGTCGGACACGGACGGACGACGTACACTGGAGAGCGCCTGATACTCGCCGCCCTCGTATCTGAGCTCTGGCTCCACTAGCCCCCGACCTGCAGCCGGTGGGCGCGGTCTGTCCATGACGATGTTCCGCACAAACCAGCTACTGCGGTAGCAGTCGAGACCACGAGCCCGTTGCGATCACCCACAGCTGGTGGATGGCGCGCGTTGCGGCGACGTGGAGCATGCGCCTCGATGCGGGATCGCTGGGATACGCGAGGTTGGACGCGTCCGGGATCACGACGTAGTCGAACTCGAGGCCCTTGACCTGCGGCACCGAGGTGATGTCGATGCCGGGCTTGAAGGAGAAGCGTCCGTCCAGGACCAGGCGAACGGGCAGCAGGTGATGGAGCGCCTCGTGGAGTCGCTGGGCGGTCTCGTCTTCCCGGGCGATGATGGCGACCTGCGCCGTGGCCTCGCGTTCCAGGAGGTCGGAGAGCGCTTCGCCCAACACCAGAGCCGCGTGCATCTCGCTCGAAAGCAGCGATCTCGCGATCGGGGCACCCTGCTTGGCCGCCGTTGGAATTCTGTCCGGGGCCAGCGGGCCGAGCACCGAGTGCCCGAACTCGACGATGGGGCGCGTACAGCGATAGCTCGTGGCGAGTGTGACGGGTGCGGCACGGCCTTGCCCGAGCGCACGCATCACGCGCTCCCAGCCTCCGAAGCTGGCACCGGCCCCGATCTGTTGAGCGGGATCTCCAGCGACCGTAACGCTTCCGTGGCTTGCGACCGCCTGCCCGAGAACGAGCAGCTCCACCTCCGAGAGCTCCTGGGCTTCGTCGAGCACGACGTGGGCGTAGGGTCGCAGACCGTGGGCCGAGATCGAGCGTCCCGTCTTCCGCCGATACAGCTCGAGGAGCAGGGCAAAGTCCTCGACGTCGATCGATCCCGCGTCTTCGGTCGGCGTACCCTCGTCCAGCTGCAAGCCGTCCACCGCGCGCTTGCGGCGGGCGTCCACCTGCGCGAACTGCTCTTCCGCCGTCGCGGAGTACTGCAGGCTCGAATGTTCGATGACCCGGTCGACCGCACTCGCCGGGAGCTCTCCGTTGGCGTCCTGGATGACTTGCTCGAGCAGGATGCGATCACCGAGCAGTCGCGCTCGGTCGCTGTGTGGATCCCTGAATCGCGTCGTCTCCTGTGCAACGATCTTGCGGAGCGTCTTCGCCTCTGCGTCGGCCTGGCCGACGGTCATCTGCGAGAGAGCGGCCTCCAGACGTTGCAGCGGAAATTCGGCGTCGCTGTCTTCGAAGTGGGAGCAGAACTGGTTTCCGGTCTGCAGCAGCCGATCGATTTCTTCGGCGCAAGCGCGAGCGGCTTCTTCTGCAATCATCTGGAGCCGCGCGCACAGGGCCGGGTGCCGTTTCAGCCGAATTACGGCTGCCGGGGTCGAGATCGATCGTTTCGAAGGCAGGTCGGGGAAGAGCCTGTCCGCCTGCTCTGCGAACCAGTCGTCGACGGTGGTGATGGAGACCTTTTCCATTCCCAGCTCCTCGAGAAGTGACCGGGTCAGACGTACGAGCCCCTCCTCGGGGACGATCACGATCAGGTTCTTCTGGGCGTAGACATCGGGCTGTTGATAGGCGAGATACGCAAGGCGGTGCAGCGCAACCGTCGTCTTGCCACAGCCCGCGCCTCCCAGAATCAGCAGGGGGCGTTCGGCATCGAGCGTCAGAGCCTCGTATTGCTGCTCGTCGAGCAGAGAGGAGATCACGGGCAGCTTTTCGCCGGAGAGTCCGGTGCCGATTATGCGCTTGGCCAGGGTGCCGCCCTCACCACCCTCGAACCGGGGTCGCCGCCCTCGCCGATCGCATCTCCACTGGCCATCCGGGCCTCGACGCAGCGAACTGTCCGGCGTTTGAATGTGGACCAGCTCTCCCCGATCGAATGCGAGAATGCGGCGCTTGCGCAGGACACCCTCCACCGAGCGGTCCGGGAACTCCTGCTCGTAGTCCTCTCCTTCCGCGTAGTGGAAGAACACCTGGGCAATCGGGGCTTCCCGCCAGTCGACGATGGCGACGTTCCGTTTGGCGTCGATCAGCGTGCACTGGCCGAGCAGCACGTCGCGCACACCTCGGTCGGACTCGAGCTGCATGTGCGCGAAATACGGCAGCTCGAGATCGACCTGCTTGGCGTGCTGCTGAATGCGGCCCGCCGAACGCACCCGTTGAGCCTCGGCTGCGATCGCCGCCAGGTCGCCCGCCGTCGCCTCGCCGAGATCGGTCCGCAGCGTGGTCATCTGTCTCCGGACGCGCTCTCTACTGCTCTGCGGATCCGCGCTCTCGACCGCGCTGCGAACGATAGAGAGCAGTCGCTCCTCCTCCTCGACGATCGCCCGTTCCCGCTCGCTGATGGCTTCCGAGTCGGACCGCTCCAAAGATTGTCTCCCGTCCTGACCGTGCGATGCACGGCCGCATCACAACGGCTCGTCAGACTGCGAAGGACCAGTCAATACGCCAGTCCCGGGCTCGGCGCTCGACCTGGGCGTCCGCTACGCGCGTCTGGGCGCCGGCGATCCGCTCGAGTCGCTCTGCGACGAAGAACGAACCCGGCGCATCGCCCGCTCGTGCGACCTCCTTCGCCAGCTGCTGCGCAATCGCGTTCACGGGCGTAGCAACGCCGCCAGACGGGCGAAGAGCACGATCTCGCCTTTCGGGGGTAGTCCGCCTCGATGGATTTCGTCCAGGGATCTCACCCCCTTCACCCCTCGTCGCCCACCAGCGGCAGCGTGAGCACAACAGTGCCCGTCACGTGGTCGCCGATGTCGGTCGTGCCGCGCAGCTCGATCTCGACGACGCCTAATTCGTCGCTGCCCTTGTAATCGTCCTTGTGATTGCCCTTGAGGTCATCGTTTCCCGCGCGCTCGGTGCGCAGCACGTTGCCCGTGAAACGCATCGTGGTGTCGGGCAGCGCCGGCACGCCGAGGCGGATCGAGATCTTCTGCAGCATTGCTTCGGGGCCGGCCCAGTCGGTGATATAGCGCGACACGTAGCCGTTGGTGGTGAGGATGTTCATGAAGATATCCGGCGCGCCCTGGGCGATCGCGAAAGCGCGGTCGTGGTGTACCGGCATGAAGTCACGCGATGCGAGCGCGCCGGCGACGATCACGCTCGCGGTCACCGGCAGGTCGAACACGGGCAGCTCATCGCCGACACGGATCGATTGCCAGGCCGGAGCGGTCTTCGGGTTCATGGTCATGCTTTTTCCCCTGCCTCTTGCCCGTTGTTGGGCGAGGAGTTGGGTAAGGAGTTGGGCTCGGCTGTGGCCGGCTTGAATTTGAGCACCCGGAAGAGCTGCCGGCCGACGACCTCACCGTGCTCGTCGGTGTAGGTGGTCACCCATGTGACGAAGTAGCCTTGTCCGAGTGCGGTTGTCTTCTGGTCGGAGATGGACTCGAGAAGCGTGTTCGTCTGCAACCGATCACCCGGTTTGAGGTAGCGCTCGAACTCCAGCTCGGAGTTCGTCGCGCGGGATGCGTCGAAGCCGGCGTCGTCGAGCACCGAGAGGGCGTTTTCATATTGCATGACGGGTTGACCTCCGCGTTCTGCGATCCCCTGGATCTTGGGCCGCCCCATCGTCCACGCCTGGAGCATCGCGGGGGGTGCGACGAGGCCCCCGAAGCGGCTGGCTGCGGCGACCTCCTCATCGAGATAGACGGGGTTTTCGTCCTCGAGTGCGTCGACCCAGTGCCGGATCATGGGGATGTTCACGGGGTCGGGGGCGATCGCGGGCCCTTCGCCCATCGGCTTTCCGATGAAGCTGTCGAGCTGTGCCCGGAGCTGCGCCGTTTCCTTCTCGGTCAATGGGAGAGCCTCCTGATCGCAGGGCCGCGCACGAGCTGTTGGATGGTCTCCCGCCGGCGCGCATGCGGTGTGGGTGTGGATGTGGATGCGGGTGGTACCCGAGCATAGGGAGGATTGGCGGCGTTTGGGGGCAGAAAAACCAGCGCGGCTCGGTGGCTAATGCTCTCGCGCGGAGCGCAGATCGGCTTCGGTGTCGACGTCGACCAGGATGCCGTCGCTTGCGACCTCGACCTCGACGACCCGTGCGGCGTTGCGCTGGACGATCGCCCGCGCGCCTCGGTCTCCGGTGAGCGCAGCCAGGGCAGCGAAGTGAGTGGCGCCGAAGAGCACCGGATGTCCGCGTTGTCCAGCGTGGGTGGGAACGTGGATCGAATCTGCGCTGGCGTCGGCTTCGGCGAAGCTCTGCCCGATCGCGGTGATCGTCGCGGCTTCGAGCCGGGGCAGGTCGCCCAGGGCGATGAATGCGGCGGCGCAGTCCCCGAGCGCCGCGATGCCACGGGCGATCGAGCTGCCCATGCCCTCCGCATGCGACGGATTGTGCACGATGCGCAGGCGGTGTGAAGCGAGAGCCGTCTCTATGCGCGTGGCCTCGTGCCCCGTCACGACGACGATCGTTTCGATTCCGGCGGCTTCGAAGGCGTCGACGACCCGCGCCACGAGAGCCCGGCCGTCGATCTCCTCGGTCAGCTTGTTGCGTGCACCCATTCGCTGCGATGATCCCGCGGCCAGCACCAGGGCGCCGAGACCTCGGCTCATCGGGCGCGCTGTCTCAGCCGCTGGGTGACTTCCGCCAGGATCGAAACGGCGATCTCGGCCGGTGAGCGCGCGCCGATATCCAGCCCGATCGGAGCGTGGATGCGGGCGAGCGCGGCCTCTTCCAGGCCGAGCGCGGCCAGGCGACCCAGTCGCTTGGCATGCGTGCGGCGACTGCCGAGGGAGCCGATGTAGAAGACCTGGGAGCTCAATGCCTTTTCGAGCGCGGGTTCGTCGAGCTTGGGATCGTGGGTCAGGGTGACGATGGCCGTGCGTGCGTCGGGTGCCGCGGCCTCGAGCGCGGTGTCGGGCCACTCGAGAACCAACTCGACATCCGGGAAGCGGGCTTGGCTTGCAAAGGCCGAGCGCGGATCGATCAGCGTCACCTCGTAGCCCGCGCGCTGTGCCATCGGCACGAGCTGCTGTGCGATGTGGACGGCACCCACGATCAGCATGCGAAGCGGCGGGTTGAATGGGTTCACGAAGACGGAGCCCGACTGCTGGTCGACGCTGCGCGCGATGTCGCTGGCCAGCGCGTCGCCGACCGCGTCGCTCAGAGTCGGGTCGTCCAGCGCGTCCGGCGAATGGACCAGCATCGCCTCGTCGCGATCGAACCATGAGAGCACCACCGCGGGGCGCCTCGCGACGCGATCGTCTGCCAGTTCGTTGATGAGCTCATTGCCCGGTTCGAGAGGCTCCACGCGCACCTTGATGCGACCGCCACAAGCGAGCCCGACGTCCCAGGCCTGTTCGTCCGTGACGCCAAACTCCAGCTGCTGGGCGTCGCCGCTCTCGATCACGGCCAACGCCGTCTCGATGACCGCCCCTTCGACACAGCCTCCGGAGACGGAGCCCACGAAGTGCGAGTCGCGGTCGACGACGAGCTGGCTGCCGGCGGGACGCGGCGACGAGCCCCAGGTCTCGACCACGGTGGCAAGCGCGATCGGCGATCCCAGCGAGAGCCATTGCCTCGCCTGGGCTATTACGTCGAACTCCATGCCCGGGGCCCGAGCGTTGGCTCTGTCTTCGGACATCGCAGCGCTCAACGCCCGCGGCTGGCGCCGGAGCCGCCCGCAATCGAACCCAGGAAGTGGACCTCGCTATCGGGTTCGAGCGGAAGGAACTTGCCGTGGTTGTGGATGTCGCCATCGATTGCCACCGCGGCATCGTCGAGCAGCCCGTCGAGCTTGGGATATCGCTCGTAGAGCGCCGCAATCAGCCCCGCAACGCGCGTCGCCTCGATCTCGACGCTGGTCTCGCCTTCGACCAGGTCGCGCTGTGCGTTCGAGAAGACGACAGTTGCCAAGCCAGGGGCCCCTTCATTGGTGAGATTGCTCTTGTGACTGCCCTGTGGCTGTCCTTATGACTGCCCTTATGACTGACGCTTTTCGATTGCGTCGAGCACGCGCGGCGGTGACAACGGGAGCTGGTCGAAGCGAATGCCCGTCGCGTCGTGCATCGCATTCGCAACCGTGGCCAGGGGCGGTACGATCGGCACTTCGCCGACTCCGCGGATGCCGTAGGGATGGCCCGAGCTCGGCACTTCGACGATCACCGTGTCGATCATGGGAAGGTCTGAGGCCACCGGGATTCGGTAGTCGAGGAAACTCGCGTTGTCGACCGCTCCGTCCTCGTCCCAGAGATACTCCTCGTTCAGTGCCCAGCCGATGCCCTGTGCCGCGCCGCCCTGGAACTGTCCTTCGACGTAGCCCGGGTGGATCGCCCTGCCGGCATCCTGAATGGTGGTGTATCGGACCACCTTGCTGCGACCGGTCTCCTGATCGACCTCGAGGTCGCACAGGTGGGTTGCGAAGGCCGGTCCGGCGGTGGCTGCGTTCACCGAAGCTCGGCCCATGATCGGGCCGCCGGTGTCAGCCATCTGGCCGGCGAGCTCAGCCAGGCTCAGGGGATCCTTGTCGGAGGCGCCGTTGGTGCCGACGGTCGCACCGTCCTTCCAGACGACGTCCTCGACATCGACGTCCCAGATCATGGCCGCGCGGGCTCGCAGCTGTTCGATTACGTCCTGTGCGGCTTGAATGACGGCCATGCCGGTCGCGTAGGTGACGCGGCTGCCTCCCGTCAGATCGCCGTAGCCGATGCTATCGGTGTCGCCGACCGTCGGGCGTATGCGCTCGACCGGGATGCCGAGCTCCTCGGCGGCCATGATCGCCATCGACACGCGGGAGCCACCGATGTCGGGGTTGCCGGTGCGCACGATGGCGGAGCCGTCGGAGTTGAGGCCGACGATCGCGCTCGACTGCAGACCCGCGTTGAACCAGAAGCCGCAGGCTACGCCGCGTCCCTGGTTCTCGGCGAGCGGTGCCTTGTAGTGCGGGTGGTTCTTGGCGGCCTGGAGCGTCTCGCGCAATCCGATTGCCTGATAGGCGGGGCCGTAGGGAGCGTGGTCGCCCTCGACGACCGCATTGCGAAGCCGCAGCTCGATGGGATCGATGCCGAGCTCGAGGGCGAGCTCGTCCATGCATTGCTCGATGGCAAAATTACCGATCGGTGCGCCCGGGGCGCGATAGGCCGCGACCTGTGGCTTGTTCAGCACCACGTCGAAGCCCTCGATCGAAAAGTGGGGAATGCGGTAGGTGCCGAAGATCGTCATGCACGCCCCGCCGACGGGCGATCCGCGGTACGCGCCCGCTTCGAACCACATCTGGGTATCGGCGGCGACGAGAGTGCCGTCGCTCTTGGCGCCGAGCCGCAGCGTGACCTTCGCACCCGAGTTGGGGCCGGTGGCGCGGAAGACTTCCTCGCGCGACATCACCATCTTCACCGGGCGGCCGGCCTTGCGCGACAGCACGATGGCCAGGGGCTCGAGGTAGATTGTCGTCTTGCCGCCGAAGCCGCCGCCAATCTCGCTGGGGATCACCTTGATGGACGCCGGATCCATCCCCAGCACCAGGGCGGAAAAGAGCTGTACCAGGAAGGGACCCTGGGTGCTGCACCAGATGACGATCCGACCGTCCTCGTTGCTGCGGACCACGCAGGCGTGGGGCTCGATATAGCCCTGGTGGACCATCACCGTCTCGAACTCGCGCTCGACGACGATGTCGGCCGCGTCGAAGCCCTCCTCGAGGTTGCCGCGCTGGAAGCTTATGCGGCGCGCGTTGTTCGAGGGCTTCTCCGGCTTCGGGTCGAAGCCCAGGGGCTCCTGGTCGGGATGCAGGATGGGCGCGTCGTCGGCCAGTGCGTCATCGATCGTCATGACCGGTTTGAGCACTTCGTACTCCACATCGATCAGCTTGCAGGCCTCGCGCGCGACGTGCTCGCTGACCGCCGCGACGGCGGCCACCGGGTGGCCGTGAAACAGCGCCTTGTCCCGGGCGATGATCCGATCTGCGAGCTCACCGAAGTCGAGGCCTTGCTCGACCGTTCCATTCCAGAAGCTGGGAACCTCCGGCAGATCCTTGCCGGTGATGACCGCGCACACGCCGGCCAGGGCCTCGGCCTTGCTCGTATCGATCGAGAGGATGCGGGCGTGCGCGTGCGGGCTGCGGGCGCAGGCGGCGTAGATCATGCCGGGCAGGCTGAAATCGGCACCGAAATCGGCGCGACCGGTCACCTTGTCGACACCGTCATGACGGATGGGGCGCGTCCCCACGTACTTGAACTTGTGCTCGCTCATGCTGCATCGCCTCGTATTTCCGCTGCTGCGCCGAGCACCGCACGGATGATCTTGTCGTAGCCCGTGCAGCGACACAGGTTGCCGGCGAGGTAGTAGCGCGCCTCTTCCTCCGTCGGATCCGGGTTCTTCTCGAGCAATTGCTTGGCCGCGACGATGAAGCCGGGCGTGCAGATGCCGCATTGGAGGGCGGCGTGCTCGAGGAACTGCTGCTGCAGGGTGTGCAGCTTCTCGCCCTTGGCGACGCCTTCGATCGTCTCGACCTTCCGACCCTGGGCTTCGGCAGCGAGCACCAGACACGACGACACGAGCTGGCCGTCGAGCACGACGCTGCAGGCGCCACAGTCGCCCGACGCGCAGCCTTCCTTGGTGCCGGTGAGACCGAGCTGGTTGCGAAGGCTCTCGAGCAGGCTCTCCTGAGCCTCGCACAGGAACTCGGTCGGCTCGCCATTGACTACTGTTTCGACGTGGATTTTCGGCATCTAGTTTCGCTCCTTCGCCCGGTCGTACGCGATCCGCGCGGCTCGTCTCGTCAGCACGCCTGAGATCTTCTTGCGATAGGCGATGGTTCCACGTTTGTCGTCGATTGGCCTGGCGGCGTCGCTGGCAGCGCTGGCCGCTGCAGAGAGGGCCGCGTCTTCGAGCTTGGAGCCGACCAGGGCTGCGGCCGCGGCATCGACTCGCAGCTGCGTCGGCGCCACGGCCCCGAGCACGACCATGGCGCTGGCAACGGAGCCGTCGGCGTCGAGGGTCAGCTGCACGGCAGCGCCCACCACAGCGATATCCATCTCGGTTCTGGGGATCAATCGCAGATAGGCGTCGGCACTTCGAGGGGCCGGCGTCGGAACGCGAAAGGCGACGACCAGCTCGCCCGGTTGGAGCACGGTCTGTCCGGGTCCGGTCACGAACCCATCGACCGGAACCCTGCGTTCACCGTTGGGACCGAGCACGATTACCTCGGCGCCGGTGGCGATCAGGGCGGGCACCGAGTCCGCTGCAGGGGATGCGTTGCACAGGTTCCCGCTCCAGGTGGCGCGGCCCTGAATCTGGCTCGAGCCGATCAGGTCGGTGGCTTCGGCGAGGCCGGGCCACAGCTGGCGAATCGTGTCGTTCGCGTAGATTCTCGCCGCCGGGACAGCCGCCCCGATGACCAGGCCGCTCGAGTTGATCTCGAGGCGCGACATTTCGGGAATGCGCTTGATGTCGATGAAAGCGCTGGGTGCGCTGCCGCCGGTGCGCATCTGCACGAGCAGGTCGGTGCCGCCCGCGATCACGCGCGCTTCATTGTCGTTGGCGAGCAACGCGACGGCTGCGTCGAGGCTCTCCGGGGCTTCGTAGCGAGATACCTGCATTCGTCTCCTCGAGTGATGGGATTGAGCTCCGTCCTGAGTATGGCTCCGAGCTGCCCCGGTTGGCCACCTCGGGGAGAGGAAATTTCTCGGGATTTCGCGGATGATTCCGATCAGCGGGCTCGGCTCGGCGAGGGCCTGCCTTGCCTACTTTGCGGGCGAGGAGGGCACGGGCGAGGAGGGCGCTTCGGGCAAGGGCTCGTACTCTTCCTCGAGCTCGACGCCGGTCGCGTTCGCGACCATCGAGAGCATCGTGTACTGGCCGACAATGAAGGGGATCTCGACGAGCTGCGCCTCACTGTGTTCGGAGGCGAGAAGTCGCCAGAGGTCGTCTTCGATCTGCTGCTGTGCATGCAGCTGGTCGGCGGCGCGCAGCAGCGCTCGATCCGACTCGCTCCACTCCGGCGCATCGGGTCCCTTCGCGATGCGGGCGATTTCGTGATCGCCGAGACCTGCGACCCGGGCAAAGGCCACGTGATGTCCCCACTCGAAGTCGCTTCGACAATTCCAGGCCGCCCGCAACGCGAGAAGCTCCGAGTCGCGGCGCGACAGCGTTCCCTGCTGGGCGAGGGCCGAAGCGAAGCCCAGGAACGGACCGAGAACGGTCGGGTGGTGAGCGATCGTGCGCAGGATATTCAGCGTCGGCGGATTCGAGTCAGCCTCGTCGCCGGAGAGCTGGGCGACCGATTCGTGGGTCCCCCCGAGCAGCTCGCGCACCTCCGGACTCCATTCTTCGGTCGGCAGGGGGCGGATCCGCTGGGTGCTTTGGTCATTCATCATCGGTTCACCTCGTCGTGTAGAAGCCCGTCATGAACGGACTTCGTTGTGCATCGCGGTCCCCTCTTTGTAGAGGCGAAGGTTCTCGACGAAGAGCTGTCCGAGTCGCTCTCCAGCGAGTGGCGAGTAGCCCGCGTCGTGGGGAGTCAGCACGCAGTTCTCGAGAGACCAGAGGGGAGAGTCCTTCGGCAGCGGTTCGATCTCCGTGACGTCCAGCGTCGCTCCACGGATCCGGTGCTTCTCGAGCGCGTCGATGAGGGCGGATTCGTCGATTACGCCACCCCGCGCCACGTTGATCAGCACGGCGTCATCGCGCATCGATTCGAGCTCTCGAGCCCCGATCAGTTGCCGCGTGGCCTGCGTCAGTGGCAGACAGAGCACGACGTAGTCGCTCTCCCCGAGCAGCCCGTGGAGCTCATCCGGCGAGTGACGTCGGTCGACGTTCGGATCCCGGACCTCACTGCGCCGCAGCCCCAACACCCGCATTCCGAAGGCCTTCGCGACGCGGGCCGTCGCTGCGCCGATCCCTCCGAGCCCCACGATGCCCAGGGTCTTCGCCGTCAGATCTCCGGAGACGATCGTCTTCCACTCGCGCGCGATCTGTTGCGCCTGATGCCGGGCGACCTGCCGCTCCCAATGGAGCACGTAGCTGAAGATGTACTGCGCGATCGGCTCTGCGTGGATCCCAGACGCGTTCGTCAGGCGGGCACCGCGCTCGAGGATCTGGGACCAGATGGGATGGTCCACCCCGGCGCCCGGGCCCTGGACCCACTCGAGGGATTCCGACTCCAGCAGCTTCAGCGTCTCGGTCAGTGCCGGCTTCTCGAGAGTCAGATCGATCGAGAAGAAGAAGACCTGAACGCCGCTCGGGTCTTCGCTGAAGGAGCCGTCTGGCCGCAGCTCGACGAGTTGGGCCTCGGGCACGATGCGCCGGATCTCCGGGCCGAAACGCGCCGCGATCTCGCTGCTCAGGCAGATCTTCAACTCGAGCTTCCTTCCTGCGCTTCCCGAGTTGTGCCACGCGGCTTGATTCCGAAGAGTCGCTGGGCGTTGCCGGCAAGGATCAGCGCCTTGTGCTCCCGCGATAGATCACAGCTCAGGATCTGCTCGAGCAGGTGACTGATGCGTCGCCCGACCGGGTGGGAGTAGAGGTCGGTCCCGAAGACGACGCGCTCGGCGCCGAAACGGTTCGCAAAATCCTCGATGAAGTCGAAGTTGTAGCTGAGGCTCGTATCGAAGAGGATGTTCGGGGCCAGCTCGGCGATGAAGAAGCATTGGCGCGTCGACTCGTACGAACCAAAGGCGTCGAGGGCCAATACCTTTGTATCCGGGATCGATCGCGCCACCACCGCCAGCTTCCAGAGCGCCTCCTCCGGTGTCTCGTTCATCGCATGGATGACGGGCACCAGGCCGATCTCCGCCATGCGCGCGCAGTAGGTGAGGATCCACTGGCTGTCCAGCGAAGTGCCCTGGAATCGGGTGTGAAAGCTCAACCCGACGAGGCCTAGCTCTTCCTTTACGCGTACGATCTCGTCGAGACTGGCTTCGCCGTCGCGCGGCTCGACGATGCCGACGGCCGCGGGGAATCGCTCGGGCAGGGCGTCGCGATATCGGGCGATCGCGTCATTCTCGGCCCGGGTGTCGACGATGCCGCGTGTCCGGAGGTAGCCGTGGCCCGGGATCACGATCGCTTGCCCGACAGCTGCCCGATCCATGATTTCGAGGCGTGAGGCCAGCTCCTGAGCTGTGTGGGTATCGGCATCGTCCGCTGCGGGCTCGTCGATGGAGCCGCCGAGGGCGCGGAAGGCGCTTCCCACGTGATGGTGGACGTCGAGCACTTCGAGGTCTAGGGTCAATTTGGGTCTCCCTCGAGCCAGGGTTGCCCGGAGACTCGTCGCGACGCCCGGGGGCCACGAGAGTCCTGGGTCGATCCCGGTTCCTTGTTGCCACAATCGACTCTATTCAAGCTGTATACTCGTCGCCATGCCCACACCCGAAGCGACCCGTAGCAGAGCGGCCTCGATCCGAGCCCGGCTCGGCCACCCCATCGTCGACGTCGACGGACACATCGTCGAGTCCGTCCCGGCGCTCGTCGATCTGCTGCGGCGCGTTGCCGGCAGTGAGGTCGCAGATCGCTTCGGCGGCGCTTCCAGGGCCTTCGCCTCGCGTTCGGAGTCCCCCGGAGCGCGGGTCGCGCGCGAGGGGATGAAACCCGTGCAGGGTCAGCCGATCGAGCCGTGGTGGGCACTCCCGACGGACGCCCTGGATCGCGCGACCGGCTTCTTGCCGCGTCTGCTCTGCGAACGGCTCGACGAGCTCGGCATCGATTTCTCGATCCTCTATTCGAGCGTGGGTCTGGCGTTCATAGCGAGCCCCGACGACGCATTGCGCCAGGGCGGCTGTCGCGCAGTCAACCTGTATCTGGCCGAACAGCTGAGTGGGCTCGGCGACCGACTCACCGCGGCGGCGTTGATTCCGACGCATACGCCCGAGGAGGCGATTGCGGAGCTCGAGTACGCGGTGGAGACCCTCGACTTTCGCGCGGCCGTGTTCAACAGCTTTGTCGAACGCCCCTCACCGCCAGGGGCCAGTCGAAGTCATTGGATCGACAATCTCGCCATCGACAGTCTCTACGACTACGACCCGCTCTGGCAACGCTGCGTCGACCTCGGGGTCGCCGTGACGGTGCACGGGTCGAGTCAGGGCATCGGTCTGCGTCAGTCGTCGTCATGCTACATGTACAACCACATCGGGAATTTTGCAGCGAGCAGCGAAGCCTTCGCGAAGGCGGTCTTCTTTGGCGGTGTCCTGAAGCGGTTCCCGACCCTGCAGTTCGGTTTTCTCGAATGCGGCGTTGGCTGGGGCGTCCAGCTTCTCGCCGATCTCATCGATCGCTACTCGAAGCGGGGAGGTCGCAACATCGAGGCGCTCGATCCGGAGGGCATCGACGCACAGCGGTGGCACGCCCTGATGCTCGAGCACGGCGGCGACCTTTTCGCCGATCTCGATCTGCGCGGAGCGACCCTTGCCCAGAGCGACAATCCGCCGCTGGAGCGAGACGATTTCCGCGAGGCGGGTGTCGAGAGCGCCGACGACATCGCGGCCTGCTTCGAGCGCTTCTTCTTCGGCTGCGAGGCAGATGACTCGAGTATTCCGCTGGCCTTCGCTAGAAACACGAATCCCGCTGGCGCCGCCTTGCGGCCCGTGATCGGCACGGATCTCGGTCATTGGGACGTGATCGACATGCTCGAGATGATCCCCGAGGCCGCCGAGCTGGTGGACGAGGGACGCGTCTCGCCAGAGGACTTTCGGCGCTTCGTCTGCGAGAATCCGATCCGGCTCCACGGCGCCATGAATCCCGACTTCTTCGGGGGAACTCGCGTGGAGGCACAGGCCAAGGAGATTCTGGCTTCTGAAGCGACGCCAGCCGAGACGGCCACACTGCGAGACTGAGCGAGACTAAGAAGAGACGAGCCCAAGGGCCAGGAGAAGAGATTTGAACGCCGGCGCCGAGCCCGATGTGGGCCGCCCTTCGATGGCCTACACGGGCTACGTGCTCTTTATGGTCTTCCTCGTCATGGTCTTCAATAACATCGACCGGACGATCGTGTCGATCCTGGTTCGGCCGATCAAGGCGGACTTCGGACTCACCGACACCCAGATGGGATTGCTGCTCGGACCCGCCTTCGCGCTGGTCTACTCGGCGCTGGTGCTTCCGCTCGGCCGTTGGGCGGATTCGGGTGGTGTTCGGCGATCGATCGTCGCCGCCTGCCTGTTCCTCTGGAGTCTGTTCACAGCCGGTACGGCGGCCGTTCAGAGCTTTCTTCAACTCTTCGTCATGCGTATGGGCGTCGGGGTGGGCGAGGCTGGGGCGACCGCGCCGAGCATCTCGATGCTTTCGGACTATCTCGCCCCCTCCGCACGCGCTCGTGGCATGTCGGTGATCTCGATCGGTGCCGTCACGGGCATGGGCCTCGGGATGATCCTCGGCGGCTGGATGCAGGAAAACTACAGCTGGCGCATGGCCTTCCTGGCGGCGGGCATTCCTGGGATCGTGCTCGCAATCGCCTTCCGGCTGACGATTCGCGAGCCGGTGCGCGGCGCCAACGAAGGTCGCAGCAGCAGCGAGAACCCGCCTTTTGGTCCGTCCCTGCGCTTCCTGTTCAACTCCTGGACCTATCGCTTCATCCTGGTCGCCAACGCGTTCTCTCTGATCGCGGCGATGGGTCGAAATCTCTGGGAGCCCTCCTTCCTGATCCGCAGCTATGGATTGGGTGAGTTCGCCGCCGGCACCTGGTATTTCGTGACCAGCCCCGTACCCTCGATGATAGGTATCTTTCTCGGCGGCTATCTCGCCGATCGTCTCGGTCGTCGCGATGCACGTTGGTATATGGGGGTGCCGGCACTGGGGCAGCTCGTGAGCGTTCCTCTGCTGCTGGCTTTTCTTCTCTGGCCCGTGGATGACCTGATCCCGCTGCCGAGCTTCCTGGCGTTTGGTGGTCTGGAAGGCATCCCGGTCGCCTTCATCTTCAGCTTCGTGGGCTCGATCTTCGGTTCCTTCTTCACGGCGCCCTTCATGGCCACCATTCAGAGCGTCGCGCCGCTTCGGATGCGCGCCTTCGCCGCTGCGGTCTCGACGCTGATCAGCACGCTGGTCGGGTTGACAGTCGGCCCGCTGCTCGTCGGCGCAGTCTCGGACGTCTTTACGGCTCGCTTTGCGGAGGAAGCACTGCGCTATTCGCTGCTGGTGCCGACGAGCATGCCGGTCCTGAGCTCGCTCGTCGCCGCCATCGGCGCTGGCAGCGTGGCTCGCGACATCGTCCGCGTCCGAGACGCGAAGGTCTAGCTTCCTCGAGGCATGTCCAGCACGCCGCGGGCGACTCGGCCGGCCTTCAGATCGTCGACCAGGCTCTTGAAGTCGGCCAGGGGATAGCGCTTGCTCACGAGGGCATCGAGCTCCAGCCGACCCGCCAGGTAGAGATCACAGATGCGTTTCACGTCGTATTGGGGTTGGCTCGAGCCGTAGCGGCAGCCCATGATGCTGACGTCGAGGAAGGTCGTCGTCGCCAGAAACTCGACGGTCGCATCGGCCGGAGCGACACCGAGCATGACGACGTTTGCGCCCCAATCGGCCATGCGGATCGCTTGCTCCATCAGCGCCTTGGCGCCCACGCACTCGAAGACGTGCCGGGCGCCCCAACCGCCGGTCCGCTGCCTGACGAGTTCGACGACCTCGTCGACGGGGCCGACCTGCGTCGGATTGGCGAAGTCTGTGGCGCCGAACTGGCGGGCGAGCGCTTCCTTTTCCGGATTCGTGTCGAGGACGAGAATCGGATGGGCGCCGGAGAGTCGGGCGGCCTGCACGACATTCAGACCGATTCCACCGGCACCGATCACGACGACTGAGTCCCCGGGCTCGACCTTCGCGCGGTGAAAGACGGCGCCCGTTCCGGTCAAGACACCGCATCCGATCAGCGCTGCGGAGCTGAGCGGGATCTCCTCGGGGATGCGGATGGCCTGATTGGTCTTCACGACGACCCGCTCGGCAAAAGACGAGATGTTAGCGAAGCTGTAGTAGGGCACATCGCCGACCCGAAACGGTTGCGGGCGATGGCCGAAAGTGGATCGACACAGTGTGGGTCGGCCGGAATCGCAGGCCGGGCAGGCGCCACATTGACCCAGCGTCGAGAGTGCAACCGGGTCTCCAACCTTCAGGCCTTCGACGGCGGCTCCGCACTCGACGACGACCCCCGCGCCTTCGTGGCCCAGTACAACGGGCGTCGGATAGGGAATGGTGCCGCTCACGACGCTCAAGTCGCTGTGGCAGACACCGCTCGCCACGATTTCGACCATGACCTCATTGGCACCGGGATCGCGTACCTCGAGCCCGTCGACGAGCTCCAGTGAGGTTCCATCGAAGATGATTCCAAGCATGTTTCGACTCCGTTGTCTGTTGTGAGGTCATTGACCAGTATCGACTGCTAATGACCGCGATTGACCACCATGACGAAGCTGACGGGGCCGTCATTGTGCCGTGACGCGGGTGGATTCATAGCAGAGACCGGTCGCGTATCGTCGTGCTCAGGCGTGCAGCGGTGGCTTCGACCCGCTCCAATCGGCCATCCGCTCGAGATTGCCCGCGACTTCGATGAGTAGATCCTCGCGATCGGGAGCCGCCACGAGCTGGATCCCGATCGGCAGTCCGGACCCGCTGCGAGCCAGCGGTAGCGAGATGGCGGGCTGGCCCGTGATGTTCCAGGGAGGCGTCAGCCAGCCGAGTCGTCTTCGCAGCGCATCCAACTCCTCGGGCGAAAGGTCTGCATGCATCTCGCCGAGCCGCGGCGTGAGATCGGTGATCGTGGGCAGCAGGAGCAGGTCATGGTCCTCCCACCAGGCGACCGTCCGACGCGTGAACGCATGCAGCTCGGCGATCGCCCGCACGTGGTCGACGGCGCTGCGATCGCGTCCTGCCTGCACCGTCCGCGCGTTGAGGGGTTCGATCTCGTCGAGTCCGATCTCGCGACCGATGCGCTCGCTCCAGGCGTCGAGCGCCGCCGCGACGCAGGTGGAGACGACCACTCCCTGGATTCCCGGAATCGCGTCCTCTTCCAGTGTCTCCGGCGAGGCCGGCCGTAGTTGGTGGCCCAGCTCCGTCAGCATCGATTCGGCGAGATCGACGGCGGCGATGATCTCGGGATGCGTGGGGTCGCCCTTTCCGAAGGCCTCGCGCCGCACGCCGATGCGAAGCCCTCGTCGAGCCTCGGATCGGGTGCCGGATCCGGCCGTCAGCGCCGCGCTGAGCGTGCGTGACGGAGTGTGTGCCGCATAGGGATCCCCACAGCCGGGGCCAGCGATCCAGTCGATGATCGCAGCCGTATCGCGCACGGAACGCGTGAGCACTCCGTCCGTCGAGAGTCCGCCCCAGTGCTCGCCCTCCGCCGGTCCCAGCGTGAGCCGTCCGCGCGCGGGTTTGAGCCCGACGACGCCGCAACAGCTGGCGGGCATGCGGATCGATCCGCCTCCATCGCCGCCGTGCGCAACCGGCACCAGACCCGCGGCGACCGCTGCGGCGGAGCCCCCGCTCGAGCCGCCGGTGGAATGCGCGAGATTCCAGGGATTGCGCGTCGCTCCGTAGCTCTGGGGCTCGGTCGTCGCCATGCAAGCCATCTCCGGGGCATTGCTGCGTCCGACGAACACGAAGCCGGCCGCTCGAAAGCGTTCGACCAGCCAGCTGTCGCGGCTCTCGCGGAAGTCGCAGTCTCGTAGAGGGCGGAGTCCCGCGTGATGCGGCTCGCCCGCCTGGGGACAGCCGGCATCCTTGAGCACCATCGGAACCCCCGCGAAGGGCTGGCTTTCGGGGTCCACACGGCGCGCCTCGTCGAGTGCACGCTCGAAACGCCGATGGATGACGGCATTCAGCTGTGGATCGAAGGATTCGATTCGCTCGATCGCCGCCTGCACCAGCTCGGTTGCGGTCAGCTCGCCGCGTCGGACGAGGTCGGCCTGATGGGTTGCATCGAGATGGGCGAGGTTCATGTTGGACTCGATCTGGGCAGCGCCCGGGAAATGTTGGTCAAAGGCAGGTGAGCAGGAGCTGGGAAGCAAGTAGGGAAGCAGCTGGGAAGGTCGCGCGTGACTCGTGGGAAGATAGGACTTCTGGGCCGCGGTGTGGCCCGGGATTTCGTTGCGGTCGGGGGGCGCGGTGGATCGGCGCCGAATGCGAGTTCGACCTCCCGCGGAGCGGCCCGACACCGACCCGCGAGCTGCGACAGCTTCTGGCAGGTCCCCCGCTGAGAGGGATCTGGCGGTGCGGCTTCTTCTGCCTATCTACCTCCCCTGCTACTTTCCAAGCACAGACGCGAATGAGCGCAGTCCGCGCTCCCAATCCGGGAGAATGGTCCAGACCATGACCCGCGTCGCGCCCAGCGCCTCCGCCTCGCCCAACCGTTCACGCATCTGAGTCGGACTCATGGCGGTCCTGCTGGCGAAGGCCTCGAGCTCGTCCCGGTGTCGCTCGGAGAACGCGTGGTCGTGTTGGTTGACTTCGACCAGGTGACGGTCGTGGACTCTCAAATGACGCGTTGAATCTCGGAAGCGCTCGATCGTCTCGAGCCAATCATCTCCGTGCGGCAGATCTTGTACCGCGTTCGACGAGAAACCGTCATATTTCAGGTGGTACTGCAAGGTGAACCACACTCGCGCCGCTTCGATGATCCTCGGGGAGCTCGCGGCCTCACCCTCTTCGAGTGGGATCCCGACCAAGGGAATCTCCAACCACTCGAAACCACGAGGTGCGGACTCGAGCGGTCCGCCGTAGATCAAGCCATCGGAGCAGTCGCGAGCCACCTGGATGCCCTTGGGTCCGTTTGCAGCGATGCAGAGTGGAACGTCGATGGGTCGTTCGGGCGCGTACCCAGGTGGGTGGATCATCTGGGTCGATGCAGCATTGATTTCGACCTCTTCTCCGCCGAGCAGGCCGCGTAGCTGCGCGACGAACCGCCGCATGAAGGCCCATGACAGGGGGCGCTGCCCCATCGCCATCCGGCCGGTATACCCGGTGCCCATCCCGATCTTCAGGCGTCCAGGCCAATAGTGGGAGAGCGTCGCAATCGCGGACGCTTGCACCATGGGGTGGCGCAAGTGTGGAATCAGCACGTAGGGTCCGACGGCGATGCGATCCGTGCTGCGAAGTGCGTCGGCGACCGTCAGCCAGACGTCCGGTTCGAGTGCGGGTGAATCGTAGAATCCGATGTAGTCGAAACCCAGAGACTCAGCAACACGAGCTTGTTCAGCGGCTTCGAAGCTGGCTGGGAACGAGCACCCGATTTCCGGTACCCGGCACTCACCGTCGATTGATGTCACTTCTCGTCGCTCCGGGTTCTCGTGGTACATATCCTCAGCGCGTTCACTCGCAGACAGACTACTACTCTCATGCCCCACACGCATTCGCGTGAGATCATCCAGATCTGCTCACATTCGAAGCGGCCGGGGCGCCGATCGCGGAGAGCAGCGCTTGATCGGCGCCGAGATCACGCCGCGGCTCTTCGCGATGCCTTGCTGAATCCTACGTCTGAATCCCCACCTAATCCTCGAGAGACGCTGCAAGCTTCTCAGTAAGGAGCGACACTCCAGATCCGGCCTGGGCTAGATGTCTCTGGAGTAGAGTCTGCATCGCCCGTCACCGAAGTCTCGAGCGTACATCGGCTCTCGTGCTCGAGGCCCTCTTGCGGAACCAACCTGGGGTCCCCGCGGATCCCTGGGGATCCGCGGGGATTAGAGGAGAACCCGTGCCCTTCGATTCCATCTACCGATCCGACCTCTTCGCCGACCGCACCGTGATCGTCACGGGCGGGGGAAGTGGAATCGGGCGCTGTATCGCCCACGAGCTGGCCTCCCTCGGCGCCCGTGTCGTCATCGTAGGGCGCAGGGAAGCCAGGCTGAAAGCGGTCGCTGCGGAGATCGACGAGGACCACGGGATTTGCCTAACCCACCCGGGTGATATTCGCGACGAAGCGCGAGTGAAGGAGATTGTCGCGTCCGTCGTAGCGGAGGCGGGCCCCATCGCGGGGCTGGTCAACAGCACGGGCGGCCAGTTCCCGGCGCTGCTGGCCGAAGTCTCCAAGAAGGGCTTCGACGCCGTGCTTCAGACGAACACACTGGGGAGCTTCGTTTTCTCCCGCGAGGTCTACCAGCAGAGCATGAAGCATGGCGGTGGATCGATCGTCCACATCACCGCCAGCATCGAGCATGGCGCGCCAGGCCTCGGCCACTCGGGCGCAGCGCGGGCCGCCGTGGAGAATTTCACGAAGACCGCTGCGGTCGAATGGGGCCCGGCCGGCGTGCGCGTCAACTGTATCGCTCCCGGCTTCATCGCTTCCAGTGGCGCCGACAGCTATGAGGCCGAGTCCGAGAGCGGACGTCGCTGGCTGGAAACGTTGAAGACGATCGTGGGCTGCATCCCGCTCAAACGGACGGGAACGGAGGCCGAGGTCTCGTCAGCAGTCTGCTTCCTCTTGAGCGGCGCAGCCGCCTACGTAACCGGCGAGACGCTTCACGTCGACGGCGCACTCCCATTCGCGCCCGGCTGGCACCCCCTCGCTGCCGGGTCGGGATCGCCGCCCTTCCGCGGCTTCCACCGTGCCGTGCTGCCACGGATATTCGACGGTCCGGGAGAGACCACGGGCTGATCATCGACTCACCCCGGCGCCCCGAAGCTTCCCAGCGCTTCGAAGACGCGGCTGTATCCACACTGCCAGATGAACCGATTCTACACACGGCCACACGGCCACTCGTCTGCGCGACGTAGATTCGCCACGAGTAGACCCCTAGTGTGACTTTGCGAATCAGACCGGACGTTTCGCTCATGTTGCTACGGTCACGGGCCATGCAGCGAGCCACAGATCAGCCGCGCGACGATCCCCAGTGGAAGGAGATCCTCCACGAGATCATCTTCGAGGCGGATACCCCGGCCGGAAAGACCTTCGACGTAGCACTGCTGGTGGCGATCGCGCTCAGCGTGCTCGTCGTGAGCCTCGACACCGTCGCGAGCGTCGAGGCTCGGATCGGGCCGGTGCTGCGCGCGGCCGAGTGGGCATTCACGGGGCTGTTCAGCATCGAGTACGTGCTGCGTCTGCTCGCTGTGCGCCGGCCGCTCGCCTACGCGCGGAGCTTCTTCGGCGTCGTCGACCTGCTCGCGATCCTGCCCACCTACCTCAGCCTGCTGATCCCGGGCACGCAGTCGCTGCTCGTCATCCGGGGTCTGCGTCTGCTGCGCATCCTGCGCGTATTCAAGCTCGCGCGCTTCCTGGGCGAGGCGGACGTGCTGATGTCGGCGCTGCGCCAGAGCGGACGCAAGATCCTGCTCTTTGTCGGCGCCGTCGTGCTGATCGTCTCGATCGTGGGTGCACTCATGTACCTGATCGAGGGGCCGGAGCACGGCTTCACGAGCATCCCGCGCTCGATGTACTGGGGCGTCGTGACGGTGACGACGGTCGGCTACGGCGACATCGCGCCGCAGACCGTACCCGGTCAGATGCTGGCCGCGGGGCTCATGATCATCGGCTACGGCATCATCGCCGTGCCCACCGGCATTTTCTCGGCGGCGCTCATTGCCGCGTCCCGGTCCAGTGTCAGCACGCGGGCCTGCCCGAGCTGCGGCGGTGAAGGACACGACGACGACGCGACGCACTGCAAGTTCTGCGGCGTCGCGCTCTAGCGGCGGGCGAGCGCGGGTCGAAGCCCCGTGGCCTGGTCTGGTAGGTTGATGTGAGGCGGGAGGCCCCACTACCTGCACGGCGACCGCGGCGCGTCGTCGACGCCTCGAGTCAGCCTCTCCCCTCGAGAGTACGCTGTGTGTCGTCGGCCGATCCACACACTGCGACACGACGCGGTTGCGGATAGAATCTGCTGCAATGAAGAGTTCGACCTGGCTTGCGTGGGGCAGTGCGGTCGTGACCGCGCTGGTGGTGTGTCTTCTTCTCGCGGGGTGTGGTCACCAGACCATCGCAGCGGGCGGCGGTGAGCCCTCCGCTGCAATGACGACGGCCCAGGTCGAGTCCCGGGCGGCGCCCTTCTTCCGCAACCCGATCCTGTCGCATCCCACGCTCTCGCCGGATGGTACGCAGATCGCGGCGATCATGAGGCAGGGGGGGACCGAGGTCCTGATCGTCCGCCCCACGATGGGGGGCCGGATCCGGCCCGTAGTCAAGCTCGAACGCACCCGCTCGAAGGTGAGCTATGCCGTCAACCGCATCGGCTGGCCGAGCAATGATCGGCTTCTCATCAGTGTCCAGCGCCCCGAGTCCCTCCTTGGGACCGGTATCCGCGCGCGCCAGACGCGACTCATGTCCGTTTCAGTCGAGGGCGGGCAACCCAAGTACCTCGGCGAAGACTGGCCCCACCAGCAGTACACCAATTCTCAGGACAACATCATCGACTGGCTCCCGGACGAGCCGAAGTTCGTGATGATCGGCCTGTGGGTGCCTACCCAGAATGGCGTCAGCGCCCAACGGCTCAACGTCATTCACGGCGGCCTCAGCACCGCCGCGCGCGCGCGTTACGGCACGCTGGACTGGTACGCCGATCACGAGGGGGTCGTTCGTGCGGGTCGAGGCGAGCCCGCCTCCGGCACGGAGGAGTTCGTCTACGCGCGGATCAGCGGGGACCACGAATGGGAGCAGATCCTGCGCTGGGATCCCTACGAGGATTCCGGTGGCTTCTGGTTCGCGGGCTACAGCGAAGAGCCCGAGATGATCTACGTCTACCGCTACTCCGATGAGCACAAGCGCCGCTCGCTCTACAGCTACGACCTCGAGAAGCGCGAGCTCGGCCCCATGGTCTTCGACCACCCCAAGTACGACGTCTCAGACATCCGCACGGCCCGGAACGACGATCGCCTGTTGACGATCTACTACGAAACGGAGCGGCCGATCGGCGAGCAGATGGACCCGGCGAGCCGCGCGGAGGTCGCCACTCTCAGAGCGGCCCTGCCCGACGAGGTGTGGAGAGTCGTCAATGCCGACGAAGCGGAACGGCGCGTCATCTTCAGCTCGTCTTCCGACATCAGCCCGCCTCGCTCCTTTCTCTTCGATCGCCGCACGAGGAAGCTCCTGCCCCTGTTCTCTGCCTATCCGGATCTCGCAGGTCGGAAGCTCTCCGAGATGGAGCCGATTCGTTACGAGGCTCGGGACGGGCTCGAGATCGAGGGCTACCTCACGCTGCCGACGACGGGGGACGCGCCCCATCCCACCATCGTCCTTCCGCATGGCGGCCCCTGGGCCCGGGACATCTGGGGCTGGAACGCGAAGGTCCAATACCTCGCGAGTCTCGGCTTCGCCGTCTTCCAGCCCAACTTCCGCGGCTCCGAGGGCTACGGCAGGGAGTTCGAGCACAAAGGCTGGGGGGAGTGGGGACTCTCGATGCAGAACGACATCACCGATGGCACGCGCTGGCTGATCGACCAGGGAATCGCGCACCCAGATCGCATCGGGATCTACGGCGGCAGCTACGGCGGGTATGCAGCGCTCTGGGGGCTCATCAAGGAGCCGGATCTCTACAGGGCCGGGGCCAGCTTCGCGGGCGTCACGGATCTCCCCACTCTGCTCTCCGACGACGCTCACTACTACAGCCAAGTCCAGGAGATGGAGAAGCTCGTCGGCGACCGCTGGTCGGACCGGAAGCGACTGACCGAAACCTCGCCAGCGCAAAACGCCCACGAGATCAAGGTGCCCGTCTTCATCGCCCACGGAACTGAAGACTGGAATGTCCACGTCAAACAGGCGGAGATGATGGTAGACGCCCTGGAAAAGGCGGACGTCCCGGTGGAGGTCCACATCTACCGCGGCGAAGTCCACGGCTTCCTGGACGAACGCAACCGCATCGACTTCTACGAAAAGCTCGGCGCATTCTTCGGGCGCCACCTCATGGGTGACGTTCCCGACCTGGCCTCAGCGCAAGCGGGGGAAGCGCGGTAGAGCCCGCCCGGGCGGTCGCCCACGAGGCTGTGCCTCGTCATGATTGGACGCGGCCTCGGATACTCATCGGCATGGGTGACGAGGGCGGAGGGCCCATTTGGATCTCGAGCTCCATGGCTTCAGAATGCTCCGACCTCGCCCGCTCGTTCCCCTGGAATGTTATGTTCGAATTGAAGTGCTGAGTGCTGGACATCCTCGGCCGCCCCGTTCAGGAAGTCGGAGCGCGCAAACGACGAGCCAGCATGGCACCCACCGCCCCCAACAGCAGGGCTCCGATCAACACTCGATACCCCCATTCCGAAGTGATCGGGACTTCCGTGCCCTTCGGTAGAGCCATCAGCGCTTCCCCCTCTGTCGTGCCGCTCAAGGAGTCGAAGAGGCTTCCGTCCGCTCCCACGAAATCGATCCGATACGTCACGCTAAAAGCACTGTCGACATCGAACTCTGTCGGGGTATTTGGTTCCAGAAGTGTCCCGCCTGGGCTCGGCAGCCCGTTTGCCGTTCCAGCCGTCACCGTGAGAGACTCGAAGTGGGGATCCCCATCCGCCGGTACGATCCCGCCCTGGAGCTCTCGCAGATCGGCCTCGATGAACTGCGTGGGGCCCGCGCCCGCGCCCGCAAACGCGCCCGCGGGCGGGTCGTAGTTCAGGGTGTCGACCACCGTCGGCGCCTCCAGCACGATGACGCGGAAGAACCCCTCGAGGGCTCCGGTCCCCTCCAGCCTGAGTTCCACTGTCGAATCGAACTCTTCGGTCTCCTCGCCCGGACCCCCCGGAGTCCGGATGATGTCCTCGAAGCCTCCATGGATCACGCTGATGTTCACGGTGGTTCCCGGGGGCAGACCATCGATGATCATGTGGAGGTCGTCCTCGGTGAAGTACTCGCAGTCCTTTCCTTCGGGAGGCAGGTTGACGGTGCCGCTGAGGTTCTGTCCATCGCACAGGCTCGGAGGGGGGTCATTTGGGCAGCCCGTGTAGTTCAGGCAGGTCAGACCGTCCCCGGTCGGGTCCAGACCGCACTCGATCCCGCCCGGGGCCGGAAGCGTTTCGGGCTGACCCATTGCAGCCACGAGCGTGACGAAGTCGAATAAGTTGATAAAGGGGAACCCGTCGTCGTTGATGTCGTAGGCATCCTGGCACGGGATCTCCAGCGCGGTGAGATCTTGCCCGAAGTGTCTCTGGAAGAGAGCGAAGTCTCGGGCTCCCACCTCGCCATCGCCGTCCACATCTCCCCGTCTGAACGAGGACTGCGCCAGACCCGTCGAGGGAATCGCGATGAGCCCGATGATTGCGGCCATCACGAGCCCGGACAGCGGAATTCGATGGAAAGTCCTGCAGTCAAGACGCCGGGCGCCGAACGCAAACTAGTTGCGATCATGGGAATCTCTCCCACCCCGTGTTCGTGGTTGATCTTAAACAAACTGACAACTTTCTACTATTCCTTAAGGACTTCAACGCAAGTGTCAAGAACTTTCGAATGGCTAGGAAAAACGATGCCCCTAAGCAGCGAATGGGTCGTATGCGCTCACGTATCACATCCGTGTGGCAATCAGCCTCACCTCTGCTTCGGCGGCCGCAACAGCCAGCGGTTGCTAGCCGTTGCGGCCGTTCGAGAGTCTCCACAGACGAAGAAGTTCGCCGAGAGGATGTCCATGTGATGATTCGAAGAGCCCGGAAGGACAACTTCTTCGAGATCATCCCGCCCCGAGATGAAGAAACGCAGAAGCCACTCGTCGCGTGACACCAGTGGTCCTCGAAGCTCGGACGCCCGCACCGATTCGACGACTCGCGGAGCATGAGCGCTGTCGTTTCACCCGTCATGGGCACCTGTCCGCCCGCGCCAGCCGGGTGCCTGAGCAACGAGGATCCGAGCTACCCCGCGGTTGCCGCCGCCGACGCCATCGTCGTCTGGCAGCAGAAGTACTCCCCGAACCCCGTGGACATCGATGTGTTCGGCGAAATATTGGAACCGATCGACGTGCCCGAGCCCAGCGGATCGCTTTCACTCGGCGCGGGGCTCGTGCTCCTCTTCACGCTCGCGCGCCGGCGAGGCGGACGGCTCGGGACCGCGTAGGCATCGTGTGTCTATGTGGGGTGGCTCGCAGGACGCTGCGGCCGGGCACGAAGTGCGCCCTCGCGGTGTTCGCCCAGCATCACGCCCTCGAAGACGGCATCCACGAGGAGTCCGACTAGCGCCCGCTGCGTGAGCTTGCGAAGGACTAGAAGAAGCTGCCGGGTTTGCTCTCGTAGACGTGATCCAGGGTTCGCTTGCGCGAGCTCTGCTCGCGGTCGCCCCAGTAGAGGTGGGCTTTGAGCCAGATCGGGCTGGGCGCATTGTCGATCTTGCTCCGCGCACGCAGAGGGAAGCGTACCCTCACCGTCTCGCCTAGCGGCGGCGCCGAGTCGGGGGTGGTGCGTCCGTTGGGACGGTAATCACTGCCGAAGCTTCCCCCTTTCGACACCACGTCGTGCTGGCTGATGTAGCGCCAGTCGAAGTCGGCGGGCTCGACGAGGGCGATCGACTCGAAGCGCACCCGCACATCGGTCGGATCGACGCCGGCGGGAAGGCTCTTGAACTCGATCTCGATCCAACAGCCGAGCTCGCCGCTCGCGACGTGCTGGCCGGCCACCATGTCGACGAGCCGGGCGTCGGAGAAGACGGCCTCGACCATATTGCAGCCCGGAAGCCCGAGCAGGAGCGTTGCGAGGACACCGAGGACGACGGAATTGCGGCTCTGGGTCATGTGAGCCCTCCCAGATCAGGTTCTCGGCTCTCATCGTCCCGCCCCCGGCCGGGCTTGAGCGTGGCCAGGCGGTGCTTTCCGGCGCTCCCCCGTGCGCCCCCGCTGGCCTACTGGCGGATGACCTGGCCCGGTCGGGCGCCGGTGGGCTCTCCGTTTCGGAAGGTGACGACGCCGGAGACGAGCGTTGCGACGTAGCCCTCGGCCTTCTGGATGATGCGCCGGCCCTCCCTGGGGAGGTCGAAGACCACCTCGGGCGGAAGCATGCGCAGGCCCTCGAAGTCGATCAGGTTGATGTCGGCTTTCATGCCGGGCGCCAGGGTTCCGCGGTCCCCCAGCCCGTAGATCGCTGCCGTATCCGAGGTCTGCCACTTGACGACCTCGGAGAGCGGGATCTTTTCACCCCGGTGACGATCCCGCGCCCAGTGGGTGAGCATGAAGGTCGAAATGCTCGAGTCGCAGATCGTCGCCAGGTGCGCACCGCCGTCGGCCAGCCCCAGCACGGCGCGCGGATGCAGCAGCATTTCGCGGATGGCGTCGCAATTGCCGTCGGCAAAGTTGAGGATCGGGAAGAGCATGAGCCGCCGGCCGCCGGCTTCGAGCATGAAGTCGTAGATCACTTCTGCCGGCGTGCGCCCCTGGCGCTCGGCGATGCCCGCAAAGCTCTCCGCGTACCCCGGTTCGTAATCGACCTGTTCGCGAATCGGGAAGATGCGATCGAAGCGGGTGAAGATCATCGCCTGGTAGGGGTCGTCGTAGCTCTGCGTCTCCGAGAGGATCTTCGCGCGCAGCTGCGGATCGCGGAGCTTTGCGACCTGATCCTCGACCGGCAGGTCGTGGATCGCGGCATAGCTCGGTCGGTCGAGGAAGGGGTGGTAGGTCGCCTCGAGACCCATCAGGAGCCCGACCGGGCGCCCGGCGACCTGCGCGTAGAGCTGTGCGCCGTGGGAGGCTGCCTCTTCGGCTCGCGAAAGCGCTTCGCGAAACAGGCCGGGATTGCCGGGCCCCTGAGTGAGGTTGAAGCAGACCGGGCGGCCGGTCTGCTCGGCAAGGCGGATCATCATGTCGAGCTCGCGGTGGGTGGCATCGTCGTCTTCACCTGCCACGCCGGCCGGTGAGATTCCGATCATCCCAATGCCCAGCTCAGCGAGGGCGCCTCCAATGGCGAGCAGTTCGCTCTCGCTCGCGAAGGTGCCGGGCACGGGATCGCCATTCAGCGCCCGATGCGTCGTCGTGCGCGACGTCGTGAAGCCCAGAGCGCCCGCGCAGACGGCCTCCTTCACGAGCTCTACCATTCGCGACAGTTCCCGGGACGTCGGCTTCTCGTCGCTGGCGCCTCGCTTGCCCATCACGTAGGTGCGCAGCGCACTGTGGGGGACCTGGGTCCCCACATCCATGACACGGGGCCTCGAAGCGAGGAACTCGATGTACTCCGGGAAGCTCTCCCAGCCCCACACCATCGCGTCGGAGAGTGTGTCCGCAGGGATGTCCTCGACGCCGGCCAGAAGCTCGATCAACTGGCGGTGATCGCCCTCTTCGACGGGCGCGAAGCCCACGCCGCAATTTCCGATGATGGCCGTGGTCACGCCGTGCCAACACGACGGGGTGAGAAGCGGGTCCCAGGAGATCTGGCCGTCGTAATGCGTATGGATGTCGACGAAGCCGGGCGTCACGATCAGTCCCTCGGCGTCGATCATCTCGGCCGCGCTCGAGCCGGCGCAGCCCGGCTCGCCGATCGCCGCGATCCGGCCAGCCTCGATGCCGATGTCGCCGTGGTAGGGGGCGCGCCCCGTGCCGTCGACGATGCGGCCGCCCTCGATCAGTAGATCATGCATGCTCTCTTCCCTTCTGGGGATTTCGGTCGGAGTTCGCCCTCATCCGTCGCCGCCCACGTGCTTCCCATCGAGGTAGCGCAGCAGCGTGTCGTGGAAGTGCCGGACCCGCACTTCCTGATCTCCCAGGTGAAGCCCCGCAAACCCCTCGGAGTGCATTCCGGCCTGGACGCGCGGCAGGTTGTAGAAATCCTGCCCGATCAGCTTCCCGCCGCCAGTGGTCGGCTCGACGACGAGGTCGGGGGTCAGGACGAGATCTATGTGCTCAGCCCGTTCCTTGCGGCCCGGCGCTCGCATTACGTTGAAGAAATCGAAATACATCCGGTCCGGATCGGTCGGATGCGGCCGATGGCGGAAGATCCAGGCCGTCATCCCGAAGATGTTGAACGTGAGATTCGGAAAGACCGTGTAGTGGAAGTCGTCGATGAGCTGTTCATCGCGCAGCTCCGAGAGATCGGCGCCAATCGCCGGTCCGTGTTTCTCGCGCATGATTCTCGCGACGGCCGGGCGAACGTCGGCGGCGCCGCCGTCGAAAGTGTCGGGGTCGATGCCGTAGCGGCGCAGGTAGTTCTCGCGGATCTCGTCGTTCAGCTCGCCGTACGATGGATGGCGGGGGCTCGCGACGCCCAACGGCATGATCATGCGCGTGTGGCGCTCGTAGCAATCGATGGGCACGTTCACGTCGTCGCTGAAGATCAGCACGTCCGGATGGGTTCCGGCCATGTGGTAGGGCTCGTTGAAGGCGTCGATCGAGGTCTTCCAGTTGCAGGCGACCTCGACCGTGATGTCGTCGAGCAGGCTCATCTCCTCGAAGTGGTAGGGATCGAGATGACGCGGAATGATGTCCAGGTACTCGTGCAGGGGCTCGGCGTTCGGGTCGAGATTCACGAAGACCAGGCCCGCCCAGCTCTCGCAGCGCAGCCTCCCCAGCTCGAGGGTCTGCGCGGGGCATCCCTGTGGAAAGCTCTCGGGATCCTGCACGGACGCGAGGGCGCCGTCGAGACCGAACCGCCAACCGTGATATCTGCAATAGAAGGACGTCGCGTGTCCCAGACCCGGATTGCGCAGGCGGTTTCCGCGATGTGTGCAGACATTGAAGCGGGCCGCGATCTCCCCCGACTCCTGACGGATCACGAGAATCGACTCTCGGCCGATCTCGAAGGTGAAGTAGTCGCCCGGCTCGGGAATGTCTCGCGCGAAACCGGCCATCAGCCAGGTTCTCGTCCACATCCGCTTCCACTCGAGCTCCGCGAACTCGGGCGAGAAGTAGCGCTCCTTCGGGATCAGCTCGGTTCCGAACTGCGGCTTCGGAGCCCGGTCGATCGGTGTCTCGGGGAGTCTTGCGGCGCTTGTGCCTGAAGTCATTTCGTTTCCTCTTCGAGTTGGATGATGGAGTGAGCCCCTGTCGAAAGACCGCCCAAGGCGGTCACGCCCCGTCCATTCGACCCGCGCCCCGGCCAGGGGCTCGGCCCGGTTCCAGGATGGGTTGAGGATCCTGCACGGCGATGTCCTGTCCGACTGCGCGCAAAGCCCCCTCGTGCGATTCCCCGGCCGCGGCTCGCAGGATCCACGGCCGGGTCGGCTCGAATCCCGGATAGCCGGGATCGGCTGTGTTCTCGGCGTTGGGAAGGATCTCGGTGGCCATACGCGCTCTCACGAGCCGATGATAGACAGAATCGACCCCGTCTGTAAAACCGGCTGGAGCGCCGTTAGAGATAGAGAAGATGCGAAGTTCGCCCCGCCTTGCGCCTCCTCGCCCCGCTTCGCGAAGAGGGCTGCGGCCACGTCGAGAATCCGCTCCCAGCTGTTCGCGCAATATTTCGACTCGTCGACCGACGGCTCCCTGGCCAGGTTGGCCATGCTGCGGCCGTCGGGTGATTGCGCAGCTGCGGTGCATGAACTCGCTGCCAGATGTTAGCATCATGCTGCCTGCCCATTCTTGGGACTGGCGCGAAAAAGAGGGGCGGCATGTCCAACGACGCGGTGACCTACGCGAGCGGCGAGTGCGTTGCTCGCATCACGCTCAATCGGCCCGAACGCCACAACACGCTGACGGGAGAGCTCGTCCACGGGCTCTTCGCTGCGCTCGAGCGCGCGCAACAAGATCCCGAGATCCGTGTCGTCGTACTCACCGCGGCCGGCGACGAGGATTTCTGCCTGGGTGCGGACATGAAGGAGCCGGACGGATTTCCGTCCCGCGCCCTCACCCACGAGATCCGCCTGCGCGACCCGCTCAACCCTTCCCAGACCTGGATCAAACGTCTGCGAGAATTCGACAAGCCGTTGGTCGCTGCGATCAACGGCCGTGCGGTGGGTGGCGGTCTGGGCCTCGCCCTGTGCTGCGATATCTTGATCGCATCGGAGAACGCCAGCTTCGGCTGCGGCTTTGCCTTCAATATGTTTGCCGCGCTGGACGGCGTGAACTATCACCTGCTCCGCTTTCTACCCTGGCACAAGGCCTGCGATTTCGCCTTCAGCGGAGAAGTCCTCAGCGCCGAGGAAGCGGATCGGCTCGGCATGCTCAACAAGGTCGTACCCCACGCGCAACTGATGGAAGAGGCATTGAAGAAGGCCGGCCAGATTACGCGAATGGCTCCCTTGGGGTTGCGCGCAGCCAAGCGGTACATGTGGGGCGCCTATCACAATGATCTGGAGATGGCGTTGGCGCATTCGGAGGTGCTCGCGGGTGGAATTCGGCAGAGCGCTGATTTCGAAGAGGCGTTGACGGCCTTCTCCGAGAAACGCCCACCGCTCTTCAAGGGGAAATGATATCTTCATCGATTCACGCGACGGAGAGTGATTTCATGAAATTCGAAAAGTTGATTGTCGAAAAAAAGCCCGACCACATCGTGTCGATCACCCTCAATCGTCCGGAGGCCCTGAACGCGCTGCATTCGGACCTCATGACCGAGCTGCGCGAAGTCATCGAAGACGCGGGCATGGACGATGACGTTCGCGTGGTGGTGATCCGGGGTGCCGGGACGGCCTGGGGCGCCGGTGCTGACCTCAAGGAACAGAAGCAGATGATGGGCGATCGAGGCGCGGTCCGGCGCTTCTTCACGAAGTGGCACGGCGCGCTGGACTCGATTGATCGTTGCCCGAAGATCGTGATTGCGGCGGTGCACGGCTACTGCTTTGCGGGAAGCCTGGAATTGATGATGTCCTGCGATCTGGCGATTGCGACCGAAGAAGCCCGGATCGGCGATCAGCACATGAATTTCGGGCTGCCGCCGATGGGCTCCGCCACGCAGCGGCTGCCGCGACTGATCGGCCCGCGCCGGGCCAAGGAGCTGCTGCTGAGCGGGGACTGGCTGAGCGGCGTCGAGGCCGAACGCCTGGGTCTGGTCAACAAGGTGGTGCCGGCGGTCGAGTTCGACGAGGCCGTCGTGGCCTACGCCCGCAAATTCGCCGAGAAGAACCCCGCCGCCGCCAGTCAGATCAAGCTGCTGGTCAACAACGGCATGCAAGCGGATCAATACACGGGCATCCGCTTCGAAGAGATGATCGCGCTCACGGGGACTGCCGGCGGCGAGAAAGGCATCGAAGCCTTCATCAACAAGGAGAAGCCAGATTTCTAGCGAAGCACCGACGTCGACCGACCCGGCGCAGAAGGGCTTCCCGTCCGGGCCGCTCAGCGGCATCCGCATCCTCGATCTCGGGAGCTTCCTTGCGGGACCCTGGGCGCTGGGCATCCTCGCCGATCAGGGCGCGGAGGTCATCAAGGTCGAAGTGCCGGGAACCGGGGATATCGTCCGTTACTTCGGCAGCGAGCGAAACGGGATCGGCGGCCTCTTTCACTCGATCAACCGGGGCAAGAAATCAATCGCGGTGAACCTGAAGGACCCGCGCGGCCTGCAGGTGGTGCTGGCCCTCGCGCGAGACTGCGACGTGTTGCTGCACAACTATCGGCCCGGCGTCTCGGAACGACTCGGTCTGTCCTACTCGGACATTGCCAGCATCAATCCCGGGATCATCTACCTGAGCCTGACCGGCTTTGGCGACGAGGGCCCCTACAGCCACAAGCGCGCCTACGATGCGATCATCCAGGCCTACAGCGGATACACGATGTGCATGTTGGACGAAGAGGGCGCGCCCGCGCGCAGCTACCAGATCGTGGCCGACAAGGTCACCGCGTTGACCGCCAGCCAGGCCATATCCGCCGCGCTGCTGGCGAGGGAGCGGGGTGCGGGCGGTCAGGAGATCAAGCTGTCGATGGCCGATAGCTGCCTGCAGTTCCTGTGGCCCGACTGCCAGGGAACGATCGGCTTCCTGGAGCCGGGCGCCGTCGAGAAGATCCTGCCGATGCAGACCGGGATCCTACCGACGAAGTTCGAGAATGGATGGGCCTATGTGCAGCCCGTCTCGGACGCGGAGTTCATCGGCTACTGCCGTGCATTCGGGATCGAGATCGCCAACGATGCCCGGCTCAATTCGATCGCCGGCCGCGAGAATCATCTGGCCGAGGTTCGAGCCGTCATCGAGCGGATCGAGGGCATGGCTGCAGAGATGGATGTCGATCTGGCCATCAGGGCGCTCGAGGCGGAAGACGTGCCCTGCGCCAAGGCGCAGACCTTGGAAGAGCTGCTGCAGCATCCCCAGGCCGACGCCATGCAGAGCTTCGTCGTCACGGAGCATCCAGTGGCGGGACGCATGCGGGAGCCGCGCAGCGCCGCCCGGTTCACGGGGACGCCCAACGCTTTGCCTTCGCCCTCCGCCACCCTGGGGCGGGATACCGACGAGATCCTGGCGGGCATCGGCCTGTCGGATCGGACGCAGCAGCTGCGGGCGGAGGGAGTCGTCCAGTGAGCGGGCGGGTTCCCTACCAGCCCCACGGCAGCGCGATCTATCGCCGCGAGATGAGTGTCCGCCCCACGGAAGACGGCGCTATCGGAGAGATCGTGGACGATTTTCATCATTTTCGTGCCCGGGTGACTTGCGACGGGGACACGGTTCGCGACGTGATTGCAGAGTCGGTCCGCCCGCCCTGGAGTACCTGCGCGGAGGCGGAGGTCGAGATCAAGCGGCTCGGCGGGATGCGGCTCGACCGATCGCTTCGAGCGGCCGGGCGACACACACCCGTCCGCGCGCAGTGCACCCACATGTTCGACGCCGCGGCCCTCGCGATCGCTCGACTCGCGCGGCCGCCGGCGGATGTGACGTACTCGATCGCGATTCCCGACCGGATCGACGGCCGCACGCGGGCCAGCCTGGCGCGCGATGGCGAGCCCGTGCTCGACTGGGAGCTGCTGGACAACGAGATCGTCGGGCCGGGGCCCTTTGCGGGAAGGCGGATCGTTGGCCGCCAGCTGGCGGATTGGGCGGAGGCGTCGCTCGACGACGACGGGGTCGAAGCGACGCTGCTCTTGCAGCGAGCCTGCGTGATCTCCGAGGGACGAAGGATCGATCTCGAAGCCTACTCGCGCGCGCAGGACGTTCCCGGCGGACCGGTCGGGGCCTGCCATACCTACGCCCCCGGCAATCTCGAACGGGCGGTGAGAATGGTCGGGAGCGTGCGAAACCTGACGCAGGTTCAGGGCAGGCTGGCCGACCAGGGCTAGTCGAACCGCGGCTAGCCGAATCGAGCGGCGTGGTGACCGGCTGCCCCGCAATTTCTCGCTCCCATTCGAGCGAGTCGCGCTAAGCTCTGGGGAACAGTCCTCGCGCGGTCCCCCCCAATCGCACAGCCCGGTCGAAGCGAATCTGTGAGATCAAACTGGACCAGACTGCCGGACCCAATGACGAACGGGACGTAGGTCTCCAACCCGCTTCCGAGCAGGGGTTTGGGCGATGACGGTTGCCGTGGTCGCGGAGAAGCCCTCGGTCGCCCGAGACATCGCCCGGGTTCTCGGCGCGCGACGCCGGAGCGACGGTGCCCTCGAAGGCAATGGCTACGTGGTCACCTGGGCGGTCGGCCACCTCGCCTCCCTGGCACAGCCCCACGAAATCGAAGCCCGTTGGAAACGCTGGAGCTTCGGCGAATTGCCGATGATCCCGGACCGCTGGCCGCTACGCGTCTACGAGAGGACCCGACCTCAATTCGAAATCGTGAAGCGGATCCTGTGCGATCGAAAAACCGAAGAGATCGTGTGCGCAACCGATGCGGGGCGTGAGGGCGAGCTGATCTTCCGCTTCGTCTACGAGGCCGCGGGCGCGACCAAGCCGGTGCGCCGACTCTGGATCTCCTCGCTGACGGATGAGGCGATCGGACGCGGATTCGCCGACCTCCGTCCCGCGATCGAGTTCGATGGCCTAGCCGACGCAGCCCGAGGCAGAAGCCGCGCCGATTGGTTGGTGGGCATGAATCTTTCGCGTGCCTACACCCTGAGTCAGCAGCGGACGAGCGAAGTGCTTTCGGTCGGACGCGTCCAGACCCCGACCCTGTCGATGGTGGTGGAGCGCGAGCTGGCGATTCGCGACTTCGTGCCCGAGGCCTATCGGGAGGTCCGCGCCATCTTTCGGCCGATGCGCAATCGGACACGAGCCGATCCCGAAGCGCCGAGCTACGAAGGCGTCTATGTCCAGCAGGCGTCCGGGGATCCATTGCAGACGAATTCTCGAGCAGCCGGAAGAAGCGAGAGAAAGGCAAAGGCCAAGGGCTCGACAGAGGGGCAGGATTCTCTACAGCGAGCTTGTCGCCTACCGGCAGACGGTGACGTAGCCCAGCAGATTGCGGATCGCGCCCTGCGCGGCAGCGCCGCGGTCCACTCGGTCAGCGGGAACCAGCACCGAATTCCACCGCCGCCGCTCTACGACCTCACCGAGCTACAGCGCCACGCAAACCGGCTCTACGGAGAGTCCGCTCAAAAAACTCTCGACATTGCACAATCCCTCTACGAAAAAAAGCTGCTGAGCTACCCGCGAACCGACAGCCGGGCGCTCACAAAGGATGTCGCACAGACACTGGCCCAGGTCGTCGCCGCGATTTCTCGACCCTACGCAGCACAGCTCGCGGAAGGGACGGGCACCCGTGCCCTGGGGCCGCGCTTTGTGAACGATTCGAAGGTCAGCGATCACCACGCGCTGATCCCGACCACCACGTCGCCCACGGCCCTCACGCTCAGCCCGGGCGAGGCCAGGATCTACGATCTGGTGTGCCGGCGTTTGTTGGCTGCCTGGCACGAAGATCATCTCTACACCACCACCACGGTCATCACGACGATCACGCAACCCGCAGAGCCTGAGATCCGCGAGCCGATCGCCGATCACTATCGCAGCACGGGAACCAAGCTGGACAGGATCGGTTGGCGAGTGCTCGATCCGCCTCATCCGGCTACAAAACGAAAGGCGAGTGACGGTCGAGACCGAAGGGGATCGAGTCGGACTCGAGAGCCCGGCGCCGGCGGCGACCAGCAGATCCCTCCGAGCCTCGAGCCGGGGCAGCCCCAGCAGGTGCTCGAATCCCAGGTAGACGACAAGCTCACCCGGCCGCCGCGGCATTTCACCGAGGCGACCTTGCTGACCGCGATGGAGAGTGCAGGCAAGACTCTCGACGACAAAGAACTCTCGCAGGCCATGCGCGAGTGCGGCCTGGGCACGCCCGCCACCCGCGCCGGGATCATCGAGACCTTGCTCACGCGCGAGTACATCCATCGCGAAAAGAAGACTCTGGTGGCGAGTGACAAGGGCATCCATCTGATCGCGCTGGTTCATCCCCACGCCAAGAGCCCCGCGATGACCGGCCGATGGGAATCACAGCTCCGGCGGATCCAGGAAGGCACCGGCACTCTCGAGGCATTCGTCTCCGAGATCGAGCAATTTGTGCGCGACGTCGTGGCCCAGGTCGAGCAGGTCCCCCCCCCAGCGACGCTGCCGATCCGTTCGAGTGTCGAGCCCGATCGTGAGGCGACCAGGCATTCAGTCTCGCAGTCCGTCGACGACCCAGGTCGAGAGAATACGATGTCGCCCGCCGGGGACGCATCGGCGACGGCGCCCATACGGACCCCGACATCCCCTGCAAAGCTATTGGGTCTACTGCAGCGTCGCTTCGGCTTCGAACGCTTTCGGCCTTATCAGGAAGAAGTCTGTCGCGCCATCACCGCTGGACACGACGTCTTGCTCGTCATGCCGACAGGCGCGGGCAAGTCGCTCTGCTATCAGCTCCCGGGCATCGCCCGGGCGGGGACGACCCTGGTGGTGAGCCCGTTGATCGCGCTGATGGAGGACCAGGTTCTCGGGCTGCAAGAGCGCGGCTTCGCCGCCGAGCGCATCCACTCGGGTCGCAGCCGCAGCGAGTCGCGCCAGGTTTGCGTGGATTATCTGGCGGGCCGTCTCGACTTCCTCTTTATTGCCCCGGAGCGGCTCCGAGTTCCGGGTTTTCCAGAAATGCTCGCACGGCGGGGGCCGGCACTGATCGCGATCGACGAAGCCCACTGCATTTCGCAGTGGGGCCACGACTTCCGTCCCGACTACCGAATGCTGAAGGAGCGCCTTCCGCTCTTACGCCCCGCGCCAATCGTCGCGCTGACCGCAACCGCAACACCTCGGGTGCAACGAGATATCGTCGAACAACTCGCCGTGCATCGAGCGAAACTCTTCATCCATGGCTTTCGTCGCGAGAACATCGGGATCGAAGTCGTCGAGCTGAAACCCTCCCTGCGCAACGAGACCACAGCGAGGCTTCTCGGTGCGCGAGACCGTAGACCGGCGATCGTCTACGCACCGACCCGCAAGAAGGCGGAGGCTCTGGCTGATCAGCTCTGCACAGACTTTCCCGCCGCGGCCTATCACGCCGGTATGGACGCCGGCCGCAGAGACAGGGTGCAAGCCGCGTTCTTCGCCGGTTCCCTCGAAGTCGTGGTCGCCACCGTGGCCTTTGGGATGGGAATCGACAAGTCGGATGTTCGCAGCGTGGTTCACCTCGCGCTGCCCGGGAGTGTCGAAAACTACTACCAGGAGATTGGACGCGCGGGGCGTGACGGTCTGCCCGCGCGGGCCTTCCTACTCCATGGCTATGTCGACCGCCGCACCCACGAATGGTTCCTGGACCGCGACTATCCGGATCCTGAATCCCTCGCCCGGGTCTTCGACGCTCTCGGGAAGGATCCGATCGAGAAGGCCCAACTCCAACGAGCCGTGCGGATGGAGTCGGAGACCTTCGAGCGGGCGCTCGAGAAGCTCTGGATTCACGGTGGAGCTCTCGTCGGCCCCGACGAATCGACGACTCGGGGCCACGACCAATGGCTCGCACCCTATCGCGCACAGCTCGAACATCGGCGCTTGCAGATCCAGGAGATGGCGCGCTTTGCAGACAGTCGCAGCTGTCGAATGTTGCGACTCGTGCGCCACTTCGGCGATCAGGCAGATTCTGGTAGCCCCTGCGGCCAGTGTGACATCTGCGCACCCGAGTCGACATTGGCCCGCGAGTACGACGAAGCGACGCCCGCGCAGCAGGCTGCCATGGAGCGAATACTCAAGACCCTGGCCAGCCACGGCACGCCGAGCAGTGGCCGGTTGTGCCGCGAAGTGTTTGGAGAAGACTTTGACCGCAATCGCTTCGAGGGGCTGCTCGCGGCGCTGCACCGCGCCGGATTCATCCATATCGAAGACGAGAGCTTCGAGACCGAAGGCCGCGTGGTCGAGTTTCGCCGGCCGGTGATCACGGCCTCCGGTCGCCGCGCGAACACAGAGGAGATTGCAGAGGTTCAGGTCCCCTTGCCGAGCCGGTCGCGAACCCCCAGACGAAGACAGAGTGGCAGCCGGACTCGTAAGCAGGGGGCTCGTACGAAGAAATCGGCAACCACGAAGCCGACATCCCGCAGCAGAAGATCACCCCGCGAAAAGACGCCTGCACGGGGACGGTCCGCGAGCGAAAAGTCAGTCGATACCCGCTTGAGCGATCGATTGCGCGAGCTGCGCCTCGCGGAGGCGCAGCGGCGCGGTATCCCGGCCTTCCGAATCTTTGGCAACAAGGTTCTCGAGGCGATCGCTGCGGCTTTGCCCAGGACCCGGGAAGAGCTACTCGAGATCAAGGGCGTGGGCCCGGCCCTCGCAAAGAACTACGGAAACGAAATCCTGCGTCTGGTCGGCAAGACCATCCCCTGACCCCCGCAGCCTTCAGCGTCCGGGTCGGCGCGCAGCTTGATGAAGCGACGTGTCCGACGCTGTAGTGACCGCCCGCACGGTGATTGAACCGCACCGCACCGCGCCCACGCCAAGAGACAGCGGGCTAGCGGAGCTCGTCGAGGATCTTCCCCAGCCGCTCCACGCTCGTCTCCGTCCAGGGCTCGAGGGTCACGGCGAAATGTTCGATGTCCTCTTCGAGGAAGAGCCCGAGCTTGTCGACCAGCTCGGCGTGGGAACCCATCAACGGCGTGCCGAGCACCTGCGCCGGGTCGAACCCGGGCAGCACGATGCCGATTCCGGCATGCTTGCGAAGGGTGGTCGGGTCTCGGCCGTGCTTCTCGCAAGCCTGGACGATCGCCGCTCGAGCCTCGCGGTAGGGCTCGACCCGCATGTCTTCGGCCATCCAGTAGTTCCAGTAGTCGGCGTGCTGGGCCACGAGTCTCTGCATTCGCGGCCCCCCCTGGAGCAGGCCGATCAGGATCGGGGGTCCCCCGGGTCTGGGACCGACCGGACGAACCTCGGCATCGCGAATCTGGTAGAACTCTCCTTCGAGGCTCACCGTCTCCCCCCGCAGCAGCGGCAGGATGATCTGCAGCGCCTCCTCGAATCGGCTCACACGCCGCTCGAAGGGATAGCCGTAGGTGTGGTGCTCGCCCACATAGTCGCCCGCGCCCAGACCGAGGATGAGACGACCGTCAGAGAGGTCGTCGACCGTGTTCACCATCTGCGCCAGCAGACCCGGATTCCGATAGCCGGTATTCGAGACCAGGGTGCCAATCTCGATCCGCTGGGTCGCGGTCGCCAGCGCCGCGGCCAGGGTCCAGCACTCCCAGTACCCGAGCTTCACCCCCTGCATCTCGTCGGGCATCTCGTAACCGAAATCGGCCTCGTCCACGGCGGGCTCGGAGACCAGATGATCCACGAGCCACGCGGAGTCCAAGCCCCGATCCTCGGCCAGCTGAACCATGCGTACGAGCTCGGCTGTTCGCGGGGCCTGACCGACGCTGGCATACCCCTCCCAGTGAGGCAGAAGCAGGCCGATCTTTTTGCCGCGCACGCTCATGATCGAAACAACATAGTCCAGCTATACCCCGTGGCATTCTGGACCGTATCCGTCGCAATCGCAACGCCCTCGAATCCGTCTTCCCGTCGCACACGCCGCATCCCGTTCTGTGCCAAATTGCGGTGTTCTGCCACGAGGAGCGAAAAGCTGTGCGCATCTGCTCCGGCGCAAGCCCATCGACCCGATCTCTGAAGTGGGTTCCGTCAATTCTCTCGTTGTCGCAAATCAGAAATCGAGCAGCCACGTCGAGTGAGCAATTCGACCCCTGCTGAGAAGCCCTGAGTCCAAACTGCCGATGGATGCTCGGTGATGTTGAAGTGAAGGGCTCGGCGTCGCTCGAGAAGACTGCAGATCCGCCGCCGGATCCAATTTTCACGAGGTACACGAGTTCGCTGGCTCGGAGCGCAGTCGGCTATGCTGGGCGGAACGGGGCGATCGCAACGGCTGCTGGCCGCCCCGGAGTCGGAGCCCGGTGAGCCGAACGAGCGCCGCGGGCCGACCCGCGAAGGGAGGCGAGGATGAGCCCGTTGCAAGCTGCCGAACAGAGCGGGGCCGTCGATCTCCAGATCGACTTCGCAACCGCAGCCGTGCCCGATCTGCACGCTCGCCTGGCGAGGATCCGCGACGCGGCTGCGGTCGCCCCCGTACGCTTCCACGGGCAGCGGTCGTGGCTCGTCACCACCCACGCGCACGTCCTGGAGGCGTTCCAGCACGAGGACCGGTTCTGCTCGGCGGCGATGCACGAACCGGCGATCGGCAGGAGCATCCAGGCCATGCGCGGAGAGGAGCATCGAGCAAATCGAGCGCTTCTGGTGAGCGCCTTCACGCCAGCGGTCATGAGGCGGCGTGTCGAGACGCTGCTGGAGCCGATCGCCCACGAGGTGATCGACGAGTTCGCGCAGCGCGGTGAGGTCGAGCTGATTCGGGACTTCGCCGCCCGCTTCCCGTTTCGGGTCGTCACCCGACTGCTGGGCATCCCGATCCACAACGAGAGTCAGATCTTTCGCTGGGCGAAGAAGCTCCTCGAGCATCCCTGGGATCCCGACGGCGCCAAAGCAGCGGCCGAGCAGTTCAGAAGCTACCTGATGCCGCTGGTCGAACAGCGCCGCGCGAGCCCCATCGATGACCTGCTCTCGTTGCTGGTCCACGCCGAGGTCGAGGGTCGGCGCCTCACAGACGACCAGGTCTTCGCCTTCGTGGGGCTGCTGTTTCCGGCGGGATCGGACACCTCGTACAAAGCGATCGGCAGCATGATGCTCGCCGTTCTGACACGTCCCGAGCTGTGCGATCGCCTGCGGGCCGATCCCGCCGAGCGACGCTGGGTCGTCGAGGAGACCCTACGCTGGGAGCCCCCGGTGGCGCTGCTGCCGCGAAGAGCCGCGAAGGACACCCAGCTTGCGGGTGTAGACCTGCCGGCGGGCTCGCACATGCTGCTGGGGATCGCCGCGGCCAATCGAGATCCCGAGGTCTTCGAAGCGCCCGATGCGTTCGATCCGTCGCGCCGCTCCCGCCAATCACTCGTGTTCGGCTGGGGTGTTCACTACTGCCTGGGCTCGCACCTGGCGCGGCGCGAGATGGAGGTCGCTCTGGGAGTTCTGCTCGAACGCCTGCCCGGGCTGCGTCTGGTCGATCCGCAGGCCGTGGAGATCCTCGGCGCGCTCCTACGAGGCCCCCGCCGCCTGCCCGCGCGCTTCGACGTCCGGGCCCGACACGCGTAGGAACGGGTGTTCGTTCTCATTTTTGGACCACCGTAAAGTTGCTGAACTCCTTCCCTTCCGTCCCTGCTCCAACCAGCGACGATACTCCGGAACTGGACCAACTATCAGACTCGTACCGGGCCGGGCTTTCAGCAGAATCTTGCGCGCGTGGCGGGCCCTGCTCGACTTTGTGACGCCGCTCCTTTCCCATCCGCTCGTCCTGCGACTTATGCACTAACGCCCCGCCTTCTCCGCGATCTCGGCGAACTCCCGGGCGATGATGTCGGTCGCGTAGCGCTGGGGGCCGAGACGCCATTCGCGCCAGGGTAGCCAGTCGTACCAGGCCGCCAGATGGTCGAAGTTCAACGTCGCGAGGATCAGCTGTTCTTCGCGGCCCGCCTCTGCCAACACTTTCCCAAACCCCGGAAAATCCGGCCCGCCGATCACGCTGTTGCCGGCCCAACGTGCGCTGCCTTCGTCGCCCACGCGATTGGCGGAGACCGCATAGACGAGATTTTCCTGGGCCCGAACGAGGGTCGTATGCGTGATCATCGGCCCCTTGCCCGTCAGGTCGGTGCTCGCAGTCGGGTTCACGAGGATGCGTGCCCCCTTGAGCGCGAGGATCCGCGACAGCTCGGGATTGTTGTAGAAGTCGTAACAGATCGAGATGCCAACCGGCCCGAGCCGCGTCTCGAAGACCGGCACGCGGTCACCCGGTGTGAAGCGGTTGGTCTCGAGCGGGATACCGAGATGGATCTTTCGATAGGTCCCGACGAGGCCCTCGGGCCCAATCAGCACGGCAGAGTTGTAGAGCGTGCTCGTCTCGTCGGGATCGCGTTCTTCCATACCGAAGATGACGTGGATGTCGAGCTCCCGCGCGATCGTCGCTGCGGCTTCCGTCGACGGACCGGGGATCGGTTCGGCCTGTTCGAGATGCCACGCGCAGGGACGTCCGTGGGCCGAACAGTCCTCGCAGTCGTCCCAGGCGTTGAGTGCCAACTCGGGAAAGACCACGAGGTCACAGCCCTGATGCGCTGCGTCGAGCATGAACTGGACGATCTTCTCGAGGGTCGCCGCCTTGTCGCGGGTGACGGACTCGAAGTTCACGCTGCCGACGGTGACGAGCTTCGGATGGGACGGGTCGTTTACTGCGTGGGCCATGGATGGGCTCCTCCTTACGGCAGGGGTGTGCCCAAATGGAACGGGACACTGTGCCAGGGGCATAGGTAATAGGTAATAGAAGAAGGCCCCCTTTCACCGGTTGTAGCTGGTATCGGCGAAGAGATCAGGGGCACCGATTGGGAAAAACGCGCCAAGACCCCGAAGGGGGATCAAGACGGGAGGCACCGACCTTCGTGTTCTCGGGGCTCATGTCACCGTTTGAAGACGCCATGACCCGATGATGTTGATCGACGACTCCCCCGATCGATACCAACTTGCGTCATCCACGAGGCGGAGCTGCGCTTGATCGCCGAGCTGACCAGAATTGCGGCTGCCGGTCCCTTGCTCTTGCGAAGGTCGGCTCACAGCTCGCCCGTGGCTTCGTTCCCGTCTGGTCTCCCCTGCAGGTCTCAAGCGAGCCCGACTTCCAGTCGATACGACTGCGGCACGGGATCATCGCCCCACCGCCCCCGACGAAGACAGGTCGGAGGAGCCAAGAATAAGCACCCGTCCTTCCGACCTCATGTCTGAATGCTTCGTGGACGGAGAGCTCGTTCGAATGGACGTTCACGACCTCTCCCATAACGGGTTCTTCGCGGAGACGACGGCACTATTTGAGCTGGGGCAGGAGCTCGCGGTGCGTCTCGTGGGTGGAGCGGCCAGTCAGCCGGTCTCCACGCGGGTCGTCGTCGAGTCCCAGCTCGCCTCCGGAGCAGGCGGCACGGAGGGCGAACCTGGCGTTTGGCTCCGTCTTCTTCGCTTCTCGCCGGACTACGGTCTGCTCCTCTCAGACGACAGCTCGACGGAGCACTCGAGCCAGGCACCAGAGCAGCGGGGCCGATCCACGCAAGGGAGAGAGCAAGAAGAGGAAGAGAAGTTGCTCGCGAACAGGCTGGGGCGGGAGGACGCGACGCCGCCGACACAACATCTGCAGGAACAGGAGCTGGAGCCGGAACAGGAACTCGAGCTGGTGCTGGATCAGGAGCTGGAGTCGGAACAGGAGCTGGTGTTGGATCAGGAGCCGGAGCCGGAGCCGGAGCTGGTGCTGGATCAGGAGCTGGAGCGGGAACTGGATCAGGAGCTGGTGCAGGATCAGGAGCAGGGTCCGGTGCTGGAGCACGAGTCGCTGGAAGTGGAAGAGCTCGAGCCGCTGTCCGAACGCGCGGGCTTGCCGCTCTGGAGCGAAGACCCAGTGGCACCGGAGGCGACCGTCATCGACGACGGTGAACTCGATGATGTCGTTCGCATCCTCGCGGAGTTCGGAGTCAAGGCCGACCGCCCGTCTCCGGATGGAGATTCCTTCGACGCGAATTGGATTCGGCCAGAGCGCTTGCTCGTCGTCACCGCGAGACGGGCCTTGATGCTTGGCTTGCCGTTGCGATCCCGGCAGAAGGGCTTCGTATCCGTCGTAGTGTTCGACGGCGACGCCCGGTCGGTGTGCTCCAGGGTTCGCCGCCTCGGCTATCAGTACGTCATCAGCCGTTCGATTCATCCGCTGGCGATGTCGATGCTGTTTCGCCAGGTGATCTTCCCCAACCGGGAAAAGCGTGCGACGCCTCGCGAGATCCCGGGCTGTTCTGTGCGTTGGTCGTGCGGCTGGGCGCGCAAGCAGCCCGGAGTAATGCTGGACGTGTCGCTGGCGGGCTGCCAGCTCATGGTCCCAGCTGCCATGGCGCAGGGATCTCGCATCAAGATTCACGTCCCGCGCGAGGTGGCTGACGGGCGCGACTTCATGCTCGTTGGCCGGGTCATTCGATCGAGTTCGCACGATGACGAAACGATGCTGGGCATCACGTTTGATAAGCTGTCTGCCAAGGTGCAGCAGAGCCTGCAGCGGCTCCTCGCGCTGCCCGGTCCCTGCCGTCTGACCGGGGATCGGTTGTTGTCGAAAGGTGATGTGACCGCGTCGAAGCGGGCGGAGGCCGCACAGGACCTGCCGCAGATGGACCGGCGGCGCAAGCATCGGGCAGAAATCAGTCAAGAGGTCGTGGCGCTCGAGAACGACTCGAGGCAGGTCAAGCACGTGCTCGTCAGCACCGACCTGACCCTGGATGGTATGCATGTCGAGGCTCATCCCTCGCTGGACATGGGGGACCGGATGGACCTCGCACTCTACTCGGAATCCGAGCGCGCCACGCTCATGCTCTCGGCGGTGGTTGCAAGGGACGACGGACGCAGCGGCTGGTGGCTTCGTTTCGTCGGGGTCACGCCCGAGGTCCGCGAGCGGTTGACACGGGCACTCCATCAGTCCCCGTCGGTCTTGCGTCTGGACGGACCGGACTCCGAAATGGAACGCGTCGCCCTCGGTGAGGTATTGGACCCGAAACCGCCCGGGGAAGACGAGCTGGCCTGATCTGAACGCCGAAGCATCGGGGTGGGTCTGGCGGGCCTTCTGAAGGAGTGGCTCGTCGGGCTCAGCGAGCTGGGCGTGAACTGCCCGAACACCATTAGTCTCCGGCTGCACGACGCCGGCTCGGATCAAGGCCCTCGATCAGCTCCGGCAGATCCTCACCAGCATCTAGCCTCCACGCCCTCGCCGCTTCAGGGTCGAAGCAGGGCGGCACCGCTCAAGAGACTCCCCGGGGTGGCCGACTTCTCGACAGGGGGGTCACCGATGCAGAGGACTTTGCTGCCGTTGACAACGGCAGTGTTGCTCATCACAGGGTGCGTGCAGACACCCGAGTATTCGGATCCGCTAGCCGATATCGCGCGGACAACCGGCGGGACGAAGTTTTCCCATGTGACCCTGGGGATCGTGCTCAACGAAAACACCCGCAAGGCGATCGGTCACGTCCAGAAGACCTAGAAGCTGTTAGGCTCTCTTGGCGCGTTGAGTAATCGAACTGCCATGGCGGACGGAGATCCCCGCTACATCACGACCGGGCTGGGCCGGGTGCTGAGTCAGCGCTTTCGGGACGTGGTGATGTTGGAGCGGCCTGATCAGGCCTCTGCGCTCGGTGTCCAGGCGGTGATGATCCTCGACATCCGCATCAAGATGGGCGCCATCTCGGGGATGAAGATGACGGTCGCAATTTCCGGGATCTTCGTGGACCCGCGCGAGCAGCCGATCGCCACGGTGAGCGGTGAAGGCGCCAGGCGAGTCCCGTATCCGGCCTATACACTGAAGCTCAAGGCGGCGGCCACCGATGCTCTGGCAGCCTTTGCGAAGGGACTCGACTCGGACTCCCAGCTCGCGGCGGCACTGAATGGCGGCGGCGCCAGCGTACTCGTCGCTGCAGGCGAGGGTCGGGCCAGGAATGCGGGAAAGCCCCTGGCGTTTGGGCCATCCCAGGGCTTCGGCCGCTACCACGCCATCGTGATCGGCAACGACGCCTACACATCACTGTCGAGGCTCGAGACTGCAGTCAACGACGCCCGCGCTGTCGCTCGGATCCTGGCCCAGCGCTATGGCTTCGACGTCACCCTGCTCACCGATGCGACCCGTGCCGACATCCTTCGGGCCTTCAACGCGGCGCGCCGTAACCTCGATCACAGAGACAATCTGCTGATCTACTACGCCGGTCACGGCTGGCTCGACGAGGATGCTGCGCGGGGATACTGGCTCCCGGTGGACGCTCTGCCGGGCGATCCCACGAACTGGGTCTCGAACGCTGCCATCACTGACGCCGTCCGCGCTGTGCAGGCTAAGCACGTGATGATCATGGCGGATAGCTGCTATTCGGGATCCCTCACGCGGGGAATCAGTGTGTCGTTGCAGGCACCCGACTATGTCTCCCGCATGGCGAGCAAGAAGGCACGGACTGTGATGTCCTCCGGTGGACTCGAGCCCGTGCTGGACGAGGGTGGCGACGGCCATTCTGTCTTCGCCAAAGCCTTGCTTGGCGCTCTGCGCGAGAACTCCGAGATCCTCGACGGCCACACTCTGTTCAGCCGGATCCGGCGCCCGGTCATGGTGAACTCTGACCAGACGCCCGAGTACGGCGATATCCGCAGGGCGGGTCACGACGGCGGTGATTTCCTGTTCGTCCCCAGCGCGCGCCCTGCTAGCCGATCGAACTGACGCACCGAGCAGAGCCGCTCGATGCCGCAGCTCGCGAATCTCGACTACAAGATCGGCATGCTCGCGAGATCGCAGCCGACGACGTTGGGCGCGCCCCGGCGAATCCAGCTTCGATATGTCGAAGGGGCAGGGCGCGGATCAGCCCGCTGCACCCGATTCCGATTTGCACATCAGATCGGACACGAGCTCCAGTGCGGTCCGCCAGCTGTCCTCGAGCTCCACACACCACTGCGGTCCGGAGATCTCCGCGAAGATCCGCAACAGGGAGTCCACGAACCAGCCGTACATTTCGAGAGTCACTCCGTTGACCTCGTGCTGGTCGCCTAGCGAGGTGAGGTTCTCCTCCACCCAGGTGGCACCCTCGTTGTGGTCGATGACGTACATCAGAACCTCTCGCACCATCTCTGCCCGCACCGCCCGACTGTGCTCGCTGAAGAGCACCGCAGTTTGCGGGTGATGCTCGAAGAGGTCCTCGTAGACGCGCCGGATCAGTGTGGGCTCATCTGCCGCGAGGATCTCGAGACTCTGCTTCAACCGCTCTGCAACTTCTGACATCGATCGCGCTCCTTCTGACGCTCCAGTGTGACGCTCTAGATGACCCCGGTCGAATCGAGCCCGGTTTTCGGCAAAGGCTCCGGAGACGATATCGCGATCGGTGGGTCGAGACGTTCTTCCGTCCGCCCCCAGACAAGGCGTGAGCATTCCGAGGCTGGGGTCAGCGACCGATCTGCAGGAATGCAAGCCCACGACTCGGACAGCGCAAGAACGCTTCGGTCAGCTCCCTGCAGCCACTTCCGGGCTGCACATCAGATCGGACACGCGCTTCAGCGCGGTTCGCCAGCTGTCCTCGAGCTCCGCACACCATTGTGGTCCGGAAAGCTCCGCCAGGACCCGGAGCAGGGAGTCCACGAACCAGCCGTACATCTCGAGCGTCACGCCATTGACCTCGTGCTTGTAGCCGAGTGAGCTGAGGTTCTCCTCCACCCAGGTGGCACCCTCGGCAAGGTCGATGGCGAACATCAGAACCTCTCGCACCATTTCTCCGCGCACCGCCCGGCTGTGCTCGCCGAAGAGCACTTCCGTCTGCGGGTGATGCTCGAAGAGGTCCTCGTAGACGCGCCGGATCAGTGTGGGCTCATCCTCCGTGAGTGTTTCACGATTTCGTTTCAACCGCTCTACAGCTTCCGACATCGATCGCGCTCCTCTCGACGCTCTAGCGTGTGGCGTCGCGTCTACTCTACTGCACGACCTCGACGTCGAGACGCACGGGACCCAGCATATAGGGCAGAGGCATCAGCTCGAGTTCGAAGCCCGGGACCAGACGCACCTGGCCCGGCGCGAAGCGATCGAGGAAGATGTTGATCGCCTCTTCTGCCTCCACACGAGCCAGGGGTGATCCGAGACACAGGTGCGGGCCAAAGCCGAAGGAGAGATGGGCCGCCGGCTCGAAGCGGTCGAGACGAAACTGTTCAGCATCCTCGTAGATCTCTTCGTCACGGTTTGCCGAGGCCACTCCGACCACCACGCGCTCATCGGGCTCGATCGCGATGCCGCCCAGCTCGGTGCGCCGCGTGCAGGTGCGGGTCAGGTAGATGACCGGCGGCGAGAGACGCAACGACTCCTCCACCGCGGCCGGCACGAGTGCACGATCGGCGTGCAGCTGAGCGTGGAGCTCGGGGCGCTGCAGAATCTCCGCCAGCAGGTTGCCCATCAAGTCGCGGGTCGTGCCCGTGCCGCCGAGCAGCAGGTTCTGCAGGATCATGCGGATCATCGCAATGCTGAGCTCGCCCCCCTCGAGACCCGCATGCAGGATGCGCGTGACGACGTTACCGGACGGGTCCTCATTGCGGATCCGAGCTTCGATGAGATTTTCGAGATAGGTGGTGAACTCGGGAAACGACTCCGCATACCCCACACCCCGCTCCGTGCGGTTGGTGACGGTCAGCGTGCTCGTCATGATCTCCTCGCCCCACTCGGCGAGCTGCTTGCAGTCCTCCATGGGCACGCCGAGCAGCCAAGCGATCGTACGCGTGGTCAGGGCCAGACTGTATTCAGCGAGCAGGTCGCCCGAGCCGCGGGCGACGATGCCGTCGAGCAGCATCTCGCAGGTCTCGCGCGCGAAGGGCCGTGCGCTCGCGACGACGCCGGTTCCCTGCGCTGCCACGAGAGCCACCTTGCGAATCGGGCCGTGCACCGGCGGAACGAGCTCTCCAATACTGGCGTCGTGGATCGGCACATCCACGCCAGGGGTCCTCATTCCACCCGCATTGGAGAATGTGCCCGCATCGCGCAGCACGGCTCGCGCATCTTTGTAACGCGACACGTAGACGAAACCGCCCTTGATACGCGCCACCGGCGCCTTGTGTCGGAATTCACGCATCAGATCCCACATATCGTGGGTCTGCGAGGCATCGAAGATGTCGAAGTCGAGCTGGGCCATCGGGTTCTCCTGAGTCATCGGCTCCCCTTGAAGAGCAAGAAGTCTGTGGACTGCCGCTGTGGGCAGGACTGTTGCGGGCGGCTACCCCAGCAGCTTCGGCAGCGCCTCTGCCAGCAATTCGGGATTCCACGCGTCGCCGTCGCGTTCGATGCTGGCGCCGCGCTGCGGCGGTTCGATGATGCTGATCCGATCTTCCCACACCTCGAAAACATTGCCCGAGATCTGCCGCCCGGCGTCGCTGCAGAGCACGATCGCCAGGGGAGCCAGGTTCGCCGGAGCCTGGATGCCCCACTCGGCCAGCACCTCCTCCTCGGCGCGATCTGTCGACCTCGAAAGGCTCTCGATCCAGTTCTCCACCATCCGGGTTCGGGTGGCGTTGGGCGCGATGCAGTTCGACGTGATGCCGTACTTCTGCAGCTCGGTGTGCTGGGTCAGAGTCAGGGAGAAGACCGCGGCCTTCTAGGCATTGTAGGCCACGACGCCCTCCGTCCCCTCCCAGAAGCCGCCCGATGTCGTGTTGAGGATCGCCCCCCGACCACGCTTACGCATAACGGGCACGGCGTGGCGCGCGCAGTTGAAGCTGCCCCGCGCATTCACTGCCATCACCCGGTCCCAATCCGCGGCCGAGTGCTCCTCGAAGAGCCCACGATGATCGATCGCCGCGTTGTTGATCAGCGCGTCGAGACCGCCGAAGTGCTCGACAGCACGCTCCACTAGCGCACCAGCTGCCTCGAAGTCCGAGACGTCGCTGTGGTCGGCAACCGCCGACCCACCGCTTTCCAGGATCTCGCGAACCACCTCGTCCGCTGGCGAGCGGTCCTCGCCGTGTCCCTCGATGTCGGCTCCCAGGTCGTTGACGAGGACGTTTGCGCCCTCGGCCGCCATGGCGTGAGCGTAGGCGCGGCCGATCCCTCGGCCCGCGCCGGTGATCGCCACGGTCTTTTGGGCAAGTCGTCCAGCCACGCCGCTCAGGAGCCCTGCCGGGCCCACTCCATGACGCTGTTCTGGGGATCAAAGCCGCTCATGACGGTGCTCCTTTCGCTGAGTTATTGCAGCGTCAGATTCAGGCGTTTGAGGCCCCGCAGGACGAGACTCACCCGAAATTCCGGATTCTCCTCTGCCAGCGCGAGCTTGGGGAAGCGGGAGACCAGGCCACCGATCATGCTCCTCAGCTCGGTGCGGGCGAGCGGTCCTCCCAGGCAGACGTGTGCGCCGGCCCCGAAACCAAAATGATGGGGTCTTGGGCGCGTGATATCGAGTCGGTCGGGATCGGGGAACGCGGCGGGATCGCGGTTGGCGGCGCCGCTCAGCATCGCGCACACTTCACCGGCCCGCACCGTTACACCGGCCAGCTCGAAGTCCTCCGTGCCCACCCGCTGCAAGATCTGGTTCGAGCTGTCGTAGCGGCAGATCTCCTCGATGGCGTTCTCGATGCGGTTCGGCTCCTTGCGCAGCAGCTCGAGCTGGTCCGGGTGGCGCAACAGCCCGAGAATGCCGAGCCCGATCTGGTCTGCGGTGGTTTCGTGGCCGGCCTGGATCATCAGAATGAAGACCGCCACCAGCTCGTTGTCGGTGAGCCGATATCCATTCTCGTCCTCGACTTCGACGAGCTGCGACATGAGGTCTTCGCGGGGCTGTGCGCGCCGCTCCGCGATCCGCTCGAGGAAATACTCGGTGAAGCCGATCACGGCCTCCTCGCCCTTGCGCTCCACCTCGGGCGTGATGCCCGAGATATCGCCGCGGCGGGCAAAGTCGTTGAGCCAGTGGTGGAAGGACTTCACGTCCTCCTGCGGAACACCGAGAATCTCGCAGATCACCGCGGTGGGCAGCGCGTAGGCGAGATCCTTCACGAGGTCGACCTCACCCATCTCCTCGGCCTTGTCCAGCAGGCCATCGACGACCGTCTGGATGCGCGGCGCGTAGTGCCCTTCCACGCGGCGCGGTGAGAAGAAGCGGGAGAGAATGCGGCGTAGCCGTGCGTGCTCCTTGGGGCCGATGTAGAGCAGCGTGGTCTTCATCAGCTCGTAGAAGCGGCGCCCTCCTGACCCGGTGTTGAAGATCTCCGCGTTGTTGGAGTCGCTGACGAGGGCATGGTTGGAGAGCACCTCGTAGGTGAGCGAGTGGTTGCTGATCACCCAGGCCGGTCGGCCGTGCAGGGTCTCGCTGTGGTGCATTGGCTCCAGCTCGCGCAGGCGCCGCAGGTAGTCGTAAAGGTCCGCGCGACAGCGCGGCTCGAGGATCACCCCGAGCGTATCGGCGGCACTGGTCAGGGCCGCCGGCTCCGGGAGCCCGGCGTATTTATCCGAGGTCGCAGACGTGCGCTCCATGAAAGCTCCTTCATCACCATCGGCGTCGCAGACTCGCGTCGCGGAGCTACCCTATCACCAGGCACTTATTTAGGCAAGCGCTTGGTTGGTATTTTTTCGATGAATGGACTGACGGAGAGGCTTGGTTCGGCGCCAGGGCCAGACGAGAGCCCGCACAGGAGCGACGCCGCCAGATCGCCCTGGCGGCCGGCCGGAGAGCTGTTCGCCGATCGGGACGTCTAGGGCACCACGGCACGAGAACATCGCCGACCGGTTGGTGCGCTGTCTAACCAGGCTACATCCGCGACAGCCTGTCAGGGATCGAGGCGCTCTTCGTCCAGATCATCGTGCCGGGCAAGCCGGGGAGATCCGCGAGAATCTCGACCCCGGCTCCGTTTACCGCACGATGATTACCGCATGATGATGCACGTCATGGGAGGTGTGCCGCGCTGGTGCGACTCCGAGAAGCACTTCGCAGATCGCGTCGTCGAGTCCTGGCCAAGCTCTTCCGCGCAGCGATGTGCCCGCCCAGTCTTCCGTCTGGGGATCCGAGAGCGCGGTCGCCCCCCGAGCTGCTCTCGCGCGCACTTACGACTTGGCCCACCTCGAGATCCCTTCGATCGGGACGAGCTTCTCCTTGAAGGAGCCGAGCATGAAATCCATCAGGCGTGGGCTTCCGTAGAGGCGCTCGCCGCCGATGCGATCCCCGGAGCCGTAGATCACCCCCATCAGCTGGTGGTCCTCGAGTTTTCCGTCGACGCGCAGTCGCAGCTGATACTCGTGGACGCAGGCTTCGCCGGTGGCCCACTCCCCGAGCAGGATGGTGTCCTCGACCAGCGGCATGAAGTTGGCCAGGAACTCCTCGTAGAAGCTGCGGATCGTCTCGAGGCCGATCAGCTGGCCACCCGGCGGGTGGAACTCGTAGATGGGGTCGTCGGCCACGGTCTCGAGCAAGGGCTCGTACTGGCTCGTGCCGGCCTGCTCCAGCTCGGCGTGCAAGCGCGTCAGGGCGGTCATTTCTTCTGCGGTCATCGTGCTGGGCTTCATACTTCGGATTTCTCCTCGCTGGCACACGCGGGTCACGGCGTGCAGCTCGTTAGCCTCTGCGGGCCCTGGGGCCAGCGCTGAGGGTACAATATACCAAGCGCTTGCTTTCCTTACAAGCATCTGCTTTGATGCGAGTATTCGAAACGGCTCACAGCCCCGGAACGCCCGCGGCGAATAGCGGCCCGCTACCACTCAAGGAAGCACAAATCATGTCGAACTGGCTCTCCAAACGCGAAATGCGGGAAGTCGCTCCGGCGGAGCAAGATGCCCATCCCTCGCCGATTCCCACCCGCGTGGTCTCGAACGGCGAGTTCAATCCGCTTCCGCAGACCGAGAATCAGAAGCAGGTCGAGGCGCGCATCGACGAGCTCGGCGATCGCTTCGGCAAGAGTGCCGGGCTCGACCGCCGCGAGTTCCTCAAGACCGCTTCCGGCATGGCGGTCGCCTTCCTGGCGATGAACGAGGTCTACGGCGGTGGACTCTTCAACGTTGGGACAGCCGAGGCGAGTGATGCCGGTGCGGCGGGCGAGCGAGCCTCCAGCCTGGCCGGGCAGCTGATCATCGACGCCCAGACCCATTTCAATCGCGACGACCTCGCCGACCCGGAGCCGATCGAGGTCGGGAAGTTCGCTGCCAAACACTGGAATCCCGACATGCTCGACGAGATGGGGATCATCCACAAGCGCTTCCAATTCGAGTACTACCTCAAGGAGGTCTTCCTCGACAGTGACGTGAAGGTCGCGCTGCTCAGCACCGTCCCCTTCGTGGATCGCCCGTGGCTGATCACGAACGAGCAGGCGGCACTCTCGCGAGAGCTCGTCAATGGCATTGCAGGCTCGCGCCGTATGCTATGTCACTCGGGGTTTACGCCTGGACGCCCCGGCTGGATGGATGATGTGGACGAGGCGATCGAGCGCTTCAAGCCGGATTCCTGGAAGGGCTATACGATCGGCGACCCCCTCCAGCCCACCAAATCGAGACACCCCTGGCGGATGGACGATGAGAAGCTCGCCTACCCCTTCTACGAGAAGGCCCAGAAGGCGGGGATCAACACGGTCTGTGTCCACAAGGGCCTGATCGCGCGGGACTACGAGAAGGCCATCCCGGAGGTCTGGCGCTACGCGACGGTGGACGATGTCGGCAAGGCGGCCCGCGACTGGCCCGGCATCAACTTCGTGATCTACCACTCGGCGCTGCGTCCCTTCATCGAGATCCCCGACCACGATGCCGCGGAGTTCGAGAAGACAGGCTACATCCGCTGGGTGAGTGACCTGGCCCAGATTCCGGAGAAGTTTGGCGTGAATAACGTATACGGTGAAATCGGCACCTCCTTCGCGAATACCGTCGTGACGACGCCGCGTCTGTGTGCGGGAATGCTCGGGACCTTGATCAAGGGGCTCGGAGCGGATCACGTCATCTGGGGCACCGACTCCACCTGGTACGGCTCGCCCCAATGGCAGATCGAGGCCTTCCGGCGGCTCGAAATCCCCGAGGATCTGCAGGAGCGCCATGGCTACGCGCCCCTCGGCGATGCCACGGGTCCCGTGAAGAGCGCGATCTTCTGGGGAAACTCCGCCAAGATGTACGGGATCGAGGCGGAGGTTGCGCAGACTGCCCTCGGTGGCGACTCCATCGACGAGATTCGCACCGCATACAAGGCGAGCGGAGGTAAGCCCAGCAACCACGCGTACGGCTACGTCCACAAGGGGTAGCAGCTCGTTGAAGAGCTCCCGCCTTCGCCAAACACGCGCCTTTGGCCCGATGTCTGCGTCGCGAAGCCTTGCCGTCGTCCACTACAGCGGCGGTTCCGCGCGTTGGCCTCGGGCCAAAATCACGCTTGGCTCGACGCGGGTTATTCAACGGGCTGCCAGGCGTCGTTACGGCGTTTCGGACAGCGCGTGCGCCGCAGCACGTCAGGTCGCAGGACGACTCTCGGGCAGCGGCCCGACGCGCCCCGATGTCCTGTGTGAGCTGATGGGAGGCACGACAAACCCTGGCGACCCAACGCCTCGGCATCGATGGCAACGACATCGATGGCAGATAGAGCGAGGATGATCGGCTCGGCCTCTCTGCTGAAATTTGGATCATGGCTTCTCTGCGTCGGGTGCCTGGCCCTGGCCGCGTTCTCTTCGCTGCCGGCTGGGGCCGCCGAGAAGAGCGATCTCTCGCACTGGCTCTCCGAGGACATTCGGCTAGCAATCTTCCCGGAATCGACTCACTCCGGTCCGTCCGAGGGAATCCCTCCGGCCGCCCTGATATTCAGGGGGCGTGCGCCGATCGGCTACCTTTTCGCGACCAGCGACGCCGTCGAGTGCCTAGGCTTCGCTTCGTCGCGATTCAGCATCATCGCAGGGATCGATCTCGAGGGGCACCTGATGGGCGCCCGGGTCGCACAGCATCACGAGCCGATCATCGAGGGTGCAGTCCAGCAGCGGGTGGCTGCCTTCATTGCGCAGTACGGCGGCATCGAGTACGGACGTACGGTGCAGGTCAATTCCGCCGGCTCCGGTGGAGACGGACAAGTCGATGCCATCAGCTCTGCCACCATCAGCTCCACGTTATTCAATCAGGCGATCCTGCGATCGGCTCGCAAGGTCGCGCAGTCGCGGCGGCTCGGTGACGATTCGGGGGGCATCGATGTCGTCAGTTTCGAGCCGGCGAGCTGGTCGGAACTCGTCGCCGATGGTTCGATTGCGCACTTGGTGGTCTCTGCACAGGAGATGGCCGTCAGCAACTCCGGATCGACCCAGACACCGCTGGACCCGCCCCTGATCGACCTCTACGTCGCGCTGGCCACACCCGCTCGAGTCGGTCGCAATCTGCTCGGCCCCGACAATCACGATCTCTATGTCGCGGCTCTCGACGGTGCGGACACAGCACTCCTGATCATGGCCAACGGCGCGAGCTCCTTCATCGGCAGCGAACTCTACCGCTCCGGAGTCTTCGACCGCATTCGATTGCGGCAGCGGGACGAGATCTTCACGCTGCATCGCAAGCACTACCGCCACATCCCCTTCTTGCGGGCATCGGGAGCCCCCCGCTTCGGTGAAATAGCACTTCTGCGACTGGCCGCAGAGTCCGGGTTCGATCCGACCGTCCCCTTCGACCTCGAGCTGACGGTTCGCGACGGCAGGCGGGAGCCTGTGCCATTCGCTCATAGCGTGACTTATCGGGTGCCAGAACAGTATTTCCTTGCACGCAGCGGCACCGCCGAAGCGGTGGGCTTCTGGAAGCCGCTGTGGTCTACGACGTGGCGCTCGCAGACTCTCGAGATCTCGATTCTGCTCACCGCACTGATCACGTTGAGCATCGCGTTATTCGCAATCCAGCCAATTGCGCGGCGACCTCGTCTGCGGGCGGCGTTTCGTCTCGGTTTCCTGCTCTTCACACTGGGATGGCTCGGCGGTTGGGTCGGCGCACAGATGTCCGTAGTCACGGTACTCACCTGGCTCCAGACCCTGCGCGGCGGATTCAGTCTCGATGTCTTCATGGTCGATCCGCTGAACACCATCCTGATGGGGTTCGTGGTCGTGACGTTCTTCGTGTGGGGCGGAGGGGTATTCTGCGGTTGGCTGTGCCCCTTTGGCGCTCTTCAGGAGCTCCTCGCGCGCGTTGCCAGACTCTCTGGAGTTCGACAGCTCGGGCTCTCGCACCCAACGCAGAGGCGGGCTCGGCTAGTCAAGTACGCAGTGCTCCTGGGCCTCGTGGGCCTCTCCCTCTACTCGCAGAATGCCGCCCTTGCCGCGTCGGAAGTCGAACCCTTCGAGACCGCGATTGTGCTTCGATTCGCGCGGTCGTGGCCATACGTTCTCTACGCGGGACTGGTGATCGGTGCCGGACTCTTCGTCGAGCGGCTGTATTGCCGATTTCTGTGCCCGCTCGGTGCGGTGATGGGTCTCGGTGGTCGGGCCAGAAGCTTCGATTGGCTGGAGCGGCGAGCGCAATGTGGTAGCCCGTGTCGACTCTGTGAGCGGCACTGCCCGACTCAGGCGATCGAGCCTACGGGACGCATCGACATGGCCGAGTGCATCTACTGCCTCGACTGCCAGGTGATCTACCGCGATGAGAGCAGCTGCCTGGGGCTCGCGTCACCGCGCTGAATCCACAGCGCGGGTCTTGCACCAGACGGGCTGTGGAGATCCCCGGTTGGCTCCGGCGTTCTCGCGCGATGGTGGCCGGTCCGTGCGCCCCGAGAGTCCGCTTCCGTGAGGAGCTGAAGGCGATCGATGGGCCCTACGCGCGTTGGCAGTACACAACCTCGGTAGGGCCCTCCTCGACGAGCACCTCGGGTGGGCCGAATCCCGCATCGAGCAGGATCCGCTCGATCTGCTCGGGGTCGACGAGCCAGCGATGGACTTCCAGGACAATGGCATCGACTTGTCGGAGAAACTCGGTCTCGTTTCTCAGGAACGTTTCCTCTGAGCCTTCGATATCGATTTTCAGCAGGTCGACTCGTTGCTCTCCGAAGTGTTGTCGCCAAGACTTCCCGACTTCGATGATCGGGATCCTGAGCTTCTTCCAATCCCCCTTTGGCTGTTGTCCGGGTGCCGGGGTCGTGAATTGAGAAGAACCCAACTCGGAGGGACATATGTAGAAGTCACCAGTGTCGCCGCCTTCTTCAACGGCCCCCACAAGGCCCCGAGCGGATCTGACCTCCGTGAGGTGGTTGGCAACGAGGTGCCACCTCGTCTCCTCCAGGGTCGTCTCGTTTGCATCGATGACGAGCCCTCGCAGGTCTCGGCGCCCGGTTCGATGGGCGAGCAGGCAGGGCAACAAACCGATGTTGCAACCCAGATCGATGAAGGTTTGGATCGGCTTGTCCTGGATTGCCCGGTCGTAGACTCCGCGATTGAAAATTTCATCGGCGACAAGAAACCCTTCGAGGCTACGGATTCGGTAGGTGATGCCGGAATCCTCGAGGGTCCTCCGGATCGGGAAGCGGGAGAGAGCCCAGCGGATCAGATCTCTCGCTCGAGTGAGCCGAATGATCGTATGAATCATCGGCCACTGGTCCAGCCCGGCGAGGAAGCTAGGCCTGGTGGTTGTAGATCCGCTCGACATTGAAGGGCTGTACCTCAGATCCTCGACCTGCATCTTCTCATACGCCGCGTGGGAACGCCAATGCGGGTCGGTTGCCGATCGGCTGCTGGTTCGCACACCTCAAGACCGGGTGGCCAGGATGCGCTCTTCTCCGCCGTCATGCTCTTCGGCCTCTACGCCTTGGGGCGGAGCCGGGAACAATTCTGGCTCACGGCGGCGCTTCTCCTGCCCGCGATGATCGGCAACTGGGCCGACTTTGAAGAGGGCCGCCGCCTGCTGGAGGTGCTCCTCTCGGGCTTTCTGGTCGCCTTCTTCCTCCTGATGTCGATCCTCGTGCTCCGTTTCGTGGGCTCGATCCGACCCCTGCCGCACGCGCCCGAGGACGAGGCCGACGACTGACTACCACCTGGTCAACCTCGCGACACTCATTCTTCGCCGTGTTCCGGCTTTGCTTCGAAGTCGAAATGAGCAGCCGATCGTCGAACTCGCCCCACGCCAACGACCGGCGGCTTATGCCCCGGCGATCGAGCATTGGCGTGGAGCCCAGGCGGACCGCGTATCGAAGCCCGTGGCGCAGGCGAAATTGCGGGAAGGCGGGTGGGCGGCGTTCTGCCGTTCCGTTCTCCACCAGGGACTTCGGAGCGATGTCGGCTTCGGCTGCACGTCGATGTGCTCGATTGCCTCCGTGACCCCGTCTGAGAAGGTCGCGTCGTTGTTGTCGATCAGGTGGTCGTGAGCGGACTCGCCGGGGAATGATGTTCAAGTTCGTGGTAGAGTTCCCGCCGATGACGCCCCGACGCGCTCAGGCATATCCCGTTACGAGGGTGCATTTCGAATGGCAGTCACCGATCCTGACTGGCCTTCTCTGTACGATTCTGGCGCTCGGGTCCGCGAGCGCCTCCGACTACGGCTACCCCGTCGATGATGCATTTCTTTCCACCGTCATCGGGACGGGGCCCGGCGACGAAGCGCCGGTTCCGAAGCAGGTTCCGACCCGCGAGCGCTCGTTTCGGCGATTTCCAGATCGCCAGGCGCCCAAGGTCTTCTAGAACCAGAACGAACTTCGCTACTCGGTGTCCGCTCAGAAGAAGGCCGCGCCCCTGATCTTCATCGTGGCGGGTACGGGCGCCAGCTACCGCTCCGCAAAGATGCTCTATCTTCAGCGGCTCTTCTACAGCGAAGGCTTTCACGTCATCTCGCTGAGCTCGCCCACACATCCGAATTTCATCCTCGCCGCCAGCACGTCCGGGCATCCGGGATTCGCGCCCGAGGACTCCGAAGATCTCTACGAAGTCATGCGGGAGGCCTACTCCGGGCTCGCTTCGAGGGTGGAGATCGGGGATGTGCATCTGACGGGCTATAGCCTGGGCGGCACGCAGTCGGCTTTCCTGACAGCGATCGACGATCGCGAACAGGCCTTCCAATTCGAGAAGGTATTGATGATCAACCCGTCGGTCGATCTCTTTGCCTCCGTGAAGATCCTCGACAGCCTATTCGCGCAGGCGCTTCCGGACGGCGCCGAGAGTGTCGTCGACCTGGTCCGGCGGCTCATGGCAGAGATCAGCGACCACGTGCAAGAGAATGGCCGTCGCAGTGTCGACAGTGAGCTGCTCTACAAGATCGCCGAAAAGCGGATTGCCGAAGGCAAGCCTCCGACGCGGAAGGGGCTTGCGGGTCTGATCGCCACGGCGTTTCGCCTTTCGTCCTCGAATATGTTCTTTACAGTCGATGTGCTCGCGCATAACGGTCGTATCGTCGAGCCTGAAGCCACGCTTGGAGTCGGCGCTTCCCTGACCCCGTATTTCCGCCGATCCATGGAGTGGTCATTCGAGCGTTATTTCGACGAGGTGTTGCTGCCCTATTGGCAGTCCAGATCCAGCGAGTTCGATCGTGAAACCCTGATCGAACGATCGAGTCTGCGAGCTCTGGAGCGCCTGCTTCGCGACGATCCGCGAATAGCCGCTGTCACCAATGCGGACGATCTCATCCTGACTCCTCAGAATCTGGACTTCCTGCGCGAGACCCTGGGTGATCGCGTCAAGATCTATCCCCGCGGCGGACATTGCGGAAATCTGACCTATCGCGACAACGTCGACTATATGGTGCGGTACTTCAAGGGGAACACATTTTGATTTTGAAGAAGGATGTGCTGGTCGCCCTTCTTCTGCTGTTCGTCGTGGTCGATGTTGGATGCGCGACAGGGACGAAGCCATCTCTCGACGCGACGCCCGACGCCCAGGCCATCTACGATCCCTGGGAGCCGATGAATCGCCATATCTATCGGTTCAATGCCAATTTCGACAAGTTCATCTTTCTGCCCGTCGTACGGGGCTACCGCTTCGTTCTGCCCCAAATCGCTCGTACGGGTCTCTCGAATTTCTTCTCGAATATCGGCGAGTCGACGATCATCGTGAATTCGATCTTGCAGTTCGCGCCGATCAAGACGGTGAAATGCATCGCCCGGCTGGCCGTGAATTCAACGGTCGGGATCGGAGGCTTCTTTGATGTGGCCAGGCATTGGAAGCTGCCCGGCGAGCACGAGGACTTCGGGCAGACTCTGGGATTCTACGGCATGGGACCAGGGCCCTATCTCGTCCTGCCCGTTCTGGGTCCCTCGTCGCTACGGGACACGGGAGGCCTGGTCGTCGACCGGGCCATGATCAGCGTGCCATTCGCGATCTGGCTGCCCAGCGCGACGCCTTACGTGACGGGCGCATCGCTACTCGAGGCGATCCAGACGCGCGACGATCTCAGCTTTCGGTATGGTGAGCTCGGACCTTTCGAATACAACTTGATTCGAGGAATCTATCTCGAGTTCCGTGAACATGAAGTGCAGCGCTGAGCCCGTACCTTGTCCTGATCGCTCCGCTGATCGGGGCGGGGAGGCACTACCAGGTGGGTCCGGGCTCGCTCGTCTCGGTGCACGTCAGCACCTCCGACACGAGGAGCTCGCGACGACAGATGCCCTTGTGGCCTAGCCGGCCGATGGGACCCAGGCGACCGCGGACCTTCATTGCGAAGTAGCGCGGTGGTTGCCGACCGGGGCCCAACGGGTCCTCGGCGGCAGGAAGCACGAAGTCCTCAGGAAACCTGGCCTGCCATAGTTCGACGCGCGCAAGCGGACCGAAGAGCTTGCGGCCGCGCGCGACCGCGAAGCGCGCGACCTCCCAGTGCGCCACGCAGATGCCCTCGAACTCCTGGTCGCAGTCGCTGGACGAGTCCGCCGCGTCGGAACGGACGGTGAGCGCGGAGGGCCATCCGGCGTAGGGTGGGGCGAGCCTGCGAAACCCGTGCGCGAGCACCACCAGCAGGAACAGGATGTTGCGCGGGATCACGCCGGGCCAGAAGTAGCGGACCGGTTCGCGCACTTCGCCTCTCGAAGCCGCGGCAAGGCGGTCGCCCAGCTCGCGGAGCAGGTGGGGGCCACGAGGCCAGTCGGCGATGCCATCGATCCACTCGGCGGGAATTCCCGCTTCACCCACCACGGATCCGGCGAGCGCGCCCACGATCGCGCCCACCGTGTCCGTATCGCCCCCGCATTCGAAAACCGAGATGAGCGACGCTCGGAAGTCACCGAAATGTCGAAACCAGGCATAGGTGGCGATCGGGACCGTGTGGTAGCTGTACCCGGTCACGCCCCGCTCGAGTCCGAGCTGCAGGGCCAGCTCGGCCACAGAGAGGTCGCTCTCGGCCGCGCGGCGAAGACACTGCACGAGGCTGCGCCACTGCTCGTCCGCCTCGCCACCACTTCCCAGCAGCTCGACGAAGCGGTCGAGCGGAGGGCGTCGCATGGGCTCCTCGCGAAGCGACCAGGCGGCGATGCGTGCCACCGCCAACGCCGCTACGCGGGCCCGATCGTCCCGGTGGGTCAGGAGCGCCGAACGACGAACGTAGTCGTCGAGCTGCGCGGGTGCTGCGGCGAAGAAGGCCCCGATCGGGGCGACACGCATCGCGGGACCGTTGCCGGCACTGGCTACGCCGCTGCGCTCGGTTCCGAAGCCGAGCCAGAGTCGACCGATCGCCCGCAGTGTCCCGAGTCCGACTCCGGCTGGCAGGCCAAGGAGCCACCAGCGCAGGGACCAGCCCAGACGGCGCGCGAAGGAATCGGCGGAGTCGGGATGTGCCAGCAGGGACTGTGCGACGAAGACGACGTGCTCGGTGTCGTCGCTCAGCATGCCCCGCCCCCACAGCAGGCGGTGACGCCAGGGCCCGTGGTAGAGATGCCGGAGCCGGGCGGGCGAGAGCCCCTCTGCGGGCAGCCCAAGGGCATCCCCCACCGCGGCGCCCAGAAGCACCCCGCGGTGGCGAGCTTCGTAGGACGGGACCGATTCGGGCACTGCGCTCATGCGGCGACTCCGTCGTTCGCGCCAGACATAGCATAACACAGGACCTCTCCGCTCATGAGAAGCCGCCGGCTCTGCGAGGTGGTGCGATGGCATGGGCGCGAGCGTGAGGGTTTGTCGCTGTTGGCGGACGCCATCATCCGACGATGCTCATCTACTCTTCTCGAAGTTCATCATTCGGCCTAGCACTGTCCTCGGTGTCGCCAGTGCCGGGCGGGTCGCCGTGGTACATGTAACCGGAGGGCGCAGTGTCGCCCCGGAGTCGGCTCGCAAGGGGCGGCAGGATGCTCCATGCCGCCGCCACACCGAGAACCCAGCCGGTCGACGTCCATCCCCAGAACGGGAAGAGGGCGCCTCCGACCAGAAGGATAGCCGCGACCCATCCGAAGTGGATGAAGGTCGTGTCCCGGCCTTCGAGCGACTAGCCTACGTCGTTCAGTACGAGCGCCCCGACGAGCAGAACGACCAGCGCGCCAATCCAATTCAGAATCGCCATCCGACCCTCCCATCTTCGAGTCTTCAGCGATGACTCAGGTCTTTCTGGCCTGCCCCTCGTATGGGTGGCAAGCCCCTCGACAATGGATTCGGTCTCTGAGTTAGCCTTACTTGCGAAGCGATCGGTCACGAAAAACGCGAGGAAGGAGATCATATGAGCGACCCCGTCGACCAACTCATTACGGCCTACGAGAGCGGCGCTTGCACGAGACGCCAGCTCCTGTCCGGCTTGGCGGCGATAGGCATTGGCGGCAAATCGCTCTCCGTCGAGCAACAACCCAGACCAGGCTCTTCGATTGCGCGCATCAACCACATCAACCTGAGAGTGTCCGATCTCAAACGCTCGGTTGAATTCTACGAAGACCTCTTCGGCCCAGGCTTCCGGCAGTTCCCCACGATGCTGCCCTATGACCTCGGGGGTGGGGGTATGGTGCCCTACATGAGCGTACAAACCGACAAGGATGTCGCCAGGGAAGGAAGAACACAGTACTCGCCCCGATGGCACGGATCACTTACCACGAAGCCGGGCACCTGGGAGCATATCGCCTTCGAGGTCGATGGCCTCGATCTGGACAAGACGATGGCGAAGCTGAAGGCCGCCGGTGTGGAAGCGACCAGTAGTGGGGGGTTTATCTGGACGCACGACCCCGATGGCGCCCTGCTGCAGATCGTCGACGCCAAATCAGGAGGCGCCACGGTTGGACAAACGCTCGAGCCGATTGCGCCCCTGGACGTAGAGCGACACGAATAGGCGTCAACCGCCGACTCGTTCGAGACCGACACGATGGATGGCCCGGCATCGAGTCCTCGAAGAATCCGAGGAGCGCAGCGATGCTCGAAATCACCCGATGCGAGAGTTGTTGGATGACCGCGAAGCCGCTCGAACCCATCGGCCCGCACCGTCCGGCTGCCGCGCGCGCTCAGAATCCCCGGGTGACCGCCCGTGTGGGCCCGAAATTGTGTAGGCCCATGGCGTGCAGGTTGCCGAGGCCACCGCAGACCATCACGAGGATTTCCTCGGCCTGCTCGACCAGATGTGCGATGCCGTTTGCGTCGACCCGTCCGCGTTCTTCGAGCCATTTGCGGTGCGGCGCGGGAAAGAAATCGATTGCGTGGGCCGCGGCGCGCCAGAGCGCAGCCTGTACGTCTTCGATCTTCGGATACTCGGTGGCGATCAGATCCGCCCAGGGCGGCGCCAGGGCGACCATCGTCTCGGCCCCCCAGTGGCTGATGTAGGCGTTGGTTCCGGGATAGGCGAGGGATTTCCCGATTAGCTCGACGAGGTCCGAGCCGCGATTGGCTGCGACGTCCGCGATATCCATGGTGCCAATGCAGCCGTAGACAGTCACCGCATCACCCGTCACGCCGCGCCGCGCAGCCAGCGGTGCCCAGGGCGAGCGCTCCTCCCATTCCGCCACGACGATGCCGGTCACACGCCCCGGTTGGCCGAAGACGCTCTTGGAGTTCTCGCCGATGCGCTGTCCGCCGACGTTTCGCATCGTGAGACGCAGAGCCCGGCCGATCGCCGGCGCGCTGCCGGCGACTCCGCCGAAACAGCCCGCTTCCATCGGAAGCTCGAGTGCGTGCCGCGCCGGTCCGTTCACGAAGAGCCCGGGCACGACCGAGCTGGTCGTCGTGTTCAGCGAGAAGAGATCGAGGGCCGGATCCACGCACGCCTCGACTGCGGCGCACAGCAGCCTCATCGCTTCTGCTGGGGCTCCCGCCATCACGGCGTTTACGGCGAGCTTCTCGACGCTACAGCGGCCGTCACGCGGCGGCAGAATTCCGAGCAGCTCGTCCGGGAAGCGACCCGACGCGGCGACGAAGGCGCGCACGTGCTCCTCGGTCGGTGGGATGAGCGGAAGACCATCGCCCCAGCCGGCGTCCGTGGCGAGCTTCGCGAAGCCAATGGGGTCGTCGTCGACTTCGAGACGCCGGCTCGTCAGCCAATCAATCTCGCAGCCCGAGGGTCCGCAGGAGCGGTCGAAAGTGCTTTTCGGGCAATCTCGCGTACCTCCTTCTCTGGTCGACTATCGAGAGGATAGGGAAGAACGTGCACACGCAGCCCGGAGCGGCCGGCGTTGGCCGCCATGGTATGCGCGAGGGCTTCGAACTCCTGAGTCACAACGGCGACCGCCGTCTTGCCCGCCTGAAGTGCGACCACGGCGTCGTGGACGGTCCAGGCGGTGCAGGAGCCTCAATTGCCCAGGCCGACGATGACCGTCTGCTGGTCGCGCACGAAGTCCTCGAGCTCGGCCAGGGTCGCGTGGGCCGCCTCACCCGTTCGCTGGCCAGTACACCAGTCGCTGACGTTTGCGCCGCCCTGTGCGAGGAGCCTGCTCCACTCGTCGCGCACCCATTCGAAGGAGCGCCAGGTGGGGTCGTAGCGAATGCCGAAATCACCCCCATCCAGGAGCGCGAGCGCGGGACCGGGGTCGGCGTCGACTTCCGGCGGACTGGCCGTGGGATCGAGTACGAAGATTCGAGACAAATTCGTTCTCCCTGTGTCGCGGCGCGTCCGGTCCATCGGGTCGGACTCCACGCCGTGATCTGAGTCTACGCGATCAGCGGCTCCTGCGGCGACCCGACGTGGTACGGTCGAGGGATGGCGGAAACGAGCGCACTCTCCGGACTCAAGGTCCTCGATCTGGCCAATCTCCTGGCAGCGCCACTGATCGCGACGACCCTGGCCGACTTCGGAGCCGATGTCGTCAAGATCGAACCCCGATCCGGTGATCCGCTGCGCCGGATCGGGGCGCAACGCAACGGCGCGTCGCCTCAGTGGTCGCTCGTCTCCCGCAACAAACGCGCGATCACCCTCGACCTGGACCACAGCGAGGGCCAGAGCGTATTCCGCCAACTCGCCGAACGCGCGGACGTGCTCGTCGAGAACCTGACGCCAAGCCTGCTCGAGCGCTGGCATTGCGGCTACGAAGAGCTGGCTCGGCACAACCGCCGGCTCGTCGTCGTGAGCGTCAGCTGCTACGGCCGCAGCGGCCCCTATCAGGGTCGCCCCGGCGCTGGCACCCTGGCGGAGGCCTTCGCCGGCTTCGCACACATGAACGGCGAGGCCGAGGGCCCGCCGATGCTGCCGTCGCTGCCGCTGGGCGATATGTTGAGCGGTTTCTCGGGTGTGATCGGGACCCTGATGGCGCTCTACGCACGCGACCGCGAGGCGGGTGGAAGCGCGCGAGGCCAGCACGTCGATGTGACGATGGTCGAGCCGATCCTTCAGCTGCTGGCGCTGCCGCTGGCGATTCACGACGGCCGGGGGCCGGGGCCGAAGCGGATCGGAAGCCGCGTTGCGGGCGCTGTGCCTCGCAACCTGTATCGCTGTCGCGACCAGCATTGGATGGCGCTCTCCGGGACCACGGATGCGCAGGTCGCGCGGGTTCTGGCCGTGATCGGGCGCGATTCCGCCGAGGACTTCGAACGCTTTGGCAGCTCCGAGGCGCGGCTTCGGGTGGCGGACGAGCTCGACGCGTTGGTCGCCGCCTGGATCGCGTCGCGACCCCGCGAAGAGGTGCTCGAGAGCTTTCACGCTGCGCGCATCCCGGTGGCGCCGGTCAACGACCTCGGCGCGCTGCTCGACGATCCCCATCTGCGCGAGCGGGCCAGTGTCGTCACACTGGACGATCCCGAGATTGGTGAGATGTTCTTTGTCGCGCCGACCCCCCGCCTGAGTGCGACGCCGGGCCGCCATCGCCATACCGGGCCGCCGCTCGGGGAGCACAATGCCGAGGTCTACGCTGAGTGGCTCGGGATGAACGCAGAACAGGTCGCAGCGCTCTCGCGGGACGGCGCGATCTGAACGTGGCTCGACTCCAACCCGTCGAGCAGCAGAAACTGAACCATGAATCCAATCTGGAGGAGCAGGAGATGAGTGAGTTGAGCGCGGAGATCCCGGCGTCGCACTACGATATTCTGGAGGGCAAGAATTTTGCTCAGGTCGCCATGGTCATGCCCGATGGTTCGCTGGCCAACAATATCGTCTCGTTCAACTGGGACGGTAAGTACGTGCGTTTCAGCACCGTCAAGTCGCGTCAAAAGTACAAGAACCTGGCGGCTGATCAGCGAGTTGCGGTGTGTATCGTGGATCCCGAGAACGCCTGGCGATATCTGGAAATCCGCGGCCGAGTGGAGATCGAAGAGGATCGAGACCGCGCCTTCATCAACTCCATTGCCAAGAGGTACATGAACAAGGATGAGTATCCTTTTGATCGACCGGGTGATGAGCGGGTGACCTTCACGGTGATACCTCACCGGGTTCGCGCCGAATACGTGCACAGCGCCGATGGCAAGCCAGAGAATATCGGGGTCACGCGAGACTAGATTGGCCATTGGCTGTTGGCCATCGAGGACTCAGCTACGAAGCTCCGGCGGGAGCGGAACACTGATCGGAGTAGTCATGGTTCGAGTCATCCAGTGGACGACCGGAAATCTGGGCCGCCGTGCCGTGCGGGCCATCCGCGAGCATCCCGACCTGGAACTCGTGGGGCTCTTCGCATGGGGCGAAGACAAGGTCGGCCGAGACGCCGGAGAGCTGTGTGGTCTCGAAAGGTGCGGCGTGATCGCTACGAACGATGTGGATGCGCTGGTGGCTCTCGGGGCGGACTGCGTCAACTACAACGGTCTGATGCCCGACTTCGACGCGATGCAGAAGTTTCTCGAGGCGGGCATCAACATCGTCTCAGCGACGGGCTTCATGACCGGCAAGAATATCGCCCCCGGCATCCGGGAGCGTCTCGAAGTGGCAGCGCAAAAGGGCGGCGCAACGCTCTTCAGCAGCGGGATCAATCCGGGCTGGATGAATATGATTACCGTCGCGCTGACCGCCGTCTGCGACCGGGTGCACTCGGTCTCGATGACCGAGACCGCCGATTGTCGGGAGTACCCGTCGCCGGGAACCTGGGAGCTCTTCGGCTGGGCGAAGCCGCTGGGCCACCAGGAGCAGGACCTGAGTCGAAATCCGATGACCGGACACTTCTTCGACGGCCTCGATGTCATCGCTGACGCGCTTGGAATCGAACTCGACGAGCGAATCGTCGAGGCGGAGTTCGCCGTTGCGAAAAACGCTATCGAGCTGCCCTGGATGAGCTTCCCCAAAGACACCGTGGCCGGGCAGCGCACGACCTGGAGGGGGTTGGTCGGCGGACGCTCGGTGATCGATCTGACCGTGGTCTGGAAGATGGGGGACGACATCGAGCCGAACTGGGAGGGCCCCGAAGGCTATCTCGTCGAGATCGAGGGCGAGCCCTCGATCCGCAGCGTCATCCAGCTGGCTCAACCCAAGAACCCGGAGCTCTCGCGCGAGAAGCATCGCATGGATCTGGTCATGATCGCTTCGGCCATGCCACCCCTGCACGCCATTCCTCTCGTGTGTCGAGCGCGTCCGGGGATCCTGACCTACAGCGACTTGCCGATGATGGGCGCTCGGCGGGCGCTGGTCGGCTGACTACGGCCGGCGTGGCTTCGCGGCCAGCTGCTCACGCCCGCCGTCGACCGGACTCCGGCTGCGATGGGCCGCCGCGCGACGCATGGCCTCCTGCGGCGTGTTCAGCGCAGTTCCCAGGAGTCCCCCGAAGACAACTTCGCGGCCTCGGCGTCGTCCGAATCTCGCCCCCACGTGGCACGTGGCTTGCTTTCGATGACCGCTGCTCGCCCCCGCGGTCCCGCGAGAGATTGCCGCCGTCGAATATCAGCGTCGTACACCCGAGGATTCGCTCCTCTACGCGGTCGTGCAGCAGAACCTCGAGACCTTTCTGGCTGAAGCGGCCGCACGGGACCGCTGTGTGCCTGGCTTCGTCGAACGAGAATTTCGCTTTTCCTGGAATGTGGCTTGCTCTGCCATGGCTTCTGCCGCGTTCGCTGCAAAGACTGTGGCGATGATCAGCTTGTCGCATTCTCGTGTCAGCAGAGGGGGTTCTGTCCGTCATGCTGCGGGCGTCGCATGGCGGACACTGCCGCTCGTGGTCGACCGTGTGCTACCCGAAGTCCCCACCCGCCAGTGGGTACTGACTCTTCCGATCCCCCTTCGCTATCGCATCTCATGACCGCGACCTCTGCGGCGATGTGCTGGGTGTGTTCATCCGCACGGTCTTGCGTTCACTGCGCCACCGTGCGAAGAAGCTCTCGGGTACAGACCAGGGGCAGAGCGGCTCCGTTACTCACATTCAACGATGGGGCGGCGCAATCAATTTGAACCTTCACTTCCACTCCATCTTCCTCGACGGAGTCTATACCGACCCCGACAACACCGAAAAACCCGTGTTCTTCCCTCTCCCTCCGCCCGACGACGAGGGGATCGCCCGCGTAGCCGCGGACACTGCTAGAGGCATCATCCGACTCCTCGAGCGCAGAGGCCTGCTCTCAGACCTGGGTGATGCCGCCAAGGACGCGCTGCAAGACGAAGAGCTGCTACTCGCCGCTTGTGCCGCAGCATCACTCCAGCATCGGATTGCAACAGGTAATCGCACTGGCAAGCCCGTCATGCGCCTCGGTGCGGCCTCCTATCCGCGATCGACCTCCCACTGCCGCCGCTCGGCCATTGCCTCGTGGTAACCGGCGAAGCGCCGTAGCGCACGACACGCCCGGGACAATGAAGCGAATGCCACGATCCCGCCTCTTCTCAGACTGCGCACACCATTCTCGGTCATCCCGAGGCAGGTGCCCTCCGAGAGCGCCACCACGATCGGCTTGGCGTCGGCTCGCTTCTCCGCGAAGTCTCCCAGCACCTTCACCAACGCGGCCGGGAGACCCTCCCGAGCCCCGGAGAAGATGCGTGACGGGATGTTCATCAGGATCACGTCGATCTCCGGGTCGGCGCTCAACAGCTAGAAGGTCCTTGCGATTGCGTTCGGGTTGAACACGACACCGGGAATGTCCAGGGGGTTGGCGATGCCCTGGTTCACCACCGGAATGAACTCGGACAGTCTGCGAACCGTCGCCGGGCAGAGAGCCGGCACGACGATCCCCTCGCGGGCACAGATGTCCCCGTTTGAGACCGTCGCCCCGCCGCCGACGCCGATCACGGCAGCCTGCAGGCGATGCAGCGGCTCGAGATGGAGGAAACAGTAGGTCGCCTCCGCCATCTCATCGAGCGACTGGACGCTGACGGCACCGGTCTGTTTGAACAACGCCTCCCAGAGTGCTCGCTCGCCGGCCATCGACCCCGTGTGCGAAGCCGCGGCGCGGGCACCCGCCTCGGTCAGACCGCCTTTCAAGATGATGACCGGTTTTTCGGGGCAGATCGTGTGGACCTGCTCGAAGAACCCGCGGGCGTTCCCGACGCCCTCGATGTACGCGCAGATCACTCGCGTCTCGGCATCCGTGGCCAGGTACTCGAGGAAGTCCTCGGCACCCAGTGTGAGCGCATTTCCGTAGCTGATTATCTTGCTGAACCCGATGCCGAACTCGGGTGCTTGGAGGAGGTATGTCTGTGCATGCCCCCCACTCTGCGAGATGAAGGCGACGGGGCCCTGATCGAATTCGGCCATCTCGTCGAACATCTTCATCTTCGCAGACGGAACGTGGAAGCCCATGCAATTCGGGCCGATCACCCGCATCCGTCCCCGCGCGGCGATCTCCGCGATGCGATCCTGCAGGGCCCTTCCCTCCGGCGTTCCCGTCTCCGCAAAGCCCGAGGAGCAGATGTGAACGTTGCGGGCCCCAGCCACCCGGCAGGAATCCAGCACTCCGGGAACGTGCGGCGCCGGCACGGTGACGATGACGAGGTCGAGCTGCTCGGGGATCGAAGCCACGTCGGGATAGGCCTTCACGCCGTCGATCTCTTCCGCCTTCGGGTTGATCGGATAGACAGGGCCCTCGAAGCCTACGTCCCGGAGAAGCCGGAAGATCTGAAGCCCCGAGTAGCCGGGGACGCTCGTTCCGCCCTCTCGCGAAACACCGACGACGCCGATCGACCGGGGCGGGAAGCCTTCGCCGAATGGCTCGTGTGGAACTGGGGGCCGATCGTGTCTCCGCGGGGTCGGATTCAGCGCGACCAGCGCATCGACGGCGATCGGCTTGCCGTCGACGAACTTGAGAGGATTGATGTCGACTTCGCTGATCACGTCGTGCTCCATCGCCATCTGTCCGACCGCCACGAGGATGTCGGCCAGAGCATCACGGTCGATGGGCGGCTTCCCGCGGACCCCTTCGAGGAGTCGCGAGCAGCGAAGCTCGTCCATCATGTTCATGGCGTCTCTGCGAGTCAGGGGAGCCATTCGGAACACGATGTCCTTCAGGACCTCCGTGAAGATACCGCCGAGTCCGAGCATGACGCAGAGACCGAACTGGGGATCTCGCGTCATCCCGACGACGAGCTCCCGCTCGCCCGTGACCATCTGCTGCACCAGGACCTCGTCGACTTCGACTTCCTGCGAGGACGTCAGACGCCGATACGCGGCCCGGACCTCGGGGGCGCTCCTCAGATCCAGGGCAATCAGATCCATTTCGGTCTTGTGCGTCAGTGCCGCACCCGAAGCCTTGAGAACGACCGGATAACCGATGGCGGCGGCGCTCGTCACGGCGTCGGACTCGGTGTCGACGATCTGCTCGGCGGTTGTCGGGATCGCATATTCGGAAAGAACCCGCTTCGAGTCGTACTCCGACAAGGTGCCGGTGTCCGCGTTCAGCAGTACGGGAATGCTCGGCATCTCTCGCAGCTCCTCGTGCTCTCGGGTGATGGCGATGGGTTCAGTGTCACGGCTCTGGCGGATGGGAAGTCTCCGCGCTGACCCGCGTGCGCTGAGTGCCTTCCGCTCGAACCCCGACGGGACGAGGGGCTTCTCTCGAGCCTCGATCCCCGCATGGGCTGGGCAGTCTAGCGTGCATGCCTCACCGGGGCGCCCGGCGTCGTCGTTTTCGCTCGGCCCGAGCCACTCCGAACGCGAGGAGATCTCATGGCCTCGCTGAAGTGAACGGAAAGAGATTAGGAAGTAGAACCAGCGTTTTCCGTACCACCACTAACTACGGTAGATTCAATAGGTCAACGCAACATACTCGCCCGCACCACTCGAAAGATGGAGGAGGCGAAGATGGCTCGAATCAGACGTCCTGGGTCGTCAGATTTCGAGAAAGCCGAGATCTGGAGGGGCTGGAAGAGCGGGGTGACGCTCAACAGCATCGGCCGCGCACTGGACCGGGCGGGTCCCCACCTGCGCAACCTCTGAATTTCAGGGCTTTGAGTCCAGCCGATCGGCCGGCGAAGATCGCCGACCATCTTTCCTCCACCGTCGACGCGTGCGAAGCTATCTGCGTGACTGCGGACTCGTCGACCTCTCACGGATTCTCTCCCGCCTACACTCGCTATGCATTCGGGCTGATCTTCCTGGTCTCGGTCTTCAACGTCTGCGACCGAACCATCATGTCCGTGTTGGTTCCCGAGATTCGGGCCGATCTCGGGCTGAGCGATCGCGATCTCGGCATCTTGATGGGACCCGCTTTCGCGATCGTACATATCGTCGCGGGCATTCCGATCGCGCGCCTCGCCGACCGGCGATCGCGTCGCGTCATCATCGCCGCCGGACTCTTTGCGTGGAGCCTGCTCACGATCATGCAGGGCCTGGCCAGGAGCTTCGGCCAGCTACTCGTGGCACGCATGGGGGTCGGCATCGGCGAGGCGCGGGCTCGCCTCCGAGCCACTCGCTGCTCGCCGACTACGCGCCGGTCTCGATGCGCGCCCGTGCTCTCTCGCTCCTGCAGGTCGGCGCGTTGTGCGGAATGGGGCTCGGCATGGCTTTTGGGGGATGGCTGAACGAGATCTGGGGCTGGCGCGCGGCCTTTATCTCCGTCGGCATCCCCGGCATCGTGCTCGCGGCCGTCGTCCTCCTGACGCTTCGCGAGCCGCCGCGCGGCGTCAGCGATGGTCCCGCGCCGCAGGCCGACGATACGCAGCGGGACGGCGAGTCGATCGTCGAGGCTGCGCTCCACCTCCTGCGTACACCCACCTACGCGTGGATGGTGGTCGGCGTCTGTGCGGCCGGGGTCGTGGCCATCGGCCGGACGGCCTGGGAGCCGACCTTCCTTCGAGAGGTCTATGGCATGGGATCGGCTGACGCCGGTCTCGTCTACTTTCTGATCGGGCCGCTGCCGTCCGCCCTGGGAACACTCGGTGGCGCCTGGCTTGCGGACTCGCTCGGCCGGCGCGATCCACGCTGGTACTTCTGGATGCCCGCGCTGGGCAACTTCGTGAGCGTGCCGCTCGCCCTGGGCTTCCTCATGTGGCCCGAGGCCGATGGACTCGCGGGTGTCCCGGTCGCCTTCTTCTTCAGCGTGCTGCTCTCCGTTGCCGCTTCGGGCACGATGCCGGCGATCCTGGCGATGGGCCAGAGTCTTGCGCCGGCCCGCATGCGCGCGTTCTCGGCCGCGCTCTGGAGCATGCTGTTCACCTTCGTGGGCATGGGCCTCGGTCCTCTCCTCGTCGGCGATCTTATCGAGCGGCTGTGCCCGGACTACGGCGCGGAGGCGATTCGCTATGCCCTCTCCGTCGCGAGTCTGGTGCCCGCTCTGGCGACCGTCTTCTATGTCGTCGCTTCGCGGACCGTGGTCCGTGACATCGAGCGAGCGGGACAGGGCTGAGACGGCCCAGACCCGTGCGACTTCGGGCGCTCGGTTGCTCGACGCCCGCGAGGGCGTGTGCAACCCTCGCTCGCGATGCCGCCCCGGTCCTCCCATCCGCGCTACGTCCTGGCGCTGCTCTTCGTCGTCTACATCTTCAACTTCGTGGACCGCAATCTCCTGGCGATCCTGCTCCAGGACATCAAGCTCGACCTCGGGGTCTCGGATACGGCGATGGGCTTCCTGACGGGAACAGCCTTCGCACTCTTCTATACGACGGCCGGAATCCCGATCGCGAGGCTCGCCGACCGCGGCACTCGCACCCTCGTCATCGCGTTCGGCCTGGCGGCCTGGAGTGTGATGACGGGGCTCTCCGGCCTCGTCCGCACGTTCTGGCAGCTGGCCCTCGCCCGCGTCCTGGTCGGCGTCGGCGAAGCGGCCGCGACCCCGGCCGCTCAGTCGCTGCTCGCGGACTACTTTCCGCCCGAGCGTCGGGCGACGGCGCTCGCGATCTACTCCATGGGAGCGAACGTCGGCATCCTGCTCTCCCTGGCTGGCGGCGGCTTCATCGGACAGTATTTCGGCTGGCGAGCCGCGTTCCTCGTCGTAGGGCTCCCGGGTGTCGTGCTCGCGCTGCTCGTCTGGGCCACGATCGCGGAGCCCGCGCGAGGTGCAGCGGAAGGCGTCGAGACGGTCCCCGACGAGGCCCCGTCCGTGCGGGAGGCCTTCGCGTACATGAGGTCGCGGCCCTCGTTCCGCCACGTCGTGATCGCCGCCGGGTGCTACTCGTGCGCGAGCTACGGCTTCATCACCTGGGCGCCGACATTCCTGATCCGCGTCCACGGTCTCGCCCAGGGAGAGGCCGGGGTCTGGTCGGGCCTGCTGGTGGGTGGAGGTGGGGCTCTCGGTACCTATCTCGGCGGTCGGATGAGCGACTCCCTCGGCCGACGCGACCCGCGTTGGCCGTTGTGGACCTGTGCGCTCGGCGCGGCCACGATGACGCCCTTCGCGATCGGCTTCCTGGCGGCGCCCTCCGTGGGCGGAGCGATCGTGCTGTGGGTGCCGGCGGCGGTGCTCGGATATGCGTACGTGGCGCCGAGCTTCGCCCTGACCCATGCACTCGTGAAGCTCCGCATGCGGGCGCTCGCAACGGCCATGATGCTATTCAGCCTGAATCTGCTGGGACTCGGTCTCGGGCCGCTCCTGATCGGATTCGCCAACGACCAGCTGGCCTCCCGGCTGGGCGACGAAGCGATCCGCTACTCGCTGGCCGGTTTGCTCGTATTCAATCTCTGGGGCATCGTACATAGCATGCTCGCAGCCCGGACCCTGGCGTCCGACCTCGCGCGGGTCTCCGAAGGCTGAGCGGCGCAGTGCGGATAGGGATTTCAGTGCGACCGGGCCGAGGCCCAGCAGGACGGTGGTGGAGGGCCGCGCCTCCTCTCTTTCGACCTCCTCATCAGCGCTACGCCCGCGCAGAATAGGACCTCCCCGGCCGAAAAGGGCGCCTATCCCAGCTATCCGCCATCGCCCGAGCAGATCCCGAGATTTCCGATTTTTCTGCCCCCACACCCCGGTCGCTCAGCAGGACAGACCGGCTTCCTTCTACGCAGCGGGTCGCAGGTTCGAGTCCTGCCCGGGGCGCCATGTAAGTTATTGGGATCGTTGGTGTTCTCTTCAGCGGCGTTTCCGGTTCTGTCCGGGAAACCTGGGAAAGTCACCTTCACGCAACCTTCAAGATCCCGGGGACGTTTGGAATCGGGTTGTCTTACAGCGGCTGTTCACTCTCACTGGGAGCGAAGTGTCATGGCTGGACGCGAATCAACGGAGCCGGAATCTCGAAGCTGGTGCGGGACCGTCTCGGGCAGCTCATCGCCGCCGCTCAAGGTTGCCATGAAGGTTGCGAAGTCGACCCACGGGATAGATTCGGCCCTGTCGATCAACTCAGAGGCGTTAGGCTGGATTGACCCGCTGTCTACGCAGCAGCTGCAGCGGCCAGCCGGACGAGGCGCTCACTCGTAATGAGCAGGTCGTCCGTTCGAGTCGGATCGTCGGCTCCATTCATGTCCGCGGAATGGTTGGGGAATCGGTGCGGCCCCTTTTCGAGGGGTCGCGCCGATTAGGTCCAAGTCATCTTCAAGTCATCTTGAAGCTTTGAAAGCTTCTCGCAGACCGATCGCGACGACGCAGTCGTCTCTCGATGGCTGGTCCGCGGCCGCGTGAATGCCAGTACACCACTGGCCCGCATGCTTGCGAGCAGGCAGCTTTCTGGTGGTCAACCCCGCCGTTTGACTCCGGTCCCGACGGCCTCCCTCCATCGACTACGAACGCCACGAGCCCGAGAAGACCCTCCTTCACGAAGTCGTGCGCGAGCAGCTCGAATCCTTCCTTGGCCGTTCGAGTCGGAATGGCGCGCCCGTCGCGCGCTTCGTCGAGCGCGAGATCCGCGCCTACCTCGAGTGCGGCGTGCTCGCGCATGGCTTCTTGCGCGTCCACTGCGACGGCTGCGGCCACGATCGTCTCGTCGCCTTCTCGCGCAAACGGCGGGGGTTCTGTCCGTCTTGTGGGGGGAGGCGGATGGCCGACACAGCAGCCCACCTGACCGACCGGGTGCTGCCCGAAGTGCCTGTGCGTCGATGGGTTCTCACGCTTCCGTATCCGCTCCGCTATCGCTGTGCCTGGAA
>PVBE010947232.1_pt1 | contig 79830 bp, 65 predicted proteins | sample 1631181 | NCBI WGS metagenome assembly PVBE01 (sample SAMN08397723, study PRJNA350692) | Marine metagenome, whole genome shotgun sequencing project. | isolation source: water | place: Pacific Ocean | collected 2012-04
GCCCGATGCCCACATCGTCCATGATCGGTTTCATTTAATCAAAACCGCAGCTAGAGGCTACAGAAGATTCCAAAACTTCCGTAGTGCAATCCTGTTCTTTCATGGAAAACTCAGTCTGTTTCCACAAAATTCCCAGTAGAACCAAAATCTTAAACCCTTCATAAAAGGTTATCGCTTCTGCCATTGATGGGTGCAGATTTTTTTTCTATAACATCAGCGAGAGAAAAATTAGGCTCGCAGATAGCGCAGATTCACGGAGAAAAAAGAAATCAGCGAGCAACACTAAAATCGCTCAGCCCCAACCGCCTCCAGTCCAACAACCGGATTCTCCCCGCTTAAAACCTGCTGAACCAGTTTCCCGGTAACCGCGGCCATACTGATGCCCAACATGGCGTGACCGGTGGCAATTGAAAGATTCTTCCAGTTATTTATTCTACCAATAATCGGCAATCCATCAGGCGAACAAGGTCGTAAGCCCGCCCAGACTTTCGCGGACTGTAGTTCAGATTCTGACAGTTGAGGCAGATTTTTGCGCACCTCGTTTTTAATCCCTTCCACCCGGCTTTGTGTAATGCTGAGATCAAGGCCGGCAATTTCCATGGTTCCTCCAATTCGGAGATAGCCCGGCAAGGGAGTAATCGCAATTTTGGCATCTTCCAAAATAACCGGGAAGGGTAATTCAAGACCCGGGTTGGCAAAAGTGAGGCTGTATCCTTTACCCGCCTGCACCGGAATTTTTAATTTCAATTGGTCGCCCAGGGTTGGTGACCACGAACCAGCCGCCAATACAAATTCATCTGCCTCATAACTTACCATGCCGGTTTTAACGGCTTTTACTTTTCCCTTTTCCGTGGCGATGGATTCAACCTCAGCTTCATAAATCAATTGCGTTCCGATTTTCTGATTTGCTTGTCGCAAGGCATCAACCAACTTCCCGGGATGAAGAATACAATCATCGGGGTAGTAGAAACCTCCCGCAATGTCGAGTTCAGTGCCATTTAACCGTTGGGTTATTTCTGCTTTTGTCTGCGGAATGGAGGTGATGCCCAAACCGTTGGCCATGCTTGAGATTTGAGCCTCATCGTTTCCGGTTTTCACGGAACGATAAGCAATAAGCAGCCCCGATTCTGTGAAATCAATTTCAGCACGCTCGTCTTCAACAAATTGCTTGTAAAGGTCGCGGCTCGCGAATTGAAGATCTCTGAAGATCGGAGCACTTTTTTGGACATGCCGATGAGTTGCCGACCGGTAAAACTTCCACAGCCATTTCACCAAATTAAGGTCGGCCCGGGGTTTAACATAGAATGGGCTTTGCGAATTGGTGAGCCATTTCAGCCCTTTTGCAATTACACCGGGGGAAGAAAGCGCTATAATGTGGCTGGTACAGATGTATCCAGCGTTTCCGAATGAACACATCTCGGTGCTTTCGGGTGCATTTTTCTCCAGAACGGTGACTTCAAATCCGGCTTTGCGCAAGTAATAAGCCGTAAACAAGCCAATTGCTCCACCTCCTATAACAACTACTTTTTTCATTCAGTTTGAAATTATAAAACCGTGAATCCATGAGCGAATGGATCGTCCTGGTCCACGATGATTTTATTGTACCCGGTTTTTACCGCCCATCCTTCAATGCTGGGAATTATGGCAGAATATTCACCCACTTTAGTCAGTGACTCTACCTTTCCAATAAACTGGCTGCCAATGATACTTTCATGAACGAAAGTCTCGCCCTCTGTTAATTTGCCCTTTGCAACCCACTGTGCCATTCGTGCTGAAGTTCCGGTGCCGCACGGTGAACGGTCAATCCCTTTATCCCCATAAAAAACCGCGTTGCGGGCATGCGCATTTCCGCTTAAAGAATCTCCTGCCCAAAGCACGTGGCTTAGTCCATTCATTCTTTCATCTTCAGGGTGAATGAATTGGTGAAGTCCATTCAATTGTCCTCGAATTTCCCGGCTGAAAGAAATCAGCTGGCCTGTTTCAAAATCATCGATGCCTGTAAAGTTGTTTTGAATATCCACGATAGCATAGAAGTTACCTCCAAAGGCAACATCAACTTTTAACGTGCCCAAATTCGGGCAGGTTACTTCCAAATCGGCTGAATGCAGGAAGGCTGGAACATTAGTCAGTTTTACGGACTTTACCTTTTCACCATCTTTCTGATATTTCACCTTCACCAAACCTGCAGGTGTTTCCAGGCGTACCGCACCTTCGGTTTTCGGCACGATCAGTTTTTCCTCAATCATCAAAGTAATCAGGCCAATTGTTCCATGTCCGCACATTGGCAAACAACCGCTGGTTTCCATGAAAAGAATGCCCACATCATTATGCGGGTCATCGGGTGGATAGAAAAATCCGCCACTCATCATATCGTGCCCCCGGGGTTCAAACATCAGGGACTGCCTGATCCAATCATGGTTTTCAATGAACTGAATGCGTTTTTCGGCCATCAACCCCTTCAAGTTGGGTTTTCCGGTAAGCACCAACCTTACAGGATTTCCACACGTGTGGCCATCTATACATTCAAAAGTGTGAATTGCCATTTTTCGAAATTGCAGGGCTACAAAACAACAATTTTCCGGCACATCATTTCAGGCTTGAAAATCTTACTTTCGGGCGAAAACCTGGTGAAATGGTACACAATCTAAGCGCTCAAAACTCTTTGGTGGGGCAGTATGTTGCTGAACTTCGCGATGTTCATGTGCATTGGGATCGGCTGCGCTTCAGACGAAACCTTGAAAGAATTGCTGAAATTGCAAGTTATGAACTAAGCAAAACGCTTGACTGGCAACCCACAAAAGTGCAAAGCCCATTGGGCACAGCCGGGGGAATTAAATTGGAAAACCAGCCGGTTATTGCCACCATCCTTCGTGCAGGTCTTGCTACACATGCAGGCGTTCTGAATTATTTCGACCAGGCCGACAATGCCTATATAGCAGCTTATCGCAAACACAATGAAAAGGATGAATTCGAGATTGAATTGAATTACGTAGCGTGCCCGGTTATCGAAGATCGGGTTCTGATTGTTTCGGATCCCATGTTAGCTACAGGGAGTTCAATGGTTATGACACTAGAAAAGCTGTTTGCCATCGGAAAGCCAAAACATACGCATATTATATGTGCCATTGCTGCCCAGGCCGGGGTCGATTTTGTTTTGAAGCGTTTGCCGGAAGCTACAATCTGGACTGGAGCAATTGATCCGGATTTGAACTCGAAAGCATATATCGTTCCGGGACTCGGTGATGCCGGTGATCTGGCATTTGGTGAAAAACTGCAACGATAACCCATTAAGACTCATTTTCTTAATTTTACGCTTTGCCTACCTCCCACATTCTGGAAAGGAAACACACACTACTTATGAAAGGTTTAAGAATTGTATTGTTGGGCTTCATGATGTTTGCCCTACTGCCGGTTTCGGCTCAGGACATCCACTTTTCGCAACATTATGCCTCGCCTGCCACATTGAATCCTGCTTTAACGGGCAAGCATAATGGCGTTTTTCGGGTAGCGGCCAATTATCGCTCCCAATGGTTTTCGATCCCTGGTGCGCAACCTTATGAAACATTTTCAGGATCGTTTGATGCGGCATTGTTGCGTAATAGATTCGATTTTGATCGTTTGGGAATTGGTGTTATGGTCTTCCAGGATAAATCGGGAAATGGGGAATTGACCAACCTGACAGGAATGCTCTCCCTGGCTTATCATAAAACCTTGGATCCCTATGGAAGACATACGATCTCAGCTGGGTTTCAGGGAGGAATCGTGCAGAAGCGAATCGATTTTACAAAACTGACATTTGAGGAACAATTTGATCAGGAATTGGGATTTGATGTCACTGCGTTTAATGGCGAGAATGTGGCGCAAACTTCCATCTGGTATCCTGATTTCAGTGCTGGTGCATTCCTCACTTCAGCTTTCAGCGAAAATGCAGGTTTTTATGCTGGTTTCGCTTTTCACCATTTATCAGAGCCAAAAGAGTCGTTCCTGGTACAGGTTGATCAGGAAAATCGTTTGGAATCCCGAATCACCGCACATGGCGGTTTTATCATCAAATTGAGTGAATATATCAGCCTGAATCCTGGTGCATTGTTCATGACACAAGCTTCTGCTCGCACAACCACTGCCGGAGTAACGCTGGGTGTAGAACTTTCCGACAATGCAGAAATATTCTTTGGTGGTTGGTACAGAGTTCAGCAAAGTGATGCGCTGATTGCTATGGCCGGTGTGGAAATTTCAGGATTGCAGATTGGCTTGAGTTACGACATCAATATGTCAGACTTGAAAGCTGTAAGTAACGGAAACGGTGCATTTGAGGTTTCCGTGGTTTATATTTTCGGGAAAGAGGATCCGAGGAAAATCTCACCGGTTAAATTCTGCCCAAGGTTTTAATTCAATTAAGTTTTTTGGGCTGAAAAATGCCCTTTGGCGGTTCTTGGGGGTCATTACAATTCACTTCTGTTATCCTCGTTTATTCATCTTGAATTACGGCTTGTAATTCGCTTCTTTCATTTTCAATTTGGTCTATCTTTGTTGGCACCTTCAAACAGGAATGTCTAACGTTAAACACATACTTTTTCTGGTTTTCGCGATTTGCTTTTTCTTTCAGGAAAGCAAGGGTCAGGGTATTACCATCATTGTAGATTCCAACTACGTTTTGCCATTTAAAAAGCGAGTTAAAATGGCCGACCGCGAGTTTAAGTCGAGGCAATACTACGAAGCCATTGAACTCTACCAGGAGTTGCACGAAGAACAACCCCGAAATCTTGATGTGATTTACAGACTCGGAGAAAGCCACTATAAAGCCAGGGAATACCCTGAAGCTGAAAAATACTTCCAGGCTGTTGTTGACACTGTCCCAAATCCCTACTCATCTGCACCTTATTGGCTAGGGGTTGTCCAGAAGATGAGCGGAAAATACCTGGAAGCGCAGCAATCATTTATGTTGTTCCTTGAAAAAGGCGGCAATGTGGTTCTTGAACAAAGAGCCGATCTTGAAATAAAGGCTTGTTTATGGGCCAAAGAATTGATTGGGCAACCAACAAATGTCGATGTCACCCACTTGCCGGAGGGTATTAACGGACCATTTACGGAATTCGGACCGTTTTTGTTGGGAGATAGTATTATGGTTTACTCCTCGCTGAATACGGATTCACTTTTAAATGCCACCTTTTGTTGCGATGAACTTTATCTTTCTCACCTCTATCAATCTTATAAAAAAGGTGGGCAATGGGTGAAGGGTGAACCACTCCCTTACCCCTTAAACAATGGCGATTTTCATTCTGGTAATGGAGCCTTTTCGGCTGATGGTAAGCGCTTCTATTATACCCAATGTACCGACTTTGGGGCACGCGGAACTTTTTGCAGCATCTACATGGCAAGTCACACCGATGGCGTTTGGTACAACGACAAGAGCCTTTCCCGAAACGTGAACAATGCTCGTTATAACAATACACAACCTGCAGTTGGTGTTGCCGAGAATGGACAAGACATCCTATATTTTGTTTCCGATCGCGAAGGAGGACTGGGTGGAAATGACATCTGGTACAGCGTGGTTAATGCAGATGGTCACTGTTCTGAACCAGTTAATGCAGGTACGGTACTCAACACCTCTGGTGACGAAGAAACCCCCTTTTACGATAATGCCCTGGGACTACTCTACTTTTCGTCCGATGGGCATTCTGGCCTGGGGGGTAAAGATGTGTTTGTATGCAAGGGTGCGCTGAACGCTTTTGAAGCACCAAGAAACCTTGGCTTTCCGATCAATTCTAGAGTGGATGATATGTATTTCACCAATGGTGAAGATGAGGATACCTACTACCTGGTGTCAAATCGACCTGGAACCATTGCATTGAAAGGGCCAACTTGTTGCGATGATATTTTCAAAGTAAGCAGATTGGAACCTGTGGTAGTGCTGTTGCAAGGAATTGTTCATGAACAGGGGGATGCAGAACAAAAACCCCTGGACAATGCCACTATTGCGCTTTTCGACATAACCGAGAACGATAAGCAGCTGGTAGCCGAAATGAAAAACCTTGTGAGTACCGGTTACGAATTTACTTTAACTCCGAATCGAAAATATGAGTTAAAGGCCAGTTGCGCAGAGCACTTTTCGACTTACAAAAAGTTTAATACCGTTGGTCTGGAGTCATCTGCCACCATGCACGAAAGCATCGGATTAACCAGGATTGAGCAAAACAAATCTTATCGATTAGACAACATTTACTACGAATATGCGAGCGCAAAACTTACCGATGCTTCCAAAGTAGTGTTAGACAGTTTGCATCGATTGTTGACAGAAAACCCGAAGATCATTATAGAATTGGGTGCACATACAGACAGTAAGGGAAGTGCAGACTACAACCAAAAGCTTTCGCAAAAACGTGCCGAAAGCTGTGTGGACTATTTACTTGAGAAGGAAATTCCTTCTGAACGATTGATTCCCAAAGGTTATGGTGAATCCGAAGCTGTTGCTTCCAACGAATGCATTGATGGTAGCGACAACCCTGATGGACGAGCTCAGAACAGGCGAACTGAATTCAAGATCATTGGCGATGTGAAGAACATAAAAATTATAAGGCAAAAACTCTAACGCAGTTGAATTGCTTCAGAAACCATATTCAATGTTTTGTGCTTGGCCTGTTTGTGGCGTTGTGTTGCACCTCGACAGGAAAGGTCTCAGCCCAAGATTTGATCAATGATGGCGTTACGGTTCAGGACGAACTGATCCGAATAAACAAACGAAAACAATTAGCCAAAGACTTCTTTGAAATTGGCAATTATCCGCAGGCTGTTAATTATGGTAAACAATATTTCGAGTTCAATTCAAAACATTGGAAAACAGCCTGGATCATTGCAGAATCGAGCTATCACTTGCGCGACTATGAAGCCGCCACACAATGGTTCGAAAAATATATTGAAATAGCTCCTGAGGTTGATCCAAAGTCAACTTTCTTCCTTGGTGTTTCGCAGAAGAGTTTGGGGAATTATAATGAAGCCATTCGATTTTTGGAGGCTTTCAAGGAATTGAACGAGGCTTCAGATGAACGATTAATGAAGCAAGTTGAAGTTGAAATGGAAGGATGCCGGTTGGGAATCGCTCAACGAAAAACGGAGCGCGAGGATTTGTTTGTGGGTAATGTTGGAAAATCTATAAATGGCTCATTTGCTGAAGCAAACCCGGTTGTGCTGGAGGGAACAGGTTTATTTTTCATTTCGCAGAAGGGCGGTCTTGAACAAAACGTAACGCACAACTTAACAACGGTGTACGGATTCACTTCTCACATGGTTAACATTGATACCAACGAACCAACAAGTGTATCCGGTTTTGACATTGATTCGAACCTGATTCTCACTGGCGTTACTTTCTCGGAGAATTTAGAGACGGGCTTCTGTTCTTACTGCTCAGAACTTTTGCCAATATCCCCGGCTTGCAGGATCTACAAATTCAAGTTTGACAGTGGTACGGCAAGCGAAGTTGTTGCGTTGGATAGTTCCTTCAATCTCGTAACGGCAACCCAAAAGCACCCGGCACTTGGGGTTGATGTGAATGGGAATAAAGTCCTCTATTTTTCTTCTAACCGCGAAGGAGGTCAGGGGAATGAAGATATTTGGTTCGCGCTTTTAAATGAAGATGGAACTCCCGGAGTTGTGAAAAATGCAGGCCCGATGGTGAACAGTCCTTGGAGTGAAGTTTCCCCGTTTTATGACCGTTGGGCAGGTAAATTATGGTTCAGCAGTAATGGTCATCCTTCAATTGGCGGGTTCGATATTTTCTCGTCAAAACAAGAGGAATCATTGGAATGGTCGGAACCTGTGAACGTAGGTATCCCGATCAATTCTTCCCTTGATGATCTGTTTTTTTCAAAACAACCGAGTAAACAAGGAGCTCATTTTGTATCCAACAGGCCATCAGGTTATTCGCCCAAAAGAAATACGTGCTGCGATGATATTTACGAGGTGAAGTATCCAAGTTTTACGCGTCACGTGGCAGGTGAAATTTGGGAAGATCTTGGATTTACAGAAAGAAGAATGAAAAACTACGAGGCAGATTTGTTCCTTGTTTCCAAAGACAGCCTGGTAAATATCACATCGCACCGGAAGAAAAACCATTTTGTGAATCTTGTTGAAAGCCGGGAGGACCACTACCTGATGTTGTCAAAGAAAGGGTTTAAATCCAAGCGTGTTGAATTGCCTTTGTACCGCCTGGAACAAGAAGACACGCTAAGACTTGGCGAAATCAAAATGAAACGGGAAAGTTTCGGAAAAGGAACCGTACTCGCTTCAATTCCTTACGATTTTGAAAGCCCATCCTGCGATCCTTCAATTATGAATCGACTGGACACTATTATGTCATACTTGTACACTTTTAAGGATTTAAACCTTGTGGTTTCTGGTTATTCCGATCTTGGAGAAACTGAAGAGAAAAAACAGCAGACTGCTAAAAAAGGTGCCGAAGATGTTGTGGCTTTCTTGTTGAAACAAAATGTTTCGGACGAACGTCTCTCGGCCACTGGAAATGGCGTTCGGCAAAAACAGCCAGCAAGCGACAGGATTGACTTTGTAGTGCAGTAGCAAGCGGCCTCCAGTTGCTGCGAGCCGTGCAAAAGTTGTATTTTTGCGCGCTGATTACCTCCCCTCCCCAGTTCAAAAACAGTCTTTCAGGTTTACTAAATATCTAATCTGCATGATCGTATTGGTTAAGAAGTTCAGGCTGATTGTTGCCCTGGTATTGTACCTGGGTGTTTTACTGACGGCATATTCATCTTATGCTCAGAATTGTGTAATTTCTGCCAACCTTACCTTAACCCCTCCGGCCACTGGTGGAGTTATTGGGCCGGGTGTAACCGTCCAGTTTTGTTATACAATCTCAGTGTACAACGGGGCTGCAGTTAATTGGCATCATGGTGTTGTTCCGAGATTTGACCCAGGTTGGGATGTTTCAACGCTTGTTCCTTTTGGCCAACCTGCAAGTCTGGATGGTAACGGTGCCTGGTTGTGGGTTTCAAGCGTGACAAGTACAGCTAATGGAAATACAGTTACCGGCCCAGGATGGTTTTATGACTCTGCTACTGGCGGACCACTGGATGGAGATCCCGGAAATAATTATGGAGACAACGGCACAGGACCCTGGACGTTTTGCTGGGAGATAACAACGAATTCGGGCTCCTTGTGTAATCCGGCCGATAGCTTGAATGTTGAAATAGAAACCTATGGAGACAGCGAGACAGGAAGCTGGGCGAATACCGGATGTACAACAGATCCGAATTTTTTTAGTCCACCAACGGCATTGAACTGCTGCCCCCAGGCAATTCTTACAACAGCAGACCCTACTTGTTCAAATACTACGGATGGGTTCATTCACATTGATGGGCAAGGTCCTGCTCCCTGGGATTATGTTTGGGCCAATGATACCGGATTGGTCATTCAATCTACTTTGGGAAGTTTTGGTCCGGATTCAATGATGAACATTTCAGGAGGAACATTCATTATAACCATAACGGATGATTCCAATTGTGTATCAACTTTGAATGTTACACTCACCAGCCCGAATCCAGTGAATGCTATTGCCATTGGAACCAACCCCGGTTGTTCTGGCGCAAATGATGGCTTTATTCAGGGCTTTCCGACAGGCCCCGGTCCCTGGTTGTACGAATGGTACACCGTGGCTGGTTCATTCCTGGAATCCAACGGACCTTTGTTGAACAGGGATACCATCTTCAACCTTACGGCTGGCACCTATGTGTTAGCCGTTACTACTGGAACAGGTTGCACAGGGTACGATACCATTTCTTTAACCCAGCCGCCACCCACTACAGCTGTGATTGTCGACACGGTTGATGCAAGCTGTGGAAATGCAGGCGATGGCTTCGCATTTACTACTGGTAGTGGTCAACTTCCCTGGTCATATTTATGGCAGGATATCAACGGAGTGACGCTTCAGAACTCAACTGGTATGAGTGGACCTGACACGTTGTTTGGCCTCAATCCAGGAGTTTATGTTGCATTTGTTACCGATAGTTTTGGATGTGGGGGTGTTGATACTTTCAGCATCAACGGTCAGCCGCCAATCGTTGTTTCAGTAGTGGTGACAGACCCAAGTTGTAGCGGAGCTAATGATGGTGCTATTGATCTCACGGTTTCAGGGGGGAATCCTGGTTTCACATTTGTTTGGTCTAACAACTCTGTGGTTGAGGATCAGGTAAACTTGTTGGCTGGAGTTTATACAGTTACGGTTACAGACAATAACAATTGCACTCATGTAGATAGTTTCATGATTGTTGATCCTGTGTCAATTGCCCTTTCAACTTTCGCAACTCCAGCCCCTTGCCCTGGCATCAATACCGGGCAAATCAATCTTTCTGTCATTGGTGGCATGGCTCCGTTCTCCTTCAACTGGAGTAATGGACTGATGGTTGAAGACATAAATGGTCTTTCACCAGGGATTTATACCGTTACTGTTACTGATAGTACTGGCTGCTCTCAAATTGCTACTGATACGGTGGGGATTTTAGACTCCGTGTCACTGATTGCCGTGGTAGCCGGTGTGAGTTGTTTCGGTGGAAATGATGGTGCTGTGGATTTAACCGTTTCTGGTGGAACATTACCTTATACATTTGGTTGGTCGAATTCGTCTTTAACTGAAGATATAAGTGGGCTTGTTGCCGGAATCTATGATGTGATGGTTACTGATATCAATGGATGCTCGGGAGTTTTGAGTACAACGGTTGCTGAACCGGCCCTGGCTCTATCGGTAGTTTCCATTGTGGTGACCGATGCCAATTGTGCCGGATCATCCACCGGTTTTATTGACCTTTCGGTTGTGGGTGGAACTTCGCCCTATTCATTTAACTGGTCGAATGCAGCAGTTACCGAGGATCTCTCTAGTGTTTCAGCTGGAAATTATTATGTCACCATCAACGATGCTAACAACTGCCAGTTGTTTGATTCAGCACTCGTTACAGAGCCAACAGCACTTTCGATTGTTATGGATTCAACTGATGAATATTGCACGGATGCCGATGGTACGGCTTCAGTTTCTGTGGTTGGTGGGATTGGGCCTTATACTTATTTGTGGAGCAACAGTCAGCAAACTTCCACAGCGATCAATCTTTCTGCTGGCAGTTATTCGGTAACCGTAACCGACAACGTGGGTTGTACAATTGTTGGTTCTGTGATCGTGAACGTAAACGGTTTGCCCATAGCAACCAGCGTTTCAACACCAGCGAGTTGTTCTGGCTCATTAGATGGATTAATCGATGTTTCAGTGAACGGAGGATTGGTTCCCTATTTTTTCATTTGGTCGAATGGGCAAACCCTGGAGGATCTCACCAACGTTCAGCCTGGAAGTTATTCAGTTACCATCACCGATGCACTGGGTTGTTCTATCACACATTCAAATACCATTACCCAGCCTTCAGCTTTCAATCCAACAATTATTCCGACCCTGATTTCATGTAATGGCATGACCGATGGAGGTGTAGATCTGACTATTTCCGGTGCCACACCGCCCTACAGTTTTGCGTGGAGTAATGGGGACGTTTCAGAAGACCTTACCAATCTCGGGCCTGGACAATATGATGTTACCATCACCGATGCCAACATGTGTACTTTTAGCGCGGGGGCAACTATTTCGGAACCAAGTGCAATGACGGTAACAGATAGTATCGTGGATGCCCGATGCGTTTTGGCTACCGGAGAAATATATGTGTCACCAATTGGAGGAACAGTGCCTTACACCTATCAATGGTCGGATGGATCTGGAACCCAAAATGTAACCAGCCTTTATAGTGGTACATACGATGTGACAATCACTGATGCCAATGGTTGCACTTTGTCTGGAAATTATTTCGTGGATGATTCACCGGTGCTTACAGTTGATGCTGGTCCTGATGACACCATCAGAATTGGAACGAGTACAATACTGACAGCTGGTTTCGGCAATCCGGCAGATGTCAGTTCATGGAGTTGGAGTCCCAATGCCGACCTAAGTTGCACCGATACTTGTAACCCAGTATCCAATCCTCTTTTTACTACTACTTATACGTTATCTGCTCAGGATATTTATGGTTGTAATTATGAGGATGAAATCACCATAGTTGTGGAAAGTAATCCAGTTGTTTTCATCCCAAATGTATTTACCCCGGATGGAGATGGCATCAATGATCTGTTTTTTGTACAAGGCAAAGAGATAGCTGATTTAAAGCTTGCCGTTTACGACCGATGGGGCCAACGGTTATTCCTCGGGAATGAATTGGCCGATGCCTGGGATGGAACTTTTCAAGGAGCAAAACTCTCGCCCGATGTTTTTGTATATTATGCTGAAGTAACTTTTCTAACTGGCAAAGAAGAATTCTATCGGGGAAGTGTCACAATCGTGAAATAAAATTTTCCGAATTCAAAATTTCAAACCGGAAGTTCAGATCGATCTTCCGGTTTTTTGTTTCACATATCTTGACTGCGAGTAAAACTTTTCACCATAAATTTAAAAAACTGAATTTCGTAATTTTGGATTTATCTACCTCCTATGCATTTTGAAACTCACGTTCTACCAACCATAAAAAAATTGTGATATGAACGTGTTGTTTATTGTCCTTCATAAGATTTACTGTTAAAAGGAAAAGTATGCACAGGTATTTTGCTAAACTTATCATCAGTACGGTTCTTATCAGTTCATCCATTGGGCTTCTCAATGCCCAGGGACCTGGTTGCCCAAGCGTAGATGCTGGACCGGATATTTCGCACAATTGCAGTACAGCCTGCGATACACTAACGGCTATTGCTGCTCAAGCCGGTGCTACGACAGGCTATTCGGTTTCCAGCATTCCATATGCTCCACCATTTCCATTCACAGGTGGAACGCAATTGTTTCTCGGAATTGATGATGAATTTTCACCCTTGCTTAATTTACCTTTCGACTTTTGTTTTTATGATGTCACGCATACCAGCCTGGTAGTTGGTACCAATGGAGTAATCGTTTTTGATCCGGCATTGGCATCTGGTTATTGTGAATGGAGTTTTACAGCACCTATTCCAACTCCCGGCCCGCCTCCCTTTGGTGTTTATAACAATTCAATAAATGGTGTTTACCACGATATGGACCCCTCCGTTGGGTTTGGAGCAGACATTAATTATGGTGTGATTGGCTCAGCACCTTGCCGAACTTTCATCATGAACTTTACCAATGTTCCGCATTTTTCCTGTAATAACATCACTTCAACGCAGCAAATAGTATTGTACGAAACCACTAATACAATTGAAGTTTATGTCCAGGACAAACCAACTTGTTTTGCATGGAATAGTGGAAATGCCCTGATTGGCATTCAAAACCCCACTGGTACTGCAGGAGTCGTACCACCTGGAAGGAATACCGGTCCCTGGTCTGCTACAAACGAAGCGTGGCGCTTTTCTCCAAACGGAATAGCAAGTTCATACATCAATTGGTACGATGAAACGGGTGCTTTGATTGACAGTAATGCTTCTACCATAGTCTGTCCTTCAGATACTAGTTCCTATATAGCTGAAGCAAACTACATCACCTGTGTTGGAGATACGGTCTCAGTCTATGACACCGTAACGATTAATATTAACTCGGGCTTTACCGTTACTACAGGACAAACCGATGAGACCTGTTTTGGCGTTTGTGATGGATCGATCATATTAACGCCTTCCGGTGGAACACCTCCTTTTAGTTTCGACTTGGGAAATGGCCCTCAGTTAAGTGGACAATTTTTAAACTTGTGTTCCGGAAACTATGCGGTAACAGTATCTGATTTGAATACGTGCACTGGGGTTTACAATTTTCAGATCGCCTCCCAGCAGCCTTTAAATATCAGCGATTCAATTGTACCAGTTTTGTGTAGTGGCGATAGCACCGGAGCCATTTTTACTTCGCTTGACAGCGCTGTTTCCCCAATTTCGTATGCTTGGAGTACAGGTGACACATCACAAAATTTGACGAACCTCACAAATGGAACCTATTTTCTTACGGTGACAGATTCATCTAACTGCCCTGTGGCAGACAGTTTTGTGGTGAGTGAATTAACACAAATGGTTTTGTCCTCTATAGCTGTACCAACTCCCTGTGCAGGTGTGAGTCTGGGAAGTATTGATCTGTCTCTTGTAGGTGGAACTCCTCCTTATTCCTTTAGCTGGACAGGTGGAGACACCTCCGAGGATATTGATTCCCTGGCCTCTGGGATCTACCAGGTTGTTGTAACCGATTCAAACGGATGTACGGCATCCATTTCCGATACTATTTTGATAGCAGATACGATTACTCTCAGTAGTGTTTCAACAAATGCTGCTTGTTTTGGTGCATTGGATGGAGCTGTCGATTTAACGGTGTTTGGTGGAACACTGCCTTATGGATTTACATGGTCGAATGGAATTCTGGTGGAAGACCTGGTTAATGTTGGTGCTGGAATTTATAGTGTTACAGTTGTGGATCCGAACGGTTGCAATGCTACATTAATTGACACCGTTGACGCTCCACAGCAAGCTTTAAGTGTTAGCCATTCTACTAGCAATGTTTTGTGTCATGGAGATTCAACCGGGGCCATTGATCTCACCGTTTCTGGTGGATCCCTTCCCTACACTTTTGTGTGGTCGAATTTGGCGGCCACCGAAGACTTGATCAATATACCGGCTGGAACGTATATGGTTACCATCACGGATACTAATAATTGCATCATTCTTGATACGGCTGTGATTTCTGAATCTGTCGCTCTTGTTTTGGTCATGGATTCAACCGATGAATATTGCACCGATCAGGATGGGTCGGCCTCGGTTTCGGTGATAGGAGGTGTTGGTCCATACACTTTTATGTGGGACGATGGGCAACAAACCTCAATTGCAGGTAATTTGGGTACCGGAAGTTATACAGTTACTGTTACCGATGCTTTGGGGTGTGTGGCGATCGATAGCATCTCAGTGAATGTAAGTGGATTACCGGTAGCCACGAGCACTTCAACTCCAGCAAGCTGTTCCGGTTTTCTGGATGGATTGATCGATATCTCTGTAGGTGGCGGCCTGGTTCCATACTTTTACATCTGGTCCAATGGTACTACTACCGAAGACCTTACCAATGTTGTTGCTGGAAGTTACACTGTCACCATTTCAGATGCGCTGGGTTGTTCCATAACACATTCCAACACCATTACCGAGCCCATCGCACTCAATCCGTCCATAGTTCCAACGTTGATCTCCTGCAACGGCTCAAATGACGGAGCTATTGATCTGAACGTGTCTGGAGGAACGCAACCTTACAACTATACCTGGAGCAATGGAGCTAATACAGAAGACTTAACCAACCTTGGACCAGGGCAGTATGATGTTACTATCACCGATGCCAACATGTGTACGTTTGGAGTCGGTGCAACCATCACCGAACCTACTGCTATAGCAGTAAGCGACAGTATAATCGCTGCTCGATGCCAATTGCCGATAGGCGAAATTTACCTGACTGCTAGTGGAGGTACGGTGCCATATTCCTACCAATGGTCGGATGGTTCTGCGACTCAAAACATAACGGGAATATTCAGCGGAAACTACCTGGTTACCATCACCGATGCCCATGGGTGTACACTCGAAGGCAATTACCTTATTGACGATTCACCAGTGTTGGTAGTTGAAGCCGGCCCTGATGATACCATCCAGATCGGAACAAGCACTGTGCTGATCCCCGTGTTTAGTGTTCCGGCAGATGTTACTACCTGGAGTTGGAGTCCTGATGTGGATTTAAGCTGTTTGGATACATGCAACCCTGTAGCCAATCCGTTCTTCACTACTACTTATATACTGAGTGTGCAGGATATTTATGGGTGCAGTTATTCAGATGAAATAACCGTGGTAGTCATCAGTAATCCGGTGGTTTATATTCCCAATGTGTTTACTCCAGATGGTGATGGAATAAATGACTTGTTCTTCGTTCAGGGCCAGGAAATTGCGGATATCAAATTGGTGGTTTACGATAGATGGGGGCAAAAATTGTTTCAGGGGAATGAGTTAAGTGAAGCCTGGGACGGCACTTATAAAGGGACCAAACTATCGCCCGATGTTTTTGTGTACTATGCCGAAGTGACATTCCTGACTGGAAAGGAGGAATTCTATCGGGGAAGTATCACGATTGTTAAATAATTTTGACCAAATTAAAACAGACCGGAAACTCTGATTTGAGTTTCCGGTTTTTTATGTCATGAATCTGCAGGAATTAAAAATAGGCTACGTTCCATTGACCGAAGACCTGAGTGGTCCGGGCGACAGGCGCAGGTTTGTTTCGTATGCAAATGATAGGAAGCTGAATTTTGAAGTAGCAGACTCGCGTAAATCTTATGATGTCGTTTACCTTACCTATATGGCAAATAATGCTGAATGGATGGCATATAAGAAAAAGCATGGCTCCCGCGTGAAGCTGATTTACGAACTGGTTGACAGTTATATGGCCGAACAACCAAGCGTAAAAAGTCGATTACGGGGATTGGCAAAATTTTTCACTGGTAAAAGTGATAAACTCTACCTCGATTATCGAAAAAGCATAGCTGAAGTGTGCAGAATATCTGATGCTGTTGTTTGTTCAACCTTGGAACAACTGAAGACCCTGCAAGCGTTCAATCAGAATGTTCATTTGTCGCTTGATGTGTTTGATGATGACATTTCAGCCACAAAGGATAATTTCGGAGTAGCTGAAAAACTGAAGTTGGTCTGGGAAGGGCAGCCGTACACGATTTCAAATTTGTTGGCTATCAAGGATGTGCTGAATGAGTTGCATGATGAAATAGAACTTCACCTGGTTACCGATGTTGCGTATTTCAGATATTCGAAGAAATACTTCAAGAGAAAGACTTTGGATATTCTTAAGGATCTCACTTGCGAAATTGTGCTTCACCCCTGGGAAAAGGCTACTTTCTCAAAACATGTATGTGAATGCGATTTGGCCATCATTCCAATCGATCTGAAAAACCCCTTGGCCACCGGAAAACCCGAAAACAAGTTGGTGCTTTTTTGGATGAGCCAAATGCCGGTAATTACCTCTCCAACACCTGCCTATAGCCGGGTTATGCAAAAAAGTGGGATTAATATGTGTGCTGGAAACCTCAACGAATGGAAGACCCAGATTCGACATTGGAAGGATAAAGCCAAAGGAGAAAGAGCGCAGATAGCTGATCAGGCAAAAAGGTTTTCACAACATGCTTTTTCAAGAGAAAAACTTTACCACGATTGGGATAACCTCCTGGTATCCGTTCTGTAGTATTCGTCCATTTCGTTGGCTATTTCATCCGCGTTCATGGTGTTCGATTCGGTTTCAATTTTATTTTCGGTATGGTATTTCAACAGGTATAATGTGACAAGAAAGAATGGCATGCACGGAATTTTATATCGAACCAACGCTCCGAAATTATAGCTGGTAAAGCCAACCCCAAAAGCAAAAATCAACGAAAAAATCAATGCGAATGTGATCACTGGATTCGCGGTAGCCAGGGAATACAGTTTTATCGGGCCGGTTTTTAGTAAAATTCGCAAACTGAATAGTAGGAAAAACAGACTTTCTACTGCAGCCATCAACATAACCACACTGCTGACCTCCCAGATGTAGGGTCTGAAAAGTGTAACGTTTATCGCTATGGGTATCTTGCGAATAATACCGGGTATTGAAAAGTCTTCATCGCCAAGAGAATAATAGGAACCTCCCCCTTCCTCCCCGTAAATTTCAACCACGGCAGTGTGCCACCATTGCATATCCTGGGCACGTTTTTGTACCTGGCCAACGCTCCATTTGTCAGATTGTGAGCCAAGGGAAACGACAAGAGCTACTCCAATTCCTGCTGATAAAATCAGCACAAATGGAAGTGCCAGGGTTTTGGCAAATTGATTTTGAATTTTTGATCGGTAGGTGAAAAAGACCCACAAAATCACCGAAGGAAGAAAACTCAGAACAATATAGGTTTTGATTACAAACAGGAAATACAGCGAGAAAACAATTGCAAATCCGGCCCATCCACGGTTGGCGCGTTTGATAAACATGGCATAACTCCCCCAGGTCAAAAATCCAACAAATGCAAAAGAGAGCGTGTCTTTAAACAATCCCGAACCCCAAAAGATCACAGATGGAATAAATAGAATGCAGATGGCAAGCTGTTTCGACAGCTTGGGATAAATTTCGTAGAATGTCTTAAGCATTGCACAACTACCGGCAAATGATATGGTAGCAAACCAAAGCGCAATTACTGAATAGGTTTTGCCGCTGAGAATACTGAAGATTGTGGCCCACCTTACTACCATGTAGGCGGAAGTGTCCTGCGCACGGAGTACTTTTTTCAGGAACCAGGTGTGTGTACCCGAAGCAAATGGGTCACCAAAAATGTATTGCAAACCCCGCCCTGTGTCAGAGAAAAAGATGTCGGTAAGAGAACAGGTTCGCAGGAAATAAAAGATGGTATCACCAGTGCCGTAATATTGGTAATAGATCAGGCCTGCAGCCAACGCGCCTATCACCTTTGCATAAAAGCCGGGCAGAATGTATTTGTAAAGAGCAGTGTCTTTAAAAAACTTTCCCCGAATCCATATAGCGAAAGCATAAAAGAAGATCAGGAAAAAGGGAGTTATATAAACGTCTTTAAATTCCATAGTTGGAAGCCCCAAAATTAGTAAGATTGAAAATGTATGTAGTTTTGCTTGCCCGACCGCTAATTCAACGAATAGCAAAACGGTAATTTTGCTGTATGTGTGGTATTACCGGAGTATTTGCATTTTCAAATAAGGGCCATGAATTCTTACCCAAAGTTGAGACCGCCACAGATACCATGTCCAGACGTGGTCCTGATTCGTCTGGCGTTTTTGCGCACAACTCTGTTGCGCTTGGTCACCGAAGACTAGCCATCTTGGATGTCAGTGATGCTGCAGCACAACCTTTCACCAGCAATTGTGGTAGATATTCCGTGGTTTTTAACGGGGAGGTGTACAATTTCAAAAAGCTCAAAGAAGAACTGCTTGCTGATGGGTACAGGTTTCGCTCGGAATCAGACACCGAAGTTTTAGTAGAAGCCTACGCCAGGTATGGCATTTCATTCATCGAAAAGCTGAATGGCTTCTTTGCTTTTGCGCTTTATGACAGCCAGGAAGAAACCCTTTTGGTGGTTCGAGACAGGGTTGGGATAAAACCCCTCCTTTTTTGCCTGGATGAAGACAAACTGATTTTCGCTTCAGAAATGAAGGCTATCATGGCTTATGGAGTTGAAAGGGATATTGATTTCACTTCCCTTTTTCAGTATTTGCAGTTGAACTACATTCCCGCCTCTGCGAGCATTTTCAAATCGGTAAAAAAACTAGCTCCCGGAACTTTCCAGGTTTACAACAACAAAGGTTTGGTTCAAGAAAGCAGCTATTATCAACTGCCAGAGTTTGCCATGGAGTCGGAAAGCCCTTCATACGATGAGGCTAAATCACGACTGAAAGATCTTTTGTCCGAATCTGTTAAAGCCAGGATGATCTCTGACGTGCCCCTTGGGGCCTTTCTTAGTGGTGGGGTTGATAGTTCTGTGATTGTTGCATTAGCTGCCAGGCAAACCAAACACCTCAATACTTTTTCCATCGGTTTTGCAGATGAACCCTATTTCGATGAAACGGAGTATGCCCTGGAAGTAGCAAGAATGTACAACACCAATCATCACGTTTTCTCTTTGACTAACGATGATCTATTTGGACACTTCGACCGTATTATAAATAGTATTGACGAACCATTTGCCGACTCCTCGGCTATTGCCGTTTATATTTTGAGTCACGAAACACGTAAACACGTTACGGTTGCGCTTTCGGGCGATGGAGCAGATGAGATCTTCGGTGGCTACAACAAACACAAGGCCGAATGGATGGCCAGGCATTGGGGTTGGAAAAACACGGCCTTGAAAGTTGCACATCCGCTGTTTCGTTCGTTTCCACAATCGCGCAACTCAGCCATGCTCAATAAATTGCGTCAACTCGACCGATATACAGCTGGGTTGCAGTTTTCGGATGCCGATAGATATTGGCGATGGTGCAGCTTTGTGGGTGAGGAACAAGCCTTATCTACCATCACCAGTCAATTCGCTTCAAACGGGGTTATGGAAGAATATAGCACTCGAAAAGCTGAATTGGTAAAATCAATTGGACTGGAAGGGAACATGAATGATATTTTCAGAACTGACATTGGTCTTGTATTGCAAAACGATATGTTAACCAAGGTTGACCTGATGAGTATGGCCAACAGCCTGGAAGTACGCGTGCCATTCCTCGACCATGAAGTATTGAACTATGTTTTTAGTTTACCGCCTGAATACAAAATTGGCAATGAAGGTGGTAAACTCATCCTTAAGGAAGCATTTAAGGATATGCTGCCATCAAACATCTTTACCAGAAGTAAACATGGCTTTGAAGTGCCGCTCTTAAAGTGGTTCAGAAATGAATTGAAGAGCATGATTGTTGATGATCTACTGGAAGATGAATTTATAAGGGACCAAGGCATTTTTAACCCGGATGTAATAGCCCAGATGAAAAAACAACTCTTTTCATTTAATCCAGGAGAAGTGCATGCTCGCATTTGGGCGCTCGTTGTTTTCCAGCATTGGTACAAACGCTTTGTTTGTTAGAAAACGCTAAAAGCCGTACCTTGCAGATCAGATTTATCAAACGGCAACTATTCCGAAACCTCTACCTACCCAATTTCCCACTTTATCGACCTGATAATTTTACCTTCATTTTATTATTAACGATTAGTCCTAAAAGGGCAGTTTATAAGTATTTCTATGGCTAGAAAGAAGGTGTTAAGAATCATTAACCGCTTAAATCTAGGAGGCCCGACCTATAATGCCTCCTATCTTTCAAAATATATTTCTGACGATTTTGAGACCATGCTGGTTGCTGGCATGAAAGATGAAACCGAGGCAAGCTCGGAGTACATTCCCCAAAGAATGGGATTGAAACCAGTTTACATAAAGGAAATGTACCGCGAAATCAGTCTGTCTCAGGATTGGAAGGCTTTTTTGAAGATTAAGAAAATCATTGAGGACTACCAACCCGACATTGTGCATACCCATGCAGCCAAATCTGGCACTATCGGTCGGTTAGCCGCTGCGTGGTGTAATGTTCCTGTAGTCGTGCACACCTTTCATGGGCATGTTTTTCATTCGTACTTTAACCCAATTAAGACCCGTTTGTTCCTGGAAATTGAACGCTACCTTGCTTCCCGGACCACGCGGATTATTGCCATCAGCAACAAGCAAAAAAGTGAGTTGTGCGACACCTACCAGATTTGCAAACCAGGCAAAGTTGAAGTGATACAGTTGGGTTTTGAACTGGACAAGTTTCAAAACAACCAACAAGAAAAGCGTAAATCTTTTAGATCCAGATATAATCTGGATGCCGATGAAATTGCAATCGGAATTATTGGCAGAATAGTTCCGATTAAGAATCATGAACTTTTTGTACGTGGTATTGCCAGATTGAAAGAACAGACTTCACGGAAGATAAGAGCTTTTGTTGTGGGAGATGGCGAGGATGCAGAAAAGGTGAAGTCAATTGCCAACCAATTGGGAGTAGATTTTGTTGAAAATGGCAGCGTGACCAAAAAAGCCACACTCACTTTTACTTCGTGGATTAAAGACATCGATGTGGTGAATGCCGGTTTGGATATTGTTGCCCTTACTTCAGATAATGAGGGTACTCCTGTAAGTTTGATTGAAGCCCAAGCGGCTAATAAACCCATTGTGTCCACCAGCGTTGGTGGTATCACCGATGTTGTGGTGCCTGGTGAAACTGCCTTGCTTTCCGCTCCAGGTGATATAGCGGCTTTTAGCAGAAATCTTGAAAAGCTGGTCAGCAACGATTCGTTGCGAACCCAACTAGGCCGTGGTGGATTTTACCATGTCAGGCAAAAGTTTCATTACAATCGCCTGGTGAAGGAAACCGAAGGATTATACCGAGCGTTGTTAGCAAACGAAGAAGCACCGGTTGTCGCTTCGATGGCTTGATTGTGTATAAAACAGTAATTTTACGCGCTCTTCAAAAGTATGATCATCAGAAATTAGTCGTCACCCTTTGTTTCACAAGTTGGTGTTTACAAATTATACTCGTCAAGTCATTTGTAACGCACGTTTTCAACTTACTTTGTGAACATAATGACTAACAACTGCCAACAACGATGATTTACCGACTGTTACTATTTTTTGTATTGGCTTGCTGTACCCAATCATGCAAGGTGTTGTACCCGAATGAGTTGTTTAAGTCCGATGATGATTACTACTATTTTCAGTTTGCCTCACGCGAAGTCACAGAGCATGTAATTTCTCCCGCTGATCGCATTTCATTCAGGCTATATTCAAAAAGCGGTTTCGAGATCCTGGATGTTGTGGACATTGTGAGATCAGGAAGTGCAAGCGGATCTGTAGTTTATGAAGTTAGGTTAGATGGGTTTGTTGAATTTCCAATTATCGGTCTAATGCATGTGGCTGGAAAAACTAGACTTGAGCTGGAAGAGCTTCTTGAACAGCGTTTTTCCAGATTGTACAACGATCCTTACATCATCTTAACGGTTACAAACCGTAGAGCATTTGTGTTCTTCGGAATTGGTCAGGCATCCATTATAAGTCTTCCTTCTGAGCAAACTAACCTGATAGAGGTTATTGCTTTGGCTGGCGGAATAAACGAAGGGAATAAATCGCACAATGTAAAAATCCTTAGGGGTGATTTTAAAAACCCGGAAATCATTTTGGTTGATCTTTCAAAGCTTTCGAATCTTCCGGAAGCAGAGTTAACTGTAATGGCCAATGATATTATCATCATTGAACCAGTGAAAACTTATGCCACAAAGATTTTGGGACAGATAACACCCATATTTTCGTTGATTACCTCGCTCCTCACCATTTACCTGTTTTTTAGAAACATCAATAATATCTAATAACAAAACGTGACAGCCAGCACAACCATAATAGGAACGCTCCAAAAGCTACTTGGTCAGGACTTCAATCTCAGCCTGTTTGTGTCTATCGTAAAAAGGACCCTGACATGGATTGGACTCTTGATAGTAATGTGCGGAACTATAGTTGGCCTTTATCTTAGATACACACTTCCCGTTTTCGAAACATCTTCCACTTTAATGTTGAAGACAGAAAAAACCCAACAGATATTAGGAGTAAACCAGCTATTGGCTGATTCCAGAGATGAAATTTATCGGGAAATTGAATTGTTGAAAAGCAAGATGATGATGGAGCGTGCGCTGAAGCATCTCGATCTTTCCGTGAGCTATTTCAAAGCGGGTAAAACACAACTTGTTTCTTCTGATCTATATCCACTTCCTCCTTTTAAAGTCACAATCAGAAATATTGATGATCCAGCCATTTTAGATAAGGATATCAATTTTACGCTTCTGGATGACAAAATGTTTGAATTGAGGTATTTGGTTGATGAAGCCGAAACCTACAGGAAATTCAAGCTTAACGAATATTTTGAATTTGAACATGCGCAGATAAAAATAGAACTTGACTCTTCTCAACTCTCAAACATAGCAGCCCATATAGAGCAGCAGTACTTTTTCAGGATTAACGAAAAGTCAGCACAAGCGCAAAGGTTGGCTTCCAAAGTTTTCATCGACCCGTTGAATGTTCAGACTAACACCGTTATCATTCAAATGCGCGGAACAAACAAATACTTGATCCGCGATGTAGTAAACGCCATTGCAAAGGAGTATATCATTTATGATGTGGAACGCAAGACGGCAAGCGCAAATCAAATCTTGAGCTTTCTTGCCTTTCAAATCGACACATTCGGAAAGGATCTTGCGCGTTTCCAGGACACGCTCAAATTGTTTCGACTTGAGCATGAGTATTTGAGCCCTGAAAATGAATTGGCCAGCGTAATGTCCAATTTAACTCGCTTGAAAGGTGAACGAGTGCAAATTGAGTTGGATAATTCGCAACTGGTATGGTTACACGATTATATTGAGAATCAGAAAAACCTGTCGCAGGTAGCTACCAATCTTATTGATCCTGGATTGAGTAATTACTCTCGTTATATAGCAACCATTAAAGACTACACTGCTGCACGAAGAGAATTATTGTTAGGTGTAACCACCGAACACCCAACTGTAGGCCTTCTCGATGAAAAAATGGATCTGGTCAAGAGTGACATGTTTACCAACCTCAATTCTGCACAGAGGAATTTGAGAAGAAGATCTACCTATGTGGAACAACAATTTGCTGACAACCTTGTCAAATTGTTGGAACTGCCAGAGATAGAGGCCGAATACAACAGGCTTATTCGAAAATATAACATCAAAGAGAGCTTTTATCTGAAGCTGTTGGATCAACAAGCCAATTACAAAATTGCTGAAGCCGGAATTGTGAGTGATTATTTGATACTAAAACGAGCGAATTCACCAAGTACACCGGTTTTCCCGAATGAATTACTACTATGGTCAATTGCCATTACGGCAGCATTAATCATTGGGTTGATTATTGTTGCAATTCGATATATGATGCATAATACGATTATCGCTGTTGACGAAATTGCCCGCATCTCAAAAGCTGCAATTTTGGGGGTTATTCCCACTGCCAAGACCGACAGCGAAACTTCTCAAGTAGTAGTTGACAAGAATCCAAAGTCTGTGATTTCAGAATCATTCAGATCTGTGCGTTCCAATCTACAGTTTATGTCGAGTGAAAAAGGGGCTAAAACTGCAGCTGTTACATCCACAATGCCGGGTGAGGGCAAGACTTTTATTGCCATAAATCTAGCTGCTGTGTTGAGCTACCTGGATAAAAAGGTGGTGGTTTGCGATTTGGATATGCGTAAACCCAGAATCAACAAAGTGTTTGATGCAGATAACTCTAAAGGAATGAGTACTATGCTCATCAACAAAGATACCGTTGATGATTGCATCCAGAAGTCCGATATTGAAAACATGGATTTTATCACCTCAGGGCCTATTCCACCAAACCCCTCGGAGCTGATCATCACCTCCAACCTGGGCGAAATTGTTAAGGAATTGAAACAGAGGTATGACTATATCATATTCGATACGCCCCCAATCGGGCTGGTGACCGATGCCTTGGAAATTATGCATAAGGTTACCTATCCCATCTATACATTCAGGGCCGATTATTCAGACAAAGCATTTATCGGAAATACAAACCGTCTGATGCGTGAGAATAAGATTCACAATCTGTCTGTTGTGTTGAATGATGTAGGCCGGGGAGTTTCGGGTTATTATTATGGAGCTGGTGACTATGGTTATGGCTATGGCTATGTTTATGGCTCCGGTTACAGATATGGTTACGGTTACGGTAGTTCTTACGGCTATTATTTCGAAGAGGACATCGAAAAGCCTGGCATTCTGAAAAGACTGATGAATCGCTTCACCAACTCCAACGGCAATGGCAAGTATGAAGAAGAAGATGACTAAAAGAAACACTGATCTCGATGCTCGTTGAAGAGAATCTGATACCTATATTAAGCCTGGCATTGTTCTTTGCGTTATCGGTGAGTTTTAGCGTTTTGATTAATTACTTGATTGTACGCTTTGCAAGGAACCTTGGCATGCGAAGCACTGAAGATGCCAACCTTGTTCGTTGGGGTTCTACTTCAAAACCATCCCTTGGCGGATTTTCTTTTTACATACTGTTTTTACTGTCCATCGCCATTTGGGGTGTGGTACCCGGGCTTGATGGCGAACTGGGAAGTGAGCTTGTCGGATTGCTTGCAGCATGTAGTTTGGCATTTCTGATTGGCTTGGCAGATGACACCTATAATACAAACCCATTGGTAAAATTTCTTGGGCAGTTTACTTGTGCCAACATTTTAATTGTCACAGGGTTCAGCATTCAAGTAACTGGATTTGCAGAAGTGAACTATATTTTCACCATGTTGTGGGTCATCGGTTTGATGAACTCCATCAACATGCTCGATAATATGGATGCCATCACCACAAGTGTTTCAATTTCAATAGTAATAGGCGTGCTTACCATAATTGCGCTGAATACTGAAGTTGGTCTATTCTATGAAATCATCATGTTGGGTGTGCTGGGCGCATTGATAGGATTTCTTCGGTACAACTGGAATCCCTCTGTGATGTATATGGGCGATACCGGGAGCCAGTTTTTGGGTGTATTCCTGGCAGGAATTAGCATTTTATTCGTTTGGAATTTCAGAGATCCGGCTGGAGGAGAAATTCAGCTTCAACAATTTGCAATTCCATTGTTGTTGTTTATCGTACCACTGATTGATACCACAACAGTAGTGATCAGAAGACTTTCCAGGAAACAATCTCCTTTTGTAGGAGGAAAAGATCATATTACACACAACCTTGCATACCTGGGCCTTTCCGATCGTAAGGTTGCACTCACGCTGCTTGGAATCTCGCTGGTTTCCGTGGTGCTAAGCGGCATTATATTTACGCAATTGAGCGATTGGCGATTTGAATACACGATTGCCGTTGTTGTTTATGGACTGGGACTTTTCCTGTTCATGCAAGTATTGTACAATAAAGCTCAAAGCAAAATGAAGGAAGACAAAGCCTGATTATGATCGCCTACCTGGCCGTATTCATAGGAGGCGGAACCGGTTCGTTGCTGCGATTCGCCATTTCAAACTGGTATGCCGTGTTGCCGGCCAGTTTTCCTTATGGTACACTCATTTCCAATGTTGCTAGCTGTGTTATCCTTGGTTTTATAGTGGTACTCACCCAAGCAAAATTTCCTGAAAACCCTATGGTGAAAACCTTTTTTACCGTTGGGTTTTGCGGAGGATTCAGTACCTTTTCTACTTTCACCATGGAAACTTTTGAATTGATGCGACAAGGAGATTTTGCTGCTATGGGCGGCAATATCCTATTCAATTTAGTGCTTTGTGGAATTGCAATTGTTGGTGGAATGTACCTGGCCAAAATGGTATAAGCCCCGGTTTGTCTCGAAATTGATGATTTAATCGATTGTTGCCATGCACTTTAACTCAATAGCTATTGGTGTTGGCAATGCGTTGATCGCAACGGTTGTTCTACAAGGTTGATTTTCTTTGAAATAAGAAGCGTAGATTCGGTTAAAAGCATGAAAGTCTCTTTTTATGTCAACGAGAAATACAGTGATATCCACAAGGTTTTCCCACTTTGAGCCGGAGTCTTCCAAAATCTGACGAACATTTTTGAATACCGAGTGAACCTGGGCTTCAAAGTCGAATTGTCTGAAATTGCCGTTGTGGTCGAGTTCCAATTCTGGAATAGTCGAATCATTCGGGCCAGTTCCGGCTTCTCTCGGTCCAACCCCCGAAAGGAAAAGCAAATTGCCCACTCTTCTTGAATGCGGATATGCGCCAACAGGCTTTGGGGCATTTTCAGTTGTCGTATTCTTTGACATGATGTTAAGATGATTTAAACAGTCGGAGCCAATTGTCTTTCAACAGCAAACCTACACCCTTCTAGTGCCAGCCGGGTGTTTGGAAAAATGCTTTGGGCTTCCTCCTCCAGGAAGTCAAGCGCTTTATATTTTGCTGAAAAATGACCGATGAGCAATTCTTTTACAGCAGCTTGTTTCGCAATGTTGGCAGCATCGTGCGAAGTGCTATGGAATGTGATTTCAGCTCGTGGGTTTTCTGTGGCTCCGAAAGTGGCTTCGTGATACAGCAGCTCTGCGCCCTCAATAATTGGCAGAATCGACTTTAAAGGCCGAGTGTCGGTACAAAAAGCATAGCTCCTCGATTTGTAAGGCGGGGTAGTTAACTCGTGGTTTGCCACCGCAACATCGTTTCCATTTACAAAATCGTTTCCTCGTTTTATAGCAGCGATCTTTTCAACTGGTATTTGGAATTTCTCAATCATTTGTGGAATGATATGGCGTTCCTGTGGTTGTTCTTTGAACAAAAATCCAGTGCATGGAATGCGGTGTTTAAGGGGGAAACTGGTTACAGTGAGGTCAGCGTTTTCCAAGACAATTTCCGCCTTTGTTCCATCGATTGAATGAAATTGCAAATCATAACAAAGCTTTGTTTTCGATGCGCTCAAGTGAACTTCAACCAGGTTTTGAAGGGCTTCTTGTCCATGAATGTGGAGAGTTTTGTTGCGATGATTGAGGTGGTAGGAAGTAATCAGACCCATCAAACCATAGTAATGGTCTCCATGTAAATGGGAAATGAAAACGTGATCTATACGGCTGCGTTTGATTTTATATCGGTCAAGCTGAATTTGCGTTCCTTCCCCGCAATCAATCAGGTAAAGCTTGTCATTTACGTTTAAAACCTGGGCTGTTGGATGTCGCCCATGAGCTGGAACTGCTGAATTGCTGCCCAGAATAGTGACTTCAAAAGTCATTTACTCATCGCCTCCTTTGGCATCCTTTTCCAATTCTTCCATCGTGATGAAATCCGCTCCTTCCTGAACGGTGGGAAGAATGGTGAGAATGGAGTCGAGCTGGGATATTTTAATCAGCTTTTCAACGTAATCGTTGAGTCCTACGATCACGAAAGTGCCGTCTGCATTTTTGCATAGGCGATTACCGATCAGTATAGCGCTAAGTCCTGATGAATCAACGAATGAAACGTCTTCAAGGTCCAAAACGATATTCTTTACACCACCGGCATTTAGGATAACAAATTCCGTTTTCAGTTTAGGTGCATTAAGCGTGATGAGCTTTTCATCATTTAACCTAAAGAGGCAGTATTTTTCTTTTTTATCAACAGAAAACTTCATGATCGAAGGGATTCAATACCTGGCAATTGTGGGGAAACCAAGTGGTAATCAACAATTTAGGCGGTAAAGGTAAAACAAAATTACGTTTCAGTTCGTAAAACAAGGTAAGGTGAAAAGTGTCTTGAAAACAGGATTAGAACCTTTGAAGAGATAAAAAAGATACGTTCGACAAACTTTTTTTTTGTTCAAAAAGTTAAGATATTGATCGCATATTTGGGGCGACCAACTTTTCGCTAAATTTATAAAGTTATAACAGCAAGTTTAAGATGGCAATGGATTCAAAATTTTCGCAAAAGGTAAAAGATGTCATCTCTTACAGCAGGGAAGAAGCCTTGCGTTTGGGGCATGAATATATCGGCATAGAACACCTTTTGCTGGGCTTAATTCGCGAAGGAGATGGATTGGCAATCAGGGTATTGAAATCACTTGAGATTGATGTGGTTTTATTGAGAAGGTCGGTGGAAGATGCCATCCGTAAGGATTTCATTTCGAAACCTACACACAATGTTGGCAGTTTACCATTAACAAAACAGGCAGAGAAGGTGCTGAAGATCACGATTCTTGAAGCTAAAATGCTGAAAAGTGAATTGATCGGTACAGAGCACCTCTTGCTTTCCATATTAAAAAACAAAGAAAACCTAGCTACACAGATTTTGAAAGATTTTGATGTTGACTACGAGGTGTTCAAGTCTGAATTAGACTATGTGCGCCATGACATTACCGACACTTCAGACGAATTGGGTGACATGCCCCCTGAAGACGATCCTTATGAAGAAAGCAAGGGTCGAGGTTTCGGAGGTGCTAAAAAACCGGGTAATATAAAATCAAGAACACCAGTGCTCGATAATTTTGGGCGTGATGTTACAAGGTTGGCCGAAGAAGGTGAATTGGATCCTATTGTTGGCCGTGGAACAGAGATTGAACGCGTTTCACAAATCCTGTCGAGGAGAAAAAAGAACAATCCAATCCTGATTGGGGAACCTGGTGTTGGTAAAACAGCTATTGTTGAAGGATTGGCATTGCGCATCAATCAACGCAAAGTTTCCCGGGTGCTTTTCGATAAAAGAATAGTGATGTTGGATTTGGCAGCACTGGTTGCCGGTACAAAATATCGCGGCCAGTTTGAGGAGCGGATGAAAGCCATCATGAATGAATTGGAGAAGAATAGCGATGTGATTCTGTTCATCGATGAAATTCATACAATTGTTGGAGCAGGTGGAGCAACAGGTTCGCTTGATGCTTCCAATATCTTTAAGCCAGCACTTGCTAGAGGTGAACTTCAATGTATAGGTGCGTCCACACTCGATGAGTATCGTCAGTACATTGAAAAGGACGGGGCACTTGATCGTAGATTCCAAAAGGTTTTGGTCGATCCACCAAGCTCTGAAGAAACTATTCATATCCTCACCAACATTAAAAACAAATACGAGGATTACCACAACGTGGAATACTCAGATGATGCTATAGATGCTTGTGTCAAGTTAAGTAATCGCTATATCACAGACCGGTTTTTACCAGATAAAGCCATTGATGTTTTGGATGAAGTTGGGGCACGTGTGCACCTGAAAAATATCTTCGTACCTGAAAATATTCTTGAACTTGAGAAACAGATAGAAGGGATAAAACTAGAGAAGAACAAGGTTGTGAAAAGCCAGCGTTACGAAGAGGCTGCACGTCTTCGCGACAGCGAAAAGAAATTGCTCGAGGATCTTGAAACTGCCAAAGCGACTTGGGAAGAAGAAGCGAAAAACAAGAAATACCCAGTTACCGAGGAAGAAATTGCTGAGGTAGTTGCCATGATGACCGGCATACCAGTAAAGCGAATAGCGCAAAGCGAAAGTGCAAAACTGTTGAGCATGACCGATGACCTCAAAGATGCGATCATCGGGCAAGACGAGGCCATCGTGAAGATCGTAAAAGCGATTCAGCGAAACAGGGTGGGACTGAAAGATCCAAACAAACCGATTGGCTCATTCATTTTCCTTGGTCCAACGGGTGTTGGAAAAACTGAATTGGCACGTGCACTGGCGCGTTACCTTTTTGATAGCGATGACTCGTTGATTCGAATTGATATGAGCGAGTACATGGAGAAATTTGCAATTACGCGTTTAATTGGGGCTCCTCCTGGATATGTTGGATATGAAGAAGGCGGGCAGTTGACAGAAAAGGTTAGGCGAAAGCCCTACTCTGTAATTTTGCTTGATGAAATCGAAAAAGCCCACCCTGATGTTTACAATATTTTATTGCAAGTGTTGGATGATGGCCAGTTGACGGATGGGCTGGGGAGGAAGATCGATTTCAAGAATACGCTCATTATCATGACTTCGAACATTGGTGCTCGTCAGTTAAAAGACTTCGGTACGGGTATTGGATTCAGCACCAAAACCAAAGAGGACAACGCGGAAGACCTGGCCAAAGGCGTAATTGAAAAAGCGTTGAAGCGTACTTTCGCGCCAGAATTCTTGAACAGAATTGATGATGTAGTCATTTTCAATTCACTGAATCGCGAACACATCCACCTGATCATCGATATCGTGATGAAGGACGTACTCAAACGATTGGAAGATTTGGGATATAAAGTGAAACTCACTGCTTCCGCAAAAGACTTTATTGCCGATAAAGGTTACGATCCTCAATATGGAGCACGGCCCTTACACCGCGCAATTCAAAAATATTTGGAAGATCCGTTAGCTGAGGAAATCCTGAACTCAAACCCCAAAGAGGGTGATGTGCTAAACGTGGATTTCGATAAGAAGAACGAGGAGTTGAAGATTTCAGTAAAACATCCTCAGAAAGCTTCAAAAGAAAAAGAATAGAAACTACTTCGTGAAGTGTTTAGCCAATGCTTCACTCGTGCCCACGTTCGAGAAGCCTCCATCATGATAGAGGTTTTGCATCGTAACTTTTTTGGTAAGGTCTGAAAAAAGGGTAACGCAATAGTCTGCGCATTCATCGGCTGTTGCATTTCCTAAAGGCGAAAGGCTCTCGGCTATTGCGAAAAATGTTTCAAATCCTGTTACTCCACTACCGGCTGTGGTAGGGGTTGGCGATTGTGAGATGGTGTTAACCCTTACTTTCTTTGCGTTGCCATAATGGTATCCGAAACTTCGTGCAATTGATTCCAATGTGGCTTTGGCTTCGGCCATGTCTCCATAACCTGGGAAAGAGCGTTGGGCGGCAATGTAAGTAAGGCCAACTACGGAAGCCCATTCGCTGAGGGCATCCATCTTCATGGCAGTTTGCATCACCTTGTGGAACGACAAAGCTGATACATCAATCGTTTTCTGGAAAAAGTCGTAATTCAAATCTGTGTATGATCTTCCTTTTCTGACATTAGGTGACATACCAATGGAATGCAATATAAAATCGAGTGGACCCCCTAGTTTACCCATACTTTGTTGAAGCAGGTTTTCCAGTTGAGATAAATCTGTGGCATCTGCAGAAATCACCTCGGCTCCACATTTTTCGGCCAGTTCATGAATTTTGCCAAATCGCAATGCTACAGGCGCATTCGTTAACGTAAATGCTCCGCCTTCTTCATTTACACGTTCTGCAATTCTCCATGCTAATGAGCTTTCATCTAGCGCTCCGAAAATGATTCCTCTTTTGCCTGCAAGTAAATTGTATGCCATCGATTCTGAATTTGAGCCGCAAAGGTAAAAATTACCGCAACGAAATGGTTGGTAGGGAAATTAGTTCAGTAAAGTGCGTGCATTTGCAAGCGCTGCTTCACTCACAGATTCACCGCTCAACATTTTGGCGATTTCGACAACTCGCTCATCGTTGTTCAGGTTTTTAATGAGTGTAGTAGTGCTGTCTTCTTCTGTCTTTTTATACACGAAAAAATGAGACCCGCCTTTTGCCGCAATTTGTGGAAGATGTGTAATGCAAATTACCTGGTGTTTTTGTCCCAATGAGTTCAAAAGTTCTCCAACTTTGTTGGCCACTTCACCCGAAACACCAGAATCTATTTCGTCAAAAATTAAAGTGGGTAAAGCGGCATGACTGGCGATGATGGATTTCAAGGCAAGCATCAATCTCGAAAGTTCTCCGCCAGAAGCAATTCGTTTCAATTCCTGAGGAGCACTTCCGGGATTTGGACTGAAAAGTATAACGACTGTGTCCATCCCTGAAGAAGCCATGCTTTCCAATCCACCGAAACTCAGCTGAACCGTAATTTGAGCCGAAGGCATGCCCATTTCTGCGAGGAAATTGGCTACAGATTTCTCAATTTCTGGAATTTGACTCTTTCTTCTTTCACTCAATTCGATTCCGGTTTCCTGCAGGTTGTTCTCCATTCCGCGAATTCTTGTTTCTGAAGTTTCGATTTCTCCCGAAATGTCTTCGAGTTCGGTTAACTGGCCTTCCAATTCAGCCTGTAGTTTAAGTAATTCTTCAACATCTGATTTGAAGTGTTTTTTCTGCAGACGAAGTATCAGGCTTAATCTTTCGTTCAACCATTCAATCCTGGATGGATCAATTTCTGAATCCTGGTTGAGGCCCTGGAAATCGTGGAAAATGTCTTCCAACTCTAACAAACTGCTACTCAGTCGTTTGGTCAATTCTGGAAAGTCAGGATGAATATCAGTAACCTTGTCTAATTGAGAAGTAAGACTTCTGAGTTGCCCCAACACTGCTACATCGCTTAAGTCTAGAGTTTCCAGAGTTTGGGATAGTGCTTGTTTTATTTCTTCATGGTTGTTGAGTTGATTGAGTTCGATTTCCACCGATTCCTGTTCACCAGTTTGCAAATCTGCCTTTTCCAACTCTTGGTACAAAAAGCGGATGTAATCTGATTGTTGAGCGGCCTCCTGATTTTTACGTTTCAGTTTTTCCAGTTTACTCAATTCATCCTTGTAGGCACGATGGTTTTCGGCAAACTTGCCCAGCAAACTTCCATTTCCGGCTATTACATCCAATAGGTTAAGCTGAAAGTTGCTGGAATTCAGCGCGAGGGTTTCATGTTGCGAATGAAGATTGACCAACCTTTTTCCCAATTCTTTCAAAACGCCAAGATTTACCGGTGTATCGTTTACAAACGCTCGAGAACGCCCCTGGGGACTTATTTCCCTGCGAAGAAGCGATTCATTTTCATGGTCGAGGTTGTGCTGCTCGAAAAAGCCTTTCATGCGATAAGAGGCAATCTGGAAGGTTCCTTCAACCACACACTTTTTGCCCTGGTTGTTGAGAACTTTGGTATCTGCTCTTTCTCCCAGGATTAAGGACAAAGCGCCAATGAGAATGGATTTTCCCGCCCCGGTTTCCCCAGTTATTACATTCAATTCATTAGAAAAGGTGATTTCAACCTCTTCAATGATGGCGTAGTTGGAAACAAGCAGTTTGGTCAGCATGCGAGTTCGAAAAGTAAGAATTCAACAGGAAAGACGGTTACTTAATCTTCGCGTATTTCTGCTCGTTGGTAGGATCGAGTTCCTTCATCAGGTTTTTGATGCCGGTCTTTTCAGCAGCAGTGGCACCTGAAAACAAATTAACGATCTCGTCAGATTTCGAATTGAAGTAGGTTTGAACGATCATTTTGCTGGGATATTCATCAACGGTGTTTTGCAATGATTTCAAAGCGCTGGTAACCACCTGGCGGGCAATTTTTGGTTTATCATACATCAAGTCTAAACCCTGGAGGTGGTATTGGTAAGAGGAAGTCCTGAAACTGCTGAATTTAGCATCGGTATATTGATCGATCAACTGGGCGCGATTCCGTGTGCTTTCGTATGGCTTCCATCCTGGTGCATCATCGGTCGAAATATTTGGAGGAACATTGTGCACCACCGTTTGCGCTTTATTGAAAAATTCTGTCCCACCTTTCAGTGAATAGGAATCGTAATCTAAACCTATAATCAAGTAGGCATAATAGCCAAGAATGGATGTCAGGTTAGAGAGAAAGATGTTTTCATTGAATTCAAGGTTTTCGTATTCTGCATAGTTGAACACAAAATCGTTATCGACATGATTCAGCAAAACGGAGTTATACGAACTATTGTGAATCGGTCTTGAGGCGTTGATAATCAGTTTGCCTTTGAATTTATCGATGGCCAACTCCTCCGTGATGGTGATGTGAATGTTGCATTCAATTCTCTCGTGGGGTTCAAAAATGTCGGAAGTCCAGTTTTGATTGTTCATGAATTCAAAAATGGACTGCTCCAGTGTTTTGAAGATTTTAGCATCTGCCTGTTGCAATTTGGTGGTCACAATCTCCACTTGGCAATTCAGTTCCTGGGCGATGGACTTGCCAATGGTTACAACCGTGAGTAGTAAAACGAAAAGGTGTTTAACGTGCATTTAGCTCTTTGATAATTTCATTCACAATGTCGTGAGCAACGTCAGTTTTGGGCTTCAAATCAAAAGTACTGATTTTCTCTGCCCTGTTGATGATACTCACCTTGTTGGTGTCGTGTTGAAAACCTGCGCCATTGTCTGCTAAAGAATTCAAAACAAGCAAATCACAGTTTTTAGATCGCAGCTTTTTAAGTCCGTTTGCTTCAGCATTATCCGTTTCCAGTGCAAAACCAACCAAAATCTGCTTTTCGGTTTTCAATTTGCCTAGTTTGGCCAATATATCTTTCGTCTTTTTGAAAGGAATTAAAACAGTTAAATCATCTTCCTGCGAAACGTCAAACGCATCCTTCTTCATTTTCGTGCCTGAAACTTCAACGGGTGTTAAATCCGCGACTGCAGCTGCCATTATTGCAATGTCACATTTTGGAAAGTGCCGGGTGCAGGCTTCATGCATTTCCCTGGCGGTGGATATTTCGGTGCAATGAATATTTGGATGGTTAGGCACTGAAACCTGGTTTGTGCAAATTAGTTGAACATCCACTCCCAGATCTGCCAGTGTTTGTGCAATAGCAACCCCCATTTTTCCGCTTGAAGGATTGGTCAGAAATCTTACCGGGTCAAGAAACTCACGGGTAGGACCGGCTGTAACAAGCGCTGTTTTGCCGATCAGGACTTGGTGGGAATCAACGTTTTTTTTTTCGTTGAACAGGTTTTCCAGGAATTCAACAATATTTTCCGGTTCGGCCATTCTACCTTCACCCACCAGCCCGCTGGCAAGTTCTCCGGATTCTACGCTGATTACTTCGTTTCCAAAAGATTTCAGCTTTTCAATATTGTTTTGTGTGGTTGGATGCTTCCACATATCCAGATCCATGGCCGGTGCTACCACAACCGTGCATTTAGCTGAAAGGTAGGTAGCCAACAGCAGATTGTCGCATAGTCCGTTAGCCATTTTGGCAATTGTGTTTGCAGTGGCCGGAGCAACTACCAGGCAATCGGCCCAAAGACCTAATTCAACGTGATTGTTCCACGATCCCGATTCGTTGGAAAAGTCAGAGACTACGTCATTACCGGAAAGGGTAGAGAATGTCAGGTTACCGACAAAATCGCGCGCGGCAGTTGTGGTGATAACCCGAACCGTAGCACCAGCTTTTGTTAACAATCTAACCAGGAAAGCCGCTTTGTAGGCAGCTATACTTCCGGTTACGCCCAAGGCGATTTTTTTACCCGAAAGCATAAGGGAAGCTATTCTTCGCCCTCGTTATAGCGCGTGTAAATTTTGTCCGTATTGAATTCCTCTGTCGCCAATAGGGTAGGGTGTGGCATTTTTTCGTAGAACTTTGAAATTTCAATCTGCTCACGATTTTCGAAAACCTCTTCAAGGTTATCGGTGGTTGTAGCAAACTCTTCTAATTTGCCGTGCAATTCTTCCTTCAATTCGGTAGAAATCTGGTTTGATCGTTTTGAAATCACTACCAAAGACTGATAAAGATTACCGGTCTTGTTTTCAATTTCTCCCAATTTGGAAGTTTCAACAACCTGGCTGGTAGCCATAGCCAATCCTTTCATTTTACTGTTAGCCATTATTCTTGTTTTTTTCGATGTGGTTCAATGATGATTCATGAATTTGCCTTGCTTCCTTGATAAAATCGCTTTGGTCGAACTTTTGGACAAATTCCTCATAAGCCTCAACTGCTTTTTGATAACGTTCGTTTTTCTTCTTGTCAATGCTGTTTTCAGCGTATAGAAAGTATGATTTTACAATTAAAAATCGGGCGGTTTCTTCATATTTGGTACCGGGGAAATCTCTTAGCAAATTATCGAAGGCGGTAGCAGATGCTCGGTAGCTGCCGGTTTTGAAATACAAATGAGCATTCTCATAACTTTTTTCCTCAAGTTTTGCCCGCAATTGATCGATATGATTGTTACACAATGCAACCTTGTCGCTATCAGGATATGAGTTGATAAACAATTGAAAGGCATCAATCGCTTTTTGGGTATATGTTTGGTCGAGAGAATAAATCGGAGAAACTTTCAGATAGCTCAACGCATGCAAATACAAGGCTTCTTCGGCATATTGACTGTGCGAATATGCGCTGGAAAAATTCTTGAAATGAAAGGCAGCAATCAGGAAATTATCCTGTTTGAATTGGGCATCTGCATAATAAAAGTATAACTGATCTACTTTTTTGGTGCCTTTGTAAATCGTGATGAGTTCTTCAAGAATGGGTAGCGCTTTGTAATACTCCTCGTTTTCGTAGTACTTCAGAGCCTGCTCGTATTTGTACTCCATACTTTCGCTTTTCAGTACTTTCTGATAGCTGTTACAAGAGCTAACCACCAAACTCACGAACAAAATAGATATAATAAAAACGCTTGATTTTTTCACGGCCTGCAAAGTTACGGATTTAATGCAGAACGTACAATTTGTGAGATTGTTTTGAAGCCTTGCTAATTGCGGTGATTCAGCACTTCGGCTCTGTGTAAACCAACCCAACATTGGGCTTAAGCTGAAAGTCATCCGCAGGCAAGGTCAATTGTCCTCGCTGTGCGTAGTTCGAGCGAAACGAAAACACCCACACACCCGCAATCATCATCTAACCACCACTTTCTGAACGAAAATACCATCATCTGAAACTACCGAAACAAAATACAGCCCAACGGCCCAATTTGAGACATCTACTTTATGGTGGTGTCGGGTGAGTTGGTTGGTTTGGTAGATGACTTGCCCAAGGTGGTTTTGGATTTGCAGTCGTGAACTTTTGGATTCCAATCCATCAGGATCCAAAAGTTGGAAGTGCAGGGTGTATTGTACCGGGTTGGGCCAAACTCTAAAATTCTGAATTCTAAATTCTGCACTCTCAATCCCAACCATACAACTATCCTCTGGTAATACCACAAGATCCACTAACACCACATCACTACATCCAAAGCTGTCTGAAATTGTTACTGCATAAGTAATGGTCTCTGGAGGTGAAGCAGTGGGCTTGTTTATGGTTGAATCACTCAAATAGTTACCCGGTTGCCAGAGATAAGAAGTGCCGCCACTTGCCAAAAAACTCTACTGTATCGCCTGGGCAAATGGGGTTTTGTGAAACTAATACTTGTGTATTAGTATCTTCTATACGGTTTTGAACTGCTTCTAAGTCAGGGTTTTTATCCATATGAACTAGTGTTCCCGGTTGGCCTTGGTTGACAAACTTCGTCAAGTTATTCCGATTTTCAGAATTATTTTCAACATCAAACAGCCTTATAGTCATTTAATTATGCATTTTCCCAGCCAGGAAATGTGGCTTTCTATTACACTGAGCAAGTATAAACCGGACTGCAAATGGTTTCTTTTAATTTCTGCCTAACCAGAACATATGATATCCTTGCATAAAACAATTCTTTCCGAAATGTCATCAATTGTTAATTGATGAAAGAGTTTTAAGGCGGAAGTTGTTGGTGTAGCTGGTAGACCTTTTACCCCAGACTTGGTGATGACCCAAAGCGTGTCATGTTTTAGACATACATGCTTAAATTTACAGCGCTATTTTCTTAGTTGCTATATGAGTCCGACCTTTTACTATAGAACCTATTTACATACCCCTAATTTGTGCAAAATCAAAATAATGAAATCCAGCATTGCAATTTTGGCATTAATTCTTACTACGGCAAGCATCTCTTTGCAAGCACAGTCTTGGAGCCAGGTAGGAAATGACATTGATGGAGAGGCAGCTAATGATTGGTCAGGATGGTCTGTAAGTATGAATTCTGTTGGTAATACTGTAGCCATTGGTGCGTATAATAATGATGGTGCAGGGATTGATGCTGGTCATGTACGTATTTTTCAATGGAATGGAAATGCCTGGATTAAGAAAGGAGGTGATATTGACGGTGAGGCGGCTGAGGATCATTCAGGATATTCGGTAAGCCTGAGTTCGGATGGGAATACGTTGGCAATTGGCGCTCCATATAATGATGATGGTGGAAATGGTTCAGGCCATGTACGCATTTACCAATGGAATGGTAACGCCTGGATGAAGAAGGGAACTGATATTGATGGGGAGACGGCTGGAGATTGGTCAGGATGGTCGGTAAGTCTGAGTTCAGATGGGAATACGGTAGCCATTGGGACACCATATAATGATGATTCTGGATTTGATGCTGGCCAAGTGCGAATCTACCAATGGAATGGTAATGCCTGGGTTCAGAAAGGAAGTGATATTGATGGAGAGGTATCTTCAGATTTATCAGGATATTCTGTAAGTCTGAGTTCCGATGGTAATATGGTGGCTATTGGTGCCCGGGAAAATGATGGTGGTGGATTTAATTCCGGCCATGTACGCATCTATCAGTGGAGTGGTGGTATTTGGGTTCAGAAAGGAAGTGATATTGATGGGGAGGCGGTTTTAGATAATTCAGGAATTTCAGTTAGCCTGAGTGCGGATGGGAATGCGGTAGCCATAGGAGCATATTGGAATGATGGTGGTGGAACCGATGCAGGTCATGTCAGAATCTATCAATGGAGCAACAATGCTTGGATTCAGAAAGGAAGTGATATTGATGGTGAAGCAGTTGATGATTGGTCCGGATATTCTGTGAGTCTTGGGTCAGATGGAAATAGCGTGGCTATTGGTGCTCGGTTCAATGATGGAGCCGGTTCATCTGCGGGACATGTACGTATCTACCAATGGAATGGTAGTGGCTGGTTGCAGAAAGGAAATGATATTGAGGGTGAATCCTCGGGTGGTCAATCAGGATATTCTGTAAGTATGAATTCAGCTGGGACTACTGTTGCAACTTCGGCTATATTTAATGATGGTACAGGAACTGATGCTGGCCATGTACGTGTGTTTTTCTCAGCAGCAAATCAAATCTGTATGGCTGCAAACAACCTTACTGTATCGCCCATCATCCCAACCTCAGCCCGACTAAATTGGTCCCATTCGAATGTCTATCACCATTACTCCATTAGAGGAAGAAGAGTTGGCACCAATAATTGGCTTACTATTACTATTCCTAATGGATCATCACCTTACAAAGATGTATTTGGTCTTAGTAATGGAGTTAGCTATGAATGGCAGATTATGACACATTGCGATGCTGGTGAGACGAATTCTTCATCCTGGTCAACGCTAAACACGTTCACAGCTGGATGTTATCCGCCTGAATTGATATGGGTAGATCCGATTTCTGTTAATGGTGCAAGGTTCAATTGGAATAGCACTCCAGGTGCAGCAGGCTTCGAGATAAAAGGTAGAAGAATAGGTGGAGGATTAGCTACAATCACGGTTGGAAATGTCACTTCAAAAGATGTTTTCGGTTTACTTCCGGGTACAGCCTACGAATGGACAATTCGTTCCTTATGCAACCTGACAGGCACTTTGCCATCTGCATTCACTCCTATGGATACGTTTGTAACGCTGCCTTTTGCAAGGCTTGCCTCAACTGACCTCAACAAAAAGGAAGAGGAAAACCTAACGATCTATCCCAACCCATTCAGCAACCAGGTGTTCATTGAGTACACCACTCCACTCTCTCAGCATTACGCAATCCGCATCCTGGATGCCAAAGGAGTGGTGGTATTTGAACGTCACCAAATCACCGATACCAAAACCATCTTCAACAGAAAAGGCCTCTCGGCAGGGGTGTATTTTGTGGAGGTAATTGATGAGGGGGTTTTGAGGAGGACGTTGATTGTGCAATAGGGCTGTTAAACCCGGTTTCTTGCGCTCTGCAAGCGTTTCATATTTGAGCTGATCTTTGTTACATTTGAGGAGGTTGCTATACCATCGTTTACCCCGCTCCACGTAGCCTGATCAGCTCAAAAGCTCTGCGTAGCCTGTGGCTACGCATCTCGCCACGAGCACCTAACTTATCCAATTTCCTATTTTCCATATAGCATTGTTTGTTGTTAAAATCTGTAGCCACAGGCTACCGATAGCTTCTAATTTGAATTTACCCATCCTGAACCAATTCTTCAAACACATCAACTTGCAGCACAGATAGCTCTCCAGCATAGTTTGAAGCACTTGAATAAACCCAATGGTGAGGTTCGCGCACCAAACCGGCATTCACAGGATTATCATGGATGTAGTTTGCTTTTTGCCGCATAAAGTCAAAGGTTTCTATTTCTTTAGGCTGGTTGTTGTGTGTCCAAAATTGATATTTCGCATTGCGCACATGTTGCGATGCCGCCTTTTCAAAAATGGGTAGCATCCATTCTTTTCTACTTTCTGTCTCTTCGGTTATTGACTTGATGATTTTCTTTGAAGTGAACTCTTTAAATCGACCAATTGTGGTGATCAAATCCCGATTCTCTGAAGACAAAATGCAATGAATGTGGTTGGATATGATAACATAAGCATGAATACGCAAACCCAGATTTTCCCTACAATATCGAAAGCTATCAATTATCATATCAGCATAAGCGGTTCGGGTGAAGACATCTACCCAACCCACCACTTGGAAGGTAAGAAAATGAGGTTCGGATTGATTTTCGATGAAATATCCTGTACGAGCCATGGAGTCTGTTTTATCTGCAAACTAAAATTACCGAATAATTCAATCTGCTCCCAACTATGCACTGATCCGTAGCCACAGGCTACGGATAGCTTCCCTTCGTATTTCTACATCAGGATTGGTCAGTCCACTCCAAGTGGACAGACCAATAAACACGCGCCTCTCAATACCCAAAACCCCACTACCAACTAAACCGGTCATCACTTCGGAGATTCCGGGTCAAGCCTGGAATGACGCGCAATTTGGGTTCAACTCCCCGCCTTTTATGCTCAACATACCGAGAGACCCTTCGACAAGCCTGTCCTGAGGCACTCGAAGGACTCAGGGTGACAGAGGAAGGGTTACACCGTCCCACTAACACTCACCTCCAAATCATCACTCCATTGACCTACCTGGTCGTCATTCAAAATGCTTAGGTTATTTTGTTACAAGCACTTAATAGGTGGGTTCTCTCATCGTTGTTACCCATAAAGAATTTGTAAGCTTCCCAAAATAGTTGGGAAAAGCTGTTGCTGGCCAGCAAACTATCCGTTACCATGACATTGAAAGTGGCAAAAGGACCAGTTGTTTAGGGTCTTTTCCTTTGAAGAATTTCATGGATACAAGCTATCAAACACCCAAACATCAACCGAAAAAGTAATCAATAAAAAGAAGTGGGTTTTTAGGCAGTCTAACCGCTGTTAGCTAAAAGCCATTGCATCATGTCCACATACAATCAGCGCTAAGTTCTCGCCTTTTGTCTGCTAACTTGCTATTTCGGATTTGTAGTAACTTTGTCGGCTTTTATTGACGCAAAAACTAATATATGGATCTTTTCGAAAAACTGCTTATTGACCGTGGGCCGTTAGGAAAATTGTCTGGAATTGCTCATGGCTACTTTGCCTTTCCAAAGCTTGAAGGACCTTTACAGGCTCGCATGATCTTCAATGGCAAGGAAAGGATAATCTGGAGTTTGAATAACTACCTGGGGCTGGCCAATCATTCTGAAGTACGACAAGCCGATAATGAAGGAACACAGGAGTGGGGCCTGGCCTATCCTATGGGTTCGCGCATGATGTCGGGGAACACTTCCCTGCATGAGGAATTGGAGCAAAAACTTGCTGAGTTTGTTGGAAAAGAAGAAAGCACCCTGGTTAATTTTGGTTATCCAGGAATGGTTTCGGCCATTGATGCTTTGGTTGATCGCCATGATGTAATCGTTTATGACGCTGAGTCTCATGCTTGTATTGTGGACGGTGTAAGGCTTCACATGGGAAAACGTTTCGTTTTTGCGCACAACGACATGGAAAACCTGGAACGCCAGCTTAGGAGAGCCCATGAAATCGTTTCGTCCTCTGGAGGTTCAGTTTTGGTGATTACCGAAGGTGTTTTCGGTATGGCTGGCGACTTGGGTAAACTCAATGAAATTGTAGCGCTCAAATCAAAGTATCATTTCAGATTGTTTGTTGATGATGCACATGGTTTTGGAACCATGGGAAAAACGGGTGCGGGAACAGGTGAAGAGTTGGGTGTTCAGGATGAAATTGATATTTACTTTTCCACTTTTGCCAAATCAATGGGTAGCGTGGGTGCCTTCATTGCATCAGAAAAGCAGGTTGTTGAATATCTGCGTTATAATATGCGTTCGCAAGTCTATGCGAAATCGCTGCCAATGCCTTTGGTAGTTGGAAACCTGAAGCGTTTGGAATTGTTGAGAACCAGACCAGAATTGAAAGTAAAACTTTGGCAAATTGTAACAGCCCTGCAAAGTGGGTTGCGCGAACGGGGATTCAACATTGGCAAAACCAATTCGCCAGTTACACCGGTTTACTTATCAGGTAGCATACCAGAGGCTGTTAATCTCGGTATCGATCTGCGAGAAACCTATAACATCTTTTGCAGTGCGGTGCTTTATCCAATAATCCCGAAAGGTGAGGTGTTGCTTAGGCTAATTCCAACAAGTATGCACAGCTTGCAAGATGTTGAGGAGACTTTAGATGCATTCTCCCAAGTTCATGGAAAGTTGAAAGCCGGAGAGTATCAAAGGGAAGTGACCTCCTTACCAAGCCCTATGTAGAATGGATATGAGAATGCAGTGCCATCAGGCGCATGGCATTCGAAAGTTTTACCTTAAGGTTTTCTGTTACAGGAATCATCGGTAATCGAAGTTCGTTTTCGCACAATCTCATTTCATTCATCACACATTTCACTCCTGCGGGATTTCCTTCTTCAAACAGTAATTGAAACATTTCTGTCATTTGGAAATGGAGGTTTTGTGCCGTGGCTAAATCTTTGGTCAGCGCAGCATTCACAAGCTCAAACATTTCTGAAGGATAAGCATTGGCGATTACCGAAATTACCCCGTCAAAACCCAGGGAAATTAGAGGAAGTGTTAGAGCATCATCGCCCGAAATGACGAGAAAGTCTTCCGGTTTTTGTTCAACAATTGCCTGGCATTGTTCCAAATCACCAGATGCTTCTTTAATTGCCACGATATTCTCATGATCATTGGCCAATCGAACTGTGGTTTGGGCGGTAATGTTGGAGCCTGTCCTGCTGGGTACATTATACAGAAATACAGGAACTGGTGATACGTCTGCCCCCGCCATGAAATGTCGGTAATAGCCTTCCTGCACTGGTTTGTTATAGTAAGGTCCTACGGAAAGTATAGCATCAAAGTTCTCAAAATGAAAGTTGCGAATTTCCTGGGTCAATGTCTTTGTGTTGTTTGATCCAAAACCGGCTACCAGGCCAACTCTTCCACCCACCTGGCCAGCTGTAAATTCAAGGATTTTCTTGCGCTCCGATAAGTCGAGGGTTGCTGATTCGCCTGTTGTTCCAAGTGAGACAATGTAATCTACACCACCTGAAATGACATGTTCAATTATCTTCCCAAGCGCATTAAAATCTACTTCGCCATTTTTTGTGAATGGTGTGACTAAAGCAACTCCGGTTCCTTTTAGTTTTTTAGTTCTCATGAGGGTTGATGTATTTTAGATAATGGTCAACCTGGTCTATAAATTCTTCTATATTGTCGCTGTCTTTTAGCTGCAACATCAGGTCATAACAATAAGTTTTATCTGGTTGATAACGACCTACTTTGAACTTTGCGTGTGAAAGGGCAGCGATATATTCAAGTGGTAAACATTCATCCTGATAAAAGTTGATGAGCAAGTCGAATTTGGTTTTTAGAATCTTGCCAACACGAGCTGGCCTTGGATTCATGATCCAATTCAAGTCTGCGTTGCTCAGATATCGGGCTGGTTCTGCCAAGTCAGCTGGAATCTTCTTAGTGAATCCTAATAAATTCACCGACTTTTTTTCCTTCAACAACCTCCTGGAATACTCCCGAACCGCTACATTCTGGTCGATGCTTTCAGCGTTGTAAAGAATGATGATTTCCCTTGCTGAATCGTAGTTGATGGGCTTCACCAGGTTGGTTAATTCCGAAACTTTTTGTTTCAGGAAATAGCGGTGAAGTTTTTTACGTATGTCGAGAAAAAGCGTCATTTATTGACATCCCTTTGGCCAAATTAGTTTGCTGCAACAGAGGTTTCATCGAATATACCCATCTGTTCAAATTTGGTTATACGATTATTGATTCTCTCTGTTGGCTCTGCTTTTTCCAATTCCATTACCGTTTTCAGTATTTTCTTTTTCAGCGTTTTGGCCATTTCTTCCGGTTTGGAGTGAGCTCCTCCAAGTGGTTCTTTAATAATACCATCCACCAAGCCTAATTGGTGCATATATTGTGCTGTTGGTTTCAGTGCTTCTGCAGCCTGTTCTTTGAAATCCCAACTGCGCCATAAAATGGAGGAGCAAGATTCTGGGGAGATCACAGAATACCAGGTGTTTTCCAGCATAAATATCTTGTCTCCAACACCTATGCCTAATGCTCCGCCAGAAGCACCTTCCCCAATAACAATACAAACGATTGGCACTTTCAGGACCGCCATTTCCATCAAATTTCTTGCAATGGCCTCGGCTTGTCCTCTTTCTTCTGCTTCAAGTCCGGGATAGGCTCCAGGTGTATCGATTAAAGTGACCACTGGAATGTTGAACTTTTCGGCCATCTTCATCAATCTCAGGGCTTTGCGGTAACCTTCAGGGTTAGCCATTCCGAAATTGCGGTATTGGCGCATTTTGGTGTTGATGCCTTTCTGATGACCAATAAACATGATTGACTGACCATCAATTTTTCCAAGACCGCCTACAATTGCTTTGTCATCAGCAACAGTTCTATCCCCATGTAATTCTTCAAAGTGATCGCAAATAGTTTCCAAATAGAATAGGGTATAGGGCCTGTCAGGATGGCGACTCAATTGCACGCTCTGCCATGGAGTTAGGTTGTTGTATATCTCCTGCCTCTTTTTGTCGATTTTTTCTTGCAGTTCTTTGATGCTTGCGGTCATGTCCACCTCGCCTTTATCGGCTATTTCCTGTAAGCTTTCCAACTGTTCGTAGAGTTTGGCAATGGGGCTTTCAAAATCGAGAAATACCATAACTTAAAGTTTTGACAAAGCTACTAATTAAGCGGCATGGAGTCTTGAAACAGGACATTCGAAAAATATTTAGCTGAGGACTGTTTCAATTGAAATAGAAACGCTTTATATTTGCCCCTCCAATTTTGATGTCAATCGAATTGGAATTTGTTCTTACAATTTTTGGTCCGGTAGTTCAGTTGGTTAGAATGCCTGCCTGTCACGCAGGAGGTCGCGAGTTCGAGTCTCGTCCGGACCGCTTGAAAGCCTTGATGGTCAATCTGTCATGGCTTTTTTTGTTTGAGCTTTTTTAGCCAACTCTTCAAAAACGGTGATGTTCAGCCCAATCAACAAAAATGCATACGCTACATCTTCTATCGGAATTGTTACCAGTCTGATTCCCAGGTTTTCCAAATTGTTATACCAAACTACTTCTCCTTCAATTCCAGTTCCGGTAAGGATTCCATTTACGATAAAGAAGGGTATGAGAATTACAAGGAAGGAAAGGCAAAGAGCCAATATATAGTTCCTTCGCAACACAACACCGTGCAGGGCTAAAAAGACTGCACAGCCAACCGAAGTCCAGAAAGTGTAGCTCAACTCATGATGCCAAATTGCAAAGGCAATACTTACTAAAAAGCAACCGAGGGTAATGCCTTGCTGTAATTTGATGTTTGGTTTTACCGGAAAAAAGTATTTCAATACCTGATGGGTAAACAAACACGCGTAGGGAATGCAGAAGAAAAACAGGATTTCTTCAACAGGCAGATTAAAAATCTTGAACCCCGTAAGGTAGGCTTCGTTGAACCCCCAGATTCCCCAGTTTGTAAAAAGGCTGTCCCAAACAAGAAAGATCAATCCAGGAAGAAAAATGGCCGACAAGATTTTTTTCCAGTCTTTGGCAAATTGAATGCGTTTTTCAAAAGAACATGCAAATGGAATTGCAATTGAAAAAAGATTGATCAGCAGATAGGTGAACAAGGCTTAGTGGCTGTGTTTTCTAAAGTACTTTCTCGGCACGATTAACATACCAAAACATTCACCATCTTCTTTTTCCCGGTGTTTATGATGCTCAAAGTGGGCCCTTGCCAAGCCTTGCAGAAAGCAGTTCTTGATCTTGCGAAAAATGTTAAACCGATTGTGAATTACAATTTCATGAACGAAAACGTAAGCCAGGCCGTAGAGCGCAATGCCAATGCCGATGTAGAGTCTGAAATCGCACCCGGCCATGATTCCAAATTGCATAAAAAGCCAACTGGGAATGGCAAAAATTACCACGAACGAATCGTTCTTTTGGAAGAAGCCTTCTTCAGGTTGGTGATGATCTTTGTGTAACGCCCAGAACCAACCGTGCATTATATATTTGTGTGCTGCCCAGGCTACAAACTCCATGAAAAAGAATGTAGCCAAGATGATGGCCGCATTAACGATGATCGCAATCATTCGAGTTTACCTTCCTTTCGGGCTTTAGTGATGAAGTCGTTCATCTTGTCACGAAGTTCAAGGTTTTCCATAAAAATAAGGTTGCTTTCTATATACTCAATATCTTCATTTATGTTTTCATTGTATCCCAGAAAACCGGGCACATTTACCTGTATGGTGAGACGCAGAAACCGAAGTTCAATATTCTGATACGCTTTTGCCAACGCAGATTCCAAAATTTCTTTCCCTTTATTGAAATTGCTGAGTTTTTTGAATGGGTTCAATGCATGTTTGCTTTTGGCCATCAGCAGGGCACCCTTATAGCCATTTAAAATAGGCTGACCGAAATGCTCAAATTCATCAAACTGTTTGTTTAGTGATTCAGAAACTTCTTCTTCCTGGAAAGCCATCGCAATTTGCTCACGAACGTTGGCGAGTAAAGCTTCCTGCCCATTCACCAGGCAGGGTACAAAAAGAAAAGCCAGGAGAAGTGACTTCACGAGTGAAATTTTTACAGCAAGTTGAGGCTGTGCCTCAAATACGACCCAAAAATCAACATCATTTTCCTGCGTGTTGAAATTCGGATTCTGGTGGTTAAGATGTCTGCGGAGGAAGTTTTGCTGATTTTCTTAAACAATGCCTTGTAATATATATAGGCCATGTAAACACCGAACCTTGCTTTTTGTGGAAGTTTCACAATTCCCTTGAACCCTTCATTAAAATCTTTCAGGATGTCTGACTCAATATCCTTTTTTACCTGGTCATTGAATTCCGAAACGTTTACATTGGGAAAATAAGTTCTTCCCAGAACGTGATAATCATCTTTCATGTCTCTGAGAAAGTTGATTTTTTGAAATGCCGAACCCAAACGCCTGGCGTTATATCGAAGCGAATCAAAAGCCATTTCATCATTTTCGCAAAAAACCTTCAAACACATTAATCCTACCATTTCGGCTGAACCGAGAATATATTCCTCATATCCTTGCTGGTTGTAGTCCTTCCGCTTAAGGTCCATTTCCATACTAGTCAGAAATGTTTCAACCATTGAATGTTCAATTCCATATTGATGAACGGTTGCCTGAAAACTATTCAAAATCGGGTTGAGACTGATCTGATCTTCGATAGCCAGGTAGGTGTCTTGCCGAAATTTGTCTAAAAGTTTCTCTTTCGGAAATCCGTGGAATGAATCTACAATCTCATCAGCAAGCCGCACAAAGCCATAAACAGCGTGGATTGGGCCAACAAAATCCTTGTGTAGGAACTTGATAGCCAGGCTGAAAGAAGTGCTATACGTGTTAGTCACAAACTTGCTGCTCCTATATGATACGCGGTCGAATAACTTCTTCATGTCTGGGTGAGTCGGTGCAAAATTAAAAATTGCGGTGAGGTAAACACTATGTGGAATTAATTAATTTGTGGAAATCACCTCTCAAAGGGCGAAGATATGAGGGATGAAACCCAACTACATCTAATTCCTAATTTGATGTGCTGAAGCAGGGGTTTTAAGAATGCAGCAACAGTTAATTCCAATAGTAGCCCACGAATTGATTCGTGCGCTACACTTCGATGATTTTTCTGGATTCTACTGCTGTTTGCGCTATGCTCCATTCCTCAATAAAAGTAAATCTGGCGCAAGGCATCAAAACAGGAATTAGCTCAAACGGTATTGTAGTTAAAATATTTTACCAAATGTTTGGCGAGGTATGATTTATACGTACCTTTGCAGCCGAATTTGAAAAACGGTTCAATTTCTAGTGGCTAAAAACTCGTTTAATCTCCTTAAAACAGCTCTCATAGCAGGGCTTTTATTTTGTTTTTCACTGCAAATCTTTGCGTCTGAAGGTACTGGTGAAAAGTATAATCCAGGTGCAGATATTATTCATCACATTAAGGATGATTACAGTTGGCATCTTTTTACTGCCGGAGAGTTTCATGCTGAGATTCCATTGCCTGTTATACTTTATTCCAAAGCTAGTGGATTAGATGTGTTCATGTCGAGCAACTTCCATCATGGCACACAACCTTACAACGGTTACGAATTAGATCATGGAAAGCTTTCCCGAACCGATGGAGCTTCATTTTACGACTTTTCAATCACCAAAAATGTGTTAGCACTTATCGTAAATGCATTGATTCTGGTGTTAGTCTTTTTGTCAGTTGCTAAATCTTATACCAGGAACAAGGGCAAAGCGCCTACAGGAATTCAGTCCTTTGTGGAGCCAATTATTGTGTTCATTCAAGACGAAATTGCAAAACCAAACATTGGTCCGAAGTACGCGCGTTACATGCCTTATTTGCTGACCTTATTCTTTTTTATCCTGATAGGGAATCTGGTGGGATTGATGCCGGGCGCAGCCAACATGACGGGCAATATAGCCGTGACATGCGTAATGGCGCTGATTACACTGGCTTTAACCCTGGGGAGCGCAAACAAGAATTATTGGGGGCACATTTTTAATCCTCCTGGGGTTCCATTGGCTTTGAAACCGATTATTGTGCCTGTTGAGATCATTGGCATTTTCACCAAACCATTTTCACTAATGGTAAGGTTGTTTGTTGCCATTACCGCAGGGCACATCGTGATTTTGAGCCTGATAAGTTTGACATTCATTTTTCACAGTTGGTCTGTTGGCGTTGTCAGCAGCCTGATCGTGCTTTTTATAAACATCATTGAGTTATTAGTAGCAGCCATTCAGGCTTATGTATTCACGCTGTTTTCAGCGCTTTATATTGGAATGGCTGTGGAAGAACATCATTAATAAATTTATTTAACCAACATTAAAATCCAAAACAAATGTCGTTGTTATTGTTAGATGCCGCTTTTGCAATCATGGGTGCTGGAATCGGTGCCGGATTAGTAACCATCGGAGCAGGAATCGGAATTGGCCGAATCGGAGGTTCAGCTATGGAAGCCATGGCTCGCCAGCCGGAAGTAGCTGGTAAAGTTCAGGCTGCTATGTTGATCATTGCTGCACTGATTGAGGTGGTAGCACTGTTCGGAGCTGTAATTTGTTTCCTTATCTCTCAGGGATAAGTAGAAACCACTGCAAACTAAAAATCCAATTGGGGTCTTGAATCCGTATTTATTATTCATTAAAACCAATCAACAGTGGATCTTTTATTACCAGGTTTAGGATTGTTCTTCTGGCAAAGTGTAATTTTCATTGCACTGATCTTCCTTTTGAAAAAAGTGGCGTGGAAGCCTATCCTCGGTGCCTTGAAAGAGAGGGAAGAGTCCATAGAGACGGCCTTGCAGGAAGCGGACAAAGCCAGAAACGAAATGGCTCGGCTTACTTCTGATAACGAAAACTTGCTGAATGAAGCTCGCGAAGAGAGTAATAAATTGCTAAGAGAAGCAAAGGAAATTCGCGATGAAACAATCAACAAATCGAAAGAAGAAGCCAAAGAGGAGTATGCCAAAATTGTAGCTGATGCCAAACATGAGATTGATCGTCAGAAACAAGCAGCTATTGCTGAATTAAAGACTCAAGTTGGTGACCTGGCACTGGAAATTTCGGGGAAAGTATTGAGGAAGGAGCTTGGCTCTTCTGATGCTCAACAGCAATATGTTTCTTCCTTGGTTGATGAGGCAAAAATGAACTAATAAATGTCGGTTGTAAGACTTTCTTCGAGGTACGCCAAATCATTGATCGATCTTTCCAGAGAGATGAACAAGCTGGAAGATGTGCATAAAGACATGCTCTTTTTTCATGAGCTTACCGAGGAGAGCAGGGAATTTCAGCTGATGCTGAAAAGCCCAATTATTAAGACTGAGAAAAAAGTCAAGATTCTTGAGGTGATACTGCTGGGGCGTGTTGATGAGCTTACTCTTCAGTTCATACGTGTGTTAACAGATAAACGAAGAGAGCCTTACCTTATTGAAATTGCCACTTCTTTCATTGATCAGTACAACCTGATTCATGGAATTACCAGGGTACATCTTTCCACCCCAGCCGAAATTAACAAGGATGTTCAGGATGAAATTCTGAGCGCTTTCAAATTGAAGCATAATATTGACAAGGTGGATTTAACCAAAACTATTGATGAGGAACTGATTGGTGGATTTATCCTACAGTTTGACGACAAATTATACGATGCGAGCGTTGCTCGACAATTGGAATTACTTAAGAAAGACATAACTGATACTAGTTACATCAAAAACTTTTAAAGAAAATGGTTGAAGTAAAACCAGATGAAATATCTGCGATCCTAAGGCAGCAATTATCAAATTTCAAATCAGCAGCTGAGCTCGAAGAAGTTGGAACCGTTCTCCAGGTAGGTGACGGAATTGCCCGTATTTATGGATTAACACAAGCTCGTTCGGGTGAATTGGTAGAATTTGAAAATGGTGTTCAAGCCATTGTTCTGAACCTTGAGGAAGACAACGTAGGTGTGGTTCTAATGGGTAGCTCTGATGAAATCAAGGAAGGTGATACAGTCAGGAGAACCAGTGTAATCGCTTCTATTAATGTGGGTGAAGGAATGCTGGGCAGGGTGGTGAATCCGCTCGGTGTACCAATTGATGGCAAAGGACCTATCGAAGGCGATTTGTACGAAATGCCATTGGAAAGGAAAGCGCCAGGTGTTATCTACCGTCAACCGGTAAACGAACCACTTCAAACAGGTATCAAGGCAATTGATGCGATGATTCCTGTTGGTAGGGGTCAGCGTGAGTTGATCATTGGTGACCGCCAAACGGGTAAAACAGCCATCGCGATCGATACCATCATCAATCAAAAAGAGTTTTACGAAAAAGGTGAGCCGGTTTACTGTATTTATGTAGCCACCGGACAGAAAGCATCTACTGTTGCTCAGGTGGCCAAAGTGCTGGAAGATAACGGAGCGCTTGATTATACGGTGATTGTATCTGCATCTGCAGCCGATCCGGCACCTATGCAGTTTTACTCTCCGTTTAGCGGTTGTGCCATCGGAGAGTATTTCCGCGATACAGGCCGTCCGGCCTTGATCATCTATGACGATTTGTCGAAACAGGCAGTTTCTTATCGCGAAGTATCATTGCTGCTGAGAAGACCTCCAGGACGTGAGGCTTACCCAGGTGACGTGTTCTACCTTCACTCTCGTTTATTAGAGCGTGCAGCCAAAGTGATTGATCGTGATGATATTGCCAAAAACATGAACGATCTTCCACCTTCTCTGAAAGACAAGGTAAAAGGTGGTGGTTCTCTTACAGCTCTGCCGATTATTGAAACACAGGCAGGTGACGTTTCGGCTTATATCCCTACCAACGTAATTTCGATTACCGATGGTCAGATTTTCCTTGAGTCAAACTTGTTTAATGCAGGTGTTCGCCCTGCAATTAATGTGGGAATTTCAGTATCGCGTGTTGGGGGTAATGCCCAGATCAAGTCTATGAAGAAAGTAGCCGGTACACTGAAACTTGATCAGGCACAGTACCGCGAACTGGAGGCATTCGCCAAATTCGGTTCAGATTTGGATGCTGCAACTCAGGCCGTTCTGGATAAAGGAAAGAGAAACGTTGAGATTCTGAAGCAAAAGCAATATTCACCACTCAGGGTTGAGCAGCAAATCGCTATCATTTACTTGGGAACCAAAGGCTTGGTACAGGATGTGCCGGTCAATAAAGTAAAAGCCTTTGAAGAAGATTTTCTGAATGTACTGGATCAGAAACACTCGGATATTTTGGAAGTTTTGGCCTCAGGAAAGATTGATGACGACACCACCAAAAAGCTGGAGGCTGTCGCCAAAAACGTAAAAGCCAACTATAAAGCCTAATTCAAAGATTGCGTTAATAGAATAAATGGCAAATCTAAAGGAAGTAAGGAACCGAATAGCTTCGGTAAAATCTACCCAGCAAATCACCAAGGCCATGAAAATGGTTTCGGCTGCAAAGTTGCGAAAAGCCACTGATCGCATCATTCAGATGCGGCCTTATGCTGATAAACTATCGGGAATCCTGAAAAACCTTTTGGCAAGTGCAGAAGATATTTCTCTTGATTTTGCAACTGAGCGAGAAGCAAAGAATGTTCTCATTATTTTAATCACCTCTGATAGAGGATTGTGTGGTGGGTTTAATTCAAACCTCGTGAAAACCGCCATTCGCACCATCAAAGAAAACTATAGCGATCAGGCTGCGAAAGGAAATGTTTCAGTATTAACGGTTGGTAAAAAAGGTCTGGATCATTTTAAAAGAACACAGCACAATATCAATTCAGACTATGTAGAACTGTTTGGCAAACTCAATTTCGAGGATGCTGCAGAAGCTGCCAATCATGTAATGGAGGGTTATTCTGCCGGAACCTACGATCGGGTCGAGTTGATCTATAGCCGATTTAAGAATGCTGGCACTCAGATTTTCCAGGTAGACCAGTATTTGCCTGTTGACCTTACCCCTGCCAATGAAGCGTCTTCTCCTACAAATCTCGATATGATCTATGAGCCTTCTCAACAACGTATTGTTGAGGAATTGGTGCCATTGATCTTAAGAACCCAATTTTTTAAAGCCTTATTAGAGTCAAATGCCTCAGAACACGGAGCGCGAATGACCGCCATGGACAAGGCTTCCGAAAATGCCAACGAAATGTTGAAGGAACTTAAACTTTCCTACAACCGTGCCCGCCAGGCAGCCATCACAACCGAGCTTATCGAGATTGTGAGTGGAGCGAATGCCTTGAAAGGGTAACCCAATATTTAGGGAGAACTCTCGCTTCTTCTACTCAATTCAATTGAGAAGGTAGAATCTCATTGCGACTGGCTGAAATCTATCAATCACCTAACTTTACCGAAAATTCCTTCCACATGGAAACTACTACATATACAACCTACCAATTTCTGGAAGTCAATACACCTGAGTTGGCAACTGCATTTCTTGAATTACCTATGAAGATTTATGCTGATGATCCTAATTTCATCAGACCCTTGGATCAGGACATCAACAAAATATTCAATCCGAAGAAAAACAAGTTCTTCAGCCATGGCGATTGCACACGTTGGATGATGAAGAATGATAAAGGTGAATACACCGGTCGGGTGGCCGTTTTCATTAACAACAGAACCCTTAGGAAGAACAACGATCAACCTACTGGTGGAATGGGTTTTTTTGAGTGTATCAATGATCAACAAGCGGCAAATGCCTTGTTCGACAAATGTAAAGAATGGTTGGAGGAACGCAACGTTGAAGCCATGGATGGCCCCATCAACTTTGGGGAACGTAACAACTGGTGGGGCTTACTTGTGGAGGGGTTTTCTGAACCCACTTATGCCATGAATTATCACCCACCATACTACACCGAATTGTTTGAAAATTATGGCTTCCAGGTGTACTTCAAGCAATTTTCCTATGGATTGCCCATGATGATGGATCGTCCGGAAAAGTATTATGCCAAATCAGAGGAAATCTTTTCGAATCCTGACTATCACTTCGAGCATGTGAAAAAGAATACCCTGGAGAAATACGCGATAGATTTCATGAACGTGTATAACAAAGGTTGGGGGAAACATGCAGGCTTCAAACAAATAAAAAAAGCCCAGGCTATGAAGATAATGGAGGCCATGCGCCCCATTTTAAGGGAAGACCTAATTTGGTTTGGATATTACAAAGATGAAGCAGTAGCTATATTTGTAATGTTGCCTGAAGTGAACAAGTATTTCAAATACGTGAATGGTAAAATGAACTGGTGGGCAAAGATTAAAGTGAAATACCACATGATGCGAGGCACATGCCGCAAAGTATTTGGTGCCATTTTCGGAGTGATTCCTGAGCACCAGCGGAAAGGTATGGAAGCGGCCATCATCATGGCAGCAAATAAGGTGGTTCAACCACAGGATCGTTGGGATGATATTGAATTAACCTGGATTGGTGACTTCAACCCAAAAATGATGCGAGTGGCCGAAAACCTTGGTGCAGAAATCATCAAGGTGCATCACACTTATCGAAAAATATTTGATGAAACCAAGCCCTTTAAGCGCATGCGGACTATTGATGGTTCCGACAAGGAGGAAGATGTGGAAGCCGAGAAGACTGAAATGGAGAGTTGACCGCTTTAAACAGGATTATCTGACCCACCATCTCGGATGAGCTTCAACTTCATGGCCTCATCCTGATCCTTTGGTCTTTGGGAATTCTCTTTTTCCCTGATTAAAGTATCAATATCAATCACTTTTGCGATTACTTTCGAATCAGTCTGGAATTGGGATGCACCTGCCAGGCATTGAGCAAAGGACTGCTGTTTAATGAATTGCAAATCGCTCGTCAAATCAATGTAAAGACCTTTAGCGATGTATGTTTCTGTGTAACCTGCAAGTAGGGGAATAGTTCGTAGTGGCTCGATACCATCAATCCCGATATCCTCAAATGATTGAATTAGTTTCAGCCTGTTATCAATTGAATCTTCGATCCACAAACAATGTCGCCAGTTGTTCGTCAACACCGTAAAAATTTGAAGCAATTCCCCCAACCACTAAATATTTGACTTCATTTCTTTGCAAAGCCGAAAATAGCTCTATCGTCTCTTTCTCGAATATGTTTATCCGTCTGGATTTCCAAAAACATAACCTTTTCCCTGTGGCTTTTTCAAAGGGCCTCCCTTAAGTTTAACTGTTCATTCAATCATCTTAAACATACGGCTGAAACGTTCCTTTGGCGTAAGTTTCAGGTTTTCGAACAACCTGCGCTTTTCAATCTCCGATGGAGTTAGAGGAGAATCATGAACAATTTACCGGGTTTTTTCAGACATGGTACAAAGTTAAATGAACCAACTTTGGCATAAAGCTGCGAAGCGTCTTTCATAATGAATGGCTCTCCTAAATATTTTTGTAGGTTAGCCCGTGTGAATAGCGAATCTTCCAACATGTTGAACAAAGCCTGGGAAAAAGGCCATTCACCCGATTTGCCGTTCGACCCACTTGATCATCCTCGGTTCTGCGAGGTGATCTTACCCATTAAAATCGAGAACACCTTTACCTATTTTATCCCTCATGAACTTTGGAATAATGTGGCACCCGGAAAACGTGTCATAGTCCAGTTTGCAAGAAGGAAATTCTATGCTGCCATAGTTCATAGTGTTCACGAAAACAAACCGGTTGGATACACCGCCAAACCAGTTTCGTCAGTTTTAGACGATGAGCCGCTTGTTTTTGAGCAACAATTCAAATTATGGGAGTGGATTGCGGAATACTATATGTGTACACTTGGTGAAGTGATGAATGCTGCATTACCTGCCGCTTTCAAACTGGCCAGCGAAACGCGCCTACTCCTAAATCCGGAAACTCAAATTGACCAGCACGAATTAAATGACCAGGAGTTTCTGGTTGCTGAAGCGCTTTCTATTAACCCGGAACTTTCGATTGAAGAAATTCAGAAAATTCTTAATCGTAAAACAGTATACCCGATTATTAATTCTCTGATCGAAAGACGAATTGCCTTTGTTTCTGAAGAAATTAAAGATCGTTACAAACCCAAACTTGAAATTTATGTTCATTTGAATAATGCCTACAAATCGGAAGAGCGGATGAAAGAAGCCTTCGAGCTGTTGAGCCGGGCGCCCAAACAATTAGAGACTTTGATGGCTTTCATTCATTTAAACATGCAACAAGATGAGATCACGAAAAAACAACTTGGTGAACACGCCAAAACAGATAATACCCACATAAAAAAACTAAACGAACGAGGTATTTTGGAATTTGAAGAACGACCTGTTGGAAGACTTTCCAGATATAGTGGAGACACTCAACAAGAAAGTGCCTTGAATTCTTCGCAAACCAAAGCACTTCAAAGAATTGAGGAAATCTGGAAAACGAAAAGTGTTGTGTTGCTTCATGGGGTTACTTCAAGCGGAAAAACAGAAGTGTACATTCATTTGATAAAACAGGTGGTTGATTCAGGTAAACAAGCTCTTTATTTGCTTCCTGAAATAGCGCTTACAGCACAGATTATTCTACGTCTTCAGAAAATTTTTGGCGACAAGATCGGCATTTACCACAGTCGTTTTTCCAACAATGAAAGAATAGAAATCTGGAAGAAAGTGATCAACAAGGAGTATCAGGTGTTGATTGGTGCCCGATCTGCTTTATTGCTCCCTTTCGTAGATCTTGGTTTGATGGTGATTGATGAAGAACATGACAACTCTTTCAAACAATTTGACCCTGCACCTCGTTATAATGCCCGCGATACGGCAATTTATTATGCCAGGTTGTTCAATGCCAAGGTGTTGATGGGCACTGCTACCCCTAGCCTTGAATCTTACCGTAATGCGCTCGATAATAAGTACGGATTGGCGGAGATGATGGATCGATATGGGGGAATTGAAATGCCGCAGATTGAAGTGATTGATATTGCGGAGCGAACTAAAAAGCGACAGATGAAATCGCATTTCAGTCCAGAGTTGTTGGAGGCAATAGGTTCAACCATCAACAATCACAAACAGGTGATACTCTTTCAGAATAGAAGAGGGTTTGCCCCGGTTATGGTTTGCAGAACGTGTGGTTGGTCGCCAAAATGCAATAATTGTGATGTCAACTTAACCTACCACAAAGTTTTTGACCAGATGAAATGCCACTATTGTGGGAGCTCAAAAAAGGTTGAAGTGAAATGCCTTGCCTGCGGAGGAACCGACCTTCAACTTTATGGCTTTGGAACAGAAAAGATAGAGGATGAGTTGGGTGTTTTTTTCCCCCAGGCTAGAATTGCCCGAATGGATTATGATGCAACACGGACAAAACATGGTCATCATGAGGTGATTATAGCGTTTCAAAACCGACAGGTCGATATTTTAGTTGGTACACAAATGGTAACTAAAGGTCTCGACTTTGACTATGTGAGTTTGGTTGGAATCCTGAATGCCGATCAATTGATGAATTTCCCATTTTACCGTGCGCATGAAAGAGCCTACCAATTAATGGAGCAAGTGAGCGGGAGAGCAGGCCGGAAAAAACAACGCGGTATGGTTATGATTCAGACATTTCAACCCGCTCATCACATCATTGGCCAGGTTGTTAAACATGACTATGAAGGATTTTTTAAAGCGGAAATGAGTGAACGAAAGCAATTCCGTTACCCCCCGTTCTACCGTATAATTGAACTTACCCTGAAACACAAAAAATTAGAAGTGGTGAAATCTGCCGCTCAGACGCTGACACATCATTTGAAACAAAAATTGGGAGAACGGGTCATTGGTCCCACAGTGCCGGGGGTTGGTTGGATAAGAAACCAGTATTTAATGAATGTGATGGTAAAAATTGAGAAAGAGCCTGGCAGACTCTCTCCCATTAAAAAGTTTTTGAAAACGCAGATCGAAAATCTAACAGCCAGGAAAGACTTTAAATCTGTGGGCATGGTGATCAATGTTGACCCTTGATTACCTCAGCAACATCAACTTTTCAGTTTGAATGATGGTATTTCCATCCGCAATCAATAGCAAGAACATATTGGTTTTGTTGTTCGGTAATAATATCTCTCCTTCAGGTAGGTTGTTCGCCCTTTCTGTTAAAACTTCAACTCCCAGCACGTCATAGATACGAATCTCGAAATGGGCAGGGAGATTTGAGGGAAGAGTTAAACTGCCAGAAGCATTATTGAAGCGTACATCAAAAGTTGAGGAGGTTGGTGTTTGTTTTATTCCCGTCCCAACATCTTGCACAACGATGGTTCCTGACATTCCTACTCCCCCTGGATTGCCGTGTGGAATACAATAATAGGGGTGGGTCCCAACGGTCGTCAATACCACTATGTAGCAAGTATCGGTTGTGTTGATCGGGGCATCCCAGGAATCAGCCCCTGTGGTAGCATCGGAGGTGGTGGTGTGGTTGCCGGAAGCCCAAACAAACTTAACGGTGTCGCCAATTGTAATTGTCAAAGATGTAGGTTCGAACACATGCATGCTGTTCGGAGCTACAGAAATGTTGTGGATAGTCGCGAAAGTCAGGCTCGCGAAACTTACACACAAAGTGAGGGTAATCAGATTTTTCATAGTAAAGGTTTTATTCTGCCTGGCGAGCAGAGGTTACAAAATGATTTGCACCAAATTAGAAGGAATTTCTCCAGGGTAGAAACCAGATTCTGGGACTATTTCCCTTTTCCCTGAATCAAAATCAGTACAGTGTAAATGAGGATTTTGAGATCGATGGCCAGTGACATGTTTTCGATGTAGAGCAGATCCCACTTCATGCGCTGTTTCATCTGATCCACGTTTTCAGCATAACCAAACTTCACCATTCCCCATGAGGTAATGCCAGGTTGCACTTTGTGCAAATGCCTGTATTCAGGGGCTCCTTCGGTAATTTTATCGATAAAAAACTGGCGTTCGGGCCGTGGGCCAACAATCGACATATCACCCTTGAGAACGTTGAAGAATTGTGGAATTTCATCCAAACGCCATTTTCGCATTACTCGTCCCCAGATTGTTATTCGGTGGTCGTTTTCCGAAGAGAGTTTTGGGCCGTGCGATTCAGCATCTTTATACATTGAACGAAATTTATAAATGTTGAAGGGCTTGCCGTTTTTCCCGATTCTTTCCTGGGCATATAGAATTGTGCCTTCCGATGAAAGCCGAACACGTATTGCCACGTACAGATAAAACGGAGAAAGCAACAGAATAAACAACAACGACAGAAATAGGTCGAATATCCGTTTAATAATCTTCTGCCACACGGGCATCAACTCAGGGTAAATCTCTATTAAAACAGCTCCCCAAACATGGTTCATTTTCACTGATCCAGAGACGATATCATAAATGTCAGGTATGATTTTAATTACCACAGTGTGCGTAGCCAACTGATTGATGATCTTATTCAGTTTTGGGTGCTCTGAGGTTTCAATAGCAACAATCACCTCTTCAATACCATGTTGTTTAATGACTTTGTCGAGGTTTTCAAGGTGACCCAGTTTGGGCAGATAATTACTTAATCCGTTGTTGGTGTGACCGTTGGTCTCAATAAACCCCATGAATTTATACCCAAGTCGCTTTTCTCGGTAAGCGATGTCTTTGTACAATTCCTTGGCCCTTTCGTTTCCACCCACTATAGCAGTTTTGAAACCTGCAATCCCTTTTGCCAGTTGGCGGTTGGCCATATTCAGAATCAACATTCTTCCGAAAAATGTAAATAGAAAATGCAAGGTGAACAAAACCCCAACCGACCGATAATAATTGCGATAATCGTTAGAAATTACATCATCAATAATGAGTGCAAAAAAGATAGCAACTACCCCAACAAAAGTGGTTGCTATGGTTTTGAAAAGCTCTACCAATCTCGATTTTCGATAAATGTTGGTGTAGGTTCCTGTGAAGAAATGTAACACTATCCAGGCCAATGGAATCACTATGATTCCGTACAAAAACTTCTCGTCAGCAAAGTAGTCGGTTACCGATGCCAGGTGAATTTTCTGGATGTAGAATTTCCTGAAAAGGAAGAGACCTGTCCAGGCAAATCCTGCCGCTGCAAGGTCGCTGATCAGGTAAAGAATAATGCCCAGCTTTTTTCGCGTTGCCATGCTGGGTTGCAAAGTAGTTGTGGCTTTTCTACGCTTTGGTGTGGCGTAAGTGCCGGAAACGTTTTTTTCTATACTGCTTATCATAACTGAAAATTTATTTCAGTCAGCTTGCTTCAGGTTAAAAATGAATGAGTTTGATATTGTCAAGGTAGATTTTGGCCTCTGTGTTTTCATCGTCAAGATCTGCGAAGAATAAAATCTGGTGTGTACCACCATTTAAAACGCCTACTTCTTCGGTCAAATCTACATATATTTTATTCCAGTTCTCTTGTGGCGTAACCACTACCTTCAAGGCTTCCACTGCCTCTCCTGAATTCAAATGGCCAATTATTCCCACAAAAAATGTGTTATCGTTTTTATAATCCAGTTCTAGGTAAACCGTAACACCTCCAGAGGGCAAGTCGAATTCCGTTAAACTGGTAATTGATCGACTTTCAATCGAATCTCCGAGCAAAATTGCTCCCACATTTGAGCCATACTGTGCAATCGAAGAATCTGTAATTCTCTCTAATTTTTCGAATTCATTTCCTGTCTCAAAATCTTCAATCAATTCGAAAGTGATGGACTTGAGGTATTCGAATTCAGGAATTATTGTATCGGTTTCGGTTGCTACCAGGTTGAGTGTCATGGTATCCGAATTGTAGAAAGGATACTGGTTTCTGTCAACACTTGATCCGTTGTTTTTAATTCCGGCCAGAATGGATATTGCGTTTCTACCATCTGCCAGCAGTGGAATGTGAGCAGGCAGTTCGTAAACTCCGAATGACTCATCGTTCACAAAGACCCAGGCATCTGAAATTTTTTCTGTAGCCAGGCCTTCAGAATTTTCATCGGTAATAAGCGTGGGGCTGTGCAGATAGAGGTAGGTAGGAATATCTTCATCGGGATTGATGATATTGCAAGAGGCAACAGACAGGCATAAACACGCCAGAAAAATTTTGGACAATGGGGTGAACATCAGATTTCGGTATCGGTTCATCCTTAATGATGTTTTGCCTGTTTTATTGCCTGACACTTAAACCTTTTTCAATTTTATTTAAAATCCGGTAGGCCAGGTGCAAGGCTTCATAGCCGTCCTGAATGGTGACCGGGGGGTCTTCGTTTTTTAGGATAGATTGGGCGAACATTTCGAGTTCTGTCTTTATAGAATTGATTTCGGGTGCTTCTGGTTGCTCGAAACCAATATATTTTTTCTGGCCGTTGTTACCCGTTTCGAACTCAAGCGCTGGCTGGCCCTCACCTGGCGGGTGATTCCAAAGCCTGAAAATTTCAGTTTTTTTCTCAAGAAAATCCATGGAAATGTAGGCATCGGGTTGAAAAATGCGCGTCTTTCGCATCTGTTTCATGGAAATTCTGCTGGCGGTTAAATTAGCTACACAACCATTTACAAATTCAAGGCGGGCATTCGCAATGTCAGGAGAATCACTGATAATTGGCACTCCACTGGCATTGATGGTTTTAACTTCCGAATTCACGATTTTCAATACAATATCCAAATCGTGAATCATTAAATCCAACACAACTGAAACATCAGTGCCTCTTGGGTTAAACTGGGCCAACCGATGGGTTTCGATGAACATCGGATTAAGCTGTCGGCCTTCCAAAGCAAGAAATGCCGGATTGAAACGCTCCACATGACCTACCTGAATTTTGACTTTCGATTGTTCCGCTTTTTGCAGCAAATCGTCCGCCAATTCTATGGAGTTGCAAAGCGGCTTCTCTATGAAAATGTGCTTGTTATGGGCAATAGCCTCCACCGCGCAATCGTGGTGAGAAAGGGTAGGTGTTACAATATCAACAGCATCAACGGCCTCTATAAGTTGTGTGGCGTTCTCGAATACGTGCAGACCAAACTCTGACGAAACCTTATTGGCATTTTCAGCATCAGGATCGTAAAATCCGACCAATTCAAAAGCGTCAATTTCCTTCAGCAATTTGAGGTGAATTTTCCCCAAATGCCCTGCTCCTAAAACCCCGATTTTCAGCATCTAAAAATTTTTGCAAAGGTAGGTTTTTGGAGGGTGAAAAGAGTGGCAGTGTACAGTACTAGTTAACAGCCATCGATGGTTTTAACCTGAAACTGTGAGTTAACTTCAAAAGAATGAATGGTGTCAATTTGGACTGTGAGCTGTTAACTACGACTGTCAACTAACCACTACCTTTGCACCCCCATGATTTATGACAGGAAAATGGCGTTTTACACCCTCGGCTGCAAACTCAATTTTGCGGAGACGTCAACTATTGCGCGATCGTTGGAAGAAGCTGGCTATGCACGAGTTTCGTTTGAAGAAAAGGCCGATGTGTACCTCATCAATACTTGTTCTGTCACTGAAAATGCAGACCGCAAATGTCGGCAGGTCGTGCGGCAAGCCAAAAAGAGAAATCCAGAAAGTAAAGTATTGGTGATTGGTTGCTATGCACAATTGAAACCACAGGAGATAGCTGAAATTCCGGGCGTAAACATAGTTTTGGGCGCTTCTGAGAAATTCCAGGTTCAGGAATTCATTGAACAGATTGAAGAACAAAACACCGCTCAGATCTTTGCAACGGATGTGGAGGCGGCTAATGCTTTTCATTCTTCTTATTCTTTTGGAGAGAGAACACGGTCTTTTCTGAAGGTTCAGGATGGGTGCGATTACAGTTGTTCGTTTTGTACTATTCCTCTTGCAAGGGGAAAAAGTAGAAGTGCTCCGATTGATGAAATCCTGAAAAAGGCAAGGGAAGTAGCCCAATTGGGCATTAAAGAAGTTGTAATCACTGGAGTGAATATTGGTGACTACGGCCAGGGGGCTTCCAACAATCAACAGGAAGGCGAGAATTTGCTTGATCTGGTGAACGTCCTTGATGAAATAAATGGCATTGAACGATTTCGTATTTCTTCCATTGAACCTAATTTATTGACAAATGAGATCATAGAATTTGTGGCAAAATCGCAACGATTCATGCCTCACTTTCATATTCCATTGCAATCCGGAAATAACGAGATGCTAAAGTCCATGCGAAGGCGTTATTTACGCGAATTGTATGTCGATCGGGTGAATAAGATCAAATCTGAAATGCTACATGCCTGCATCGGGGTTGATGTGATCATTGGTTTTCCCGGGGAAACTGAGAGCCATTTCCTTGACACCTACACTTTCCTGAACGAGTTGGATGTTTCCTACCTGCATGTTTTCACCTACTCAGAAAGACCAAATACCCTGGCGGCAGAAATGCCGGGTGAAGTGAGCCTAGAGGAAAGACGAAAGCGAAGTAGGATGTTGCGGAGCCTGTCCGTGAAAAAGCGAAGATCTTTCTATGATCAATTTGTCGGCACAGAAAGACCGGTTCTCTTTGAAGACACTAATGACGAAGGATGGATGTTTGGTTTCACCGACAACTATCTCAAAATAAAGTGTCCTTTCAAAAATGAACTGGCTAATCAGATATTACCAGTTAACCTGAAAACAATTTCAGCCGATGGAAAAATGCAAATCTCCATGCCTGAGCTGATGAACGCCTGAAACAGAAAACATGACTTTTTTCCTCCGTTGTTACCCTACCATTCCGCACTTAATCAACGACCTGTTTGGAACCGATCTGAAATTCCCGGTGTATTCATTCGGGTTTTTCCTTGCTCTGGCCATTTTTACTGCTGCCATCGTACTGACGCGCGAAATGAAACGCAAGGAAAAGCAAGGACTTCTTCCCCCTTCCTACGAAAATGTGATAAAGGGCGAACCAGCCAAGCCCCTGGATTTGCTCACCAGTGCAATCATCGGTTTCTTGTTGGGTTTCAAAATTATTGGAGCCGCGTTTCAATATGATTTGTTTGTCAGCAATCCACAGGATTTTCTGATTTCCGGAGAAGGCAGTTTGATCGGAGGAATTTTTGGAGCGATTCTTCTGGCCATTAACAAATTCTACGAAAAGAAAAAGCAACTTCTCGACAAACCAATAACTGAAAGGATTGAAATTTTCCCGAGCGATCGGGTATCAGATATCACCATTATCGCGGCTATCACAGGCGTTCTTGGTGCCAAACTGTTCCATAATCTCGAATATTGGGAAGACTTTATGGCCAACCCTGTATCGGGATTAATTTCGTTTTCGGGCCTTTCCATCTATGGTGGATTGGTGGTTGGCGCTGCTTGCGTAATCTGGTATGCCGCGAAGAAAGGCATCAAAATCATCCACCTTGCAGATGCTGTAGCGCCTGCCCTTATCATCTCATACGGTGTTGGAAGAATTGGCTGCCAGATTAGTGGCGATGGCGATTGGGGTATAGATAACCTAATGCCGAAACCTGAGTGGATGTCTTTTCTTCCCGATTGGATTTGGTCATACAACTATGCCTATAATGTAAATGGGGATGGAAATCCGATTGTAGGGTGCGGAGGGAAATTCTGCTTCATGTTGGAGAATCCCGTTTTCCCCACCCCGCTTTACGAAACCGCCATGGCCTTCATAATCTTCGGAGTTCTGTGGTTCCTGAGAAAGAAGATTACCACCCCCGGTCGCATCATGGCTCTTTACCTCATTCTTAACGGTATTGAACGGTTTTGGATTGAAAAAATAAGAGTAAACATTCCCTACCATATCGGAGGCTACGAAATCACCCAGGCCGAAATCATCTCGGTTTGTTTTTTCCTGGGCGGGCTGTTTTTATGGTGGTGGACAGGGAAGAAGTATCAGGCTGAAAGTAAAGACAATGCTGGGCTTTAGGGGAGTAAGTATCGAGATAGAACTGGTTAAAGGTTTATTCGCCAAATAATCCAAGAGATGCTAAGTTGCTATCATTGAGACCAGCCAATATCCGGTAATACAGAAACATTAATCATTAAATTCTGTCCATCAAGTATTACTTTCGCAAATCGGAAAAAATACCCCTTTCCAGTATGAAAATTTCCTTACAACATTAAACATATTTCACCTGTGGCGTCAAACATGATTGAAAATGCCGGATTTGAAAACAAGGTTAAGAAAAGCCGGCTACCTGCCAAACTCGATTTTATTCAAAGTGCATCGGGGCTGGCTCTTGCGCTCTTTATGTGGGCTCACATGCTATTGGTTTCATCTATCCTACTGGGGAAAGATGCCATGTATCACGTTTCAAAATTCTTGGAGGGAAAATACATCTTCGGTGAGGCCTATCCCATATTGGTTTCATTTGCCGGCATAACCATCTTCATAATTTTTATTGCGCATGCGGTATTGGCCACAAGTAAATTCCCGAACAACTGGAAACAGTTTAAAGAATACCGCGCCCACATGAAAATGATGAATCACAGTGATACTTCGATGTGGTTTACGCAGATGTACACCGGGTTCGCTATGTTTTTCCTTGGTTCCATCCACCTTTACATTATCATTTCACATCCTGCCGAAATCGGACCATACGCTTCCTCTGATCGAATAGTTAGCGAATGGATGTGGCCCATATACATTCTACTATTACTAGCCGTTGAATTTCATGGAGGAATCGGATTATACCGCCTTGCTGTAAAATGGGGTTGGTTTGATGGGAAAAATCCCCGACAAAACAGAAAAAGACTTAAAACCGCTAAATGGGCCATCACCGTAGTATTGCTTGTCCTGGGTTTTGCAACTCTGGCAGCCTATATCAAAATAGGTATCGAACACAAAGACAAGGCTGGTGAACGCTATGAAATCTCGGAAAACCGCTCGTTAGAGATTTCGCCAATTCAAATCATAAAAACATGAAAGTAATCTATACAGACGCCTTAGTGATAGGCGCAGGTTTGGCAGGATTGAGAATTGCTTCCGGGGTAAAATCCCGGGGACACGATGTTGTGGTCTTGTCGCTCATACCACCAAAAAGATCGCACTCATCCGCTGCACAAGGTGGGATGCAGGCCTCTTTGGCTCATACCAACAAAGGAGAAGGCGACAATGAGGATGTCCATTTCGCAGATACAGTGAAAGGTAGCGATTGGGGATGCGACCAGGATGTTGCCCGTATGTTTGCCAACACTGCCCCCAAAGCCATCAGGGAACTGGCCAACTGGGGTGTGCCATGGAACCGTGTTAGGAAAGGTGACCGTCAGGCGGTAATAAACGCTGAAAAAGTAACCATCACCGAGAAGGATGAGGCGCATGGCCTAATTACGGCCAGGGATTTTGGGGGGACAAAAAAATGGAGAACCTGTTATGTGAGCGATGGTACCGGACATTCCATGCTTTATGTAATGAGTGACCGAACCATTCAACAGGAAATTGAAATACATGAGCGCATTGAGGCTATTTCATTGATCCACGATGGAGAGAAGTGCTGTGGATGCATTGCACGAAACTTGATGACAGGGGAACTTGTTGCATATGTTGCAAAAGCCACGACTATAGCTACAGGAGGATATGGAAGGATATACAAAGTCTCTACCAACGCAATCATTAATGAAGGAATTGGGGCGGCAATAGCTCTCGAAAGCGGGGTTGCAACTTTGGGCAATATGGAGGCTGTGCAATTTCACCCAACAGCCATTGTGCCTGCCGGAATCCTGACAACAGAAGGTTGCCGGGGCGATGGTGGTTTGTTGAAAGATGTAGATGGTTATCGGTTCATGCCCGATTACGAACCTGGAAAGAAGGAACTTGCTTCACGCGATGTTGTTTCAAGGAGAATGACCGAGCATATTCGAAAAGGCAAAGGTGTGAAGTCAAGATATGGGGACCATTTGTGGTTGGATATTACGCTACTTGGCCGCGAGCACATTGAGAAGAATTTGCGTGAGGTATTTGAAATTTGCCATTATTTCCTCGGCATAGATCCAGCTGTGGACTACATACCTGTTCGTCCTACACAGCATTACTCCATGGGTGGGGTAAGAACTAGTCATACAGGTGAGAGCCCAACGTTGAAGGGGCTATGGTCAGCAGGTGAAGCAGCTTGTTGGGATATGCATGGATTCAATCGCCTTGGAGGAAACTCAGTTGCCGAAACAGTAGTGGCCGGTATGCTTGTGGCCGAGTATATGGCCGATGAACTTGACAAGGGTATAGATCTAAACATTCAGACTTCCTTAATCGAGAAATTCTACAACGCAGAAAAAAGCAAGATTGAGGAATTGGTGAATAGTTCCGGAGGAGAAAGTGCATTTTCCATTCGTGATGAAATGGAAGAGATCATGATGGAAAAGGTCGGGATTTTCAGGAATGGAAAGGACCTTAAAGAGGCAGTTGATCAATTACAGGAGTTACTGAAAAGAAGTCGCAACATTACCTTGAAAAGTAAAAGTACCGGTTCTAATCCAGAGTTGGTTGCGGCTTACCGAGTTCAGAAAATGCTAAAACTGGCACTTTGCGTTGCTCTCGGTGCAGAACAAAGAACAGAATCGAGAGGAGCGCATGCCCGGGAAGATTTCCCGGAAAGAAACGACCGCGAATGGCTGAAAAGATCGCTTTGCGATTGGCCCGATGATGCTGCTACAATGCCAAATCTTTTCTATGAAGATCTTGATGTGATGAAAATGGAAATGCCTCCCGGATCACGTGGATACGGAAAGGATAACATTGTGCATCATCCTGATACCGAAAAGAGAGTGAAAGAAGTGGAGGAAATAACAGCCGGATTGGGTGAAACGGATAGATTTAAAATACAAGAAGCTCTTATGGACTACGATCTTCCTGAGACTTACAGGGGAAGAAATGAACGACTAAATGAACCTTTGTCATGAGTGAACAAAAAGGAAGAAAAATAACGGTAAACATTCTGGAGTATAACCCCCAGGTTGAAGACAGTAAACCAGAGGTGAAATCCTACGAGATTGAGGAAGCCCCGGGTATGACCTTGTTCATTGCCTTGAACGAAATAAGAGAAAAGTACAACCCATCGTTGCAATACGACTTTGTATGCAGGGCAGGTATCTGCGGAAGTTGTGGAATGGTCATCAACGGACGACCTGGGTTGGCATGCAGAACCGGTACTCATACATTACCTGATGTTATCAACCTGGCACCACTGCCTGTTTTTGAACTCATTGGTGATCTTTCTGTGAACACGGGTAAATGGATGCGCGATATGAGTGAACGCCTGGAGACATGGGTGCACACGAAAGAGGAAGAGGTGAATGTGAGCAAGATGGAGGACAAGATGGATCCTGACAAGGCCGAAGAAATCTACGAACTTGACCGTTGCATTGAGTGTGGTTGTTGCGTTGCTGGATGTGGGACAATCCGTATGAAGAAGGATTTTGTCGGAGCAGTTGGCCTCAATAAAATTGCTCGTTTCGAAGTAGATCCTCGCGATGAAAGAACGCACGAAGACTTCTACGAACTGGTTGGGGATGAAGATGGTGTATTCGGTTGTATGTCGCTTTTAGGTTGTGAGGATGTTTGCCCGAAAGATTTGCCATTGCAAACCAAAATCGCCTATATCAGGCGGAAAATGGTAGCCTTGAGGTAGGATTTAACAGCTATCTCCATATTTTCCATCTGCCTTTTCAGTTTTTGAACCCCCTACTAATTTCTGCCTTCAAAAGAGATTTTGGACCTGGCGTAATCTTGTGAATAGATATTTCAGCACAGGTCTGAAAATTCCAACAAAGAACAACAAGGGTAAAAGTTCAAGCTATCATTTGCAGTGGTTCGAACCTTAAAACCCGGATTATGCATTAGAAATTCTATTCCGACTCGAAACTGTTTCAAATATTGGTACATAAGCACACCCGATAGCTATCGGGTGTGATACTCACCATGATGATTACCATGCCTGCGTGTCAAAATGCACTTAGAGCACCAATCTTTATTGCATTTTCGAGTCTCATGACGAATCCTAATGCATAATCCGGGTTAAAAAAATTAGTTTAAGCTTGGTGAACCTCTACGTCCCCATCAAAGCCATTGTCCTGAGCTTCCGGAAAATTGGAAGGCAGTTCGGCAATTAAGGCTCCACCCGGAGGATTTCCCGACTCAGAAATGCAAGTCGTGCTATGCATGATTCCGGGTTTTTCGGGCAATTCGAGTCCTTTGGGAAATTTTTCGACCGGATTTATGGTATATGTTTCCATTGCCTGCCGGGCATCTTCGGCAGTAATGGTGATGGGTTTGGTAATGGTGATGGCACGCCAACTGATTTTGAAAAACTTTGGTGCATAAGAGTAGAGGTTAGTGTCGCTGGTTTCACTTTTTTCAGAGAATGGTTCCTCGGAACAAACCACACCATAAAACAAACCATACCATATTTCTCTGTACTCATCCAATTCGAATTGGTAGCACGCTTCCAGGTATTCATTGATGTATTCTTCCACTGTTTCGTGGTTGTTGAATGCAGTTTCGGTTACTGGAATAATGTTGTTCCACAATTTGCCACTGCAATTCCATTGACCACATAAAAGCATAGCCTTGTCCCAACGATACGTTCTGTCTTGCCTAAAGGTGGTTTCGGGTCTGTTTCCCCCCAGTACAGTATCCCATACACTTCCGGAAATCTGGGGTGGGTTAAACCTGATTTCATCTGGCATCCTTACATCCGGGCCAAGCAATATTGAGGCTGCGGTTGCACCAATTTCAAGTCCCTGGCGATTACTCACCGGGCCATAATTCTCATGTGCTTTTACAAAAACTTCAACCTCTGGACTTTTAAAGACCTTACCAGCCAGGGAGATACCCGTAATAAACTTGCTCATTGCATTGCCAATTTTAGATAGGTTGGGGTAAAAAGAACGGACCTTTCAAATATCGGAGAAAATTTTGAATGTGTGGTTTGGCTGTAGAGGAAAAAGTGTTGAATTGATAGATGGAAGGTGATTAAGTGACTAGAAGATGATGTGCAAAACCGCCCTACCACAGCCCACCCATAACCCCCATATTTGCCCACCTAAACGAACAAGTTTTGACTGCCGGAATCATCCTATCCTTTTTAGCGGGTTATTTTTTGTTGTTGTTCATCGTGTCGTGGGTAACTGGGCGCGGGGCAGATAATGCCAGCTACTTTGTCGGTAACCGGCAATCACCCTGGTATTTGGTGGCTTTTGGTATGATTGGCGCTTCGTTAAGCGGGGTTACTTTCATTTCAGTACCTGGTTGGGTAGGCGCCAATGAGTTTGCCTACATGCAAATGGTATTGGGCTATTTGTTTGGGTATGGCTTTATTGCCCTGGTGTTGTTGCCGCTGTATTATCGCCTGCAACTCACTTCTATTTATACCTACCTGCAACAGCGATTTGGTAACCACAGTTATAAAACCGGGGCCGGGTTTTTCCTCATCAGCCGTGTGGTGGGTGCTGCGTTTCGTTTGTTTTTGGTGGCTATCGTTTTGCAGGAATTTGTGTTTAAGGAATGGGGGCTGCCGTTCTGGGTTCCCGTATTGCTGACCATCATCCTCATTTGGGTCTATACTTTCCGGGGTGGCATCAAAACCATCGTTTGGACAGATTCTTTGCAAACCCTCTTTATGTTGCTGAGTGTAGGCACTGCAATTTGGTTGATTGCCGGTGAACTCAACCTCTCGTTGGGTGGGTTGATCAGCACGGTTGCTGAAAGTGATTATTCCCAAATCTTTTTTCTTGACGATTGGAAGGATGTGAAATTCCTGCCCAAACAATTGCTGTTTGGTGCGTTAATCGCCATCGTTATGACGGGCCTCGACCAGGATATGATGCAGAAAAACCTGAGTTGCCGAAACATCGGTGAAGCGCAGAAAAACATGTTTTGGTTCAGTGGCATTTTGGTGGTGGTTAACCTGGTGTTTCTGTCATTGGGCGCACTGCTTTATTTATACGCCAAAGCGGAAGGCTTTGAAATTCCCGAGAGAAGCGATCATTTATTTCCCCAGGTAGCGCTTCATCATTTACCGGTGGCGGCAGGAGCGATCTTCATCATCGGTCTGGCGGCAGCGGCCTATTCAAGTGCAGATTCTGCTTTAACGGCCCTCACCACTTCCTTTTGTGTCGATTTTCTCGGGATGAAAGAAGAAGACCAAGACCAAAGGGTTAAAACTCGTTACCTCGTGCAGGTGGCATTTTCTGTGATTTTATTCCTCGTGATCCTCTCATTTGAAGCTCTGGACAACCAGGCCATCATTGGAAAAATTTTCCAGTTTGCCGGTTATACCTACGGGCCTTTGCTTGGTTTGTACGCTTTTGGGCTTTTTACAAAACGACAGGTAAAAGATGGCGCAACACCCTTTGTTGCAGTGGCCAGTGTGCTGATTAGCATAGCATTATGGTATTTTTCACCCCAAATATTTAATGGCTACACCATTGGTTTTGAGATTTTAATGATCAATGGAGGCATTACTTTTGCAGGCTTGTTCGTTTTTAGTAAGACTGGAACACTCCAACCAACCAAGTAAAACAAACTTATGGCAGAAGAAAGTAGATTCAGACAACGGAAACCCTATCAGGAAAAAAGCTGGACGGCCTTTAAAGCTGAGAGCTCCTGGCAGATATTTAAAATCATGAGCGAATTTGTGGACGGTTTTGAGCAGCTCAATCGAATCGGCCCATGTATATCGGTTTATGGTTCAGCACGCACCAAACCGGGTAGCGAATTGTATGAAACCACCGTTGAATTGGGAAGACGCCTGGCCGAGGAAGGTTTTGGAGTAATTACGGGAGGTGGTCCGGGAATTATGGAAGCAGCCAATAAAGGTGCTCACGAAGCAGGAGGAAAATCCGTAGGTGTCGGCATTGATCTTCCCAATGAACAAGGCAGCAATGATTTTATTGATCGCGACAAACTGGTAACGTGTAACTATTTCTACATTAGGAAGGTGATGTTGTTCCGTTATGCCCAGGGTTTTGTGTACATGCCGGGTGGTTTTGGAACCCTTGATGAATTGTCTGAAGCCTTAACCCTCATCCAAACGCATAAAATTGCTCAGCTACCTGTGATTCTTTATGGAAAGAATTACTGGTCGAAATTGCTTGAGTTTTTCGCAGACACCTTGCGTGATGATTATAGCACCATCAATCCTGATGATATGAAGCTGATGAAGGTGGTGGATTCTGTGGACGAAGTGATAGATATCATTTGCGACTTCTACGCACCGGAAGAAAAACATTCATTGGGCCCCAACTTCTAATGAAGCGTTTGTTGAAATATGGATCTGTTGGGCTTTTAGCCGTTTTGGTTTTCGGGGCATTTGCTTCTTTTAATGCTGAGGATTCTAAATACCCGAAAGGTTATTTCACCTCACCGCTGAAAATTCCTTTGTATTTGTCAGGAACATTTGGTGAGTTACGCTCTAACCATTTCCATGCAGGCATCGATATCAAAACCAACCAACAACAAGGCCTGCCGGTATATGCTGCAGCCGATGGATTCGTTTCCCGGATCAAGGTTTCGCCCTGGGGTTATGGAAAGGCGTTGTATGTCACACATCCAAATGGTTTTACCACGGTTTATGCGCACCTCAGAAATTTCAACGAAGAAATTGATGAGTATATCAAAGCCATGCAGTATCAACGCAGGAAATTTGATATCGAGTTGTTTCCATTGCGCAGCAAGTTTGTGATCAAGCAAGGGGAAGTGGTGGCGCATTCCGGAAATTCGGGAGGATCGTCAGCGGCACATCTGCATTTTGAGATCAGGGAATCAGGAACGGAAAAACCGGTTAATCCATTGCTGTTTGGTTTTCCGGTGAAAGACACACGCGAACCTTCTATTAAAAGCATTTTCGTCTATGATTTTGGGAAGTTGAAGAATGTGTCCGACCCCATGGAATTCAGGACTTTGAGGACAGGAACCCATTACACATTGACTCGGGATGTCGCCAAGGTAAATAGCAACAAAATCGGTATTGGTATTAAGACCTTCGACAAGTTGAATGGGGCCAACAACGAGAACGGGCCGTATGCCTTAACGATCAAGGTTGACTCATCAGTGATCTATAGATTCGAGGCCGAGAAATTTGCATTTAGCGAGACCAGATACCTCAACGCGCATATCGACTTCAAACATAAATTCCACAAAAGATCATACATCAACAGGTGCTTTCTATTGCCGGGCAATAATTTCTCTGGCTACTCCGAGCTTGTAGACAATGGAATCATAGACCTATCGAATGGAAAAAAACGACTCATTGAAATCGAGGTGATGGATGCTTATGGAAATGCTTCCACATGTGGGTTCCATATTCAAAAATCGGAAACGGCTGGCACTTTTACGGCCAAGGGGCTTTCTTATATGGCCACTTTACCCTGGCAAAAAGCCAATGATTTCAAAAGTGATGGCATAGATATTCATTTTCCTGAAGGCTGTTTTTATGACACGGTTTACCTGCATTACAATGGTATTCCTTCCAATCATCCGAAAATCTACACACTCTATCACGAATTGCATTATGATGATCAGCCGGTTCATAACCGATTCACAATCAGCCTGTTGCCCAAAAACTTTCCGGAAGCTTTAAAGAAGAAAGCATTAATGGTCCGCAAGAATTCGAAGGGAGGAAAAACTTCTGTTGGTGGCGAGTGGCATGCCAATAAGTTTGTAGCACGCCCAAGGAAATACGGCACCTTTTACGTTACTCTCGATACGGTCAAGCCAACAATAATTCCTGTAAATGTTTTTGATGGAAAGGACATGTCAGGTTCGAAATATTTGAGAATGCGCATCCGTGATGATTTGGCTGGCGTAAAATCTTATTCAGCTAAAATGAATGGAAACTGGATATTGATGGAGTATGATGGCAAGAACGAAATGCTCACCTATACCTTCGATGAAAAAACGGTTGCCGGGAATAATTCATTCGAGTTGACCTTGACCGATGATCGGGGCAACACCACTCTTTATAAAGCCAATATTAAAAGATAGCCAACCATGGCCAAGGAAAAGAAGTTTCCCGATTTTGTTCCGCACACCACAAGTTTAAAAGAGGGAATAGAGGCCCCAGATTTCGAAGCAAAAGATCATAACGGCCGGAACGTTTCATTGGAGCAATTCAGAGGACGAAAAGTAATTCTCTATTTCTATCCAAAAGACGATACGCCTACTTGTACCAAGGAGGCCTGTAACTTCAAAACGAACTATCGCAAATTGAAGAAATGGGGTTTCGAAGTAATTGGTGTAAGCCCCGACCCTGAAAAAAATCACAAGAAATTCAGGGAAAAGTACAAACTGCCATTCCGGCTAATTGCAGATATTGAGCATGATTTGATCAAGGCCTACGATGTATGGGGGGAAAAGCTCTTTATGGGTAAGATCCTCACAAGTGTTTGCCGAACTACATTTGTGATTGATGAAGAAGGGAAGATTGAAAAAGTGATCACTAAGGTTAAATCAGGTGAAGCAGCTCAACAAGTGTTGGATGAAATCAGTTTTGTGACAGGTTGAAATTTCTATTTTTGGTTCCTTCCTACTGACTTAAATATTACACAAACAATAAAATTTGAAATGAATTTGAAGTATCTGTTAATGGGTCTCTTTGTAAGTACTTTGTTTTTCATTAGTTGTAATAAGGATGAAGCCAGTGCCCCCGGCACTTTCGATTGTTCAACGGTTGACCATACCTGGTCCGGGGCAGTTGAAAACATAATTGACACAAAATGTGCAATATCCGGTTGCCATGTTTCGGGAGTAACCGGCAACGGAATCTTCACAAGCTATTCAGCTGTGAAGGCAAAAGTTGACAATGGTACGTTTGAGGCAAGGACCTTGGTGAATAGAACCATGCCACCCAGCACCAAACCCGACCTTGACTCCACAACGCTAAATCAACTGCAGTGTTGGTTCGATGCAGGAGCTTTGGAGAATTGATTCGATCATAGTTAAAACCTCGCAATGAAAAACTCAAAAGGAATTTGGACGCTGCTCTTGCTACTTGCTCCGGTTTTCACTTTTGCCCAGGACGACCTTTTTGACTTGATTGAAGAAGAGGAAACGAAAAATGAAAAAGTTTACGCCACCTTCAAAACCACAAGGCTCATTCTGGGCCATACTATTGAAACAGTAAAAAAGAAGTCGCTCGATTTCAGGATAACCCACCGTTTCGATGACATGGCTGGCAGCAATGGAGGTTTTGAGACCCTATTCGGTTTTGATAATGTTACGGATGTTCGGATGGCATTCGAGTACGGCATCACGGATGATCTGACTGTTGGTTATGGGCGAAGCAAGGGTGGAAACATTCGCCAGCTATGGGATGGTCACTTGAAATATCGGGTATTGAAGCAAAACTCAGATTTCAAAATTCCTGTTACCATTACTCTTTTCGCCAGTGGTGTAATTTCAAGTGCAGATCCTTCTACAAATCCTGCCTCAGAAGCCTCGTTTCAACAATTCTCTCACAGGGTATCTTACATTACCCAGGCAATAATCGCGAGCAAATTGCACGAATATGTTTCCATTCAATTGGTTCCAACCTGGTTGCACAGAAACTACGTGGCGTATGGAGATGAAAACGACATTTTCGCTTTAGGCATTGGGGGTAGAATTAAATTCACCAAAAGAACAGCATTGATCTTCGACTATTTCCTGCCATTCTCTGATTACCGAAACAACACACCAGCCTGGGAAACCCGCGATTTCTTTAATCCGCTGGGAATTGGGATAGAAATCGAAACCGGTGGACATGTCTTTCACATCAACTTCAGTAACTCCACAGGTGTAATAGAGCAAGAGTTTATCCCATATACCGTTGACAATTGGTTTGACGGAGAATTCCGACTTGGTTTCAACATTTCGAGAATTTTTAGCTTTTAGGACAAGCCCGGTTTGTTGAGATTACCAACTTCCACCGGCACCGCCACCACCAAAACTTCCACCTCCGAAGCCGCCAAATCCACCACCTCCGGAGAATCCGCCTCCACCACCGCCAAATCCACCACCTCCTATCACAGGACCAACCCAACCGCCACGATGCCTTCCATTGCGGCCATAGGTAGAATATTGTTTTCGTCTGAAGAACACAGGCCAGATAAAGAAGAACAAGAAAAATAAAAGTGCAGACCAGGGGAATTTCCTTTTCTTTTCCTTTCCATAAACTTCCTCGGCAGTATAACGGCCTTCTGATAAACCAATGAGAACATCCGTTCCCTCATCAAGGCCCTTATAGTAGCCGCCATTTCTAAAATTGGGAAGTAACTCGTTTTCTACTATCCGTTTGGCTAACGCATCTGGAACCACATCTTCCACTCCATACCCTGTTGCAATAAATGTTTTTCTGTCATCCACAGCTACCAACACTAAAATGCCATTGTCTTTTCCCTGTTGGCCAATTCCCCATTTTTCTGCCAAATCGAAAGCATACTGACCGATTTCGTAACTACCAACTGATTGCATTGTTACAACCGCAATTTGTGTGGAAGAGCCTTTGTCGAATGCCACCAACTTGTTTTCCAACTGTTTTTCATCTGAGGAGGAAATCACTTTTGCCAGATCATTGACCAGCCTCGGTGGATTTGGCCGAGAAGGAAAATCAGACCCAAGAGCGAATCCGGCCCAAAACAGCAAAATCAAAAACGATATGGGTATGGTGCACTTCATAGACTAAATATCCCCTTTGCTGATGTCATCAGACAGTTCGTTAACATCGTTCGATTGATATGGAAAATGGGCTTTTAATTGGATTCCTGCCTCGTTGATTCCATTTACCAATCCTTCTGTGAATTCCGATTTTCGGAAGTGTTCCATCATGATATCTCTTGTACTTTCCCAAAAATGTTCACTAATCACCCGGTCTATTCCTTCATCGCCAAGAATTGCAAATTTGTGATCCTGAACGGCCAGGTAAATCAGCACCCCATTCCGGGCTTCGGTTTTATGCATTTCAAGCTTTCCAAACACTTCAGCGGCCCGATCCAAAACTTCGCCCTTGCATTTGTTTTCAAGATGCAACCTGATTTCTCCTGAGGTATTCAGTTCCGCATCCTTGATGGCTTGTAGTATTTTCTCCTCATCGGTTGCACTGAAAAGTTTCTGGACTCCGGCCATGCTAAAATTCCACTTTTGGGGCTTTTTCTGAACCCTCATCGGATTCGAAATAGGTTTTCTTCTCAAAACCAAACATGCCTGCAAACATCATGTTCGGGAATTTCCTGATGGTAGAATTGTAGGATTTCACAGATTCGTTAAACTTCCTTCGTTCCACCGAGATTCGGTTTTCAGTGCCTTCTAATTGTGCCTGTAACTCCAGGAAATTGCGGTTGGCTTTGATGTCCGGATATCTTTCAACAGAAACCAATAACCGGGAAAGTGCTCCGCTCAACTGATCCTGTGCTGCCTGGAATTTCTGAATGTTTGCCGGGGTAAGCTCGTCTGCAGAAAGTTGGATGGATGTTGCCTTTGAACGAGCCTCAATAACCGCAGTCAATGTTTCCTTTTCAAAATCGGCAGCACCTTTTACGGTGGACACCAGGTTGGGAATCAGGTCAGCTCTTCGCTGGTATGCTGTTTCAACATTGGCCCATTGACCAACGGTTGCTTCATCGAGTTCAACCATGGTATTATACCCACATGAATTGAAGAAAAGAGCTGCCACTGTAAAAAGTCCAATGATAAGTTTGTTTTTCATATGATTGTTTTTGATTTTTAGATTTCGCTTCGAAAAGTGAACCGCAAAGTTGAGAACAAAATAGGAGAGGTTCATGTTTTTGTCGAATAAACCAGGCTAAAATTGCATACCTCGCTAGGTAATCTATATTTCTGTAATTTCATCCTTGCTCGCTGAACGATTATCGCAACTTCAATTAACCGATACCATGACAATTCAAACAGTTAGTCGCTGGTTGGTTCTTGCAATAGCGCTGTCGTTCCTGTTTTTGCCAACTTTTTCGCAGACCTACAATTTCAATGAGCATGTTGCACCAATTGTTTATAACAAATGCGCAATCTGTCATCATGAAGGAGGAATAGGTCCTTTTCCCTTAACCAACTACAACGAGGTTCGTCCATATTCGCCCTGGATTGTTCATGTTATCACCGAAAAGGAAATGCCTCCATGGCCTCCCGATCCTGATTACCGACATTTTCTGGACGAAAATTATTTGACGGATGATGAAATTCAGATGATAACAGATTGGTCGCATCAGGGCAGTCCTGAGGGCCCGAGTTTTCTTGAGCCCCAACTACCGGACTTTACCTACAACCATGAATTGGGGGAACCTGATATTGAGATAACAATGCAGCACAGTTTTGTTCATTTGGGCAACGATCTCGACAGTTTCAGAGTGTTTGTTTTTCCACTCAACAATGAGGAGCCTCTGGAGGTTGCGGCCATGGAATTGCTTTGTGGGAACGAAAATTTATGTCACCATGGCATTTTTGGATTTGATCACACCGGCCGTGCGCATTATCTCGATTCTATTGAGGCGGGCTATGGTTATTTCAACGCAACCAACTTTGGTCCGGGTGTGGGCAGAAACATTATGGATGTATGGGTGCCGGGCAAAAAGGTGAGAGCTTATCCGGATGGAACCGGACATATCATTCCTCCCTATTCCGACCTGCTGGTACATATGCATTATGCCCCGGTTGAAAATGAAGAGAGCGACCGAAGTACTTTCCGGTTGTACCTCGCGGACAAGCCTATCGAGCGAAAAATCAAGCTGGCCACCATGAATTTCCACAAGGTATTTGATGGCGTGTTTGATATCATCCCTGCCAATACGGTAAGAACATTCAAAGGCAAGATCGGTGTAAGGGACACAATTTCACTAATCCAGATTTTTCCGCACCAACATCTGATTGGCAAGAGCTGGGAAATTTGGGCCGAGCACCCGGACGGAAGCACTACCAACCTCATTAAAATTCCACAATGGGATTTTCACTGGCAGAATTGGTACACGTTTGAGTATTTCATAAAACTGCAACCAGGCGATACGGTCTTCGCAATCGGAACTTACGATAACACAATATTTGCCCACGACCAACCCAATATTCCACCAATAGACATTGTCCGCGGCTTGGGATCAGAAGATGAAATGTTCCTGGTTAAGATTGCCTGGGTACCTTACAAAGAGGGAGATGAAAAGGTGTATCTGGGTGGTGAACTTGAAGTAGAACCAAGGCCCAAACCTCCCTCGACTCTTTCATTCTTCGTCTCA
>PVBE011937236.1_pt1 | contig 79769 bp, 74 predicted proteins | sample 1631181 | NCBI WGS metagenome assembly PVBE01 (sample SAMN08397723, study PRJNA350692) | Marine metagenome, whole genome shotgun sequencing project. | isolation source: water | place: Pacific Ocean | collected 2012-04
CCACCACACGTGGCGATCACGGTTGAGCAAGGAGATGGATCGCCATCTCCTTTTTTTGTGACAGTAGATGAATGAAACGTAAGCAAACGATATTATCGTCAGACACCATTGATATGGTGCTTCGCTCTCTGGAGATAGAGGATACAACGTGGATCTGTGTTCGCGTAAACAACATTAACATCGCAAGAATAATAAGCCGCATTCCCCATCCTTATGACATCAATGTAGCGTATGAATTTATCGGCGTCCAAGCCACCAACCAGAAAGCTGGTTATAATCACGACTTCGCCGTTGTTGCTAGAGACCTGTTGGCATTATCGGTTTGGAGGACACCAAGGGCGGTCCCGCCGAGCTCGGATATTGACTGGGCGAGCCCCTTTGGAATAAGGGCTATGCCAGCAAAGCTATCGCGCTCATGCTTCGTTTCGGCTTCGAAACACTTGATTTTTTTAGGATTTTAGCGGGGCACTTTGTCGACAACCTTGCCTCGAAACGCGTGTTCGAAAAGAACCGATTTCGTTACACATCCGCTGCTACACTGTGTGATTGTGTGGTGCGCAATGCTCAAGTTCGTTGCATGGAAATAAAAATCCATCTCAATGAGGGGCGGCAGGAACAGTTAGACTGAACCCGACCATGAAATTCTTAGACCAAGCTAAAGTCTATGTACGAAGCGGAGATGGGGGCGCAGGCTGCGTCAGCTTCCGGCGTGAAAAGTACATTGAGTTCGGTGGTCCCGACGGTGGAGACGGCGGTGATGGAGGCGACGTCTGGGGCGACTGTGTTAATGGACTGAATACACTCATCGACTATCGTTACCAACAACACTTTAAGGCTAAGCGCGGCGTGCATGGCATGGGCAAAGGAAAAACCGGGGCAAAAGGCACGGACGCCGTATTGCGGCTACCGGTAGGCACGCAAGTTTACGAGGTGGACGGCAAAACCCTTATCGCTGATCTGACGGAAGTAGGACAGCGAGTCTTACTCGCAAAAGGCGGTCTTGGGGGCCTCGGCAATACACACTTTAAAAGCTCTACCAATCAAGCGCCACGCCGTGCCTACCCTGGTGGCGAGGGAGAGGAACGCTGGCTTTGGCTTAGGCTCAAGCTGATTGCTGACGCCGGTCTCATCGGGTTGCCTAACGCCGGTAAATCAACGTTTCTTTCGGCGGTGAGCCGTGCCAAACCCAAAATTGCCGACTACCCGTTTACAACGCTCAACCCTCACTTGGGCGTTGTTGATATTGATACGGACTATTTTGTGCTTGCAGATATTCCGGGTCTGATCGAAGGGGCGCATGAGGGCGCAGGGCTGGGCGATCGGTTTTTGGGCCATATAGAGCGCTGCAAAGTGCTCGTCCATCTAATCGACGCAATAGCAAAGGATGTGGCCTCAAATTATGCAACGATCTCAACTGAATTGGCGGCTTATGGGCATGAATTAGCCAGCAAACCGTCCGTCTTGGTTCTCAATAAGTGCGATGCGTTGGAACCAGAGGAGGCCGATGCGAAGAAAGCGCAGCTCGAGGAACTAACCGGCAAAGAAGTGCATACCATATCTGCGGTGGCCGGCGAACACGTGAAACCCTTGTGCCGCCGGCTCGCGCAGCTCATTAAAACGCACGAGGCCGCCGACAGCCAGATGCTTGATCGGTCCGCGCGTGAGGAAAATACGGCCACTCAAAAATGGACACCCATTTGAGCGCGAGATGATGAATAACGAAAGCAAAGTTCGATCGTCGGAGATCTTGGGCCGTGCCAAGCGGATCGTTGTTAAAATTGGATCGGCCCTCCTTGTGAGCACCGAAACGGGGCGGGTGAATGCGCCATGGCTTGAGACTCTGGCAACTGATCTATCTGACCTGCGCAACCAGGGAAAAGAAATTATTGTCGTGTCGTCCGGCGCCATCGCGCTCGGCCGGCGCGCTCTTGGCTTTACTAAAGGCGAGCTCAAACTCGAAGAAAGCCAGGCAGCTGCGGCTGCCGGACAGATTCATTTGGCGTCCGCCTACGAGGATGCTTTACGTCCGCACGACGTGACCGTCGCTCAAATTCTATTGACACTTGCTGATTCAGAGGAACGGCGGCGCTACCTCAATGCACGTTCCACGTTAAATACCCTTCTAGGCGTTGGTGCGTTACCTGTCATCAACGAAAACGATACGGTGGCTACGTCGGAAATACGCTACGGCGATAATGATCGGCTGGCGGCACGGGTCGCGCAAATGATTAGTGCCGACTGCCTGGTTCTTTTGTCTGATATAGATGGTCTGTATACGGCCGATCCGACAAAGCAATCCGATGCTGTTTCCGTCTCGGTCGTAAACGACATCACGCCAGAGATTGAGGCCATGGCTGGCACCCTGAGCGCGAGCGACGCCATGCGTATGGGATCCGGCGGTATGGTGACCAAGATCATGGCTGCGCGTATCTGTTTGGGCGCTGGCTGCCAGATGGTGATCGGCAGCGGCCAGGACCTCCATCCCATTCAAAGCATCACAGACGGTGCGCGCTGCACGTGGTTCATTCCCAAAGCAAACCCGGTTGCGGCGCGCAAGCAGTGGATTGCCGGCTCGCTGCGGCCTAAAGGTTTTGTGATAATTGACGATGGCGCCGCGCGCGCTTTGTGCAACGGGAAAAGTCTTTTGCCCGCGGGTGTCACGGACGTTTCGGGGAATTTTGAGCGGGGTGACGCCGTAATCGTAAACGATAGTTCGGGACACGAGCTTGCGCGCGGTTTGATCGCTTACTCTCACCTTGATGCGGATAAAATTAAAGGTCACAAAAGCAGTGAAATTCAGGCTTTGCTGGGGTACCGTGGCCGTACGTCTATGATCCATACTGATGATCTGGTGATCACCAATCGCGGCCAGGACGAGCGACGCGAGATAACACAATGAACAATGCCGAAAGCCAAGTCAGTCACTTCGACGAAGATCAGGACATAACACAAACGATGTTGGCGTTAGGGCGCAAGGCGCGCGCAGCGGCTTCCAAGATCGTATTGGCCAACGCCCAAGTCAAAAATGCGGCTTTGGGGGCAATGGCTCAGGACATCCGCGATCGCAGCCAAGATATTCAAGACGCCAACGATAAAGACGTCGTAAACGCAAAGGCGAACAACATCACCTCCGCCTTTCTCGATCGTCTGGTTCTCACGAGCGACCGGATCGAAGCCATGGCGTCCGGCATCGAGACCGTCGCGGCGCTCGATGATCCCGTCGGTGATGTGTTGGCCACCTGGACACGACCCAACGGCTTGGAGATCTCGCGCGTGCGTGTGCCCTTGGGCGTCATCGGGATCATTTATGAAAGCCGTCCCAACGTCACCGCCGATGCGGGTGCGCTTTGCTTGAAGGCAGGTAATGCCGTCATCTTGCGGGGTGGTTCGGAAAGTTTTTTGAGCTCGCGGGCTATTCATGCCTGTCTTGCACGCGGTCTTGAAAGTGCGGGATTGCCGGCAGGGGCCATTCAAATCGTGCCGACGACGGATCGTGCCGCCGTGGGTGCTCTGCTGCGCGACATGACGGATTATGTGGACGTCATCGTTCCTAGAGGAGGAAAGAGTCTGATCGAACGGGTTCAAACTGAGGCGCGCTTGCCCGTACTCGCCCATCTCGAAGGTCTGTGCCATGTCTATGTGGATTGGTCGGCGGATTTAGAAATGGCTAAGCAAATTGCCGTTAATGCCAAAATGCGCCGCACAGGTATTTGCGGCGCGGCGGAAACGCTGCTGATCGATCGCAGTGTCGAGGAAACCCATTTGCGGCCCATCGTAACAACACTGATCAATGCGGGCTGTGAAGTGCGCGGTGATGATGAGGTTCGCAGTGTTGACGACCGTATCGGCCCGGCCACGGAAGATGATTGGCATACGGAATATTTGGATTCTATTATATCGGTTAAGTCCGTCGATGGCGTTGGTGGTGCCATCGGTCATATTGGAAAATATGGTTCTCACCACACCGATACGATCGTGGCTGACGACAAGGCGACGGCGGAGCGGTTTCTACATGAAGTCGACAGTGCGATTGTGCTTCATAACGCGTCAACGCAATTCGCCGACGGCGGAGAGTTCGGTATGGGCGCGGAGATTGGCATTTCGACCGGCAAGCTGCATAGCCCCGGACCCGTTGGAGCGGAGCAACTAACCACCTTCAAATACATTGTACGAGGCACCGGGCAGACGCGGCCCTGACACAAGAGGTGTGACCCCTTCCCATCCCATGGAACCTTCACTTTATGACGGCGCGCTCCGGAGTGGCGCGCGCATCGGTCTGCTTGGTGGGTCATTTAATCCGGCGCACGAAGGTCACCGCCACATCAGTCTTGTGGCGCTCAAACATTTGGCGCTTGATCATGTCTGGTGGCTGGTGACACCCCAGAATCCTCTGAAACCAGCCTCAAACACTCAAGATCTCGACGAACGGATCAAGCAGGCATTACGTTTAGCGACACACCCAAGAATTACGGTCACCAATATAGAGAGAAAACTTGGTACGCGTTATACCATCGACACACTCAACGGCCTCAAATCACGCTATCCTGCCGCTCACTTTGTCTGGGTGATGGGGGCGGACAATTTTGTACAGCTGCCACAATGGCGAAGCTGGAACGAAATTATGTCGGCTGTGCCTGTTGCGGTGATTGCCCGTCCCCAGTATCATTTGGCCTCAGGTCTCAGCAAAGCGGCCATTCGATACCGATCCCATCGCCTCAAACCGCATTTAGCCCCAAAACTTGTGACCTTGGAACCCCCAGCGTGGACACTTATTATTGATTATCTCCATCTAGCTTCATCAACGAAACTCCGCAAGGCTATTGGCTCGGATCGCGGTTAGGTTTTAGCGCTCATTAGCAACTCTCGATGGATCTCCATATGTCAGAAAAAGTTCGTACACGCTCTATCGTGGCTTTAAGATATTACCGGCTAGTCTTTGAGAGTATAACGAAAAATTCATGTGCAATCAGATGGGCCTGCGTGGCGGCTCTTGTGCCATACCCAGAGGCCATATTCGCCCCATCTATCAGAATTTCTTTTTCCTAAACGCCCGCCGGAAATTTAGCGGTATTCGGCTAGTTCGAGATATGTAATCCCCTAAACCCATTGTCCTAAAACGGAAACTAGCACCCCATGTCTACCAGTCATTCGCTCGCATCGGACATTGAATCATCGCCTCTGGCGTACTTTCTCGATTTAGAACCGCCCCAAGATGATTTCCTGCAAGACACATTGGACGGCTTGTCCCAACCTCAGAAAAAACTTTTGCCCAAGTATTTTTATGACAAAGCCGGATCGGCTCTGTTTGATCAAATCTGTAGAACGGAAGAATATTATGTAACGCGTACGGAACTCGCTCTTCTCAAGTCTAAGGGACCGGAAATTTCGGAACTAAGTGGCGACGGCTGCCGGGTTATCGAATATGGCAGCGGTTCGAGCATCAAGATCCGAATACTCCTCGACGCGCTGGAGAAGCCGTCTGAATATGTTGCGGTCGATATTTCGCGCGAACATTTGTGCGGTGCTGCCGTATCGATCGCAGAAGACTACCCGGACATCAAAGTAGGGGCGATTTGCGCAGATTTTACCGTACCAATCGACGCACTCGACGAGATCTTGCTCGACGAAGATTCATGGCTCGGTTTTTTCCCTGGCTCGACAATCGGCAATTTCGACCCCGCCGCGGCACGACGACTACTTGAGGCTTATCGTCAGTTTCTTTCGCCCGACGGCCACCTTCTCATCGGCGTTGATCTCAAAAAGGATAGGGACACGCTGACCGCAGCCTACAACGATGATGAAGGGATCACAGCTGCGTTCAACAAGAATATTCTACGCCGAATGTGCCGTGAACTTGGGGCGAGTGTTGACGTGGACGCTTATGAACATTGCGCCTTTTACAATGAACAAGACGGGCGCGTTGAGATGTACTTGAAGAGTAAGCGGGACCAAGCGATTTCACTAAACGGTCATGAGTTTTTGATCACCAAGGATGAAACGATTCATACGGAAAGTTCCTACAAATACCACGTTGACGAATTCATTAGCCTTGTGGAGCAAACGGGATTTCGAAGCCGCGCGGTATGGATCGATGATCATAATCGCTTTAGTCTTCACTTTTTATCGGTCGTTATTTAACCATATGCAGCTGATTTTGAATGGTGAACGGGCGGCCTGTGCGTAGAACCTAATGCCGAATTGTGCTATGGAAAATAGCGTGGAGATCACGATCCCGACGACGGATCAGGGTAATTTAGAAGAGCGGAGGTAAGACCTGAGTCTCAAAACAATTACCCGGAACAACCAATCCGAACTGATCGAATTGGTGCGTGATAGTCTTGAGGATGATAAAGCTCAGAACATTACGCTCATTGGCCTTGCGGGAAAAACAACGTTGGCCGACCATATGGTTATCGCCAGCGGCCGCTCTCACAGACATGTATCAGCAATTTCTGATCACTTGGTCGGACGGCTCAAGAACCAAGGGTTTAGACGCTGCCGCGTGGAAGGGTTACCCCATTGTGATTGGGTGCTCATTGATGCCGGCGACGTAATCATTCATGTTTTCCGGCCCGAAGTCAGAGAATTCTATAAACTCGAAAGACTCTGGGGTGTGGACCTGCCGTCCGAGTAAGTGGCTATTTGAGTTGATAGCTCTTGCCTTCTCAGAGAGTCTCACGAACCGGTTATAGCGATGCGCATTACAATTTGTGAGGTAGGACGCCTGCGACGGAGTCCTCACAGGGAACTCTTCGAAACCTATGTAAAACTCTTCAGAGCGCGCGCTCCTCAGGCCGGTATTACCGAGTTTCGTTTTATCGAAATTGACGATCGAAAAAGCCCCACTGGCGAAGCTGGTCGGGCGTGGCAAGCCCAGCGGCTACTCCAGAAAGCACCAGAGTCAAGCTTAGTAATTGCCATGGATGAAGCGGGTAAATCGTATTCCAGTGACGACTTTGCCCAAATAGTGAGGGGTTGGCGGGATGAAGGGACTCGGGATTTGACCTTCATGATCGGGGGTCCTTTCGGCCACGGCGAAGAGGTTCTATCGCGTGCCCATTTCATTTGGGCACTCGGTCCTGCAACATGGCCCCATGAACTTGTACCTATCATGGTTGCCGAGCAGCTCTATCGGTCCATCTGCATACTGACCGGACATCCTTACCACCACGGCTCGCGTCCTAAAATCAACAAATAACCGTGCCACATTTGCCAAGCAGCCGTGGTTTAAGCGCTTTGTTAAGATTAATTTCACGAGATAAGGATGGGGTTCATTGCATAAAGGTACGATTTTCGTATGACTCGCGAAAATGTGCGGTTGCAGACCCAATCTGGGTTGCTTGGGGAGACAAGGTGCAGAACCGAAATAAACAAAAACTGATCAGGCCGATATTGCAAAAAAGGGCGGTTAAGGGCGCTGCATTAGCCTTTTTACTCGGGTGCGTTGCCGCCGGTTCCGCGAGCTTAGCCGAGCCTAGCCAGGATAAGCTCGAGCTCGAACGGCTCGAGCAGGAACTTGAGGCAGTCCAGTCCAACCAAGCTAAAAAAGCAGCCACCAGCGAACGGCTCAAACAAGAGGCGGATACGCTAAGCACAGCGCTCATTGGAACGGCGGCAAGAATTAGGACCCAAGAAGATGTTCTCATTGAAGCCGGGCAGCGAGTGACAGATTTACTGGAACAAGAACAAGAGACAGCACAGCAACTCGCCGATCATCAGTTGGAGTTGGGCGCACTACTGGGCGCCATGCAAACCCTAGAACGCCAGCGACCGCCAGCACTGCTGGTGAGTCCGGATGACGCCGTTAAGGCCGTCCAAAGCGCCATTTTACTGGATGAGATCGTACCTAAACTTATAGAAAGAGCCGATCGTCTAGCTAAGGAATTATTGGAATTGCGCACGCTGAAAGAGGAAATCGTCGCTGAGCAAGCCTCAATTGCGGTCGCCGAAACGAAGCTGGAATATGAGCGTCAACTGATTGAACGGCTGCTGTCTCTTAAAATCAAGCAACAAACCGACATTCAAAAAACCATAGCCGAGGATGAGCGGCGCATTGCAGAGCTGGCGCAGAGGGCTACGACCCTGAAGGCCCTTATTCAAGGTCTCGATGATGAAAGTAAAATTGCTTTATCCGATTCGTTCACCGCTGCTCTCCGGCCAGGAGATCCGAACCAATCAGCAGCCGATAGGATTGACGAAAACCGCGCGCAGCGTACGGTCCGCCTTCGCTTCAGTGACGCCAAAGGATCGCTTCAAATGCCGGTCAACGGAAGCATTTTAGTGAAATTTGGAGCGTCGAATCCGAATGGGGACAAATCACGAGGTGTCACATTAGAGACAAGGGAAAACGCCCAAGTTATTGTACCATTTGATGGAAAAATTGTATTTGCAGGGCCGTTTATGGACTATGAGCAGCTATTGCTAATCGAAGCGGGCGACGGATATCATATGCTGCTAACGGGGATGGCGCGGATTTACGGAAAGGTGGGAGATCGCCTATTGGCCGGGGAACCGGTCGGTGGCATGGGGGTGACGCCAAATGACAGCGAGGCGGAGGCAGACGAGGTGGCACCGAAGTTGTATTTGGAACTAAGAAAAAACGGCGATCCGATCAACCCACTACCTTGGTTAGCATCTACGAAAATAAGGTAAGCAGATAATGCACAAAGTTTTTATAGGTATGTTCTGTGGTGTCTTGCTGGCTTTTCCTCTCGCGGGAATCACCGCTAGTTCCGAAACATACCGTCAGCTCGATTTGTTTGGTAACGTCTTTGAGCGAGTTCATACGGATTATGTTACCGAAGTCGAAGATGCGCCGCTTATTGAATCTGCGATCAATGGCATGTTGCAATCGCTCGATCCACACTCGAGCTACCTCAATCCGGATACGTTCCGCGATGTTCAGGTGCAAACCCGCGGCGAATTCGGCGGTCTGGGAATCGAAGTCACCATGGAAGGAGGCGTGGTTAAGGTCGTGGCCCCGATCGACGACACACCCGCCGCCAGAGCTGGCATCGAGTCGGGCGATTTGATCACCTATCTGGATGATGAGCCGGTTATGGGCCTGACATTGGATCAAGCGGTCGACAAGATGCGCGGCCCGGTAAACACCCAGCTTCGCCTTACGGTCGTCCGGGAAGGTGAGGACGCGCCGCTCGATATCACCATAACACGTGACATCATTAAGGTTCAGTCGGTGCGCTGGAGCACAGAAGGCGACATCGGCTATATCCGCATTTCCACTTTTAACGAGCAGACTGAATCTGGCCTCGAGCGGGCACTCATAGATCTTTTCAATGAACTTGACGATGATATGACGGGCTTCGTGCTTGATCTAAGAAACAATCCGGGCGGCCTTTTGGATCAAGCGGTCGCCGTTGCTGACTCTTTCCTTGACAAAGGGGAGATTGTATCGACGAGAGGCCGTAATAATCGCGATACGCAGCGCTATCAGTCACGGCCGGGCGATTTGGCCAAAGATATGCCGATCATCGTTTTGATCAATGGCGGTTCGGCGTCGGCCTCGGAAATCGTGGCGGGCGCTCTTCAGGATCATCGACGTGCAGTTGTTCTTGGTAAAAGGTCATTCGGAAAAGGATCCGTCCAGACTATCATTCCCTTGAGCGGTGGTGGCGAAGGCGCCCTCAAACTAACAACGGCCAAATATTACACGCCGTCAGGCCGCTCTATCCAAGCCAAGGGCATCGAGCCCGATTTTATTGTCGAAATGGACAGCAAGGACGAGGAAGAACGCCCGGAACTTCACAGCGAAGCCGATCTGCGCAATCACTTGGCGCCGGAAAAAAATGCCACTAAAGAACAGACAGCCGAGGCAACGTCGAAAGAAGATGTTCCCGACGAGATTCTTGAGCTTGAAATGCCACTCGACGATGAAGTTGAGGACTACCAGCTGGAACGGGCTCTTCAAATTCTCCGGGGTTTAGCTCAGAACGGCGCCACCGCCAGTGCGGCACCTACTACACCGATTCCCAACTAAGAGCAGTTAGAAGTTGTGGGGCCGTGCGCTGGCCCGCCCGACCACCCGATATCTGCAGTCATCGGCATGCCGCCGTAAATTTAACGCTTGGACCCAAAGTAAAGTTTTCCTTCATGGCCTCCGGACAAGGCGAGAGCAGTCCCGATCTGCCCTATCGGCCCTGTATCGGCATTATGCTGATCAACAGGGACGGCCACATCTTTGTCGGCCACCGGAGTAAGACCGAAGAATCTGCCGGTTGGCAGATGCCACAAGGGGGCATCGACAAAGGCGAGGAGCCTGTGGATGCTGCGTGGCGAGAACTCCTGGAAGAAGTGGGCACAGATAAAGCTAAAATTATTGGCGAAACGTTAGAGTGGCTCACTTATGATCTGCCCGCGCACCTAGTCAGCAGGGTCTGGAAGGGGCGTTACCGCGGTCAAAAGCAAAAGTGGTTTGCCATGTCGTTTTTGGGCGATGATGCGGATATTGATCTGGATCATCACACCCATCCCGAATTTAATAACTTCAAGTGGGTCGAAATCAGTGACCTTCCCAAACTCATTGTCGAGTTCAAGCGGCCGGTTTATGAAAGACTGGTTGCGGAATTTGCGCGCTTCACCAAACTGCGCCGGTGACGCGCGATTAATGACCGGTGGTAATAGACAAAAGGGCTCAAAGACCTAAATGGTTCGAGATAAGCCCTTCAAGCGCCCTCACCATGAGGATTAGTTTTGAATCGAACCTCATTCCCCTGAGGGTGTCCCCAAAACTTGTTTTGGGGACGTGTATCGAAATGGTGTGGGCCCGATTCTTATGCTGAAAGTTGACTAAAGATTCAGTGCCGACTTTGCCTCGTGCAAATGGTTGAGGATCTCTTGCGCTTTTTGTCTGGTCACGTCGTCCTTGGCATCGGCAACATCTTCTTCGGCATTTTTGACTTGCTGGGCCAGAACGTCCGCGTTCAAATCTTCTGCCGCGACCGCTTCAGCCGCAAGAACCGTCAGTCCCTCAGGGGTCACTTCAGCAAAACCGCCGCGGACAAAGATTTGTGATTGGGTGCGTTCATCGACGTCAACGTCGATCACCCCTGGGCGCAGGCTCGATATGACCGGTGCATGGCCTGCGAGCACACCAAAGCGTCCTTCCGTTCCCGGAACTGTGACCCGGTCGACCTCTGCCGACATGAGCAGTTTCTCCGGCGCGACCAATTCGAATTTTAGCTTATCGGCCATGGGGACCCGTCCTTTGCTTTAGGCTGCTTCTGCCGCCATCTTTTCGGCTTTTGCGATCGCTTCATCCATGGTGCCCACCATATAAAAGGCGGCTTCCGGCAAGTGATCGTATTCGCCCGCGCACAACGCCTTGAAGCCGCTAATGGTGTCTTCCAGATCGACAAAGATGCCTTCCGCACCGGTGAACACTTCGGCCACGTAAAACGGCTGACTCAAGAAGCGCTCGATCTTTCGCGCGCGCGCCACCGTGAGCTTGTCATCTTCGGACAACTCGTCCATGCCCAGAATGGCGATAATGTCTTGCAGTGCTTTGTAGCGCTGAAGGATCTGCTGGATCTGGCGTGCAATGTCATAGTGCTCTTGGCCCACGATGCGCGGATCCAAAATGCGTGACGTAGAGTCGAGCGGGTCGACGGCTGGATAAATGCCCTTTTCCGCGATGGAACGGCTGAGAACGGTCGTTGCATCCAAGTGCGCAAATGATGTTGCCGGTGCCGGATCCGTTAAATCGTCAGCGGGCACGTAAATGGCTTGCACCGAAGTAATCGACCCCTTGTTCGTTGTGGTAATCCGCTCCTGCAGAATGCCCATATCAGTCGCAAGCGTCGGCTGATAACCCACCGCCGAAGGAATGCGGCCCAGCAGCGCCGAGACCTCAGACCCCGCTTGCGTAAAGCGGAAAATGTTGTCAACAAAAAACAAAACGTCTTGGCCTTGGTCGCGGAAATGCTCAGCAACCGTGAGCCCTGCCAGCCCGACGCGCGCCCGCGCCCCCGGTGGTTCGTTCATCTGACCGTATACCAGAGATGCTTTGGAGCCTTCACCTCCACCTTTTTTGTTTACGCCGGATTCAATCATTTCCCAATAAAGGTCATTGCCTTCACGCGTTCGCTCTCCCACACCCGCGAAGACGGAATAACCACCATGCGCTTTTGCAACATTATTGATCAGTTCCATAATGATCACGGTCTTGCCGACTCCGGCACCGCCGAACAGTCCGATCTTGCCGCCCTTTGAATAGGGCGCCAAAAGGTCCACGACCTTGATACCCGTGACGAGGATTTCCGTTTCCGTGGATTGTTCTATGAGTTCAGGCGCCTCTTGATGAATGGCGCGCTTGGTATCTGTCTCGATCGGACCTGCCTCGTCGACCGGCTCACCGACCACATTCATGATGCGCCCTAAAGTCGCATCGCCTACGGGAACGGCAATAGGCTGGCCCGTATCTTTTACCTCGGAGCCACGCACGAGACCTTCGGTCGAGTCCATGGCGATGGTACGCACCGTGTTTTGTCCCAAGTGCTGGGCCACCTCCAAAATCAATCGCTTACCCGCATTTTGCGTTTCCAGCGAGTTTAAAATGTTGGGTAAGTCTTCGTTGAATTCGACGTCGACGACGGCGCCAATAACTTGTGTGATTCGCCCGACCGGATTTGTGCTCATCTATTCTTTCCTCGGCTAAAGCGCTTCTGCGCCTGAGATAATCTCAATTAGCTCTTTCGTAATCATTGCTTGACGTGTGCGGTTGTAACGGATCGTCAAGTTGTCGATCATTTCGCCCGCGTTGCGCGTTGCGTTGTCCATGGCCGTCATGCGTGCGCCTTGTTCGCTAGCGCCGTTTTCTAAAAGCGCCCGAAATATCTGAATGGCTAAGTTTCGCGGCAAGAGATCCTCGAGAATGTCACGCTCGTCCGGCTCATAGTCGTAGATCGCTCCGCCCAAATTGATCACCGTCGTTTCATTCTCTCCCTCCGGGAGCGTCGCGGGGATGATTTGCTGCTCGGTCGGCACCTGGGTCAACACGGATTTAAAGCGGCCATAATAGAGCGTTGCCACATCGAATTCGCCGTCATCGAAAAGCTGCAGGATTTTTGCAGCAATCTCGGCAGCGCCATCGTAGCCACTGGCGCCCATTTGATTGAGATTGAAGGCATCGATGATTTGCGACGCGAATTGGCGTTTCAGAATGTCGTTACCTTTCTTGCCGATGCAAATCATTTTGACTTGCTTGCCATCGGCTTTGAGCGCCAAGGCACGATCACGCGCAAGCCGTGCGATCGACGAATTGAAAGCACCACACAGGCCACGGTCGGCCGTTGCCACGATCAACAAATGCATGTCTTCTTTGCCCGTGCCGACCATCAAGGGTGACGTACCCTCGTCGTCTTTGATGGCGGCTGACAGATTCGCTAGAACCGCATCCATACGCTCAGCATAAGGCCGTGCTGATTCGGCCGTTTCTCGGGCACGTCGCAATTTTGCGGCCGCCACCATTTGCATGGCCTGTGTAATTTTCTGGGTCGATTTGACGCTACCGATTCGGTTTCTGAGTTCTTTCAGGCTAGGCATAGGTGGTCAATTCCTTCTGCAGCGAGATGGTGAGCCTCTATGCAAATGCCTTGGAGAAACTTTCAACGGCAGTTTTCACACTCGCCGTCGTCTCATCGGATAAGACCTTTTCCGTTCGAATACTCGTCAGGATGTCCGCATGCGATCCGCGGAACGTGCGCAGCAACTCATCTTCGTAGCGGCCAACGTCTTTTGTTTTGATCTTATCGAGATAGCCGTTGACGCCAGCGAAGATCACCACGACTTGCTCTTCCACGGGCATGGGAGAAAACTGGGCTTGCTTCAAGAGTTCCGTCAGCCGCTCACCGCGGTTGAGCAAGCGCTGCGTTGACGCATCCAACTCGGAGCCGAACTGCGCGAAAGCTGCCATTTCGCGATATTGCGCGAGCTCGCCCTTGATGGTGCCAGCCACCTGCTTCATCGCCTTGATTTGTGCGGCCGAGCCGACACGCGATACCGAAATGCCCACATTCAATGCAGGTCTGATCCCCTGGTAGAACAAATCGGTTTCCAAAAATATTTGACCGTCGGTGATGGAAATTACGTTGGTCGGAATGTAGGCCGACACGTCGCTGGCTTGGGTCTCGACGATCGGCAGTGCGGTCAGCGACCCCGCGCCGTTTTCTTCGTTCAATTTTGCGGCACGCTCGAGCAAACGGCTATGAAGATAAAAGACATCGCCCGGATAGGCTTCGCGCCCCGGGGGGCGGCGCAGCAACAACGACATTTGCCGATAGGCGACCGCCTGTTTGGATAGGTCATCGTAAATAATGAGTGAGTGCATGCCGTTGTCGCGGAAATATTCGCCCAATGAGCAGCCGGCAAACGGCGCTAAATATTGAAGTGGCGCGGGTTCTGATGCCGTTGAGGCGACGACGATTGAGTAGTCGAGCGCGCCGTTGTCCTCAAGCGTCTTGACGATTTGCGCCACGCTTGAACGCTTTTGGCCAATGGCTACGTAAATGCAGTAGAGCTTTTCGGATTCGTCGCCCGCCGCATTGACTTCACGCTGATTGAGAATTGTATCGATCGCGATGGCCGTCTTGCCGGTCTGACGATCACCGATGATGAGTTCTCGCTGGCCACGACCGATCGGGATCAGCGAGTCGATCGCCTTCAGTCCCGTCTGCATCGGTTCGTGCACGGATTTCCGCGGAATGATTCCCGGCGCTTTTACGTCAACCCGGCGGCGCTCTGCGCCTTCAATCGGTCCTTTTCCGTCGATGGGATTGCCCAAAGGGTCAACCACGCGGCCCAAAAGAGCCTTGCCGACTGGAATGTCAACGATGGACGAGGTCCGCTTGACTGTATCACCCTCTTTAATCCCCTGGTCGGAACCGAAAATCACGACGCCCACATTATCGGATTCCAAGTTGAGTGCCATGCCCTTGATGCCGCCGCGAAATTCGACCATTTCGCCCGCCTGAACGTTGTCGAGGCCGTGAATTCGCGCAATGCCGTCACCCACCGATAATACTTGCCCGATTTCCGAAACTTCCGCCTCTGTGCCGAAGCCTTTGATCTGTTCTTTGAGAATGGTTGAGATTTCTGCTGCTTGAATATTCATCACGCTTCTTTCATTGCAAGCTGAAGATTTTTGAGCTTGTTTTGGATCGAGGTGTCGATCATGCGGCTACCGAGCCGCACCACCAGGCCACCGATCAGGTCCGCATCGACTTGCGCTTCCAGTTGAACGTTGCGCCCGGCCATTTGCTTAAGCGTATCCTTAAGCGCGTCCAATTGCGCACCGGAGAGAGGTCGCGCGCTCATTACATTGGCGCTCACCTCACCTCGATGTTGAGCAAGCAAGGCGGCGAACACTTTGATCATGTCGGCTAAAGCAAACAGGCGTCGATTCTGAGTCACAACGCCGATGAAGTTTTGGGTTAGCCGGGCGAGGCCGGCGCGCTCCATGACGGCCAACATAGCGCGGGTCTGATCGTCACGACCGAAAACCGGACTGCGCACCAGCCTGACGAGATCGGGCGTGGAGGCAAGCAGTTCGCGAAGCACATTGAGGTCGGCAGCCACTTGGTTGATGACACCCTCTTCGCGCGCAAGATCAAACAGCGCACTGGCGTACCTGCCAGCCATTCCGGTGATAATCGGTTCTTGTCCTGACACGTGATGACCGCCTTTAATCGGGTTTCCTTAGCGAGTTCTGCACCGGGGGCACCCTGCTAACCAACTGAAATTATTTCTATTTTTTCGAAACAGGAGTCACAGATTGTGGCACCCTCGCGACCGCGCGATTTGGTAACACACCCCTTGCGGCGTTGCAACAAAACGGGCCCGAAACTTTGTCGCGGAGGCACCAAAAACCCAAGGCAATCGGGCACTTTAGAGAAAGCTGTAGGGGTCGACATCGACCGTCACTCGCACGTTGTGGGGCAGCTTGACGGCGGGGACCCAGGCGGCGAGGTAGTCTTGAAGATTGACCTCCCGGCCGGCCTTGACCAGAAGACGCTGCCGGTACCGGCCCCTCAGGAGTGCGAACGGTGCGGGTGCTGGTCCCCACACTTCGATGTCTTGGGCCTGCGGCGCGGTACGCGCTAAGCGACGGCCCGTCTCCAGCACACGTCCCTCGTCCGGGCCCGAAATAATCAGACTGGCGAGCCGACCGTAGGGTGGCATGCCCACATCTTCCCTTGCGTGCGCCTCCGTTTCAAGAAAGGTGTCCCGGTCGCCTGCCACCAAAGCTTTCATGACATCGTGTTCCGGCATGTAGGTTTGCAACAGGACGCGGCCTTTTTTTTCGGCTCGGCCTGCCCTGCCCGCAACTTGAGAAAGCAACTGAAACGTCCGTTCGGCCGCACGCAAATCACCGCCCGAGAGCCCTAAGTCCGCATCGATGATGCCCACCAAGGTCAAGTTGGGGAAATGATGACCTTTGGCAACAATCTGTGTGCCAATCAAAAGATCGATCTCTCCTGCTGCCATATCATCGAGGATTTCTTGAATACCGGTGGGCCCGTGCACCGTATCGCTCGACATGATTTCGATAACATGATCGGGAAAAAGGTCGGCGGCTTCTTCTGCGACGCGCTCGACGCCGGGACCGCAGCCAACGAGCGAATCTTCGGCCCCGCAGTTTGGGCATTCCTTGGGTTTCGGCATCCAAAAGCCGCTGTGATGGCAGACCAGCCGATTGAGAAAACGGTGTTCAACCAGCCAAGACGATGAATTGGGTGAGGTCATGCGGTGACCGCAGCGCCGGCACAGCGTGAGCGGCGCGTAGCCACGGCGATTGAGAAACAACATGGCCTGGTCGCCTGCGTCAAACGTCTCCTCAAGTGCTTCGATCAACACGGGCGACAACCAACGCCCATTTTCCGGCTGGTTATGGCGCATGTCGATGGCGGCGACCTCCGGCATGACGGCGGCCCCGTGGCGTGCAGGCAGGGATAATCGCTCATAGCGGCCCAGCTCCACATTGACGAGCGTTTCCAGCGACGGCGTTGCCGATGAGAGCACGATGGGAAAATCGCCTAATGAGGCGCGCACGACGGCCATGTCGCGTGCATGGTAAATGACGCCCTCTTCCTGCTTGAAGGCGGTGTCGTGTTCCTCATCGACGACGATCAAGCCAAGTTCGGGATAGGGCAAAAACAAAGCCGAACGGGCGCCGACAACAACTTTCACATTGCCTTCGGCGATGGCACGCCACGCCCGGCGACGCTCGCGCTGGGAGAGATTCGAATGCCATTCGGCGGGCCGTTCGCCGAAACGCGCGGCGAACCGATCGAGGAATTGTACCGTGAGCGCGATCTCCGGCAGTAAAATCAAAACTTGGCAATCGCGTCCAAGTGCGGCGGCCACCGCTTCAAAGTACGTTTCAGTTTTTCCCGATCCGGGGACACCGTCCAGCACATTCACCGCAAATGTGGTGCACTCGACAGAGTGAACCAAGCCCGCTGCCGCTTGTTGTTGCGCGGGCGATAGATCGACTTTGGCATAATCCGCAACGGGTGCGGGAAATGGCAAATCGATCGGCCGCTGCACCACGCGCAAGGAACCTGCTTCCGCAAGTCCTTTGACGACACCGACGCTCACGCCCGCCTCATGTGCAATCTCTAAACTGGTGCGCGGCAATCCGTCTTCAAGCAAGCGAAGCACCCGTTCGCGCGCACGGGTCATCTTTGCGGGGGGCTCACCGCTAATGACGTAAGCCGCTTTCACTTTCGGCGGTTCAAGCGCGGTCGGAACATGCAACACGAGACGCAGAACCGATCCGGGAGGCGTGACGGTGTAGCCTGCGACCCAATCGATAAAGCGTAACAGGATCGGAGGAAGCGGGGCCGCATCCAAACACGCATCAATTGGTTTCAAACGGTTGAGACTGATACCGTCGGGCTCCCAATTCGGTTCGTACAGTTTCCAGACAACGCCCGTGACCGTGCGGCTTCCCAGAGGCACGTCGACGATAGAGCCGGGCTCGCACGCAAGGTCGTCGGGGACCACATAGTCATAAGGCCCGGCCAAGGGAAGCGGGATCAAAACCGATGCATACATGGGGCGCACGTGTTAACCAAACCATCCAACGATAGGCGGTGCCGATGAACCGTGCTAGCTTCATGCGACGATTCTAGGCCGCCGTCCAGTTCTTAAGTTTTGCAGATACAGTGGTTTTCCGTGAAGTTCTTTATCGATACCGCAGACACCGACGAAATCCGCGAACTTGCCACGACCGGCCTGCTCGATGGGGTGACCACCAATCCCTCACTTGTGGCCAAAACCGGCCGTGATTTCTTTGCCGTGTTGGACGAGATTTGCGCCCTTGTGGCAGGCCCCGTGAGTGCTGAGGTCACCGCCACCGATACCGACATCATGATTGCCGAAGGCCGCAAGCTGCGCGAGCTGGCCGACAATATCGCCATCAAAGTGCCGATGACGTTCGAGGGATTGAGAGCGTGTAAAACTCTCTCGGACGAAGGCACCATGGTCAACGTCACGCTTTGTTTTTCAGCTAATCAGTCAATTTTGGCCGCTAAAGCGGGTGCCGCGTTCGTTTCACCCTTCGTCGGCCGACTCGACGATATTAACGAAGACGGCATGGCTCTCATCAGTGAGATCAGGGAGATCTACGACCAACATGACTCATTTGCGACCGAGATTTTGGTGGCTTCTGTCAGGTCGACCACTCACGTTAAGGAAGCAGCTCTTTTGGGCGCGGACGTTGCCACGATCCCGCCGGCCATCTTGCGGGAACTCATCAATCATCCGTTGACGGACAAAGGTATTAAAGCCTTTCTCGACGATTGGGGAAAAACCGGTCAATCGATTCTTGATAGGTGAATTGCGTCAGCGTGCGGCGCGCTGAAGGACATGGCTCAATTAAAGAACTCTTCGAGCAAACGCCCGATCGAGGCAGACAAAGACGTTTGCAGCGCTGTCGAGGCATGGCGGCGTTCGCTCTCCGCGGAACGGCGCGTCAGCCCGCATACATTTGACGCCTACGACCAAGAAATTGGCCGTTTCTTTGCGTTCCTTTTGGAGCACATCGGAGACGCGGCCTCCTTTGCAAGCCTCGCCGCGCTCACTCCCGCTGACTTTAGGGCTTATTTGAGCGAGCGGCGGCTTTCCGGGCGGCGCGGCCCGCTGTCCAATCGTTCCATGGCGCGTGCGCTCTCGGGCGTGCGCTCTTTGTTTCATTTTTTTGAGCGGCGCGGCTATGTGGAAAACCCAGCGCTCGGCGCCCTGCGCGCGCCCAAGCTACCCCATTCCATCCCGAAACCCTTGACGGTTGGACAAGCGGCACAAACCTTGTCCGAAATAGATGAGCAAGGCACGACCGCTTGGGCCCAGGCGCGCGACGCCGCCGTGCTGTTGCTTCTCTACGGCTGCGGCTTAAGGGTATCCGAGGCCCTCAACTTCAACCGAGGGGAGGCCCCCTTAAAGGATGTCGTTGTGATCAAAGGTAAGGGCCGCAAGCACCGGTTGGTACCGGTGTTGCCCGTAGTGCGCGAAGCCGTCGACACCTATCTCGAGCTCTGCCCTCACGTTCTCGATGACGAAGGGCCGCTGTTTGTTGGCGCGCGCGGTGGCCGGCTCTATGCCCGCCAGGTGCAGCGGCTCATGCAGCTGATGCGCAGCCGCTTGGGCCTCCCCGATAGCGCCACCCCCCATGCGCTGCGCCATTCCTTCGCGACCCATCTACTCAGCAACGGGGGTGATTTGCGCACCATTCAGGAGCTCTTGGGCCACGCCAGCCTTTCGACCACCCAGGTCTATACGGAGGTTGATGCCAAAAGCCTTGCCGCGGAGTACAATAAAGCTCACCCGCGGGCGCGTAAGAAGTCCGCTTGATTAGCTGCGGGCCTACATGGTTCGAGACGCGCCCCTGAGACAAACTCAGGATTGCTCTCACCATGATGATAGAGCATTTTAATATTTCCCCTCATATCCTGAGGGCGTTCGCAAAATCCCTTTTTTGGAACATGTCTTGGAGGATGTAGGCCCCGATCTTGAGCTTAAATCTAAGCATTGTAAAAATATATCTTTACATCTAAAAATTAGCAGAATTACTTAGATTCTGAGCAGGTGCTACCCAAAACGGGATGGCCGTCACATCTGCATAATGCGGTTGTCGCAGCCCATGGCGGCTTGGCGCACGGCCTCAGACAACGTGGGATGCGCGTGGCAGGTGCGCGCGATATCTTCCGACGAGGCGCCGAATTCCATGGCAATGGCGGCTTCCGCAATCATGTTGCCCACATCTGGCCCGATCATGTGGATGCCTAAGACCCGGTCGGTCTCCGCATGGGCCAGTACCTTCACGAAGCCGTCGTTGTCCAGATTGATCTTGGCGCGGGCATTAGCCGAGAAGGGGAATTTGCCCGATTTGTAGGCAATGCCCGCCTCTTTGAGCTCTTCTTCCGTCTTACCGACCGCAGCCACCTCCGGATGGGTGTAAACCACGCTCGGAATGACGTCGTAATTCACATAGCCTGCCTGGCCCGCGATGATTTCAGCCACAGCCATGGCCTCGTCTTCGGCCTTGTGCGCGAGCATGGGCCCGTGGGTCACGTCACCGATGGCGTAAATGCCTTTTATGTTGGTTTGGTAGTTCGCGGTCGGGATGAAACCGCGGTTGTCGGTGCTCACGCCGACAGTTTCGAGGTTCAGCCCGTCGGTGTGAGGTTTCCGGCCGATGGAGACCAGCACCACCTCGCACTTGATCATTTCCTTTTCGCCGCCAGCCGCCGGCTCGACAGTGACTTTCAGCCCGTTCTCGAGCTTGGTGATGCCAGTGACCTTCGAGTCGAGCTTAAATTCCATACCTTGTTTTTTGAGGGTGCGCCGGAATTGCTTAGCGACCTCGCCGTCCATGTTAGGCACGATGCGATCTAAGAACTCGACGACCAAAACTTTCGTCCCCAAGCGACGCCAGACCGAGCCCATTTCGAGGCCGATATAACCGCCGCCTACGACAATCATAGTTTTGGGCACGTGGGCGAGTGACAAGGCGCCCGTCGAGGATACGATGTCTGTATTGTCAATCTTGATGCCGGGAAGACTCATCGGGTCGGAGCCGGTGGCGATGACAATGTTTTTGGCTTGCAAGTTTTCCGTTCTGCCTTCGGGGCCACGCACCTCGACCTTGCCAGCGCTCACAATCTTGCCCAGCCCTTTGACATGGGTGATGCCGTTTTTCTTAAACAGAAATTCGACGCCTTTGGTCAGTGCACCAACGGATTCGTTCTTATGTTTCATCATGGCGGGGAGATCGAGTTTGACACGCTGAGGTTTGACGCCCATTTTGGGCATGCCGTTTTGTGCTTTTTCGTAGAGCTCGGACGCATGCAACAGAGCCTTTGATGGAATACAGCCGACATTGAGGCAGGTGCCACCCAAGGTTTTGTGCTTCTCGACACAGACGACCTGCAAGCCCAATTGTGCCGCACGGATGGCACAGTTGTAACCGCCGGGTCCGCCTCCAATGACGATCAGATCAAAGGCTTCTGTCATAGGGAATGCTCCGTTGGGGTGCGGCCTTTTTTTGGGGCTGCCAGGGATGACTAAAGATCAAGGATCAAGCGCTCGGGCTCCTCGAGGCACTCTTTAACCCGGACTAGGAACGTTATCGCTTCTTTTCCGTCGACAATGCGGTGATCGTAGGACAGCGCCAAGTACATCATGGGCCGAATAAACATTTCGCCGTCGACGACCACCGGCCGCTCTTGAATCTTATGCATACCCAAAATGCCGGACTGCGGTGAATTTAGGATTGGCGTCGACATAAGAGAGCCGTAGACGCCGCCGTTAGAGATCGTGAACGTGCCGCCTTGGAGTTCTTCAAGCTTCAAATTGCCGTCGCGTGCGCGCGCAGCAAAATCGTTGATGGTTTTTTCGATGTCGGCCAAACTCAACGTGTCGGCATCACGCACGATCGGCACCACCAAGCCCTTTTTGGTGCCGACGGCCACGCCGATGTCGTAATAATTTTTGTAAACAAGATCGGTACCATCGATTTCCGCATTAACAGCGGGAATATCATGGAGCACGGCAGCTGAGGCTTTTAGGAAAAAACCCATAAAACCAAGTTTCACGCCGTGCTTTTTCTCGAACACTTCTTTGTATTCATTGCGCAACGCTATGATGGGGCTCATATCCACTTCGTTGAATGTGGTGAGCATGGCCGCTGTGTTTTGCGCTTCCTTTAAACGCGCTGCGATGATTTGGCGCAGACGCGTCATGGGCACGCGTTCTTCGCGGCGCTCTTCAGATCTAGGCGCTGGCGGCCCCGACTCTACTGCCGCCATGGCGTCGGCTTTGGTAATGCGGCCGTTTTTGCCTGTGCCTGTGATTTGCGAGACGTCGAGCTCGTTTTCTTCGACGATCTTGCGTACTGCCGGTGACAGCGCGGTGGCGATTGATGACGCTTGCGCTTTGACCGGTGCCGCCGCAGGTGCGGCGGCCGGAGCTGGGGCAGCCTTTGCAGATGCAGACGCTGCGGCACCACTACCTTTGCCGATGGCACCCAAGAGAGCGCCCACTTCGACCGTATCGCCGTCTTTGGCGACGATTTCCGACAAGACGCCAGCGCTGGGCGCGGGCACTTCGACCATTACCTTGTCAGTTTCAAGCTCGACCAATGGTTCGTCGGCCGCCACCTCTTCGCCTTCTTTTTTAAACCATTTGGTAATGGTTGCTTCGGTAATGGATTCGCCCAGTGTGGGAACTCGAATTTCCGTAGACATATAAGCCTCTCCTGTGCTGCCAATCCCCTAAAGGGTCAATGCGTCATCCAAAAACGCATTCAGCTCAGCTAAATGTTTACTTATTAAACCGGTTGCCGTTGATGCGGTTGCCGACCGTCCGGCGTATCGCGGGCGTCGCGACTTGGCTTTGATATGGTTGAGCACCCATTCGATATTGGGCTCCATAAAGTACCAACCACCCATATTCTTTGGTTCTTCCTGACACCAGACGATGTCGGCCTGCTTGAACCGGCCAAGCTCCTTGATCAAGGCTTTGGCCGGAAAGGGATAAAACTGCTCGATTCGCAAGATTTGAATGTTATTTATGTCGCGTTTTTCGCGTTCCTCGAATAAATCATAATAGACTTTTCCTGAACACAAGATAACGCGTTTGATCTTTGCGTCTTTGACGAGTTTGACGCTCGAGCCCTTTTTTAATTCGGCGCCGTCCCACAGCACTCTGTGGAAGGACGAGTTCAATTCCAGATCATCAAGCGTTGATACGCATTTTTTATGACGCAAAAGAGATTTGGGCGTCATTATGATCAGGGGCTTGCGGAAGTTGCGCAACATCTGCCGCCGCAAAATATGAAAGTAGTTGGCGGGCGTCGTGCAATTGGCCACTTGCATATTATCTTCAGCGCAAAGCTGTAAGTAACGCTCGAGCCGGGCCGACGAATGTTCCGGGCCTTGGCCCTCATAACCGTGGGGCAAGAGCATAACTAGACCGCACATGCGCAGCCATTTACGTTCGCCGCTGGCGATAAACTGATCGATAATTACTTGGGCACCATTGGCGAAATCGCCAAATTGCGCTTCCCATAGAACGAGCGAATTGGGTTCCGCCAGCGAGTAGCCGTATTCGAAGCCCAAGACTGCTTCTTCGGACAAAAACGAATCGACGACTTCAAAATCAGCTTTGGTGCTTTTAATTTGATTGAGAGGATGAAAGCGTTCTTCAGACTCTTGGTCGATCAGCGCCGCATGGCGTTGAGTAAATGTGCCCCGGCTTGAATCCTGGCCGGAGAGGCGCACGGGGAAGCCGTCGTTGAGCAAGGTACCGAAAGCGAGCGCTTCTGCCGTTGCCCAATCGATTCCCTCGCCGGTCTCGATTATTTTCTTTTTGTTGGCGAGTAGCCGATTGATCGTGCGGTGGGTCTTGAAGCCCTCCGGAACGGTGGTTAGTGTTTGACAGACTTCGACGAGTTCGTCTCTCGGCACGCCGGTCTTGCCGCGACGGTCCTCTCCGCTCGCCACTTTAAAGCCCGACCACTTGCCGTCCAGCCAATCAGCCTTATTCGGCTTGTAACTTTCAGCCGTGTCGAATTCTTTCTCAAGGGATTTTTGAAATTCATTGATAGTCTGTTGTAATTCGTTTTCGGTGATCAGCCCTTCTTTGATCAAACGGTCGGCATAAAGACGCATGGTCGTCGGATGTGACTTGATCTTTCTGTACATACGCGGTTGGGTGAACATGGGCTCGTCGCCTTCGTTATGACCGAAGCGGCGATAACAAAACATATCGACGACGACGTCTTTTCCGAACTCCTGGCGAAATTCCGTTGCAATGCGAGCGGCGTGCACGACCGCCTCCGGATCATCGCCGTTGGCATGGAGGATCGGCGCTTGCACCATGAGAGCCACATCTGACGGATAAGGCGAAGAGCGCGCGTAATGGGGGCTCGTCGTAAAACCAATTTGATTATTGATCACAAAATGAATCGTGCCGCCGGCGCGGTGACCCTTGAGTCCGGAAAGCGCAAAACACTCTGCTACAATGCCTTGACCGGCAAACGAGGCGTCGCCGTGCATTAACACAGGCAGCGCATGTTTTCGTTCGGTGTCGCCCAACTGATGCTGTTTGGCGCGCGCTTTGCCGATCACGACTGGATTGACTGATTCCAAGTGTGACGGATTGGCGGTGAGAGATAAATGCACGTTGTTACCGTCGAATTTGCGGTCGGACGAGGCACCCAAATGATATTTAACGTCACCCGAGCCTTCGACTTCTTCAGGGGTCGACGAGCCGCCGCAAAATTCGTTGAAGATCGCGCGATGGGACTTGGTCATGACAGCGGAGAGAACGTTTAACCGTCCACGATGGGGCATGCCAAAAATGATATCCTTGATGCCTAAATGGCCGCCGCGCTTGATGATTTGTTCGAGCGCTGCGACAAGCGATTCTGCCCCGTCGAGACCAAAACGTTTGGTGCCGGTGTATTTGACGTGCAAGAACTTTTCGAAACCTTCCGCCTCGATCAGTGTGTTCAAAATCGCTTTCTTGCCTTCTGGCGTAAAATGGATTTCCTTGCCGATACCTTCGACGCACTCTTGAATCCAGCGCTTTTCGTCTGGATCGGAGATGTGCATGAACTGCACGCCGAGTGTCGAGCAATAGGTGCGCTTTAAGATCTCGAGCATTTTGCGCAAGCTCGCCATCTCGAGCCCGAGAAAATGGTTTATGAAAATCGGCCGGTCGAGATCGGCTTTGGTAAATCCATAGGAGCGATAATCAAGCTCCGGATGAGGCGTTTTGGGTTCCAATTCCAACGGATCCAAATCCGCAATCAAATGCCCCCTTATACGGTATGCCCGGATTATCATGATGGCGCGAATGGAATCGAGCGTGGCCGAGCGTGCCTCTTCCGCCGAGGCACCCGTCATTCGTTTGGCGACTTTCGCGCGTAGCTCTTTAGCCGCTGGCCAATTCGTATCGATTGTGCTCGTCAGTTCGCCGTTTTGAGGAAGTGGCCAATCATCGCGCTCCCACGACGGGCCCCTGACTTCGCGTTCCACGTGGGACTTGTTGTCTCCGAGATCGGAAAAGAACTTTTGCCATTCGGGGTTTACCGAGGAGGGATCCTCGACATACTTGACATAGAGCTGTTCGATGAATGGCGCGTTGGCGCCATAGAGAAAGCCCGTTTGCTCTAAGATATCGTGTGGTGAGCTACCGTTACCTTTTGACTGGGACATTATTTATTCCGTTGAGCCTTGCGCTTGCCGCCTCTTTCGTGACACCGCCTCAAGATAGAGAAGTCTTGTACAAGCGACCTTAATCAATCGCTTAAGCGTTTCCTTAGGTTTTTAAGACTTTCAGCAAAGTTGTGCCGAGCGCGGCAGGCGAGTCGGCAACTGTGATGCCAGCAGAACGCATGGCTTCGATCTTGTCTTGCGCGCTGCCTTTGCCGCCGGAAATGATGGCGCCCGCATGACCCATGCGGCGGCCGGGTGGTGCCGTTACGCCAGCGATGAAGCCCACAATCGGCTTTTTGACCTTTGAGGATTTCAAGAAGTCAGCTGCCTCCTCTTCGGCGCTACCGCCGATTTCACCAATCATAATAATGGATTGCGTCTCTGGATCACCCAAAAAGAGATCAAGACAATCAATAAAATTAGTTCCATTCACGGGGTCACCGCCGATGCCGATGCAAGTTGATTGACCAAGATCCACCGCTGTCGTCTGTGCGACTGCTTCATAGGTAAGCGTTCCGGAGCGTGAAACAATACCGACGCTGCCGCGCTTGTGAATGTGGCCCGGCATGATTCCGATCTTGCAGGTATCCGGCGTAATGACGCCCGGGCAGTTGGGGCCGACCAGCCTCGTACCCGATCCTAGAAGAGCGCGCTTCACTTTGACCATGTCGGAAACTGGTATGCCTTCGGTGATGCAGACGACAAGTTCGATGCCGGCGTCGACCGCTTCCAAAATGGCGTCGGCCGCAAAAGGCGGCGGCACGTAGACGGCGCTCGCTGTGGCGCCAGTTTCTTGAACGGCTTCGATAACAGTTTCAAAAACGGGCAAATTCAAATGAGTTTGGCCGCCCTTGCCGGGGCTCACACCACCAACAACGTTGGTGCCGTATTCAATCGCCTGTTCGGAATGAAATGTGCCCTGACTACCAGTAATGCCTTGGGTAATAACCCGGGTGGTCTCATTAACAAGTATAGCCATCACGCAGTATCCCGAATGGCGCCAACGACCTTTTGAGCCGCATCGCCCAAATCGTCTGCGGGAATGATGTTGAGTCCTGATTGAGCCAGAATTTTTTTGCCCTGATTCATGTTAGTGCCAGCCAAGCGCACGACCAAAGGAACAGACAGACTGACATCCTTCGCTGCGGCAACGACGCCCTCGGCAATGATGTCACAGCGCATAATACCTCCAAAAATATTAATCAAAATGCCCTGAACATTGTTATCGGAGGTGATGATCTTAAACGCCTCTGTGATTTGCGTTTTGGTCGCGCTGCCGCCGACGTCAAGAAAATTGGCGGGCTCCATGCCGTACAATTTGATGATATCCATGGTCGCCATGGCAAGACCAGCACCGTTGACCATGCAGCCGATATTGCCGTCGAGATTGATGTAGTTGAGATCGAATTTGTCCGCTTGGATCTCCAGCGGGTCCTCTTCCGATTCGTCGCGCAGCTCCTCAATATCTTTGTGACGGTACAGCGCGTTGGAATCAAAATTGATCTTGGCGTCGAGGCAAACCAACTTGCCTCCTTCGGTAACAACCAACGGATTGATCTCAAGCAAGCTCATATCTTTCTCGACAAAGGCGCGATAGAGATTACCGATCAAAGATACGCATTGCTTGGCTAGTTTACCTTCCAGCATAAGCTCATGGGCTAATCGGCGCCCGTGATGAGGCATGATGCCTGTTGCTGGATCAATCGTCAGTGTCAGGATTGTTTCAGGCATCTTGGTAGCAACCTTTTCGATATCCATTCCACCTTCCGTCGACGCGATAAACGCTACACGCGACGTGGCGCGGTCGACGAGACAAGAGAGGTAAAGCTCGCGCGCAATCGCCGAGCCTTCTTCCACGTAAATCCGGTTGACGACTTTGCCTTGCGGGCCTGTTTGAGGTGTTATGAGCTTCATGCCGAGCATGTGTTCAGCTTGGGCTCGCACATCATCAAGGGATTTGACGACCTTAACGCCACCGCCTTTACCGCGGCCCCCGGCGTGGACTTGAGCTTTGATAACCCAGATGGGGCCACCCAGTTTTTCCGCTGCGGCGACCGCTTGTTCAACGTTGAAGGCCGGAAAACCTTTAGCTATCGGCACGCAAAACGTTTTCAAAACGGTTTTGGCCTGATACTCATGTATCTTCATATCGGTCGACGCCTTTTTGATCCGCGGGGTTAAAACTCAACGAGCTTGCTGTGTACCCCGCCACAGCCCGCCGAGATCAATAAACTTGTCGTTCTCTACGTCTGCATAGACATTGTCATCATAAAGATAAAGAGGTCCGGATTGGTGCTCAGAACTGAATCCCAAATCAGTTGCGGCAACTCTTTATTAGCACACGAGCCAAACGCAATGAGGGTAGGGGTTTGGTCTCGATCGATCTCGGCGGGCTGAGGCGGGCCCATAGCACTGAGCCCGATTGCGACGATCAGTGTCGCGAGTATCCGTGTGATTTTCAGCACAGCCATGATCTAAGGCCCTCTTATGCGAGTGACGGTTCCAGGCGTTTGCAGCTTTCGAGCAGATTTTTTACCGCACCCACCGAGTGATTGAACATCGCCTGCTCTTCATCGCTCATTTGGATTTCAACCACACGCTCGACGCCGCCGGCACCAATGATAACAGGCACGCCCACATAGAGATCATCCTGGCCGTATTGGCCGGCAAGATGCGCCGCACACGGAAGAAGGCGCTTTTTATCCTTGAGGTAACTTTCTGCCATGGTGATGGCTGCACTTGCTGGCGCATAAAAGGCCGAACCGGTTTTGAGGAGTCCGACAATCTCCGCACCGCCGTCTCGAGTACGCTGAACGATGGCATCAAGATTCTCTTGTGTTGACCAGCCCATTTCGACCAAGTCCGGAATCGGTATGCCCGCAACCGTCGAGTAGCGCAACAGCGGCACCATGGTATCGCCGTGACCGCCGAGCACAAAGGTGGTGACATCCTCTACCGAGACATCAAACTCTTGAGCAAGAAACATGCGGAAGCGCGCCGAGTCGAGCACGCCCGCCATACCTACTACTTTATTGTGCGGCAGGCCGCTGAATTCGCGCAGCGCCCAGACCATGGCGTCGAGCGGATTGGTGATACAGATGACAAAGGCATTAGGCGCATGGGTCTTGATGCCGTCGCCCACCGCTTTCATAACTTTCAAATTCGTCTCAACCAGATCATCACGGCTCATGCCCGGTTTGCGCGGCACGCCGGCGGTAACGATGATGACGTCGGCACCTTTCATGTCAGCGTAATCTTGAGTGCCGGAATAGGCCGCATCGAAATCTTCGATCGGCGAGGATTGAAAAATATCGAGCGCCTTGCCCTGGGGTATTCCGTCGACAATGTCGAATAAAACGATGTCGCCCAGTTCCTTGAGCCCGATCAGATGGGCCAGTGTGCCGCCGATTTGTCCCGCTCCGATGAGTCCGATCTTATTGCGCGCCATGGTCACCTCCTTCTACCCGATCATTATATGAAGCGGTTCGTAGCGCGAATCGGGGTGCGCCGCAATGTATGAGCGAACTCATACATGTTTTGCTCGAGCAGTGCCTTGAAGTTGAACATGACGCGGGTGCAGCGCTGAGGATTGACCGCCGACCATTCGGTAAAAGCAGCTACAGCTGTTCGCACTTTGTCGCCGGTGATAAACGGCGTGCGGGCTTGCACCCCACCCGTGTTGGTATTGAACCCGTCACCGAAGCCCCTCTCGCGCGCTGGATCGGTATGCCTTCGATAAAACGATGGAGTTCCTTGGACATCACCCTCATCTCTTCCTTGGCGCCAAACTGCCGCGTCTTTTGGCCATACGCAAGGTGCGATCAGAGACCGGCCAGGTCCAAGGGGCCGCTTGCGTCACACCTACCAATCCGGATATTGAAGGCTAACGGTCGACTTAAGAATTAAACGAGGGTGTCATGACGATCATCTCAGTACGCAATCCCTATACCGGCGAACACGATTACGAATTCACGCAAGCAACGCCCGAGGAGATCAAAGGTCTCTGCGCGCGGCTACGGCAAAATCAGCCGGAGTGGGAGGCGTTGGGGCTTGAAGGCCGCATTGCCGTCATGGACAAATTGAAAGATTCGATGGCCGCGCGCTACGATACGCTCTACGAAGCGATCAAAACTGATACGGGCCGCTCGGAAATTGCCCAGCTCGAAGCGGCCTGGATCCCCAACATTCTTGAGCGCCTCTACGGCGATGCCCGCGCCATGCTGCCCGAGACGGAGCCGCGCGCAGCGATGTTGCCGGGCATCGAAGCAAGCAACCAATATGTGCCTTACCAATTGGTTGGCAATATCAGCCCGTGGAACTTTCCGCTGCTCTTGTCCATGGTAGATACGCTGCCGGCACTCATCTGCGGCTCGGCTGTGGTGCTGAAACCCAGCGAAGTGACGCCGCGCTTTGCAGAACCGTTCGCTGACGCGATTGCTGCAGTGCCCGAACTCGAAAAAGTCTTTCGCATTATTTTGGGGCCGGGCGAGACCGGCGCCGAACTAATCAATCATGTAGACCTTGTTGCTTTTACGGGCAGCGTACGCACGGGACGCAAGGTCGCCGAAAACGCCGCACGCAATTTCATTCCCGCATTTTTGGAACTGGGCGGCAAGGATCCGGCAGTGGTGTTGGAATCCGCCAACGTGGACGTCGCCACGTCAAGCATCTTACGCACGTCGGTGGGTGCAACGGGTCAAGCCTGCCAATCGCTGGAGCGGATCTATGTGGCCGAGCCGATTTACGACGAGTTTGTGGAAAAGATTGTCGATAAGGCACAAAAAGTCACGCTCAACACCCATCAGCTGGAACAAGGCCATATTGGGCCGCTGATTTTCGAAAAACAAGCCGACATAATCACGGAGCACCTGGAAGACGCCAAGGCCAAGGGTGCCAAGATCCTGACCGGCGGCAAGATTATCGAACAAGGTGGCAAGTGGATTGAGCCTACGGTTTTGGTTGACGTCACTCAGGACATGAAAGTCATCACCGATGAGACGTTCGGGCCCGTGATTCCCATTTTAAAATTTAGTAACATCGAGGAAGCAATCTTTCTGGCCAATGACACGCGGTACGGCCTTAGTGCCTCCGTTTATGGAGTGCCGGAAGAAGCCTACTCCGTGGCGCGCCAATTGAACGGTGGCGCCGTCAGTATTAACGAAGGCTCTCTAACGGCTTACGTCCACGACACCGAGCACGAGTCGTTCGGCTTTTCCGGTATGGGTGGGACTCGATTTGGACCCGAAGGTATTCGCCGCTTCATCCGGAGCAAAGCGTTGTTCAATTCAACGCAGGGCGTGCGTGACATCGACGGCGAGTTCGTGCCGTTAAATTAGGCTCCGCCCCTCTCCACCTTGAGGGATGTTTAGACCGCGGCATAGTGGACACTTTAAAAGAGAGGTTTTTTCGGTCATTTACAGGAGATAGTTGATGCCTTTCTAGGAGATGTCCGGAGCGCAGCAATGGACGGGATATCCCGCGTCTAGGCGTCTTCGGATTTTGATGAGGACGGGCACTTTGTGTGCGCCTCGAGCTCGGTGATGCGATCCTCTAAACTCTTGATCTGGAGTTCGAGTTCACCAGTTGAAATGGCGGTGTCCATATCATAAGTCGGCATGCCGTAGGCCTCGAACTCTCCTTTGCGGTTCGACAGCTCGGAGGAGCCGACAATTTGACCGGGAATGCCGATCACGGTTGCGCCTGCAGGCACGGCTTTCAGCACCACCGAGTTGGCCCCGATGCGCGCGTTGCGCCCGACGGTAAACGGTCCCAACACCTGTGCGCCCGCGCCCACGATGACGCCGTCTTCAAGGTTCGGATGGCGTCTGCCTTTTTCGAGTGTCGTGCCGCCTAAAGTTACCCCTTGATAGAGGGTTACGTCGTCGCCGATCTCGGCGGTCTCACCAATCACCACGCCGGTGCCGTGATCGATAAAAAGCCGATGGCCAATTTGGGCGCCGGGGTGAATCTCGATGCCGGTGAGCCAGCGGCTGAGCGCACTCGCTGCGCGTGCTAAAAAGTACCAGCGGCGCCGATATAGCCCGTGGGCCATGCGATGCCACAAGACCGCGTGGAAGCCCGGATAGGTGAAAAATATCTCGGGCAAGGAGCGGACAGCCGGATCGCGGTCCACATAGGACTGCATTTCTTCGTGTAAATGTTTAAACATGAGGGGCTCATCGTTCCTTGAATCTCTCATATAAGAGCAGTACCTAGAACATCAATGCAACCCACCCCTGATCGACAGGCGGATAGTCGGCGATCACGTTTCTAGGAGGTCGGACATGGACATTCGCGACGGCTTTAATCATGCCATCGGCAAAACACCTCTGATCCGGCTCACCCGGCTGTCGGAACAGACGGGCTGCGAGATTTTGGGCAAAGCCGAATTTCTTAACCCTGGAGGATCGGTCAAAGATCGTGCGGCGCTCTCGATCATTGAGGATGCGGAAAAGAAGGGACAGCTCGAGTTCGGCGGCGTGGTCGTAGAGGGCACTGCCGGCAATACGGGCATCGGGCTCACGCTCGTTGGCAACGCTCGCGGCTATCGCACCGTGATTGTTATTCCTGACGATCAATCCCAAGAGAAGAAGGACATGCTGCGGCTGTGCGGTGCGGAAGTGAAAGAAGTGCCGCCCGTTCCGTACCGAGATAAAAACAATTATGTCCACGTTTCCGAGCGGCTGGCCGCGGAACTGAACAAGAAGGAAACACACGGGGCGCTCTGGGCCAATCAGTTTGACAACACCGCCAACCGCTACGCCCACATACAAACGACGGGCCCTGAAATTTGGGGGCAAACCGACGGCAAGGTCGACGGCTTCATTTGCTCGGTGGGCACCGGCGGTACGCTTGCGGGCGTCGGCATGGCACTCAAGGAACGCAACGCTAAGATCAAGATTGGGATTGCCGACCCGATGGGAGCCGCGCTTTACAGTTATTACACGACCGGCGAGTTAAAATCAGAAGGCAACTCTATCAGCGAAGGCATCGGCCAAGGACGTATCACCAAGAATCTTGAGGACACGACCATCGACATGGCGTTTCAAATCCCTGACGAAGAGGCCCTGCTTGTTTGCTTTGACTTATTGAAGCACGACGGACTATGCATGGGGTTGTCCAGCGGCATCAACGTAGCCGGCACCCTACGCATGGCCGAAGAGCTCGGGCCCGGCCATACCATCGTCACCGTGCTTTGCGATTGGGGCCATCGCTACATCACGAAAACGTGGAATCCCGCCTTCCTGCATGAACGCGGTCTGCCCGTACCCGACTGGATGGAATGATGCGGAGGGCGGGTGGGCGCTTTGCTAAAAATCAGCGTCATTTCGGAAACAACTTTCCTCCAAATCTTCAATTTGGCTAGGAAAGTTAGTTATCCGGAATCCAGGGGCATGCAATCACGATATAGCAGCCATCAACTCTTCATAACGTTTGGCAATCGCCTGTTTCATAGATGCCGAACTCTCCTCCGTGTAGGGAAGAATGTAGAAGTCGCCGCAGTGGAGCCCCTCCAATATCATCGAAGCGGTCTCATCCGGGTCTTGGCCGACCGCTTCGATGACGGCTTTGGACTGGGGCGAGCCCGGCGCGGGCCCGCCGAAGCGTACGGGCCGGAAGCTGGTGCTGGTCCAGGTTTGGGTGTTTACCACGCCCGGACAGACCACACTTACGCTCACGCCCGTATCTTTCAAGTCGACGCGCATGGCATCGGATAGGCCTACGACAGCATGCTTCGAGCCCGTGTACGCGGTGGGCAGTGTGGGCCCGAGCGGGGGTACCGCTAGGCCAAAGCCAGATGCGGTGTTTACCACGTGCGCGCGCTCGCCACGCGCCGCCGCCGCCAATAAATGCGGCATGAAAAAGTGCACCGTGTGACACAGCGCAAAGACGTTAACCGAAAAGATCCACTCAATGTCCGCCCATTTGGTCTCGTGGAGCTTCGATAGGGCTTGCACGCCGGCAATGTTGCACAGCATGTTGATGCGCCCATATCTCTCGATTGTTATCTTGGCCAATCGCGCCACGTCATCCCGAAGGGAAAGATCGACGCAGACAGCAGTCGCTTCCCCGCCCCGGGCCTTGATGTCACCGACAACAGTATCTACCGGTACTTGTTTTATGTCCGCGATGATGAGCTTGGCGCCCGCTCGCGCGAAGGCGTGTGCAAGACTGCGCCCGATTCCGCTTGCGCCTCCCGTCACCACGACGACTAAATCTTTGAAGTCCAGCATTAGCTTTGCCATCCATTCAATGGAATCAATTATTGCATCACGGTCAGTATAAGCGCCATCGATATTCAACACACCCCCTCATCAGCAGCTGCCCAATAGTATCATGCAATTGCCTAATATGGACCTTCAATTTGGGGCTATTCCGTCAGGATGCGGATTACTTTGAGTCTGGTCGTAGGGACTTCATGATCAATCTAATTGTCGATGTACCGAAGGCGCCATGGCTCAAATCAAGGAGGGCGGCAGGCAGCAAGTGGGTGATATTTTCACTGATGATTTCTGCCGCTTCGGCTGGTTCCTGGATCCAGAAGGCAACAAGGTTGAACTCTGGGAGTCCGCCGAGAAGACAAGAGCAACGGCGCCGCTTAAACGCTGCGCTCGATCATCATCTTTTTGATTTCAGAAATTGCCTTGGCGGGGTTCAGTCCCTTAGGGCACGTGTTCGTGCAATTCATGATCGTGTGGCAGCGATAAAGCCGGAACGGATCTTCTAGATTATCGAGACGCTTACCCATCGCCTCATCGCGGCTATCGGTAAGCCAGCGATAGGCTTGCAGGAGCGTCGCCGGCCCAAGATAGCGATCGCTATTCCACCAATAACTTGGGCACGAGGTGGAACAACACGCGCACAAGATACATTCATATAGCCCATCCAGTTGTTCGCGATCATCCGGCGTCTGGGGCCATTCTCTTTCCGGCTTAGGCGTGTCGGTATGAAGCCACGGTTCGATTGACTGATATTGCGTATAGAAGGTCGTGAAATCGGGAACCAGATCTTTCACAACCGGCAAGTGCGGTAAGGGATAGACTTTGATGTCACCCTTGATTTCATCAATGCTTTTTGTGCAGGCGAGTGTGTTTCGGCCGTTCACATTCATGGCGCATGACCCGCATACGCCCTCACGGCAGGAGCGGCGGAACGTCAGAGTGGGGTCCGTCTCGTTTTTGATCTTGATGAGTGCGTCGAGCACCATGGGCCCGCATGCATCGAGATCGACATCATAGGTGTCAACGCTGGGGTTTTCCTCGTCGTCCGGGCTCCAGCGGTAGACTTTGAGCCGCTTTGCGCGTGGCGGCTTTTTACCGTCCTTTGAAGATGCGCCCCAATTCTTGCCAGCCTTGACGCGGCTATTCTTCGGAAGTTTGAATTCAACCATATGGCCTGACCTCTTGCTGCATCGCTCTACGCTACTACAGGTCGGGCTCCTATTTTCTATACCAATTGACATTCCGTGTAAGGAATATCGTCACGGCAAGAGCAACAAAGGAGGCGACGGAACCGAAGAACAGTGCGTAGTCCTGACTTTTTAGCAAACTGAAGAGAAGCGCATAGATTGTCAAGGGGACTGCAAGCATAACCGCAGTAAATCTTTTATGCTTCAGCACCAAAGTGGAATAGGCCGTGATCAGGCCGATATTGGAAGCGGCCACGATTTTTTCGTTCTTCAATCACACCGCTGACGAATTGGGAAAGATTCGTGACCCGACTTGAGCCATTTTATAGTGGAATGTTCAGATTTTGTACAAACTCAGTACACACGGGCTTTAGGTTCAATGTAGGCGATCTCATTGGTGAGCGTATAGGAATGAACGGGCCGGTAGTCGATAGAAACTTTGCCCTTGTCGTTGAGCCAAATGAGCGTGTGCTTCATCCAATTCTGATCGTCTCGGTCTGGAAAATCTTCGCGCGCATGGGCGCCTCGACTTTCTAGACGATTAACTGCGGCATTCACGGTTACGACTGCTTGTTCGATGAGATTGTTGAATTCTAGGGTTTCCACCAAATCCGAATTCCAAATCATTGAGCGATCGCTGACGCTGATATCGTTTCGCGCTGCAAATATTTCGCCGATGAGCGATTTGCCTTTTTCGAGGATTTCGCCCGTGCGGAAAACGGCGCAATTGGTTTGCATGGCCTTTTGCATGCGCAGGCGCAATTCGGCGGTTGGCGTGCCGCCACTTGCATGACGTAATCGATCGAAACGTTCGATTGCGCTATCGGTTGCATCCCTTGTAAGATCAGGCTGCTTGCCCCCCGCCGTTAACACGTCAGCGCAGTGAAGCCCAGCTGCCCGGCCGAAGACCACCAGATCAGTGAGCGAATTGGAGCCCAAGCGGTTGGCGCCGTGTACTGAAACACAGGCCGTCTCGCCGACGGCCATCAGTCCCGGCACGACCGTATCCGGGTCACCGTCTTTCAGCGTCACCATATCGCCGCGATAATCGGTAGGAATACCACCCATATTGTAATGAACTGTGGGCAAGACCGGGATGGGTTCCTTGGTGATGTTGACGCCTGCGAAGATTCGCGCGGATTCCGAAATGCCGGGCAATCGTTCAATCAAAATCTCCGGGTCCAGATGATCGAGGTGCAAAAATATATGGTCTTTTTCCGCGCCGACGCCTCGGCCTTCTCTGATCTCGACGGTAATGGAACGGCTCACCACATCGCGTGACGCCAAATCTTTGGCAGATGGCGCGTAGCGCTCCATAAAGCGCTCACCCTCGGAATTGACTAGATAGGCGCCCTCTCCGCGTGCGCCTTCGGTGATCAAAACCCCGGCGCCATAGACACCGGTCGGATGAAACTGTACGAACTCCATGTCTTGGAGCGGGAGCCCCGCGCGCAACACCATCGCATTGCCATCGCCTGTGCAGGTGTGAGCAGAGGTGCAGGAAAAATAGGCTCGGCCGTAACCGCCGGTTGCTAAAATTGTTTTTTGCGCACGGATGCGGTGAAGCGAACCATCGTCAAGATTCCAGGCTATCAAGCCGCGGCACGCACCGTCTTCCATAATGAGATCAAGAACGAAGTATTCAATAAAGAATTGCACGTCGTAGCGCAGAGATTGCCCATAGAGCGTATGCAAAATGGCGTGACCCGTCCGGTCGGCTGCCGCGCAGGTGCGCTGCACGATACCTTTGCCAAAATTAGTCGTCATGCCGCCGAAGGCCCGCTGATAGATCTTACCTTCCTCGGTGCGTGAAAACGGCACGCCGAAATGTTCGAGTTCATATACAGCCGCTGGCGCTTCCTTGCACAGATATTCAATCGCGTCCTGATCGCCCAGCCAATCGGACCCTTTAACCGTATCATACATATGCCAACGCCAATCGTCTTCGCTCATGTTGCTAAGTGAGGCTGAAATGCCGCCCTGGGCAGCAACGGTATGACTGCGTGTTGGGAATACTTTTGAAATGCACGCCGTACGAAGACCGGCCTGCGCGCACCCCATGGCTGCACGAAGACCGGCGCCACCCGCGCCCACGACGACGACGTCAAACGTATGATCTATAATCGGATAAGCTGCCGGCATCGTTCAAACCTCCAAACCGATGCGCAAAATGGCAAAGGCACTAGCTACACCTATACCGATTGAAAAGAGATTGTTGAAAACAAAAAGCGCGAGCCTTCCGCCTTCGGTATGCACATAGTCTTCAATAACGACTTGAAGACCAAGGCGCATGTGATGGCAGCCTGCAAAAATGAGCAATAGCATCAAGATGGATGTCAGCGGCTCGGATAGCCAAGTGCGCGCATCAATATAATCATCCCTGGCGTGGCTAAAGACTGACAACGCAAACCAGAGAACAAGCGGTATGAGCGCGATCGAGCTCACCCGCTGTTGCCAAAAGTGGCTAATGCCTTCCTTGGCGGATCCCAGTCCACGTACGCGGCCTAATGGTGTTTTGAGACTCACGTTAGATCTCTTCCGTACACGGCGAGCAGCCAGAGGGTGAGCGTTACTCCGCCGGACAAGACAATCACTAAGATGCCGGTGCGCTCAACCGTCTCATTGTCGAAGCCGTTCCCAGTATCCCAGATTAAATGGCGGATACCGTTGATTAGGTGATAGAGCAGCGCCCAGCTATAGCCTAGCAAGACAATAACGCCGAGGAAATTTCCGGTAATTTCTTTGAAGGCGATGTAGGCTTCAGGGGTGGACGCAGCCGCGATCAACCACCAGGTCAAAAATACCGTACCCGCATAGAGAGCGACACCGGTCACGCGATGAAAAATCGATGTCGCCATAGTGACGGGCCAACGATAAATTTGCAGGTGAGGCGAAAGCGGCCGAGAAGACTTTGCGTCGTGAGCCATGGGGCGGGTCCGGTCGAGTTATTATATGTGGATCGCCGGAGGTGCCGATCCACGAGACGAGCTTTTAGAGTTGCCACAGGCCTCCGAATGAGCTGACGTTATGACATTTAGTGCCTTGGGTCACAAGTCACGAATGCCGGAATTGCGCCGTAGGCACGGGTGCTTGGTATACGTCACAAGGATTTCATGCGCGCAATCGGCCAACTTCGGGCTAATATGACTCCTCGATTTGATGGTAACTTTCAGTCGGCGCCATACTCCATGAAATCCGCAGTCACGTTAGCCTTTCTTATTCTGCTCTCTGGCACTCCGATATGGGCACAAGATCAAGAATCAGGTCTTTCTGTGAGATTCAACAATTGGACGTGCGCCGATATCTTTATTAAACCTTTGGACGGTGACAAGTGCCCCGATGCGTTTCAGACCTGCGACGCGTCAATTGGCCAAAACGAAAGAGGTAAACTTATTTTAGCAAGCGCGACATTTCCCGTGTCGGTCACGCTCCAGGTCGACGGCGCTGTGCGCCGGCTGATCGCGCTATTGTCTCGGGCCAATGCCAGGCGAATTTATTTAGCCAAGCTCAGCGCTCGACTAACGATCCGTCGGCGAGGCGCCTGGATGATATTGTCCGTGGGGTCTGTAATGACATTGAAGTCGATTGTCCTGGCATCGAAGAATTTCGAGAGCCGAGCCGCTTTCGTCATCGCACCGTCGACATCGAACTTGGCCTGTGCAATGCCGGACCGGATGGGCTTGATGTCTGCCAACCGGAATGCTCGGTACCTTAAGCGCTGCGTCGCCCTCAGTAATGATACGCGGTGTGGCATGTATGAACGATTGTCTAACGTGAAAGTCCTTCGACTAAGTATTCTGTGTATCTCATAAGCCAAGCTGCGCTGAAATAATTAAAGTGATCCTTTAACATTTCGCAGACTTCTTGATAGCTGTGACCTCTCATTCCATAGGTTTTATTGTCTATATGGTAGCGGGCAATTGAGAGATATTCTGGGATGAATGCAAACGAGAGGCCGACTTTTGTGCAGCGGATCCAATATTCATAGTCCATGCAGTAGTGAAGATCTTTATTGACGGCACCAATTTTCTTGACGGTGCTTCGCTTTATAAAGAGTGCCGGCTGAGAGATTCCACATTCGAGCTGTAACCGCTGAGGCAGCGTATTAGGATGTTTGTTGACATAAATATCTCTCAAATATTCTTTGTCAGCGTCGATATAATATCTCCCTTTGAGCGCGTCATACCTTTTGCGACGGCGTCGCTCTGGCCGCTGTCTGTTTCTTCAAAGAGCGTGGCGCCAGCACATTGCTTGGCGATGTCACGACTGCCGTCCGTCGATCCCGGGTCAAAAATTAAATGTTCCAGTGGCGGAACGGTCTGATTTGCCACGGATAGAATGCACTCGGAAAGAAAGTTGGCTTGGTTGTAACTGAGCGTCACAATGGAAATGCATGATGATTATGGGATTTTGAATCAAGTAGGCAGTGTGCGCCACAAGGGCTTTTCAGTACCGACTATTATTGATATCTGATAACGTGCTTCGCTGTCCGTGCTTAATTTCGGGGTACCCGAACGGGTCGAATGGTAAGAAGTCCCTAAGATACCGCCTCTACGCGCTGCGCCAAGTGGCGGTTAACGAGGACTTCCGCGATTTGCACCGCATTGAGCGCTGCGCCCTTACGTAAGTTGTCGGATACGACCCATAGGTTTAGGCCATTGTCGATTGTTGGGTCGCTCCGTATACGGCTGATAAATGTCGCGTAGTCGCCGACACATTCAATCGGCGTGACATAGCCTTCGTCCTCGCGCTTGTCCACCACAAGACAGCCCGGTGCCTCGCGCAGGATCTCGCGCGCTTCGTCATCTCCGAGCGGTTCTTCGAATTCGATATTAACGGCTTCGGAATGACCGACAAAGACAGGCACGCGCACGCAGGTGGCCGTGAGCTTGATCTTAGGATCGAGTATTTTTTTGGTTTCGACCACCATCTTCCATTCTTCTTTGGTGTCACCCCCGTCCATAAACGCATCGATATGCGGGATCACATTGAAGGCAATCTGCTTGGTAAAGTTTTCCTTTTCGATGTTGTCATTAACATAAATGGAGCGGGTCTGGGTCCAGAGCTCATCCATCGCCGCGTTGCCCGCTCCGGATGTCGATTGATAGGTAGCGACCACGACCCGCTTGATCTGCGCGCGGTCGTGCAAGGGTTTGAGCGCCACTACCAATTGCGCTGTCGAGCAGTTGGGGTTAGCGATAATGTTTCGTTTTGCATACCCGCTGATCGCGTCAGCATTTACTTCCGGCACGATCAATGGCACGTCCGGGTCCATGCGGAAGCGGCTCGAATTGTCGATGACCACGCAGCCTTGGGCGGCGACCTGCGGGCCCCATTCGTCGGAAACTGCTGAGCCCGCCGAAAAGAGCACAATGTCGGCATGCGAAAAATCGAAATTCTCAAGCGCCTGGACCTTGAGCGTCTCATCGCCGAAAGAGACATTCTTGCCAATACTTCGCCGAGAGGCGAGCGGTGTTACCACGTCAATCGGGAATTGACGCTCCGACAGGATGGTCAGCATTTCGCGGCCCACATTGCCCGTGGCGCCGACAACCGCAACTCGGTAGCCCATCTCTTTACTCCAACTCCGTACGATCATTGCACACTAGAATTTATTTTTCGCACCCTCTCACCGTTCGGCAGGCTTACACGGACGCATCGCGTCCACGGTCCCGCCGAACGGTGAGAGGGTCAGTTCCTAACGAGATTAAGGTTTCATCGTAAATATTCTCTTAGCCGGCCAAAAGATCGAGCTCTTTCACGATGGCCGCACCCATCTCGGACGTGGATACCTTTGTCATACCGTCTTCGAGCACGTCGACAGTGCGCATGCCTGCCGCCAACACCGAATTCACGGCCCTTTCGATCAAATGGGCCTCCATGTCCAGATCGAACGTGTAGCGTAGCGCCATGGCAAAGCTGAGAATGGTAGCAATGGGATTGGCGATGCCCTGGCCCGCGATGTCAGGTGCGGAGCCATGGACCGGCTCATACAACGCACACGGGCCCCCGCCCGCTTCCGGTGCGCCGAGAGCTGCAGACGGCAACATACCCAGCGATCCCGTCAGCATAGCGGCTTCGTCCGACAGGATATCGCCGAACAGGTTTCCAGTGAGGATGACGTCGAACTGTTTAGGCTGGCGGATGAGCTGCATAGCGCAATTGTCGATAAACATGTGCTGCAGCTCCACGTCCGGAAACTCATCATCACGTATCTTTTGCACCTCTTCGCGCCACAGGCGGCCCGCCGCCATCACATTCGATTTTTCGACCGAGGTCACATGGTTCTTGCGCTTGCGTGCAAGATCGAATGCAACCCGCGCGATACGGTGCACTTCGTGGGTCGTATAGACTTCTGTGTCATAGGCACGCCGCTCGCCATTGCCGAGATCGTCGATTTGCGATGGAAGCCCATAATAGATGCCGCCGATGAGTTCGCGCACGATCATGATGTTTAGTCCACTGACGAGATCATGTTTCAGAGACGAGGTGTCGGCCAGCGCATCGAAACAGACGGCGGGGCGCAAATTGGCAAACAGCCCCATTTCCTTGCGTAGCTTGAGGAGCCCGCGCTCGGGCTGGTTGTCGGTCCATTTGGGTCCGCCGATGGCGCCGAATATGACAGCGCCCGCTGCTTTGGCTTTAGCAAGCGCGGCTTCGGTCAAGGCTTTGCCATGGGCCTCTATTGACGCCCCACCGAAGAGATCTTGGTCGACCTTGAAGCCGATGCCGCGCTTGGCCTCTAGCCATTTGATAACGCGCGGCACCTCGCCGATGACCTCAGGTCCGATTCCGTCTCCCGGCAATAATAAGAGTTTTCGCTCGCCGCTCATATCTTCATTCAATTCCCATAGTCAATGAGCTATCCGTGTACCAATTTTCGGACTCCCTTATCCCGGCCCTCGCCCTTTAGGGGCGAGGGCCGGGATAAGGGAGTAACGTCTCATGTGGAGCTCAACTCGAGCCACGGGGTGGCGGCGGCGCGTTTGGCTTCAAAGGCCTTGATTTTGTCTTCCTTTTGCAAGGTCAGCCCGATGTGGTCGAGGCCTTTGATCAAACAATCTTTGCGAAACGGATCGACGCTAAAGGAGATTTCCTCTCCGCTTAGGCGTGTAATGGTTTGCGCGTCCAAGTCAATTGTCAGCTTGGCGTTCGAGCCCTTTTGGGCATTTGACATGAGAACGTCGACCACGTCTTGAGGTATCTTGATCGGAAGAATGCCGTTCTTGAAACAATTGTTGAAAAAAATGTCGGCGAAGCTCGGCCCGATGATGCAGCGAATACCGAAATCATAGAGCGACCAAGGCGCGTGTTCGCGGCTCGAGCCACAACCAAAATTGGCGCCCGTAATGAGAATTTGAGCCTTGCGGTAGGCCGTTTGGTTGAGCGCGAAGTCCGGGTTTTCCGTGTTGTCGTCCCGAAAGCGCATGTCGCGAAAGGCATATTTGCCTAGGCCGGTGCGTTCGATGGTCTTGAGATAGCGCGGCGGGAATATCTTGTCGGTATCGATATTCACCATCGGCAGAGGCGCGGCGACACTGGTGACGGTTTGAAATTTGTCCATGCGATCCTCCGTCTACTGAAAATCTCTGAAGTCGGCAAATGTGCCTTTGATTGCAGCCGACACTGCCATGACCGGGCTCATCAAATGGGTGCGGCCGCCCTTGCCCTGGCGCCCTTCAAAATTGCGGTTGGAGGTAGATGCGCAGCGCTCTCCGGGCGAGAGTTTGTCCGCGTTCATGCCGAGACACATGGAGCACCCCGGTTCGCGCCACTCGAAACCTGCTTCCATAAAGATCTTGTCGAGTCCTTCTTCTTCCGCCTGGGCTTTCACGAGACCCGAACCCGGCACGATCAACGCTTGGACGTGATCGGCCACTTTGTGGTCCTTGACGATGGCCGCCGCCGCCCGCAAGTCCTCGATCCGGCTGTTGGTGCACGACCCGACAAATGCCTTGTCGATCTTGATGTCGGTCATGGGCGTGCCCGCTTTTAAATCCATATAGTCGAGCGAGCGCTCCATGGCCTTGCGCTTATTATCGTCGCGCTCGGTCGACGGGTCAGGCACGACGCCGGTGATGGGCACCACGTCTTCCGGGCTCGTGCCCCATGTCAAAAGCGGCGGAATGTCGGCAGCATTGAGTTCCACTTCCGTATCAAACGTGGCGTCCGGATCGCTTATCATTGTCTTCCAATAGGCGAGCGCCATTTCCCATGCTGCACCTTTAGGCGCTCGTGGCTTGCCTTTGATGTAGTCAAACGTGGTCTCGTCGGGTGCCACCATGCCAGCCCGCGCCCCCGCCTCAATACTCATATTGCAAAGCGACATGCGCCCCTCCATTGAGAGCGACCGGATCGCTTTACCGGCAAATTCGATGGCGTGGCCGGTACCCGCGGCGGTGCCGATCTTTCCAATGATTGCGAGCGCAATATCTTTGCCAGTAATGCCGGGGGCGGTCTTGCCGTTCACCGTCACTCGCATAGTCTTGGCCTTGGCCTGAATGAGCGTTTGGGTCGCCATGACATGTTCGACCTCAGAACTCGCGATGCCTACAGCCAGCGCGCCGAACGCGCCATGGGTCGAGGTATGACTATCGCCGCACACGATGGTCATACCAGGCTGGGTCGACCCTTGCTCGGGCCCAATCACATGCACGATGCCCTGGCGAATATCGTGCATGTCGAAATATTCGATATCGAAGTCTTTGACATTCTGGGCGAGCGTCTCCAATTGTAGACGCGATTCTGGATCTTCGACCGGCAAGGAGCGATCCGTTGTAGGAACATTGTGATCATCGACGGCGAGGGTTAGGTCGGTGCGGCGCATCCGGCGATTCGCATTACGCAATCCTTCGAAGGCTTGAGGAGACGTCACTTCGTGGGTGAGATGTAAATCAATATAAAGAAGCGCCGTAGAGTCTTCGATCTCCTCGACCACATGAGCATCCCAGATCTTTTCGTAGAGTGTCTTGCCTACCATTTCTGTTGTCCCAACTAAAAGCGGCTCATATTCATCCCTGAGTTTCGATACCTACTCTGCATAATCCGGATCATGAACTTTCCTGACCAAATCAAAGATCTGGAGGAAAGTTGTGTCCGGAATGACACCAAAGAGAGTCACGCCACTAGCCGCTTAGGCCTCCTTGATCTCAGCATCGTTTGTTCCTTCCGTAGCCTCGGCGGGTGCCTTAGCTTCCACCTGTTCGCCTTCCATTTCTTTGTCCCGCTGGCGGCGCCAATCCTGGCGCTCCGCGATGCGCGCGCGCTTGCCGGTCCGGCCTCTCAGGTAATAGAGCTTGGCCCGGCGCACATCGCCGTGGCGTGCAACTTCGATCGACTCGATGATCGGGCTATAGAGGGGAAAGACACGCTCAAGCCCCTCGCCGTATGAAATCTTTCGCAAGGTGAAGTTTTGGTTGATACCCTTGCCGGAGCGCGCGATGCACACCGCCTCGAAGGTTTGAATGCGTTCGCGTGTGCCTTCGGTCACGCGCAACTTCACGCTCAACGTGTCGCCGGGTGCAAAGTCCGGAATTTTCCGTTTGGCCGTGAGTTCGGCGATCTGCTCTTGTTCCAGCTGTTCGATAATGTTGGTCATGGCTCAATCGTCCTTCTCACGTAACTTGTTCGTCTTGTGCCGAAAGCGTTGCCATAGATCGGGCCTTCGGGCCCTAGTTAATGCTTCCGCCTGTTCCCGCCGCCACGCCTCTATCTTGCCGTGGTGGCCCGATAAAAGGACTTCCGGAATCTCTAACCCTTCCCAGGTTTGCGGACGGGTATAATGGGGATACTCCAAAAGCCCCTGTTCAAAACTCTCCTCGCTTAGCGAACGTTCATCACCCACAACGCCGGGCAACAATCGAACAGCTGCATCGATCAAAACCATGGCAGCTACTTCACCGCCCGACAACACATAGTTGCCAACACTCACCTCCCGCACAGGCCGCGCTTGCAACACCCGCTCATCGACTCCTTCATAGCGCCCGCAAATCAACACCGGTCCGGCGCTCCCTGCTAATTCCCTTGCTAGATGATGGGTTAGCAGCTCGCCCTTGGGGCTCAAGTAAATCAGCGGCCGCTCTTGGTCGCCCGCCCAAGTCTGATCGATGGCCCGACCAACGACGTCCGCCCGGAGCACCATGCCCGGCCCACCGCCTGTCGGTGTGTCGTCAACGGAGGCGTGTTTATCGCGTGCAAAGTCGCGAATGTCCACCGCTTTCAACTGCCAAAGCCCGTCTTCCAGCGCCTTGCCTGCCAGCGACTGGCCGAGCGGGCCCGGAAACATTTCCGGAAACAATGTCAGGATGGTAGTCTGCCATGGCGTGCTCAAATTTTGACCTTACCTCCTCTTTCACTTTGCCTTTTACTTGCTCGCCGGTTCGTTTGGCGGCAACTCTAACAATCCGTCCGGCGGATCAATCATCACTTTTCCGCCCTCTATATCGATCACGGGTACAATCTCTGGCGTGAAAGGAATGAGCGCAGTTTCGCGTGCGTCTTTCAATTTGACTTCCAGTAAGTCATGCGCGCCAAAATTTTGTATCGCAACGATTGTACCTACATAGGCTCCGTCTTGTCCTTCAACCGACAGACTTACCAAGTCTGCATGGTAAAACTCGTCATCTTCCAGAAACGGTAGAGCCTTTCGATCAACATAAAGCATCTGCCCGTTAAGTTGCTCTGCTGCCTCTCTCGTCTCTATCTCCTCGGCTTGGGCCAAAACGGCATCGTCGGAAACTTTAATCCGCGTGAGCCGCAATCGATGGGATCCATCCCCTGTTTCTACTGGCCCGTAGGCCGCAATACTTTTCGGTTCATCCGTAAACGGTTTAATTCGTAACTCGCCTTTTAGGCCTCTCGTCCCCTTGATCACACCCACACAGATGCGGCTCATGTCCGGGCGCAACACGGGCCTCACGCTTCAGCCGGCGTTTCGGCCGGCTCTTCAGTAGGCGGGGCCTCTTCGGCAGGCACTTCGGCGGTAGGCTCGTCTGAACTCTCTTCTTTCGGTGCCGCGGCTTCTTCTCCCGCCTTCCCGGCTGCCTCTAAACGCTCTTGCGCCTTCTTGCCGGGCAGTGCTTTTTGCGGATTATTTCCGTGTTTCCACTCATAGAGCCCTTCTTGGTTCAATAATCGCGCAACCCGATCAGTCGGCCGGGCACCGGCCGCCAGCCAATGCTTGATGCGCTCGGCCTCCATTTTGACCCGCTCATCGCTGTCCTTGGGCAAAAGGGGATTGAACGAACCGACTTTCTCGATAAACCGGCCGTCGCGCGGCGACCGCGAGTCGGCAATGACAATCCGATAATAAGGCCGCTTCTTGACGCCGCCCCGTGCAAGTCTGATTTTGAGTGCCATACGCTCTATGATCCTTTTCTCTTTGTATCTTTAGGCCACGTTCATCTGTCGACTAATTATTTCTTAAGCTTACCGAAGTCGGGTGGCAGCGCCTCCGGCGGTAGGCCCGCACCGCCGAGGCCGGGCAGGCCGCCCGCGGCCAGTCCGGGGTCGGGTGCAGCGCCGCCCATGAGACCGGCAAGCGGACTCTTTTTGCCCATCTTGCCCATGCGCTTCATCGTGTCGGACATCTGACGGTGCATTTTGACGAGTTTGTTGACGTCTTGAACCGTAAGGCCCGCGCCTACAGCGATGCGGCGCTTGCGCGACCCGTTCAAGAGTTTTGGGTTGGCGCGTTCCCGGGCCGTCATAGAACCGATCAGGGCTTCTTGATGAATCAAAACTTTGTCGTCGAGTTCAGCTTCGGCCATTTGCTTCTGCATTTTGCCAATACCGGGCAGCATGGAGAGTATGCCTTGCATGTCGCCGATTTTGCGCATTTGGCGCAACTGCTCCGCCAAGTCGTTCAGGTCGAAGGCTCCCTTGACCATCTTTTTGGCGATCTTTTGCGCCTCTTTTTGATCGATGGTCTCGGCAGCCTTTTCCACAAGGCTTACCACATCGCCCATGCCTAAAATGCGATTAACAATGCGGTCGGCGTGAAAGTCTTCTAGCGCGTCGAGCTTTTCACCAGTGCCCAGAAGCTTGATCGGGCAGCCGGTGATCGCACGCATACTGAGTGCCGCACCGCCTCTTCCGTCACCATCGACGCGTGTCAAGACGATGCCGGTCAAATTAATCCGTTTGCGGAAGTTCTCTGCGACATTGACGGCATCCTGGCCGGTGAGCGAATCGACGACGAGCAGCGTCTCGTGGGGACTGGTCGCTTGCTCGATGTCGGCTATTTCCATCATCAGCGCCTCGTCGACCGTAAGGCGCCCGGCCGTGTCGAGCAGAACCACGTCATAGCCCGACAGCTTGGCCGCAGCCATGGTGCGCCTGGCGATATCGACGGGGTTTTGCCCTTCAATGACGGGAAGGGTGTCGACGCCCACCTGCTCGCCCAGCACACGAAGTTGCTCTTGCGCTGCGGGCCGGCGCGTGTCGAGCGACGCCATCATGACTTTCTTTTTGGCTTTATCCTGGAGACGCAAACCAACTTTCGCGGTGGTCGTGGTTTTACCGGAGCCTTGCAAGCCCACCATCATAACGGGGACCGGCGGCGTGGCGTTGAGATTGAGCACGTCGGCGTCGCTCGGGCCCTCTTCTCCTTGCAACATGTCAACCAATTCGTCGTGAACGATCTTGATGACCATTTGGCCGGGCGTAACGGAGCGCAGTATGTCCCGACCGACCGCTCGCTTTTTGACGCGATCGATAAACGACTTGACCACCGGCAGCCCCACATCGGCCTCGAGAAGCGCGACGCGCACCTCACGCATGGTCTCGCTGACATCGGCTTCGGACAGGCTTGCCGATTTGCGCAAACGGTCGAAAATGTCGCCAAGGCGGCCTGTCAGGCTGTCAAACATTCAAAGTTCACCACAAACACCAATGGCACCAGTGGGCGAACCCTCGCTGACTGGTGGTGACCCGCCTTACATATGGGGGCGGACCGAATGTGTTCAAAACATCACGAAAACGGCGGGCACCCTAGGTCCGCCCGCCATTCAAGTCAAGGTTGCCTCGGCCGCGAGGAAAAGAGACCGCGTCAGCGGCGCGGTGCGGTTTAGGATTTTAATCCAGGACGAAATCATTAAAGTTTTGTTTAACGTAGTTTTGACGTACGGGAGCAGGGGATCAGATTTTCACAAATGCTGGATGGCGTTATCGCAGCGCTTTAGGGCGGATTTGTTGTTTTAATCTTTGAGACCTTTGTGCCGTTCAGCCACATCCCTAGGCACGGCGGCATTGGGATAGATGCTGATCGCGCTCTTCATGACCGCTGCATAATTACCGGCCCCCATCGCTTTCCGCTTAGGCGTTGTGGGCATTGGCCCAAGCTTCAAACGTAGGCACGACGATGGTCCGTAACAGCTGCTTCTGCTTATGATACTGCCCCCAGCGTTTGGGCACAAACCAAGATAACGTGCGCTTGAAGTAACTATCTAACGTCGCCAGAGGAACTTTAAAAAGCTGATTTAACAGACTAGCCTCGATGATCTATCGCCGAAAATGCGGCACGCTGATTCGTAAACCTAAGTAAATCCGCTCTTAATACTGCGTTAAAGCGACCAGGCCAGTCGTCAGGTTTCCTAGACTGCCGCCGGTGTGCGGTAGATGTCTTCGTCGAACTGGTGTTCCCATTTGGCGACCGTGAGCGCCACGGTGGCGTCGCCCGTCACATTCACCGTGGTCCGCGCCATGTCGAGAATGCGGTCGAAGGGAATGATGAAGCCCACGACCAGCGCGGTCTCGACAGGCCCTAGATTGATCACTTGAAGCACGGTTGCCAGCAGGAACAGCGAGGCACTCGGTATGCCGGCCGCTCCCACCGAGGCGAGCGTGGCGGTGATTCCGATCAGCAGATAATCCGAAAAGGCGAGCTCAATGCCGAAGGCCTGAGCTGAGAAGAGTGCCACGATGCCCAAATAAAGTGCCGTCCCGTCCATGTTGATGGTGGCGCCCAAAGGCAGTACGCTCGACGACACGGTGCGCTTGATGCCCAGATTGTCCTCGGCGCATGACATGGTGACCGGCAAGGTCGCCGAGCTTGATGAGGTCGAATAGGCGACGGCTTGAGCGTCGAGGATACCCCGGTAAAATCTGACCAGCGGTAGGCGTAAGCCGAAACGGATGATCCCTCCGTATACCAACGTAACGTGCACGATACAGGCGAGATAGATGGCAACGATGAGCTTGACCACACCGATCAGCGTGTCGAGCCCTTGGGTCCCCGCAACCCAGGCGATCAAGGCAAAGACACCGAAGGGGGCGAGCTCCATGACCAGATGTGTGATTTTGAGCATCACTTCCGCGGCGGACGCCATAGCGTCGCCCACGGGCTTGCCCTTGTCGCCGGCGAGTAAAATGCCGACGCCGAACAGCAGCGCGAAAAAGATGATAGACAGCACATCGCCTTCGGCGAGTGCTGCTACGGGATTGGACGGAATGATATTGATGAAACGTTCCGTCACCGTCGGCGCCTCGGCGATGGGCTGCGGTTCGATGCCTTCAAAGACAATGCCGTCGCCCGGCGTGAACCCGGCGCCGAACATGAGCCCGATGGTGATGGCCACCGCGGTTGTCGCCATGTAGAGGAAGATCGCTTTGACTCCGATGGCGCCGAGCTTGGCCACGTCACCCATGGCCGTCACGCCGGTTACCAATGTGGTAAAAATGAGCGGCACCACCAGCATCTTGATGGAATTGATAAAGACATCGCCGACGGGTTTGAAGACCGTGGCCTGTTCACGAAAAATGGCTCCAACGAGGATGCCGAGCGCCAATCCACCCAACACACGTTGCCAAAGCTTGATCTCGAACCACCTAGCCAGCACAGCTGGAGCCTCCTTATGGGGTGTGCAAAAGGGCAGAATCGCCACAAGCCATACCATAAGCGGCAAGGTGCGTGAGCGTCAAAGCCGCAGACCAGGGTACAAAAGAGCTGGCGCCGCGGGCCTGGGCGCGCCATATAGGACCTATGACCACGCCTTTCAAAAAGATGAACGGCCTCGGCAACGACTTTGTTGTGCTCGATGCGCGTACACGGCCGATAACGCTCACTGAGGCGAGTGCGGCGCGTATCGCTGATCGCGCCAATGGGATCGGCTGCGACCAAGTAATCATATTGGAAAATGCTGAAGCGCCCGCAGACACCTTCATGCGGATCTTTAATCAAGACGGTAGGGAAGTCACCGCCTGCGGCAATGCGACGAGATGCGTGGCTCGCGAACTCATTGCCGAGACAGGAAAAGACAAGGTCATTGTCGAAACTAAGGCGGGCTTCTTGCGCTGCTATCCCGCAGGCGACGACGTCACCGTCGATATGGGCGTGCCGAAATTTGAGTGGCAGGACATCCCCCTTGACGAACGCATGGACACGCGCAATATCGACATCAAGTTGGGGCCGATCGATGCGCCGGTCTTTTCCGGACCCAGTGCTGTAAATGTGGGCAATCCCCATTGCATCTTCTTTGTCGATGACGTGGACGCCCATGACATTTACAATATCGGCCCGCTCGTGGAATTTCATCCGCTGTTTCCCGAACAGACCAATGTGAGTCTTGCGCAGGTCAAAGCGAATGATGAAATTCGTCTGCGCGTCTGGGAGCGCGGCGTCGGTGTCACTCGAGCGTGCGGAACGGCGGCTTGTGCTGTGGTGCCCGCCGGCGTACGCAAAAAGTTGTGCGGGCGAAACATCACGGTCACATTGGACGGCGGCCCGCTTACAATCGAATGGCGCGAACGCGACGACCATATCTTAATGACGGGCCCGGTGATGCTCGACTATGAAGGTGAACTCGAAGACAGCTACATGCAAGGAGTAGGCGCGTGACGACGAGCCAAGATATTGACGTCATCACGTTCGGCTGTCGGCTCAACGCGTTCGAATCGGAAGTGATGCGCGATCATGCGCGCCGCGCCGGATTGGATCGCGCTGTCATCGTCAACACCTGTGCGGTGACGGCGGAAGCCGCCCGACAAGCTCGCCAAACCATCCGCCGCGCGCGGCGCGAGAATCCACACGCGCAGATTATCGTCACCGGCTGCGCGGCTCAGATCGAGCCGGAGCGCTTCGCCGACATGAGCGAAGTGGATCTGGTTTTGGGCAATGAAGAAAAGATGCGACCCGCATCATTTTTGCATGCATTTGTCTCATCAAATGTACGCATGCATGTGCAAGACATCATGCGGGTCACGGAAACTGCGCCTCATTTGATTGACTCGTTTGAAGGGCGAGTGCGCGCCGCCGTACAAATTCAGAATGGCTGTGATCACCGTTGTGCTTTTTGTATTATCCCCTACGGCCGCGGAAATTCGCGCAGCGTGCCTGTGGGCACTGTAATTGACCAAGTGCGCCGCTTCGTGGACAGTAGCTATTACGAAATTGTCCTGACGGGCGTCGATCTAACGGCTTACGGCCGCGACCTTCCGGGGCAGGCAACGCTCGGCCGATTGGTTGGACAGATACTAAACCACGTGCCCGACCTTCAACGCTTGCGGTTGTCCTCTATCGACTCCATCGAAGTCGACGACGAGTTGCTCCGTCTGATTACGGACAACGAGCGCGTCATGCCCCATCTTCACCTGTCATTGCAGTCGGGAGACAATTTGATTTTGAAACGCATGAAGCGGCGTCATACGCGCGAGGATGCCATTGCGTTTTGCGTTTCGGTGCGTGAAGCACGGCCCGACGTGACATTCGGCGCAGATCTCATGGTCGGCTTCCCAACGGAAACGGAGGCCATGTTCGAAAGCACGCTTGATCTCGTTGAAGCGTGTGGGCTTACCTGGCTCCATGTCTTCCCGTTTTCACCGCGACCCGGCACACCTGCCGAGCACATGCCGCAAGTAGACGGTGGCGTCATCAAAGGGCGCGCGCGGCATTTGAGAGAGGTAGGTGCACAAATGGTTGAAGCGCATCTTGCTCGTTATCGCAACCGCACGGCGCGCGTGCTCATGGAAACTGACACGCACGGTCGCCTCGCCGATTTCACCAAAATGCGCCTAGCCAACCCATTTGTAGCCGAACCCGGCACACTGATGACCGCGCGGTTCAACGGTTTTTCACTAGAGGAACTGACGGGGGTGCCGGCATCGTGAATGATGACCGAGAAACAGAAGGGCCCAAACGCAAAGGTTTGTTCGGCCGGCTGAAAAAGCAGCTGATCAAATCAAGCAGCGCCATCAAAGACGGCGTCACTAGCATTTTCACCAAGCGTAAACTTAATGACGCGATGCTCGAGGAGTTGGAAGAGCTTCTGATCACCGCCGACTTGGGCGTGACCACGGCAGCCAAAATTTGCGCATGCGTGAGCGAAGGCCGTTACGACAAAGAAATTTCGCCCGATGAAGTGCGCCATGTGCTCGCCCAAGAAATTGAGAGCCTGCTGACGCCGGTTGAGGCGCTGCTGACGCTCGATCCCTCCCATAAGCCCCATATCGTGCTCGTCGTGGGCGTCAATGGCACGGGCAAAACCACAACGATTGGCAAGCTTGCTAAGCAATTTTCTGATGATGAGCGCCGCGTCGTGCTGGCGGCAGGTGATACGTTTCGGGCCGCGGCCATTGAGCAATTGTGCATTTGGGGCGAGCGCACCGGCGCGCCGGTGATCGAAAAAGGAGTCGGCGCCGACGCCGCAGGTGTGGCTTTTGAGGCTATCGAGCGCGCCCAGCAGGATGGGGCGGACGTGCTGATGATTGATACTGCCGGACGGCTGCAAAATAAAGTTAACCTCATGGCTGAACTTAAAAAGGTCATTCGCGTTATCAAGAAACGTGATGAGACGGGCCCCCATTCGGTCTTGCTCGTGCTTGACGCCACCATCGGTCAGAACGCGATCAGTCAAGTGGAAGCGTTCAAGCAAGCTGCCGACATTACCGGGCTCGTTATGACTAAATTGGACGGCACCGCACGCGGCGGCATTTTGGTGGCGCTCACCGAAAGGTTCGGGCTGCCGATCCACGCCATCGGCGTCGGTGAAAGCGTGGAAGATTTGCAGCCCTTTAACGCACGGGCCTTCGCCCAAGCACTTACCGGCTACGAGCCCAACGGCTAGTGACGCCCTTAATTATACAGACGTCGCAATGCAACCGAACTCGCCGCAATAAAACTTACCCTAAAGCCCTTGGGGCTCATCTAGGCCGGTTTCACCTTCAGGATTTCCAAAGGGTACAAACACCGGGTGGCCGCGTGCTTCCTGGAAATGGCCGAGTGCCCAAGACACGCTGGGGAACGCAAGTTCACCTTGCGGGATATCATCCCATGCGAATAATACAACCTCTTCGCTTTCAGGACCGGCTGTAAATTCAGGCGCAGCAAGCTCCGCCCGATAAATAAGCTGGACCTGGCTAATATGGGGAATGCTGTAGACGGACAAGAGCGCATTGATCTCGATGTCGGCGCACGCTTCTTCCTGGGCTTCTCTCATGGCGCCGGCTTCAGGGGTTTCATGCTCTTCGAGATAGCCGGCGGGCAAGGTCCAAAATCCTTTGCGCGGCTCGATCGCACGCCGGCACAGTAAAACTTGATCCTGCCATGTTACGACAGAGCCCACGACGATTTTGGGATTCTGATAATGGATCCAGCCACAGGCATCGCACACAAGCCTCTTTCGCGAATCCTCCTCAGGAATCTTGAGCGTGAATTTGGGCGCGTCAATGGACATCAAACTAATCCTTCACTCTCACTCTAGTCTAATTTGACACTGCTATATCGGTTCGTCCAGCGCGATCGATCTTTTAAAAAGTTAAACAAATTCAGAACGTTAGAATAAAGACTTTTTAACGCTCGGCAGACGGCACGACAATGTGCAAGTTGTGCCGATTTGATAACTTTCTTTCCTACATCTGAGCACCAAGTGCTTGAGCTGATGATCTGTCGCCTACTAGGAGATGGAGCTTGTAATTTTAAATTGTACGTATGTTGATTATTCGCATGCGTACTTGTATGTTCTCCCACCATTTGCTACGGCTAGCCTTAGCACCAGTCACAATCACATAATGTTGAAGGTCCAATAAATGGCAAAATTTGATCTCAATAAGTCACCGGGGCACCTGCTTCGCCGCGCACAACAATACTCATTCGATCAATATGCCAAGGAGGTTGGGTCGGACGGCCTAACGCCTCGTCAGTTTTCCGTTTTGCATACCGTTTCGCAAAACGAAGGGTGCAGTCAAACAGACCTGGTCAAGCTGACTGGAATCGATCGCAGCACACTCGCAGACATGATTAGCCGTATGTTGAAAAAGCGGCTGCTGGGCCGTCAGCGAACAAAAACAGATGCGCGCGCGAACGCCGTCAAAATTACGTCCACTGGGCGGAGTGCCATGAACAAAGCCAGAGCGAAAGTTATGAAAGCTGATGCTGCGCTTATGAAAGCAGTGCCGGGGGCACAACGTTCAGCCTTTTTACGTACCTTAAAAACCGTATCGAGTGCGATTGACAAGGAGCTAGAAACCGCATCTTCGGCTGGTCGCAAACGGCCCGCTGTTAAACGCAAAGCCAAGCGTAAAACCAAACGTAGAACTGCGCGTCGGCGCTGACAGCGCGAATAGCTGGCGCCAGTGCGTCAAAGTTGAACCACGCTGGGCGACCTATGTCTCGCGGGGCTTTGTCGTTTCAGCTAGTGAGGGAAGTTGGTTTTGGGTTAGACCGAAATAACAAGCCGTGAACTAGGGCGCTCAGCTGTCTGCGGACACGCGGCTGTTGGCGCTTTACGTCGGTTAACCCGATTTGATCTCTGCTCTCTTTTGTGCCGATTCTCCGCGCGCCAATCTTCCGCCTCGATCCGGTCGGCCTCTGATTGCTTTAATTCTGCTCGGCCGCGGGTTGCTGCCTGATCTTCACGTCCAGCACGCTGAGTGGTGCGTTCAGCCTCGGCCACCGTCGAGCGGCTTGTTTGTACCGAAATCAGAGATACTTTAGAGAGCGTCTCCATAAATCCTCAATAATCTTGTAGGGAAACAGCAGGTGCGTTTCTGCGCAGGCTTTTGCCGACACAACAGGGCGCAGTATGGTCAGCTACTGTCAGGATGGCGTTAAGGAAGGAGGTTAATGCGCGGTATTACTTAACGTTGGAAGAAGCTCTTTTTCGACGTCTTCCGGGGTCAGCGGGCCAATATGCTTCATGACAATGCGTCCGGCGCCGTCGACCACGAAGGTTTCTGGCACTCCGGTCAGCCCCCAATCAATCCCCACGCGTCCTGCCTCGTCTACGCCGATGCGCTCAAATGGATCGCCGAACTCATCAAGAAAGGCGCGGGCATCCTCCAATTCATCCTTGTAGTTGATGCCAATGAGCCTAAAGCCATCGCGCGCCGCAAGCGCCACCAACTGAGGATGCTCAATTTTGCAGGGCCCGCACCAGGACGCCCAAAAGTTGACGATCGAGATGTTTCCCTGTTTCAAGTCTTGATCGCTCAGCCCCATGCGCGCAGGGTCCGATGATGACTGGACCGAAAGATATGGAATGTCGAAGGGCCTGACTTCCGTCCCGATTAAAACCGAAGGAACCTCGCCCAGATCATCTCGCTGCAAGGTCACAAAAAAGACGCCGGCTAGGGTCGCAAAGACCACGATCGGAAGCAAGAAGATCAAGCGTTGTCGCATACTCATCAACCGACTTGTTCGGGTGCGGCCGTCCGCTCGTCCACCTCCCTCTCGTCCGCCTCGAGCGCGGCCAAACGTGCCTTTTGTTCTTGATATGTGCGCATGCTGACGATCGCAATCCCAGCCAAAACGGCGAAGGAAATCAAAAAGGACAGCCAAATGAAGACAGCATAACCGCCCATCGAAAAGAATTTGCTCATGGTCTGTGCCGTGCCTTAGGCTGCCGCGCGCGACATTTGGAGCGTGCGAACCCGGCGTTTTATGATTTCGGTTCGCATGCGTATCAGGAGAAGAGCTATAAACAAGACCGTGTACGCCACGGTCATGATGAGCAAGGGCGTCAGGATCGTCCAATGAATGGAGGACGAACCGATACGCGAAATACTGGCGGGCTGATGTAACGTATTCCACCAATCAACAGAGAATTTGACAATCGGTACATTGATAAAGCCGACGATCGCCAAAATAGCCGCTGCCCGGCCAGCCTTTTGGGGATCTTCGAGCGTTTCCCAAAGGGTAATGTAGCCGAGATAAATAAAGAATAGAACGAGGAACGACGTGAGCCGGGCATCCCAGACCCAAAACGTGCCCCACGTGGGCTGGCCCCACAGCATGCCTGTGACCAAAGCACAAAGCGTAAAGGCCGCCCCTAACGGCGCTGCCGATTTGGCCGCAACATCGGCCAGCACGTGTCGCCATATCAGGGATACAACGCTGGCGGCCGCAATAAACGAGTAGCAAAACATACTCATCCAAGCGGCGGGCACATGAACAAACATAATGCGTACGGTATCGCCTTGCTGATAGTCAGGTGGCGCAAAGCCTAAGCCCCAGACGACACCGACCGTCAGCAGCACGGCCGCTAGTCCTCCGGCCCAGGAGACCAGCGGCGCACTGAACGCCATGAAACGGTGAGGGTTTGCGAGCGACCACATGAGCAAGATTTAGCCTTTACACCGATTCACCGCAAGGCGGCACCGTGAAGCGGCCTATCAGGAGACATTCAGTCTGAGGGCGGCTGCTGCGGCAATCGGGCCTATGACAAGGCCCACCAGCGACGCTGCGGTCAGAAATAACAGATTGGGCTCGAGCCAGTTGAAGATGGCGCCTGACGCCGTACCTCGCACCGCATCGACGGCACCCACGGCAAATATCAAAATCGGCACGAAAAGCGGCAGCACCAAGAGCGCGGTCAGAAGCCCACCGCGGCGCACACCCACCGTAAGCGCAGCACCAATCGCACTAATAAAGGTGAGCCCCGGCGTGCCCAAAACCAGAGTCACGACCACCATGGCAAGCGCGGGCACTTCAAGATTGAGCAGCAAAGCCAAGATCGGCGCCGCAAGAATAAGCGGCAGCACATTACTCAACCAATGGGCCGCGCCTTTCGCCAGCACAACCGCTTCTAACGGCAAGGGCGATAGAGTCATGACGTCGAGGCTGCCGTCCTCAAAGTCCGCCTGAAAAAGCCGATCGAGCGTCAGCATTGAGGCCAGCACAAATGCAACCCACAAAACGCCCGGTGCAATCTTTGTCAGCAACGCCAAATCGGGGCCGAGCCCAAACGGAATCATGGTGATGACGACCGCAAAAAAGACGACCGCTTGAACCGGTGTCGCCCCTTGGCGCCCAGCGATGCTCAGCTCGCGGCGCACCAACGAGACAATTACATGCGTTGCCTTTGCCTGTTTACTCACTGATCACTCCCGCCTTGATAAAGGGAAAGTTCGAGCGCCTGTGCCCCCGGAATATCGAGCGCATCGTGACTAGCCACCATCAAAAGCCCACCCGACTTGCTGTGTGCTGACATAAGTGCCATGAGGTTTTCGATCGCGCGCGCATCAAGCGAAGCGGTCGGTTCGTCCAATAGCCAAAGTGCGCGTTCCGATACGACCAAACGTGCAAGTGCGACGCGGCGGCGTTGACCAGCGGAAAGAAACTGAGCAGGGAGATCCGCGACGGCGCCGAGGTCGAATGCCGCAAGCGCACGCTCGATCGGCTCAACTTCACCCTCTCCCAACAGCGCTGCCCAAAATGCCAAATTCTCACGGACAGACAGAACGGATTTGACGCCGTCCGCATGACCGACATAGTGGACGTGGTCCAAGCTGATGCCATCGTCTTGCGAGAGGTGATCGCCTCTCATACGAATGAATCCGTGAGAGAGAGAAACGAGACCGGCAATCGCGCGGAGCAGAGTGGATTTACCGGCGCCGTTGGGTCCACGAACGATCAAAGGTGAGTGAGCATCGCACATGAAGGACAAGTGATCCAAGACGATGCGATCACCTCGAATGCAGCTAACCTCTTCAGCCGCCAGCCTCAGATTCTGAAAAGCCACGCTGACCGTTGCCCCCAATGATCCGCATCATGTGATGCTTTGCCAAAGCAGTCCGCTCCCGGATTAAATATGATCGACATGCAGCCTTTTCATTCTATTTTCGCGTGCCCCGTATTATTTTCAGTTCTGCGTTACCTTAGAGAATCACGGCGAGTGTCCCATCTTTGGCTGGATCTGTCATAATCATATCTAGTGTGCCTCACACCCTTTCCATTTGCCGCACTTGCCGATAAAACACCAGCCAATCCGGTCCTCGGGACACCAAGTTCAGTCTTGCATCTGTCGCACCCGACCCAAATAGGCGCCCGAGAACCGCAAAAATTTCCTGTTGTTTGCAGGCAACGTCAAGGCAAACTGCGGTCTCCGCAGTTGAAAGGATCCCACCCGTGAACACGCTTGGCCTCAACAGCTACAAGACCCGCCGAAAATTCAAAGTGGGAGCCAAAAGTTACGATTATTACGGTCTCAAAGCCCTGGAAAACCAGCGGGGCTTTGTGCGCATCGGCCGGTTGCCCTTCTCTCTCAAAGTCGTTCTGGAAAATTTGTTGCGCCACGAAGATGGGCGCAGCGTTACCAGAGACGACATCAAGGCCATGTCGGACTGGCTGAAGAAGCGCTCGAGCAGCCGCGAAATCGCCTATCGTCCGGCGCGGGTCTTGATGCAGGATCTAACTGGCGTGCCCGCCGTGGTCGATCTCGCTGCTATGCGTGACGCCATGGCCGGTCTGGGCGGCGATCCCAACAAAATTAATCCTCTCGCGCCCGTGGATCTTGTGATCGACCATTCGGTCATGGTCGACTTTTTTGGCGCCCGGGACTCATTCAAAAAGAATGTGGATATTGAATACAAGCGAAACAGAGAGCGCTATGCATTCTTGCGCTGGGGCTCGGAAGCCTTTGATAATTTTCGTGTGGTTCCGCCCGGCACCGGTATCTGCCATCAAGTCAATCTTGAATATTTGTGCAAGACTATTTGGTCCGCGCGGGCCACAACCGACAACGGCGCTATCAGTCTCGCTTATCCCGACACCCTTGTAGGTACGGACAGCCACACCACCATGGTTAACGGCCTGGCCGTTCTCGGTTGGGGCGTCGGAGGCATCGAAGCTGAAGCCGCTATGCTGGGACAGCCCGTCTCTATGGTCATTCCTGAAGTCATCGGCTTCAAAATGACCGGCATACTCGCCGACGGCGTGACGGCAACCGACATGGTACTCACCGTGACGGAAATGCTGCGCAAAAAAGGCGTGGTCGGAAAGTTTGTCGAATTCTTCGGTCCCGGTCTCGACTATTTGTCCCTTGAAGACCGAGCGACGGTCGCTAACATGGCGCCTGAGTATGGGGCCACATGCGGCTTCTTCCCCATCGACAAGGAAACGCTCACTTATCTCAAAGCGACGGGCCGTAGCAAAGCTCAAGTCGACTTGGTTGAAAAATACGCCAAGGCGCAGGGCATGTTCCGCATGGCGCGTACGCCCGATCCGCTTTTTACCGACACACTCCATCTGGATCTGTCTACTGTTGAACCGAGTCTTTCCGGTCCGAAACGCCCGCAGGACCGAATAGCATTAAAACGGGCATCAAAAAAGTTTGCGACCGCTCTGAAAGAGGAATTCAAAAAAAGCAAAGACAAAACAAAAGGCGTGGACGTTAAAAGTAGGGGCCACACTCTCGATCACGGCGATGTGGTCATTGCTGCCATAACGAGTTGCACCAATACGTCCAATCCAAACGTGATAATTGGTGCAGGACTGGTGGCGCGCAATGCCGTTAGGCGGGGGCTCACCGTGCAGCCTTGGGTCAAAACCTCGTTTGCGCCCGGCTCTCAAGTCGTCACGGAGTATCTAGTTGAATCAGGCCTGCAAAAAGACCTGAATAAACTTGGGTTCAATCTCGTGGGCTATGGCTGCACCACGTGCATCGGTAACTCCGGTCCCTTGCCGTCGGAGATTTCCGAGGCTATACAAAAAAATGACTTGGTAGCCGCTTCGGTTCTGTCTGGTAATCGGAATTTTGAGGGGCGTGTGAGCCCGAACGTTAAGGCAAACTACTTGGCCTCGCCGCCGCTCGTGGTAGCCTATGCGCTGGCCGGTTCCATGATCATCGATATTACCCGCGATCCGATTGGGCACGACAAGAAGGGTGAGCCGGTCTATCTCAAGGACATTTGGCCAACATCAGAGGAAATTGCCACCATCGCGCGCGCGGCTGTGAAATCACGCATGTTCAAAGAACGTTACGCAAGCGCTTTTAAGGGTGATCACCGATGGCGTCAGATTAAAGTTAAGGGCGGCCTCACCTACGACTGGAACCCCCAATCGACCTATGTTCGGAACCCGCCCTACTTTGAAGGGATTACGGCGAATCCCGCGCCCATACGCGATGTCGACGATGCCCGGGTACTTGGTCTGTTCGGCGATTCGATTACGACGGATCATATCAGCCCAGCTGGGGCCATTAAACAAGATGGGCCCGCAGGCAATTATCTCGTGGACAAAAACGTCGTGGTTGCCGACTTTAATTCTTTCGGATCGCGGCGTGGTAATCACGAAGTGATGATGAGGGGAACATTTGCAAACATCCGTATCAAGAATGATATGGTCCCCGGCACTGAAGGTGGCGTCACCGTGCATCATCCGAGTGGCGAGGAAATGGCCATCTATGATGCCGCGATGCGCTATCAGGCCGAAGGCGTACAACTTATCGTAATTGCCGGAAAGGAGTACGGCACAGGGTCTTCGCGCGACTGGGCAGCAAAAGGCACCCAGCTTTTAGGTGTCCGTGCCGTCATTGCCGAATCATTTGAACGCATTCACCGTTCAAATCTAATCGGAGTGGGAGTCATGCCGCTTCAGTTTCAATCGGAAACAAACCGAAAAACTCTGAATCTAACCGGTGAAGAAACTGTTTCAATTAAGGGTTTGGAAAGCTCCCTTAAGCCGCGCACAATATTGAGAGCAACCATTCGATCAAAAAGTGGTGAAGAAGCGAACGTCCCCCTTCTGGTCCGAATCGATACGGAAGACGAGCTTGACTATTTCAACAATGGTGGAATTCTGCATTATGTGCTACGAAATTTGCTAATCACAGCGTGATGAAAACTCTTTTATAACCAGATATCAAGGAAGATCGCACCCGTCTCACCGGATCGTGACTCGCAATGTTGTGCTGCTTGAGTATTTTTGGTGCATGTCTGATGGACACTCACGCCAGACAACCAAATGCCCTTTCTGCGCTCTGACTCTCGCGAGTGCCGTGGCGTTAAGCAGAGTTGGTTCGAAGGCTCTAACCCAATCCCTTTTCCAAAAGCGCATCTAAGCGCTGGCCAAACTTTAGCGGATCAGTGACCGCAGCACCTTCGATGATGCGCGCTTGATCGAGCAACAGGTGGGCCGCGTCTTCCAATTCCGGCGAAACCCCGCCCGCTGCCTTCTTGGCCAAGCGTCGAATGAGCGAGTGATCGGTGTTGATTTCGAGAATGCGGGCCGTAAGCGGATCCGCTTGGGTGTCTGCGGCCGCCCCCGACTGAGCTAGAATCCGCTCCATATAGTCATCAAGGGCTTCTTCTGCCGCCACAAGACAGACCGCGCTGTCGGTGAGCCGATCAGAGCGCCGCACGTCGGCGATGGCATCGCCCAACGTTTGTTTGATGAGCGCGATCAGCATTCCGATTGCCGCGTCGTTGGGCGCCTTATCCTTCGGTTTGGATACGCTCGGTGCTGGCTTGGCAATCGAATCAAGCTCGGCGGCACCCTTCGTCACCGACTGAAACGGTTTATCGTCAAACCCTTGGACCACACTCACCCAAAATGCATCGACCGGATCACTCAACAGTAAAACTTCGATGCCGCGGGCGCGATAGCCTTCGAGCTGCGGGCTCATTCCGATTGTGGCGGGATCCTCGCCATGGATGTAATAGATTGCCGTTTGATTAGACACCATGTGAGCAAGATAGTCTTTGAGCGTCCGCCAATCCGCACCTTTCGTGGTCTTAAAGCGCGCAAGATTCAAGATCTCGGTGCGCCGTTCCGGATCTTCGTAAATTCCTTCCTTCAGAACCGGCCCAAAGGCCTGCCAAAACGCCTCAAAGCCCTTGGCATCCTTGTTAGCTTTTTTAGTGAGTTCGGAGAACACACGCTTGGTTACGGCGTTTCGAATGCTTGCCAATATGGGATTATTCTGCAGCATTTCGCGGCTGATATTGAGCGGCATATCTTCCGAATCAATAATCCCGCGCACGAAGCGCAAATAGCCGGGCAGCAGCTCGGCATCTTCGGTAATAAAGATCCGCTTGACATAGAGTTTGACGCGAGCCGCACGTTTGGGATCGAACAGATCCATCGGGCGTGCCGTCGGCATGAACAAAAGCACGTTGTATTCATGCCGGCCCTCGGCCTTGTAATGTATTTTTAACCATGGGTCATCAAAGGCATGGCCTATATGGCGGTAGAACTCCTTGTACTGATCGTCTGTAATTTCTGATTTTGGTCGCGTCCAGAGGGCACCGACGGCGTTTACCGGCTCATTGGAGGTCTCATCCTTCTTTTCACCGCCGCGAATCAGGATGGGGATGGCGATGTGATCGGAATAGGACTTGATGATTTGCTGCAGGCGAAACGCCTCGAGGAACTCGTCCCCGCCTTTGCGCAAATGAAGCGTCACCACCGTGCCGCGCCCGTCCAAGAGCTGGTCGCCACTAGCAGCCTCGCTTACTTCAAACGAGCCCGTACCGTTGGACTGCCAATTGAGGGTCGTGTCGGAAGGCGCTTTGCGAGTTATGACATCAACCTTCTCGGCCACCATAAATGACGAATAAAAACCGACGCCGAACTGGCCAATTAGCTGAGAATCCTTTGCCTCATCCCCTGATAGCTGCCCAAAAAAACTGTTCGTGCCCGAGCGCGCAATGGTTCCCAAGTTGTCGATCAGTTCTTGGTGATCCATGCCGATACCGTTGTCGGCAATCTCGAGCTGCCGTTTGCTTTTGTCGATACGAATCTCGATGCGAAAATTGGCGTCACCCTCGATGAGTGACGGTTCGGTCAGAGCAAGATAACGAAGCTTGTCGCAGGCATCCGACCCATTGGAAATCAATTCGCGCAAGAAGATCTCTTTTTCCGAATAGACCGAATGTACCATGAGGTGCAAAAGTTTGGAGACTTCAGCTTGAAAATTGTGCGTTTCTGGTGTGCTGGTTTGAGCAGCGTCAGGGGGCGCCATGGCACAGGGCCTCTCGGATGGGACGTGAACTAAGTCGGACCTTAGGTAGGAACGTCATGAGCCGGGTTCAAGGTTAGATCCGAATAAAGAGACACCACGTGGGCAAGCCGGATGATAACCTTTAGTAATCTCTGACTTCAGGAGCATCGTCGGTACTGTCTTCGCTCGTGTCGGATTCAGTTTCTTCTTTGCGAGGTTCCAATAGTGAGTCCAGCGATTTGGTAAACTGATTGAATTTGAATTCGGCGATCCTAAAAGCCCACCCGTCCGTGCGGGCGGTGATCCGCGACGCCAACGCTTGGTTGTCAACGGATGTGTCTTCAATCGAAGGCACGTTTGAATCCGCCATATCCAGTTCCCTTTCAGGAGCCGGTTCGTGATCGTCGGCGCCGCTCGAGATCAAAGGATCTTTGGCGTCTGCAATAAAACTTACCCAATAAGCCTCGTCTTGCTTGAGAAGCTCCAAGTCCAAGACCAAGCCATTGAACAAGCGGTAGGTAGCCCGCGCGGCGTCACCAAAATCGATTTCGGCGGCAGGTTTGACATCAGTAATGCTAAGACCCGCAAGCGCATAGGCGGTTGTATTCAAATTGAAGGCCGCTTTGGGCGCGCGCCCTTCGGGAACAAACCCCAGCAAAAAATCAGGGGACTCCGGCGTGTACCGTTCGAGCAAATAAGCAGGACCTTCAAGCGGCGTGACGGAGACCGACTGAATGTCGTCGCGCACCACTTCTTTAAATAAACTCGTCTCGATCCAATCGGTCTCCTCATCTTTTACGTCGAGAATGCTCTGCGCCAGCCACGTCTGATTTGATTCCGGCAAACGCACGTAATAGGAGTTTGGCGTCGACCCACGGCCGCGACCCTGAGTGTTACCCACTAACAGGAGCGCTAGTGTCTCGTCTGAAGCGCTGTAAAGACCGATCAACACACCTTCCCCATCTTCGGACGGGGACTTGAGACCGATTGCCGCGTGCATGTCTGCGCGCGCCGTTTTTGCTTCAGTAAGTTTGAGAGACGCCATTCCCTGTACGGTGAGCCGGAGGGGCGACAGAGCGGGCGAGTAGCCCCCCTTCCCCGGCAGTGACCACACACCGTCCGCATCACGCACCACATCGAACGTTTGATCCTTGGTTTCGATTGTAATGCGCGCAACATCATTAATGCGGTAGGACAACTCAGGAAAAAGGACACGTCCCTCAAAGTCGAGAGTTCGATCCGCGTTCTCAATTACAACAATAAAAGCAGCCACCAGCACGGCAACAAGGGTGATGCCGCCTAAAATCATAAATGACTTTGAGGGAGCCACACGCTCGCCGGTCATTTAGCTCCTCTCCACCCGTGCGGCCACCCGTCGACGCTGGCGCATAAACGCCAAGACGATCGCGAGCAATGCCACGAGGATCGGCATCAAAGCGATATTGGCAAACTTGACTCGAGTTTCAAGATTATCGATATCTTTCCTTAAATCTCTCTGGACACGCCTTAGTTCATCGCGCGTTTGTAGATATTGAATTTGAAATCGATCAATTGCTTCTTCCTCTGCCGGCGTTAGTGTGGCAACGGGCAAACCATCTTCGACGCCTTCTTGTCCTTGCGATTGAAGCTCAGAAAGGCGCAGTTCAGTTTCGGCAAGTTCGGCTTCGAGCCGTTGTTGTTCGGCAAGAAATTGCGCCTCGGCTTGACGCCGCAATCGATCGACAGCCGTCAAAGGTCGGTCATCCCGCCCTCGACCACGTAGACTGATGAGATCATTTGATCCCATCAAATTTTCAACCGCGTTGGTAATGAACGTTGCATTGTCTGCAGTGGGAATCACAATGCGTTGGCCCAGGAAATTCTGTTCCCGCACCCAGAACTTGTCATCAAAGATATCCGTGTCTGCCACCACAATCATATTGACCGATTCGATGGACTGGGTGAGGTGGCTTCCAGGAAGCGCTATGTCTTCCGTAGCGCCCTCTGGCGGCTCGGTGTCCTCAACCGGCACATCTGAATCGTCTTCAGTAACTTCTTCTGTTGTGTCTTCGTCGACTTCAGCATCCTCGACTTCGCCGATACCCTCTGGATCTGGCACGAGATTTTCAATCTCTATGTCTGTCTCGTCGTCACCTTCGACCGGCGGCGGGCCGTCCGGAAAGGCCGTTTGGATGCTACCGGTTAGGCGCACCGCGATAACATATTTTTCAGGCGTTGCCGCAAACGACATGAGCAAATCATCCGGGTTGAAACTCATGGCTACAGTTCCGGACTCGATCAGCATGGAGTTTGGCGTGGACTGAATAAGAGGTTGGAATTCAATTTCTCTATCATCGCGTTTGACCAAGTTGCCAACGGCTCCCAGATTCAGATTGTTGAGGTTGGCGGAGACCAGATCGTCATGATTGACGTCTTCACCGTTGATGCCGAGCCAAACAACATAGTCCGTCACCGGTCGACCGTTCGGCATACTGCTCTGGACCCGAAGTGCACGCTCGAGGTCACCTACTACCATCGTGTCGTCAAATCCGATGCCCCAGGCTTGAAACAGCGGTACCAAGCTTGAAGATTGCGGCATACCGGTAGGTTGCCCCATTGGACCCATGGCGCCTGCCGCAGCTTGGGCCAATTCAGACAGAGGATCGACAAAGACGAGTGCGCGTCCGCCACGCAGAACAAATTGATCAATTGCATAAAGGGTCGGTGCCGCGAGCGCCGTCGGATGGACAATCATCAGTACGTCAATCTCGGCCGAGATCTCTTCCAGATCGGGCTCGAGGTTTTGAACGTCGAACATATCGACCAATTGATCGTAGATAATAAACGGTCGGGCTTGGCCTTGCATGGCGGCCATGGGGCCGCCCAACCCAACTTCCAGCGGCAGACTGCTCAGTATACCAAGTTTTGGTTTATCACTCTGATTCAACTTGAATATTAGTTCGGTCAAGTCGTATTCCAGAAATGATTCTCGTTCTTGGGCAAAAAAAGGTATGACCTGGCGGCCGTCGATCGCGTTGGTCCCCGCGAGCCCCATGTAAAGGTTCTCGCCAGCATCGAGCGGCACTGCTGTAATGCCTAAGGCAATGGCCATATCTTCTTGCTTGGTAAAGGGTGCGGGATCGATGGTTTCCAATCTGATTTTTCCGTCGGCACGGGACGCATAACTGCGCAAGAGATCGTGAATACGATTTCCGTAAACACGAATTTGGGGAATCTTGGTCGCCAATTCCTCGGAAAAAAAGAAACGAAGTATCACGGGCTCATCAAGTGATTGCAAGATCCTGTCGGTTCCCGCGCTGAGCGTGTATTGACCGGTTTCGGTCAGATCGAGCTGAACGCTTCGAAACAAAAAGCTCGCGATAATGTTTACACAAAAAAACAGAATCACACCCAATGAGATCGACATTGTCGCAAATGCTGTGCGGCTTATGGCAGGCATTTTTGCTCCCAACCTCAAGCGGCTTTTCTCGCTGCGATCACTACCTTGTTGACGTAAAGCCACAAGACAATGAGCGAAACGAAGTATACGACGTCGCGTAAATTAATGACGCCTTTTTGGATGGCCTCAAAGTGTGTCAGAAAGCTGAATGAGGCAATGACGTTTAGCAGAAACTGTGGTGTCTGCGCTGGGAAGAAATCCAATACCAGCGGCAAACCGCTCAGCATGAAGAGGAAGCAGACGACAACGCTGATGACAAAGGCGATGACTTGGTTTTTGGTCATGCCCGAAATGGCCGAACCGATGGCTAGATAGGCGCCCGACATAACAAAGCTTCCGAAATAGGAAGTGATAATTACGCCATTGTCCGGATCCCCCAATATGTTGACCGTCACCCAAATGGGAAAAGTAAGACCAAGCGCAATCCCGGCAAATACCCACGCTGCCAAGAATTTTCCTAAGACAACGGACCAAAGCGGAATCGGCAGTGTAAGGAGCAATTCGATTGTACCGGTCTTTCGTTCCTCAGCCCAAAGGCGCATTGCAATGGCGGGAATTAAAAAAAGATAAAGCCAGGGATGGAAAAAAAAGAAAAGTTGTAGATCGGCCCGGCCGGTACGAAAGAAATCGGAGACGTAAAATGTGAAAATGTTGGTTGAGAACAAGAAGACTACAATAAAGACGTAAGCTAACGGTGTTGCAAAGTAGCTCGCTAGCTCACGGCGAAAGACGGCAAGAGTCTGGCTCATGGCAGCGGCACCTCACTAGCACCATCCGGAACGCCGCCAACCTCAACCATCGGCTCCTCCTGTTTTCGATCAATGGCTGCAGTACCCGCATCCGCCGTCGTGCATTGGCGGAACACTTCGTCAAGCCTGCCGCCTTCGGCGATAAGTGCGCGAACATCCCAATCCTTGTTCGAGACGAGGGTGCTCACATTTTCAATAATGCGTTGGCCGGGCTTGGCGAACAGCGTGAACGCGAGCACGCCGTCAGCCAGTGTCGATTCCCGGATTTCGTCTACAGCATCGAGAGCGCCAAATGCCTGGCGCGCCGGCGTCGCGTGATAGGGTCCGACATGAACGGTGATGGCGTTGTGATAGCGCGAGCGCGCGGCCATGTTCTCCGGCGTACCATCCGCCACAACCAAGCCTTTGTCGATAATCATGGCGCGTGAGCATACCGCATCCACTTCTTCCAGAATGTGCGTTGAAATAATGATGGCCTTGTCTTGCGCCATCACGGCGATCAGTCTGCGAACCGCAAATTTTTGATTGGGGTCGAGCCCGTCTGTCGGTTCGTCCATAATAAGCACTGGTGGGTCGTGGAAAATTGCCTGCGCCAAGCCCACGCGGCGCTTGAACCCCTTCGACAGCGTCTCGATGGGTTGATCGAGCACGGATTCCAATTGCGTTCGCGACACAGCTTGCGACAGAGCCGACTGTTTTTTGTTGCTACTGAAGCCACGAACCTCGGCGACAAAGTTGAGAAACCGCCGCGGAGTCATGTCGCTGTAGGCGGGCGCGCCTTCCGGCAAATAGCCCATAACGGTTTGTGCGCCAATCGGGTCGGAAGTAATATCGTGACCGCACACTGATACAGTACCCGCCGTCGGCGCGAGAAAGCCGGTGATCATTTTCATGGTGGTCGACTTACCCGCACCGTTGGGGCCGAGAAACCCTAACACTTCGCCTTTGTCGACGGAAAAACTTAGACCGGCCACGGCTGTAATCGTGTCAAACTTTTTGACGAGGCCGTCGATCTGAATCATCGGCTGGGACATGGATCTCGCTTGGATGTGCTATCCGAAAAAACGTTGCTGAAGACCGGAGGTGGAACTCCGTTTGTCGACTAAAGGAAATAGTCGAATAAGGTCAGAGGTTCAAGTGCACTGGCGCAATGGTCATGGGTTCTTTTTGTACGGCTGTTTGATCGTCAAAGCATGCATCACTATACAAGGAAAATCCCCCGGAGCTTTCTCCACCGGGGGTTTGTTCATGTGCTCTTGAAACGCGCTTAGTTACGCCCACCGAACAACCGGAGCAACATCAAGAAGAGATTGATGAAGTCGAGATAGAGGCGGAGTGCGCCCGAGATGGCTTTTTTGGTCAAAACTTCGCTGCCGTCGCCTGCATAGTAATCTTCTTTAATGCGCTGTGTGTCATACGCGGTCAGGCCGACGAAAACCAAAACGCCAATGACTGAGATTGCAAAATGGATCGCTGCCGATTGCAGGAAAATGTTGACGATCATCGCAAGAATGATGCCGAAGAGGCCCATGAATAAGAAGGAGCCCAAGCTTGTCAGGTCCCGGTGCGTGGTATAGCCGTACAGACTCATGGCACCGAAAGTGCCGGCGGTAATGAAGAACACCCGTGCGATGCTGGCGCCAGTGTAGATCAAAAATACGGTCGCCAAAGACAGGCCCATTAGACCAGCGAAGGTCCAAAAAACCGTTTGGGCTATCGACGCGCTCATGGCGTGGATGCGGGCTGCAAAGTAAAAGACGATGCCCAACGGCGCCAACATGACGACCCAAGGCATGATGGCGTTACCATAAATAAGTTGGAGCAACGCCGGCGAATTTGCTGTGAAGTAAGCCACGATGCCGGTGAGGCCGATGCCCATGGCCATGTAGTTGTACACCCGGAGCATATAGGCCCGGAGACCTTCATCGATCTCGAGGGCGCGTGAGCCCGCGGCTGCTTCGCGCATATAGCGTTCTTGAAAATCAGACATATTTGCTCAATCCTTCTAGAAATCAACTCAAAATTTGCGAACAGCTTGTACTAATTTGGGGGATTACCCCGAGAAATTCAAGTAAAACCCGAGAGGCCTAACCCTAGATTACCGGTCTTTATAAAAAGTTATTTCCGGCTAAGTGCTTATTCTGCCCTTAGAATTGGGGCAGCTTTTTGACCAAGCACGCGCCAAGTCCCGAACAATCCCAAAATGACCGTGGCCACGGCCGCGCCCAAAACTGTCCCCCCGAGGGTCATCGGCAACCAATACCATTCGGCTTGCATCATGCGCGTGACAATGAGGTAAGCGGCGGTCACGCCGACTACAGCCGAGACGATCGCGGTGCCCAGCCCCAGAATCGCGTATTCCATAATGTAGGCCGCCAGCACGCGGCGCCGCGTCGCGCCCAAGACTTTCATCACGACCGCGTCGTACATCCGGTGGCGATGGCCGGACGCCATCGCGCCCGCCAACACGAGAACGCCCGCCAACAAAGTCACGCTGGTCGCGGCACGCACCGCCATGACGAGGTCACTTAACAATTCGTTGATCGCCTCAAGCGCATCTCTCACCCAAATGATCGTGACGTTAGGAAAGGCTTTGGTGACGGCTTCGTGAACGTCGTTTTCCATTTCGGGAGGCAGCTTCACCGTGACTATGTTTTGCTGGGGCGCGTTGTCGAGTGCACCCGGCGCAAAGATGAACGCAAAGTTCGCCCCCCCCTCGGTCCATTGGATGAAGCGAAGATTGGCAACCTCAGCAGTAATTTCCTGGCCGACTACATTAAACGTGAACGTGTCGCCGATTCTGACACCGAGGCCGCGCGCAATTTCCTGACCGATCGATACCAAAGGCGGTCCGTCATAGTTAGCGGTCCACCATCGACCTTCGACAACGCGCGTGCCGGGAGGCACATCCGGCCGGTACGTCAAATTGCGCTCGCGTGATACGACCCAGCGTTGGTCGACATCAATGCTAGTTTCCTCTGTAGGAACGCCGTTGATCTTAACGATCCCACCACGGATCATCGGAAACCTCTGATATTCCGTTGCACCCGGTATGTTCGCAAAGAATGCATCGAACGCTTGCGCCTGATCGCGGCGAATATCCAGACCGAACAGTGACGGCGCACGCACGGGAACTTCATCATCGACTTGTTTAGCAAAGTTGCCGTTGACGAGGGAAACGCCGACCAACAGCGTCAAGCCGAGACCGAGGGAGACGATGACGCCAGCTGTCGGCGCGCCCGGCCGATATAAGTTTGAAAGAGCGAGCCGCAGGCCCGGATGTTTGGGACGCCCGGCAGCTTTGGCAAGACGCATAAGGCCCAAAGCTTCAAGTCGCAAAAATAAGAAGATGAGACTGATGCCGATCAAGAAATAAACCGCGAACAATCTGTAAGGGGTCAGTGCAATCGCCATGGCACACAGCACGGCGAACGCCACCACTGTTCCGAAGACATAAATCTGCCGAGGCCAGCGGCGCGTTGGCTCCACGATATCGCGAAACAGACTGCCGGCGGGCACTTCGCGCGCGCGCGCCAGCGGCCAAATCGCGAAGGCAAGCGTCGTCAAAAATCCATAAACAGCAGCGATTATGAGTGGGATAGGATAGACGGCCATACCCACTTCAATGGGCAGGCGGTTACCGATAATGGTGTTGACGATCAAAGGCGTAAGCGCACCCAAGATGAGCCCCATGGCGACGCCCACCGCGGCCAACATCAAGACTTGCGCCAAATAGGTTTCAAAGATGAGCGCACCCGGCGCGCCCAAACATTTAAACGTCGCTATCACTTCCGTTTTACGATCGAGATAGGCGCGCACCGCATTGCCCACGCCGACACCACCGACCAACAGCGCGGTGAGCGCAACCATGGTTAAAAATAAGCCAACCCGTTCAATAAAAGCGTCGGCGCGAAACGCGTTCTCTTCAGGGCTGCGAATGATCCACGGGTTCGATGGAAAGCGCGCTTCCGCGAGCTGCTTGAATGTGTCGGCGTCGATACCTTCGGGTAACTTCAAACGGTATTTGTAGACGACACGGCTGCCCACCTGAATCAAGTCGGTGAGATCAAGCGCGTCTTCCGCGATAAAGACCCGTGGTGAAAACAGAAAGCCCTGATTGTTTACTCGGTCCGGCTCGCGTGCGATGACGGCGCGAATTTCGACGTCGAGCACACCGAGTTTGATCAGATCACCTACTTGCACTCCCATGCGCGGTAGCACCTTGGGTTCAACGGCGACGCCCCAAATGCCATCGCGCTGGGCCAGCGCCTCATGAAGGCCTGCGTTGCCCTCGAGCAAAACCCGGCCGAATAGGGGATAGAGCGTGTCCGGCGCTTTGATATCAATGAGACTGCGCATGTCGCTCTCGAGGCCGCGGCCCATACCGCGCGTCTCGCGCACATCCGAAACGAGCCCTTGCTGTCCAATCCAGGCGCGCTCTTCTTCCGTGGCAGTGCGTTGGGTCATTAAGACTTCAACGTCACCACCGAGAATGGCTTGGGATTGATCTTGCAAGCCTTGGCGAAACGCTTCCGTCACCGAGCCCACGGCGGCGATGGCCGCAACGCCCAAGGTGAGGCACGCTAGAAAAACACGAAAGCCGCTCAAACCTCCGCGCAACTCGCGGCGCGCTAAACTCAGCGCGAGACGTGCATTTGCTATGGGATTAACTCTGCCGGAAGTCATGGAGACAACGCCGTCAACCCTGCAGTTGTTGCGGTGTCCGGCGTGTCGCTATCGACCCGCCCGTCGCGTAAGCCGATGACCCGATTGCAGCGGGACGCTAACGACGGATCGTGGGTAATCAAAATGAGCGTCGTGTTGCGGGTATCATGAAGACGGAAAATCAAATCGATGATTTGATCGCCTGTGGCTCCGTCGAGATTGCCGGTGGGCTCGTCCGCCAATAGGATTTTCGGTCCGGCCGCAACCGCGCGGGCGAGCGCGACACGCTGCTGCTCGCCCCCGGACAATTGGCCCGGATAATGGGTAAGGCGCTGGCCTAAGCCCACTTCCACCAAATCTTCCGCAGCGCGGGCAAAAGCGTCTTCCCGTCCGGCGAGTTCCAATGGCACCGCCACGTTTTCCAGCGCCGTCATGGTTGGCACCAGATGGAACGATTGGAATACGACGCCCACATTGTCGCGGCGAAATTCGGCAAGCTTGTCTTCGTTGAGATCGGTCAAAACCCGGCCTGCCGCACGCACGACGCCTGAGGTCGGCCGCTCGAGCCCCGCCAAAACCATAAGCAGCGTCGACTTACCGGAGCCTGACGGTCCCACCATGCCCACCGCCTCTCCTGTCTCGACGGCGAGATCAATCCCACGCAGAATATTGACGGGGCCTGCCTCACTCTGGAGCGTGAGGTGGATATCGCTGAGCTTAATCAAGGGTGCGGACGAAGGTTGGGTAGCTGACATGCGATCACTTTAGCGTGGTATGACTGAAGGAGAAGGGTAGGGCTTCTATATTAGGATAGGGTCGCGAAATTTTGCCGCAATTGCTATCGAAACTGAGCCTTGAAGACATGGTCAAAGATTTTAGGATATTCAAGTAGAGTGCGCTTATGGCTCGTTCCTATTCATTCAGCCTTACGGCATGCTTAAACGCTGGGATCATTTTGGCCGGGCTGGTGCTGGCACGGGCCGAGGGGCCTGCGCCCGTCGTCGTCATGTTGGGCGATAGTCTGACGGCCGGCTACGGCCTGGAGGGAGATCAGGCATTGCCGGTCAAGCTCGAAGAGACACTTCGCAAACAAGGCTACGACATCGAAATCCGCAATTCGGGGATTTCCGGAGATACTACAGCTGGAGGACGCGAGCGTATTGAGTGGTCGATCGGTGAGGATGCGGATGCGGTCATCGTGGCGCTTGGCGGCAACGATACGTTGCGCGCGATCCCGCCTACGGAAACGGAAAAAAATCTCGACTCCATCATCACTCAGCTCAAGGAGCTGGACGTGCAGATTGTTCTGGCCGGCATGCTGGCGCTCCCCAACTATGGCCCTGAATACGGCGCGGAATTCAATGCCATCTATCCGGCATTGGCCAAACGCCATCATATTCCGCTCTATCCGTTTCTTTTGGATGGCGTGGCCGGCGACCCTGACTTGAATCAAGCCGACGGCATTCACCCCAACGAAGCGGGCGTCGCCGTCATCGTCGAAGAGTTGGCGCCTTATTTGGCCTCACTCCTCTTCAACGAACCACCCAGCCCCGTGCACGCCCACTCCGACTGATGCATCGTGCGCACAACGTCACGGAACGCAACCCATGGCCCGACTTTTTGCCGGACTGGAAATTCCAAGCGCCATTCGCGCGCAGCTTCTCACGCTGCAGTCAGGCGTGCCCGGCGCGCGCTGGCGGCCGGATAAAAATCTTCATATGACGTTGCGGTTTATTGGTGACGTGGGTGACCACACCCGGCGCGACATCGACAGTGCGCTCGCCCATATCGACGTCCTCGCCTTCGACCTCCAGTTTCAAGGCGCTGGCCAGTTCGGCAATAATCGGCCGCGGGCGCTCTGGGTTGGCGTCAAAGACGGCACCGCAGTAAGTCACCTTGCCAAAAAAATTGAAGCCGCTTTACAGCGCAACGGCCTTGAGCCGGAGCGGCGCAAGTTCACACCGCACGTCACCCTGGCCTACCTGAACGGCGTGCGGCGCGCGCCTATCGATGCCTTCGTCGCCGAAAATGCTAACTTTAAGTCTGACAGGTTTAGCGTCGACCGATTTGTTCTGTTTCAAAGTCACTTGGGCAAGGGCGGTAGCCACTACGTGCCGCGCGCGCACTATCAACTCACCGGCATGATGGTGGCGGAGAAGGACTAGGACTCGGCCAATTGCGAACCAGGCTGTATAGAAACACCGATGTCGAGACCTTTTACGCAATATATTGAATCGGGAGGATGGCTTAAGTGAATCATTATTGCGGTTGAGGTCAACTTCACGAATCAATATTTTGTTTTGGTTGGCAAAGAATAGTTTGTACACAGCCAAGAACCAATGGCGCCGTAACTATCGAAGACTGCAGTGGCTCCAGAATCCAGTAATCTGTCCCGCAAACCGGGATCAGCGTGGCCACCTCCGGTAAAGCCCCAAACCGTCATGCCTGCCGCAACGCCGCTCATGACACCATTCACGCTATCTTCGATGACCAGGCAATCCTCCGCCGCGCAATCCAATTCGCGAGCGACCAGCAAATAGATGTCCGGTGCCGGTTTGCCCATTTCTACAAGCTCGGTCGAATAAATGTGAGGATCAAAGAGATCGTGAATCTTCGCCATGTGTAACTTCCTGACGAGGTCTGACGCGGACGCAGAGGATGCAACCGCTTTTAACATCGGCAAAGAGAACACGAGGTCTGCCACGCCAGTGATTGCCTTGAGTTTTGCTTCAAAGAGAGGCCATTTGGCGTCGTCGATTGATTTCTGAAAGCCTTCTGGTAATCCTTCACTGATCCGTTCTCGTCGGTCGGCATCCAACACCGCATAGAAGTCCGGCTCCGATAGGCCGGTAAACCGCGTTAAGAATTCATTGTGATCGTAGATGAGTCCGACGCGCGCCAAGTGGGCGCGCTCAAGTCCAACGACCAATTCTTCGGTATTCACAAGAACGCCGTCACAATCGAAGATCACCGCAGACGCTTTCACTTAATTTTCCTTTGCTCCGCTCAAGTCTTAACGCCGAGCTGCCGTCCTAACACTTTGTTTACGATCGCGTAACACACTCTTAACCCTGTCAGAGACTGGGGAGTCTGTATGTCGGGGTCACATTTGTCCATTTCACCTATGAAACAACAACAAGGCGCCTGGGAGTCCACACGCGCCAGAGATCCGTTCAGCACGGAAGAGTTCGCTCTCATTTCCAGCGGCTATGAGCTTCAGACGGGTCGTCCAGCCTGGGTCGGCTACGGATTTACCGCGCCGGGCACCAATGATTTAGCGCGAGTTTTTCTGTTTTCGGAGGACAGTCCGGGAGACCGCTTTATCCTGACCCAGCCTAGCCCCGGCTTTTATGAGGTGCTAGCGCCCGACGGCGATCTCCTGTGGTCAGGCTCCGGGCTCGACAATCTGCTTGGGATCTTTGCGCCCAAGACCTTGAATAGCTCACCTTAGTTTCACCTTATCTGCTGGTTCTTCTTCCTGAAGCGCGACGTGCAACGACGCTTGATCTCAATCAACTTGTGACGGATTGTGCCTGGAATTCTGACTGTGGACGGATTAAGTTGGCTGCCCTATCCCATCTGTTCCTCTTTCGTTCCTAGGGCATTTAAGGAAGGACAGTACCGTGGACGTCGATATCATCCTGGAACCGAATCTCACGCCCAAACAAATGACCGAGTTGGGCCAAGCGGCCGAGGGCTACGGCATCAGAGCCCTATGGTCGTCCAACTTTTTCGCCCATTGGGATGGTTTCATCAGCCTCGTGCCGCTGGCGCAGTCGACCACGCGCCTGCTCATGGGACCGCTGGCGGTCAGCCCCTTCGAAATGCACCCCATGAAGATTGCCAACGCGCTGTTGACGCTCAACGAAATGTGTGACGGGCGTGCAATGGTTGCGGCAGGCGCGGGCGAAGGCAATCTCGATGCCATGGATCTCAAAAAGCCCAAAAAAATTGTTCTCGGCATTCGTGAAGCGCTTGAATTGATCAAGCAAGCGAGCACCGGCGGCTTAAAAGAGTCGGGCTACAAAGGGGATACTTTCAATATGACCTTCCCCTGCGCCATGGATTGGCTCACAGCCTCCCCACCGCTTGTTTATGGTACCGCCTATCGCTTTCAAATGATGCGCATGATGGGTCGCGTTGCCGACGGCTGCTTCATTGGCTGCACGCCGCCTGAATATATGGCACCGGCCATGGATGAAGTGCGCGGCGGCATTTCGCGCCGCGACAACCCGAATGATCCTTTCCACGCCAATACGTTTTGGGCCTGGCACATTAAAGAAGATCGCGATGAGGCGTATCGCGAATCCCGCCGGGAACTCGCTTGGCGGGCGCGCAAGCTCGACGCGGAGTTGGTCTCGAATTATGTGACGGAAGAAGAAACCAAGATGGTCACGGAAAATTTCGATGCCTTCGTTGCGGCCTGGTTTGACCGTTCGGGCAATGTCAAAGGCATTCCCGATCACATCACCACGCAGCTGTGCGAGGGTCTCACGTCGACCGGCGGGCTTGACGCGCTCGACCGTGAGATCGAACGCTACAAACTCTTTCAAAAAGCAGGCCTCACCGAAGTGGCGATCCGTTTGCACGACGACCCGATGGACGCGCTCAAAATTGTTGGTGAAAGGGTGGTTCCAGCACTGCGCTGAGTGAGCGCAACGTCGCGCCTATTAAAACGATTTCGATTCCAGAGGCGTCTGAGGCCTCATCAGCAACTGACTCTGTAACTGACTCTGTAATTGCCAACAGCACCGCGAGTGTGAGTCCGAGGCAGCTGACAAGGATTAAGACAATGCGCTGTCGAGGAGCCCTCAAATTGCCGCTTGTCTCAAGATCTTGATTCATATTGGTCTCCTCACTTTCCACAGAGTCTCAAACTCGCCGCCCCGCATGGGATTGAATTCAACTACCAGCGTGGCATAGTTGTGCCAAGGATTCACAGTTTCAGGAGAACCTCATGTTGAGATATTTCGCATCCGTCCTTATTGTCTTCACACTGTGGTGCCCTCAGGTGCAGGCTGCTGATGGCGGGGTTCTGGTGCTGGGTGGCACAGGCCAGTTGGGCTCGGAGATTGTCAAAGATCTGGTTGAGGTCGGTGAAGACACGACGGTGCTTGTGCGGCCGACATCAAACCGGGAGCGGCTTGCCAGCCTCGACGTCACTTACGTCACCGGCGACCTTCTTGTCGATGGGGATGTGGAACGGCTCTTCACAACGGCCTCTTACCGCGTGGTCGTGGACGCCTCCGGCCAGCCGCAGGGCGGCGGCGATGTGAATTACTATCCGGCCAGTCAGCGCTTAATTTCAAAATGGGCGGCGGCAACCGGCGTCTCACACATCATATTGCATGGTGCGACGGGCGCGGGTGATAGCGCCGACCTCTTCATGATGGAAAAAGTGCCGGAAAATCGGCGCGGCTCGATTATGGCCAAGGACGAGGCGGAAACAATCCTGGTGAACAGCGGCGTACCCTACACCATCATGCGTCACATGACATTGCTGCCCTTCGAAACGACAGAGTCCGGCAATGCGCGTATGACCACTGACCATAGAACCGTCGGCGCGATTTCCAGAGACGGCTTGGCACGCTTGACGTTGGAGTGCATCGACAATGAAGAGTGCCTGAACACAATCTTCCATGTGGTCGATGATGACGTGGAACTGACCGGGCGTTATACCAAAATGTGGGAACGCTATGAGTTGATCTTCAAGCCAGAGGTATTGGAGTCACGCCGGTAGGACTATGTCGCAGCATCAGCTACTCTCTCATTGAAAGCTCGTACCTAGACAATACGTCTGCTCTTAAATCATTCTCGTCTCGGTCTGCGAAAAATAGTTTTACATAGCCAAGACCCGATGCGGTTATATTCAGTTCTGGATAACTGGAGACCGATCGGCGCGAGAAAAAAATCGAACTAACTCATTGTTGCCTGCTGTGACCTCTATAGCTAACATCCAAACAACGCGTCAGGAGACGAGGGCTAAAAAAATATGTGAAATCTCTACTCAGTTGGAACGCTTTCTTCAGAAGATGCAGGAACGAGAGGTACTGATTGCAGCACCCAATTCTTCTCAGAATGTCGTCCTGGCGAGGGAATTGTAAAAGTTGCTTCCTGATGAGAAAGCTCATAGCGCCACGCACGCGTATCAATACGCCATCCCTTGTCTGTCCAAGCGTTCAAATATTCACGGTAACGTACAATACAAGAATCCGCAGGCACCATAACTTCCCGTGTAAGTTTCGGCGGTGTCTTAACCGGATCTAGTTTTGTCACGATGTTGATATCTTGCTGGGCGACCTCCAAACAACGATCCTTAATCTTGGTATCGTAGTCCGGATCTAACAAACAATTGCGCATATTGAGCAAGAAGCAACGGATATGACCCTCGTCAATGGGGCAGTCATATATATATTGAAACATCCAATTTTCTGGAGTCATGCCGATTTTAGTCAGCATGGTGTTCGGTCCGTGATGCCAGGTGCCAGCACTGATTTCTGAATGGAACTTACCGTCCTTATCCGTGCGTGCGGCGGTACGGGTCTCATAACCTTCGCGCATCTTGCCCTTAAAGCGGGTCATAAATCCGGATCCCCATTTGGACTCCTCAATTTCAAAGTCCGGCACAGAATATCTTTCGTCATCCCCTTCCAAGCCGTGAGTAGGGTGAACAAATTCATTATGTGCCGGGTCCATACCGTTTTCGAGATGGCGCTCGTAATTGCACGCCACGTCAAAAATAATCAAATTGCACCGCCAGCCCTCTTGGCCATGGACCGGTGCCTCCATAATCGGAGGGCGTTCTGCTTCAGGTAAGTCGCCTAGAAAAGCAAAAACAATGCCGTATTTTTCTTGGACGGGGTAGGAATCGATTTTAGCCCGGGCTGGTATTTTTGCGTCCTTGCCCATGGAGGGAATCAAGGTGCAGGCCCCAGAACCATTAAACAACCAACCGTGATAAGGGCATTCCACTTGACCATTGCGCATTTTACCGAAGCTAAGTGCGCCGCCGCGATGCACGCAGACATCACTTACACAATGTGCTTTGCCATCTTGATCGCGGAATAAGGAAAATTTCGTTCCAAGCATTTGTACTTGAACGGGTTCCTTCTGCGTTAATTCATCGCTCGCCATGGCAGGATACCAGAAATTGATATACATCTTTTGTCCTTCTATTCCTTAGGCATTGATCGCCGACTATGAGCAGAATAAGAGCTTCCGGTTCTTACTAGTCAGCTTAAAAACACAAGGTTATTTGATAGTCGAAGTGCTAATTATTACCGGTTGATAATCAATCTCAGAATGCAGCCTCCATATTGCGCGATTGTAGGTTTATTTTTGGGAGGCGGGTCATGGTCATGAGGATCCAAGCCGTTTGATCTAAATCATAGGTGGCCGAAGCGTGGAGTTAGATTTGGTAGTATTGATGGTTAGTTTGTGCGTGCGGTAAGATACTAAAAGCTGCTCTGTAAATAGCACAGGAGGGTGTTATGTACATTAATTTCTGGTATCCGATCGCCAAGAGTACCGACGTCACGACCTACGAACCCTTTCGAGCCCAGGTGCTTGGCCACCACTTCGCCGCCTTCCGAGATGGCGATGGCGCCGCCCACGTTTTAA
>PVBE010928777.1_pt1 | contig 79582 bp, 70 predicted proteins | sample 1631181 | NCBI WGS metagenome assembly PVBE01 (sample SAMN08397723, study PRJNA350692) | Marine metagenome, whole genome shotgun sequencing project. | isolation source: water | place: Pacific Ocean | collected 2012-04
CAGGCAACACGCCCAGCAGGAGCATCAGGATGATTCTTTTCATTATTATTTCCCGTATAGACCCACTTCCTTGTGGTTTTTTATCTAGGTCGTAGTGCCCTGAGTCTACGCTTGAAAGGCACGGATTACCGGCGTATTTACGGATAAAGGGGGTCAGAGTAAATACTCATGGATAAAGGGGGTCAGAGTAAATACTCATGATTTTTACACTGACCGCAATACGCATCTTCCTACGCATCCACCCCAGCAACCCAAGGCCTCACTGGTCCAGAATTTCTTTCTTTTCTTGATCGTACTCTTCCTGTGAAATTACGCCTTCATCGAGCAACGATTTCAGTTCACGCAACTCGTCATAGCGATCATCCTCGGCCTCGTTAGGGATCACCGCCTGCGTCTGACCCGCAGCATTAGCATCAACGCAACTAAATTTAAGCTCCGCATTGAGTGCGGTCCAGCCACTTGAGCCATGGGTTTCCCAATCAATTTCTTTCACATACTTTTTGTTGGCGGCACAGTAATCATTGGCTTTGATTCGGGCGAGGTCCTTTACATCCGACCATTTCGGGCCACCCCCCATTATTTCCGCGCTTACGCGATAAGTATTCTTTTCTATGGGTATTACTTCGCTTACAGAAGTGCATCCAGATAACACAAATAGCAAAGCGAAAATAACTAAGTTTCTAATCATGCCTTCCTACGCACCCACCCCAGCAACCCTAGCCCCGATCCAAACAGCCAGACTGCGGCGGGGATGGGCACTACTGAAGCGGCGATATCGCCGTCGTGCACAGCCAACGCATAGAGGTTGGTGTTGTTGTCACCGGTCCCGATCGAGGCAATTGTCCCGCTCCCCATACCAACGATACTCACCCAGGAGATCCCTGAGAGGTCTTTGTTGGGCGCGAAGTCGTGCCAGTAGTAGTAGGACTGGAGGTTCGTGAACGGCCCCGTATGGGTCAGGCCCCAGCCGCTTTGCGAGCTATTGCCACTGGTGTCGTAGAAGGCCAGGTTGCCCAGCGAGTCGTAAAACAGGTGCGCCATCTCGCTGGTACTGGTATCGACGTTGTAGCCGCAGTCCGTGCCCGTATATGCATAGTCGCAGCCCGGGAGGCCGGTGTCCGTCCATATCGGCAGGCGCCAGTCGTCAAAGGTCCCGTACACCGTATGCGTCTGGCTGTAACCGGCCGCCCAGGCCACCTGGTTGGCCCAAGTATCCGCCCCATTAATGTTCGCGTCCTGCGCCCAGGTGATGTCCTGAACATCGTCGTAGATAAAACCCTCGCCGCGATCTATCAACGCTGACTGCGCCGACAGTGAACACGCGCACAGAACAAACACCAGAACAACACGTATCACAGACGTAGAAAAACACTTGGAATAAGCCATAATCATCTCCCCTTAAGAAGGTAAAGCCCATTCAAATGTTCAGCACCTGTACGGGCCGATTTATTTATTGCTTTGTTTGACCCAGCGAGGATTGCGTCATCGGTGAGGTCAGTTTGATCATACTACACTTCTGTCCTACATCCGGGTACAAGTAGATGCCGCATTGCGGCTTATGTTAAATAGTCTCACAAAGACTGCTCCAGGCTGGCAACGGTCAACAGCTTGATGCTGATCGGTTCAGGTCAAATATCAGAGGTCTCGGATAAATCTCGCACCGCTTTGCATAGCAGCTTGGCCGATGCAACAAGCTTGTTCACTGCCTGCTGATCGGCTACAGCGGCGCGGGTCCGCATCCCGTGAGTGACCGGGTTGTTATTGGTCGCCGCCTTACCTTCTGGTGATTTTGGGCCGGTCGAATGTTGCCACGGCTTCCAGCGGCACATCGCCACGGCTTGCCGATAGTTGGTTCGGGCCTTCTGTTTTTCCGACATGCGTGTTCACCTGTTGCGGCCCGTGCGCGATATTGGTCTGCTTTATGATGGGCCGCTTGATCGTCGCCAGGGTTTCCAGCACGGCACGAGACTGACTTAGCGCCCGTAGTCCGTGCTTGGCGTAAGTATCTATCTGATTCAGGTACTCGGCTTGCTTCGCCCTCATCAGCATACTGTTGCCGACAATATCCAGTGTGAGGGCCTGGGCGACGAGCATCTTCTCGATCTCGGCCAGGCTATCGCTTTCGGCCAGGGCCTTCGCCCGTTCCTCTATTGCTTCGGCCAGCGTAGCAAGGTCGGGAGCGTTGTCGTCGTTTACGTCGAAGTTGAACGCCGACCATATTGTGACCTGCATCGCCGCCGTGATGTTCGGGTCGATCATCGCGTAAGAACCGGCCTGCTTCTTCGTCATACCCTTTGGTAGTTTGGGCGAGTATTCCATGCGTTTCTTCATCGCTTCATGCTGTCGGTCTTTCTCGACAGCTTCCAGTTCGTCCGCTTCAACGTCCCGACCGATCCTCAGTAGCTCGTCATCACTTAATTCTCCGCTGTCATCGAGCTTTTTTATCTCGGCCAGCAGCTCGTCATCAGACAATGCCGCAGCTTGTTCTGCGGCCAGCTCGTCGCCACTCATTGGTTTCCCTCGTTGTCGTTAATACCGCCTTTTGGTGTCCCGTTCGGTGTCCCGTTTCGGGCCAGTCGCCGGAAACCTTACCAGACTTGGCCTTGCGAGCCTCGGCCCCTGCCGTTTTGAGGCATGGCGACCGCGTTGCTGCTGATCTGGTGTAATTTCACCATGCTCACCATTGAGCCCGAATCGCGGCCCGCCCCTTGCAACTGCGCTCAGGTAATCAAGCCTGGAACACCAGCGAGCGAGCGCTCGCCGCAAGCCCTTGTGTGACACCTCGGCAGGTCTGATCTTTACCAGCTCCATGCGGATGCCTATCGCCAAAGGTTTTGGACTGTCGGTGCTGAACAGCTCTGGCCAGTCATTCATGAGCCAGCGTTTCGCGACCTTTTCCGGCGTCGGTGTCGGCAGCGGTTGCCGGTTGCTCGGCTTGTTCAGGCGCAGGGTTGTCATCCGTCTGCGCCCGGGCCAAATCTGATCCGGTCTTGTGTACGTCCGATTACCTTGCTGGTGAGCTTGCCCCAATCCGCTTCAGGTATCGCGGCAAAGAATGCCTCGGGTGAATAATAGTGTTCACCATGTTCTGAATTGATTAGCTCAACAGCGCGCTCGATAAGCTTGAGGTGTTCAGTGGATAACTCTGAAAATGCTGCTGCTGCATTTTTTACCGTTTCAACCGTTTCAACCGTTTCAACCACGCCGTTGCTGCGTTTCGCTGAAACAGCTGTACCGGCTCTAACCGTTTCACCGGAGCCCTTGTTGTTATTGCCTGAAACGGGTGAAACAGGTGAACCGGGTCGATCAGTAGCAACAGCATTTTCCGGTCGCTTGATAACATACACGCGAGTTTGCCCATCCGGTAACCTGGTGCTGACGGTGAATGAGTCGCGATCTTTTTTCGCGATGTATCCACGTTCATGCAGAATTCGCCCCGCCTTAGTTGAGTCCATGCCTCGGCAGATTTCATTACGAAACACACTCGGAAATATGAACCAAGTTTGTTCAGTATCGCGGTAATAACCGGCACGCTTGTGTGGCGTCTTGTCATACTGACCCTTATCCCAAAGCTCGAACCTCGCAGCCTCGCTCTCGAGGAATGCAGTCAGGGTTTCAATAATCTGCTGATCTTCCATACCGGTGACACCGCCGCGAGCAGTGAGCCATTCGGTAACACACCGTCCGACACCCTCGAATGCCTCGCCGGACTTCCAGCCTGTAATGCTGAACCGAGTTGCCAGCTCACCGGCAGCAGCAATCAGCGCGAAGCGATCCATTACACGCAAGACCTGCGATGATGCCTCTGCGGGTGTGTACCTGGTTTTGAAGTCGAGACGCAGCTCAGCCAGCTCGGTTTTATGGTCACCATGTATCCAGGCATCGAGGAATGCGCGCCCGGCAATACCGTAATTCTGTTTGGCGGCTGACACCAGCGCATCAGCGAACCGCTGTCCCTGAAGCTCCGGCGTATCACCTTGGCTATCATGGACATGCTCGAACAAACCAAAGCGAGAACCGGCAGGCACAGCGGGTAGGTCAACAAAGCGCACGGTCTGCCCAGCATTTACCTTGAGCCCTGCCTGCTTCAGATATTCGGACATGGACTGCTCACCAGTCGAAATAAATAGCAGTCGCCATGTATGCGATTGTCTCAGCGTCGCATCACGGTTCGAGCGAGCCTTGCCGCGACCGTTCGCAAGCATGTAAGCGGTGTGACCAATCTCACGTTCATCGCATTGGCTGATTTCATCGAGAACCAACAGCGAGTCATTGTGTCCGGCAGCAATGCCCTCGAGCCCGTTACTGGTAGCCCTCCATGACTGAATGCGCTCGGCAGGATTGCCCCACACCGACAACGCAACAATGAGCGCGGTTGTCTTGCCTTGGCTTGATTCACCATACAGGTGCAGCCCTCCGGACTCGCCCTGCGTCGGATCGAGCAACGGGGCCGCAAGTGCTGCGCTAATGCTGAGCACCAGGCGTGAATTGCCGCGTGCCTGGCTCGCAACACGAGCCCGCCATGCCTCGAGCGATCCGGCCTCGGTATACCAGCGAGTTGCGGCTGCGTTAACAGTTTGCAAATACACCAGCTCATCACGGCCCTCAGGGCTGATCACCTCACCCGGCAGCACATATGCGCCGCCTGATTCCCAGCCCGTCTTGAGTACCGCCCGCGCCCGGCGCTCCGGTGTAGCGTGCTGAATAAAGTCGGTGAGCCTACGCCTCGCAGCATTCCCGGCTCCGATCCTCAAGCCCTGGTGCATCAGTTCACGCCTCATGTCTGCACCATCGGTGGCGAGCATAGACATGGGCAGACACCATTCATGCATGATGCCATCAGGATCGGCAAAGCGAACCAGGCGGCCCCATGATGCCGATTCAATGTCACGGGCCTGCGCAACTACATCGAGGCGTGAGCATATGAACGTGTCGCCCTCATCGCCTTTGCAAAACACGCCCTTACCTGACACCGAATAATCTACTCCTGGCCCCTTGACCGTGTAACCATCGAGCTGATCCTGCGGCGGCTGTGGTTCTGATGCCTGAATGACACCGCGCACAGCATCAAGCCCGAACTCAGAGTGCAGGTCATTGAAGTCAATCACACCATCTGGAAAGCACAACGCTGCATCATTCTCGAGCGCAGCTGCTTTCGCTTTGGTCAATCCGGGGTTGCCATTCGTTTCGGTGTCATTATCAGCACAAACAATAAATGTCAGCTCCGGGTGTTTGTCATTCAGGCTGCGGGTGACAGCCTCGAGGTTGCCACAATCAAATGCGACAGCAACCGGATAGCCGGTAGCCTCGTGAATACTCGCGCCGGTCGCAAAGCCCTCGCAGATACACAGCGGTGCGCCCTCGGTGAGCGTACCGATGCAGAAATAGTGTCCTGACACCGCGCCATCTTTCAGGAATCGCTTATTACCGTTGGCATCAATGTACTGAATAGTGTGCAACTTGCCTGTCGCTTCCATCGCTGGAATTACCAACTTGCCACCTGCCACACGCACGAGATGTGGCTTGATTCCTTTGTGCGTCAGATACGGATGCTCAGTAACAGGCTCGGCTGCGTCCCATATTTCGGCAGCACGTATGCAGGCCTCCGCATGACGTTTTTCATCGGCGGCTTCACGCTCGCGTTTCTGCTGGGCGACCAGCTTGCGATATTCGGCATCCTCGGCGGCTGAATATTTGCGGCCAATATCAGCCCGCCATTTTTCTGGGCCGATCCCGTCGCGCCAGTTTTGAAACCAGCCTGCCGGAATAACGCCATCAAGGTGCAGGCAATATGCGGCGTCTTTTCCTCGTAGCTTTTCTGTAGTCGCAGTTCGATGTATCTGGCCGTCTGCGATCGGCTGACCCTGGAGCATGATGCCTCGACCCTCGAGCGCGTCATGAAACTGTTGGATTGCTTCTGGGGTAGAATAGGTCATGTCGGGCTTGTCCTGGAATATCGCATACGGAGCCCGCCATCTGAGCGGGCTTTTTCTTGGCTCAAAACCATGGTGATTTGCCTTGAGTAGGCAGAGCCTAAATCGCTGAAACCCTTCACTGCAAACAGTCTTAGGATGCAGCGATATTTTGGGACTCAGCACCGGGACACAAACGGGCCTCGGTTTCGACAGCTCGGCGACTCAGAAACGCATCAAGCTCGCTCACTAGGTAACGCACGTTCGGGCGGTTTTTATCGCCCAACTCAAACCAGCGCGGCCCCTCGGGATCGAGCCCGGCACGAATGCGCTTGCGGTCAATGTGTCGGTGCTTGTTCATGTACTGGCTGCTCACACCGATATATGCGGCAGCTTGCGCGATCTTCAGCGCGGCGGGTTTCCTCTCATCCATTTCATGATCCCTCTTGTGTAGTTACAGGTATTCCTACGACCAATCATGGGGATGCTATGTCTGAAAGGAAGCTACAATTTTTTGCGAGAATTTGTAGTCAGAAAAATCGCACAACGGCGCGGTAACGCAAGGTAGTCGCAACACCTTCTGATGAGTGCTGTCAGATTCGGTCTTGTCAGGCTGGCGATTTCGCGCTTAGAACCAGCCTCTCAGGCTTGGAATTTAAATTCATTGGATCAATGTCCGCTTACGAGGGTGATGTAGACACCTGATAGCTACTTTTTATGCGCAAACAAACTTCCGCTTCCGGCTCAGAAGCGGTCATTCATTCACCATATCCTCGGCCTCCAATTGACTCCGATTGGAGTAGCAACCCTAATTGAATCGTATGGTGCTGAAGATTTCCTTGACCAACGCATAGTCCTCTGTTCCCTTCACACGTGCGCTGATTGTAAGTTTTCTGGTGCCGATAACGGTTTCACCCAGATCGCCAAAATGCATGCCGATGAAATAGGGGAATTCGTCATCTCTCTGGGGTGCATAAGAGGTGACAAGTCTGGCCTGATTATCTCCCACCATGAGATCCTCAGTCTCATAGGCCTGTGCATTTCCATCATTGTCTAACGGGTTCGCATAAGCGCCGTAGTCAAAACGAAGGTTGAATCCGGGACCCTCAAACTCGCCCACGAATGAATCAATGCCCTTGCGCTTGATGAACTTAGTCCCCGCCGGTGCCCACAGGCTGAATTCAGAGCCTGCGCTAACCTGCACCCAATCGGACCGGGTATCGGCAGAACATGAGGTCACAAAATTGGCGCCAACCATTGCGCTGAACATCAGAATGCATGCAGCAGCCCGTAATCCAGCCGACCGCCAGCGTTCCAGACAGCATTTCATGTACGGCCCTCTGGCGCGAAAATTATCCTGATACAAAGCGTCTTCGTCGGAACAAGCCCAAAACGCCTATGGCGCTCAATGCCATTGGCAAGGCAGCCGGCAACGGGACTGCCGTGATGAGTATCGGTGTGATTTCGATGAAGCGCTGAGACATGGGCAAGCCAACAGCAAGTTGCACCAATGGGCTTGCCAGAACGGCAGCCACCTGAGTCGGGGTCAGATGAGTGTTGCCATTAATGCTTGTATTCATCAAGTTCGCACATTCCGTGCAATGCGCAAGGTTTAAGTTGTGCCCGAGTTCATGAGACATCAACTCGGCGCCGAATGCTGAAGCAGCTTTATCTGATTCAACCACGAATTTGTTACCCGGTAAGTCCGCACAACCAGCAATCGCTACATTAAAGACACCTGTACAATAATCGACTGTATCTACGAAAAACACATTGACAGTCGGTGAGGTTTCCGGGGCCAAGGCAAATAGCGTCGCAATATCTGCAGCGCTAGTAATATCCAGCAGGTTGGAAGCGCCTATTTCTATAGTTGAGTTGAAACGAATATCAACAGGGTTCGGCAGAAAATTTGCCTGCATAAATACCGCATCCATCCCAGCCTCGTTAGTGGTGACGAATGCTGCCCAAGAGGCTGTCTGCAATAAAATCGTGGAAGCGATAATTGCGGAAAACCAACGCGCTGTAGAAAAACGCTTGCTTTTTTTTGAAGCACCTCGTAACTGATTATTCATGATCACCCCCCCCCATCAATACCTATTAGAATTGTTAACGAATATCGTCGTCCTCTGCGCCCCGGAAACCATCGGCAGTGCAGTCTGACGTCACTTCTTACGCTTTTGGCGGCGGGCGGCTGGTGTTAAATGCCATTGCGTAACCAGGTAAAGAATATCTCTGGAAAATCGTGCGCAAATTATCTTCACTCAGGCCCGGATGTTGTTCGACCACTTCGGTAATTGCCCTGTCTCGGCTGAGCTTCTCGCGATCCTTGCCCCGGAGAAACCAGACTTCCATTGAGAGTTGCTTGCCCCTCACCTCTTTTGGATCATTGGGCTTATAAGGGACATGCGGGAATGCTTTTCGCGCATCGCCACCGTATTGCACCTCCCGGTATTGCCCGGCCATAAACTCAATCAATCTCTGATCGGGTATTTTACCATTCAACACAGCATTTGTGAACATGCCAAGCAGGTCTTGTATTGCTTTGCGCTCCGCCTTTTTCGCACCAGGCTTACCCTCGGCCAAGTCAGCTTGCGTCCGGCGTAATGCAAAAAAAGCCCCGCTTACCATCATTTCCCTAAGCTCGTCACGCGTCGCGTTGCTTAGCGTTTCGAGTGCCGTATCTATTTCGACTTTACTAACCATGACCTACTCCGCGAGCAACGCAACAGCGTCGCTCAATTCCTGATCACCAACATGTGCATATCGCTCAGTGAGCAGAATGCTCGAATGCCCGAGCGCATCGCGCACTACCTCGAGTGGCACACCGCGCAAGCGCAACTGGCTCGCAAAGTCATGGCGCAGGTCATGAAAGGTCAAGTCAGTAATCTCTGCCCGGTTCAGCAGGTCAGTCCATGACCGCTTGAAATGCGTCATACGCTTGCCGCTGCCGGGATTCGGGAACACCAGCGGAGACAACCTTATAGCCTTGCGCCCCTGCCATACTCTGAGCGCCTTGAGCGCGACCGGGTTCAGTGAAATACGCCGCGCTTGGTTAGACTTCGTATTCTCAGCCCGCAACGTGATTTCGCAGCCGTGCATATTCACATCGCGCCATTCAAGCGAGAACAATTCGCCCCGGCGCATTCCTGTGTTTCTGGCGAGCTGCACCAAGCAGCGAAGATAGTCGGGTGTCAGCTCATCCATGACAGCCTTCACAAATCGGCCCGACTCATTGGGGTCTTTTTCGCCCAGCCAGCGCACACGCTGCCCATCGCGGTTTGGGTTATATTTGCGAGCCTGATTCACCAGTGGATTCGCTTCGATCATTGGAGAATGCACCGTCTTGCGCTCGCCGCCCCTCCCTGTTTGTCCGGTTGCAGCAACATTCAAACATGCCTTGAGCGCCACCAGGTCACGCGAGCGAGTTGCCTCAGATACGTCGCGGGCGTCGAGCAGTTCATGAACCTCGGCGGGCTTGATGCTCGACATGGGCTTATCGAGCAGCGGCTTCCATGCAAATCGAATGCGTTTCAGTGTCGCCTTGCCGGTCTTGTTGTTGATCAGCACTCGATTCCAGTAAAGCCCATTCGGGTTGTTCTCAGTACCATCGCCAATGAGGTACTGATCGAGCTTGCTTTGCTTTTGCGCTCGCTTTGCAGCCCGTACCGCGATCCGATCACCGGCAGGGTTGCCGCCCTTGCTGACTTCCACCAGCGCATCAGCGGCGAGCTTGCGAGCAAAGTCAGGATCGGCTGTGCCTTTTGCTATCCGCAGCGTGTGCCGGTTGCCGATGTAATCGCAGTAATCAAGGTAATAACTGAACCGGGCCGGGTTGCGTCCGATGCGAATAAAAAAACCTGAAACATCACCAGGGTAATGCTTGCCCCTGGTCTTTCGCTTCGGTGGGTTCTCGAGCGGCGCATCATGTATTCGTGAGCGTGGCTTGAGGTTGAGCGTCGGTATATCGCGCACCAGCGCGGCTGTAATCGCTTGCTTTGGCATATCGCACCTTTATGGTTGCCCTCATCACCGTGGCCCAAAAACGGGACTCAAAACGGGACTCTGAAACTCAGACTAAACACGTATAACAACAGACAAACCTGATCGTATAGGGCAGCGCCCTTCTAGGCAAGAAAGCCAATAAACTCAAGGCATGTAGTAGTCTTAAGGTAGTCTTAGAGAACACCGGGACACGAGCGAAAAACGTACTTTTTATTCTTCGGGAGGCAGGGGCCGGAAGTTCGAATCTTCTCACCCCGACCAATACCGAATGCGCCTCCTGTGACAATTGCGACCTTACCTTTAACTCTCTGCATCTGTAACTCCGATGATTCGGAGGGAATAATCATCTCCTGCAAACAGGCAGGTAAGTTTTAAATTCTGCAAGACTCGCTTGCCCGACTCAAGGAGATCGTGGTGCCCGCGCGCAGCGCTGCCCGATAACCAGCAATCGCGGCGCGGAAAAGATACCTACAACCTGCCGAGCCCCGTGAGAATTTTCTCCGGTGTGATTGGTAATTCTCGCACCCTGACACCGGTGGCGTTGTAGATCGCATTGGCAATGGCAGGTGCCGGTACCGTAACACACGGTTCAGACAGACTCTTGGCTCCAAACGGGCCGGTTGGTTCGTCGGATTCAATAAAGATGCTCTCGATTTTTACCGGCATCTCAACGGCTGTCGGCATCTTGTAGTCGAGAAAATCACTCGACAAGCAGGCGCCGCTGTCAGCATCAAACACCAGGTTCTCCATCAACGCGTAACCCATGCCCTGCTGGAATCCACCTTCTACCTGACCTTCGGCACCTGCCGGATGTATCAGCTTACCCAGGTCGTGAGCGAAAACCACTCTGAGCACGTCGACCTGGCCGGTTTCGGTATCCACTTCGACTTCAACGAACTCTACGGTAGCGGGCGAGGGATTTGCCGGGGGCGCCATACTCGACAGCCCGATGATAGTGCCTTTTTCTGCCAGGTTGGTCGGCTGGGGACCCTCCTCGGTCATCACCACGAACGGGGCCTCGGCACGCTCAACAACATCGGCCACCCGGATCTTCACATCCGGTGATCCTTTAACACAAACCATGCCGGCACGAACTTCCAGGTCATCCGGACCAGCTTCGAGCAAACCGCCCGCTACTTCCAGCAATCTCTGCTTGGCTTCGCCGGCAGCCGCCTTTACCGCATTACCCGCTGAATAAGTCACGCGACTTGCATGGCTGGGCGCATCAAATGGCACGGTATCGGTATCCGCATAGGTCATGCGAACCTGATCTGCAGCAAGGCCGAGTTCTTCGGCTGCAATCATGCACAAGGTTGTAATCTGTCCTGAGCCAAGATCGACTGTAGCCGTCGACAGATCTGCCGTACCATCCCGATTGAGTTTCACGATGGCACCGGAGTGCTCATAAATATCCGGAAACCCGACGCAACCGCTGACCCAGAGTGGCTGGCAACCCAGCCCGATACCCCTTTTCCTGACCCCCTGATCACTGCCCGCCGGTTTCCTGCTGCTCCAGTCGATGCGCTCGGCGGCTTGCTGCAGACAATCCTGGAACCGATAGCTGTCGAGCTTCGCTGCCGGATTGAACGGGTGGGGGTCGCCCTGCTGATAGGAATTATTCAGCCGGAACTCAACCGGATCAAAACCCAGTTCTTCGCATATCTCATCAATCTGCGATTCAACCGCAAAAGCACCCTGCGGTGACCCATAACCCCGGTAACCGCCACCGATGATGTTGTTTGTATAGACTGTTTTACCTTCCCAGTGCTGATCCGGACAGGGATAGGTTAAAAGAATACCGAACATACCATGCACATTGATGACTTCCGCACCATGTGTCGCATGCGCACCGCAATCCAGGGTGCTCTCGGCATAGCGGGCAACGAACCGACCCTCTTTCGAAATCCCGGTCTTGAGATAAACCTTGATCGGATTTCGGGTAGTTGAGATGAAATCTTCATAGCGGGTTTGTTCGATCCTGACCGGTCTGCCGGTTTTCAGGCTTAGCAGGGCAGCAACCGGTTCGATGTAACCTATATCAAGCTTCCCACCAAAGCCGCCGCCGATATAGGCGGGTTTGATCACCTTGACCTTGCCTTCCGGCATATCAAGCGCAAAAGCCAGCTTTTCCCGCAAGCCGAACAGGTGCTGCATCGACGAGTGAACGGTCAGGTTGCCTGCAACATCGCTGTCGACGACACAAACTCTGGGCTCCATATAGCAGGTGTGGACTCTCTGGGTTTGATAGGTACCCTCAAAAATATGCTCAGCCTTTTCAAAAGCCGCCTCGACATCCCCAAAGGAGATGACCGGGTTGACCGCCACATTTTTTTCCGTCCCCGCATGAATCACCGGCGCGCCGTCAGCCATTGCGGCATCCGGGTCAAACACGGCCGGCAACTCCTCATACTCTACCTCGATCAGTTCCAGAGCCTGTTCGGCAATGCCGGCGGATGTGGCCGCCACCGCCGCCACCGGTTGACCGGCATAACGCACGGTATCGCTCATGATGAGCATATCCTGGACCATGCTGGGTGCCAGGGTAGGTACAAAATAGACCGGGCAGTATTTTCGTTGCGGCACATCCTGTGGTAACAGGACGGCTTTCACACCCGGCAGTTTTTCTGCAGCCCCGGCGTCAATACTTACAATCCGGGCATGTGGATACGGACTGCGCAACAGCTTGGCATGCAGCATTCCGGGCAACACGACATTGACCGGAAACTGTTTACCGCCGGTTACTTTATCCAGCGCATCGGGACGCGGGACACTGTTGCCAAGAACGCTCCTGTTCGTCATAAGCCCAACCCTCTTCAGGCGCTGTTCGCTGCCGCCAGTTTGATGGCATCTACAATTTTTTGATAGCCGGTACACCGGCACAGATTGCCGGCAATAGCGTGCCTGATCTGCTCTTCATCCGGACTCGAAACTGTTGCCAGTAGCTCCCGCGCTGCCATGATGGTGCCGCAGGTACAGTATCCGCACTGTACTGCACCGGCATCGATAAAGGCCTGTTGCAACGGATCGAGTTTGCCGTTCTCACCGACTCCCTCGATGGTAACAATGGGCCTATCCTGCACGGACATTGCATAGGTCATACAGGAATAGACCGCTTTGCCCTCCACGTTCACAGTGCAGCTGCCACAACCACCCGAATCACACCCCTTTTTGGTTCCGATCAGGCCCAGGTCTTCTCTTAGTACCCGTAACAGGCTGTCCTGAGGTGCAACAGCGAGTTCGTGAACCTCGCCGTTTATTTCCAGACTGATAAGTTGTTTCACAATCAACTGCTCCTCGTCAGCCGGGCGATGGCGCGTTGCAGGGCACGCTCCGTCAGTACACTTGCCATCGCGGAACGATATTCAGCCGATGCCCGGTGATCTGCCATGGGCGAGATATCCACCTGCACCGCAGTCCCCGCTGCTTTCATTAACTCATCAGTCAGCTTCTGGCCCTCCAGCAATTTCTCCGCCGCTGCCGACCGCAACGTTATTTCGTTAACTCCACCGCCCAGGGCTACACTTGCTGACCGGCAAACTCCCGACCGATCAAGATTAATCTGCACCGCCACATTGACGATTGCAAGGTCATTGGCATTGGTTGCAAGCTTGATAAAAGCGCTCACAGATCCGCTAACGGGTTGCGGCAAAACCAGGCCGGTCACAAATTCATCCACACCTAACGAGCTTTCGAACAAACTGGTGGAGAAATCTTTCAGGTTGATTTCCCTGGACCCGGTATTGCTTTCAACTTTCACCTTACCACCAACCGCCAGCAAGGCCGTCGGCAAATCAAAATAGGGACAAACTGCCGCAATACTGCCGCCGACTGTTGCCGCATTCATGATTTGAGCAGGTGGATAACTCAGCGCATCCTTTACGGCGCCCCAACCGGGATCATTTTGTATCTCCGGTACTTTTTCAAAATCGGTAAACCGGGTCATGGCGCCAACCTGCAACCCGTCCGGGTCTGTCACGATGTTGGCCAATCCAAGCTTCTGGATATCGATAAAGACATCAACACCCGACAACAAATCTCTCGCGGCAAGACCGTGGACGAAACTTCCCCCGGCCAGAATCAAGGCACGCTCACCATATTCCTGAAGCAATGCAACTACTTCCCTGCCATTACCCGGCAGGAAATAGTTTTCAAAAGTTGCCAGTGACACGAACCCTCTCCCATCAGCAGCCGAATGATGGCCTTTGTTACAGCTCAGCACTCTCTGATCACCCGGTTCCCGCAAGCGCTAACCAGAATTTGCAAGGGAGCAGATTAGCATGTTTGCAAATACGCCTATCTACCATATGAGCGGGATAATTGACCAAAAGACCAAAACTGAATCTCGCTCAACAGGTCAAACTATTTCAGTCATAACTGCGCTGATAACCGGGCTAGCCTATTCCATGGTTGCACCGACATAACTGTCGCCACTGATGTATTAGCCTGCGCGGATCAGCCTCCCTGCCTGATGTCCCCAGGTACCGCCCGCAAGGCTGCCGCAAGACTCTCTTCGATGCTCAGATCTGAAGTGTCAATGGTTAAGTGAGCCTTGGCATAAAATGGCTCACGCTCAGTGAGTATTGAACGCAGATCGGCCATGGCATCATCATGATCCAGCATCGGTCGCAGGTCACCCTGCTCGACGACACGCTCCATGTGTTTCTCTGGTCTGGCCTGCAGCCAAATGACAAAACAGGTGGTCAGCAGTATGTTCAACAATCGTGGCTCGGTTACTATACTGCCGCCCGCTTCGATCACACAACGATCATGACGCTTAAGTGTTTCCGCCAACGACTGCTCTTCCAGCCGCCGGTATCCAGCCTGCCCGGACAGGGCAAAAACCTCCGAAACATTCATCCCCGCCAAGGCCTCAATAACCGACACCAAGCCGATGAAGGGCAAACCCAGTTGTTCGGCCAGCATTGCCCCGATCGTGCTCTTGCCCGCACCACGCAACCCAATCACCGCAACCCGACGTTGAGAATTGGCCGATAGCGAAAACCGCTCGTAGAACATCTGCAGCGCAATTTTCTGATCATCGGGCGTTAATTCACCCAGCAACTCCGACACCAGCACCTGTTCAGCGGTCTGGTGGTCATAAATTCGCAGCAGTTCAGCAACATCAATATTCAGCGCAGCGGCAACCCGGTCGAGCAACGCGATCGAGATATTCCCGCATCCTTGTTCCAACTGCGCCAGGTAGCGCTCGGAAACATCTGAGCGCTGTGCCAGCATCTTGCGGGTCATGCCCCGAAGCGCCCTCAGGTTGCGAACCTTCTTACCTACCAGCGGCAGTAATCCGTTAATCTCGGCTGGTTTTGTGTCGGGCTGTGTAGCCAATGAAACCCTCATGGTAATAACGCCGGGTCTAACCCGGCAGCGATTCAGAACTAATTATTATTCATTTTATACCACCAACTTTGCAGGTTAATGCACTATCATACATACCGACCAACAAATGGTTACCGACTTGGTATCATTACGCAAAGCCCTGTAAATGAATTCCACACTCGTCGGAGCGTATTTTCTCAAATGCTTGTGTATAACATTGGAAGCTTTACTACTGGGGCTCTTCCTGTTGTAAAACACTATCGATTTTCTTTTGTACCAGGATCAGGCTTTCTGTCAGCGATTTGGATTCTGTCTTTGACAACCGGGTAAGAAGTTCTTCGATGACCAGCCGATATTCGGCATGCATTTGCTCCCACAACGTGCGGCCTTTAACGGTGAGCGTAACCACCTGCACACGTCTGTCCTTTCGTGATCGCGCCTGTCTGACACACTGGTCCTGTCGAAGACGCCTGACAACGCCGGTCACATTGCCTTTTGAAACCATCAACTTCGATGCAAGCTGGCCCATGGTCAGGCCATCAGGGAACTGCACCAGTGCTGTCAGCACATCATAGCGAGGCAGACTGGAATTAAAAACATGGTTGAAACGCCGGCGCAAAGATCGTTCCACGCTGGTGAAACAACCCAGTAATGCCAGCCACACACGCATACGATGCTGCGCGGGCGGCAATGCATCCACGGCGATTTCAAATAGATTCCTGTCCGGCATATGATTTTGGCAGCATGATGGAAGACTGTTTCCCCGCACGGTGTCCGGCAAATCAGGCAGCGGACCATGCGGGCCACCGAAAAAAAGTCAGGCCCCTTTTGTCGGAACCTGACTGGTAACAGACTATATATCAGAACTTGAAGGTAATAGCACCGCCAACCGTACGTGGATGTGGACGCAGCCGAATACCACTGACGCCGAAATTCTCCTGTGTGCCCGTATAGTACTCTTCATCACCCGCATTCTGCACATACAGCACCAAGGAAACGCTTTGCCACTCGTATCCGCCGCGCAAATTAATGACATCGTATGACGGGCTCCGGTACGGGAACTCATCCGGACCCACCTCGCGAGCGGCTCTGGTTTGAAGATTCGTCAGGCCCTCAATATCCGAGTACTGACCATCGCGATTAATTAACTCGCCCCGGAACCACCATTCGTTGCTACCCGATGGATACCGAAATTCGGCAAACAGGTTCAACGTATGCTCCGGCGCCTTGGGGAGTTCCAGGCCCTTCAGGTCAACAACATACCCCCCGGTGATTTCTGCCTGGGAGTCGCTGGTGATTTCCGTATCCAGCATGCCAAATGAGCCACCTACCGTGAGGTTGTCAGTCAACAAAGCCACAAATTCAACCTCCAGCCCCAAAGCTTCTGCTTCTTCGATATTAATGGCCTGCTCGAAGTTGGATGACAGATCGCCGGGTGTCAGGAAGCGGAAGGCCTCCATTTGGAAGTCATCCCATTGTAGATAAAAGGCCGATGCATTGACTCGCAAACGACGATCAAGCACCTCACTCTTAACGCCAATCTCATAATTCCACAGCGTTTCCTCATCGAAGGAGACGCTGAATGCCGGATCACCTGCCTGATTCGTCTGGTTACCGACCGAGTTGCCACCCGCTTTGTAACCCTTTGAGATCACACCGTAAATGTTAACGTCATCCGACGCTGCGTACGTGACAGCCAACCGCGGAGCGAAATCACTAAACGAGGAGTTTGCTGAGGAAACCGGGCGCTGATAATTATCAAAGCTCTCGAAAAACCCTGGTCCGGGAGCGCATCCACAGGTCGGCGCAATACCAGATGCGGTGAGTGAGTTATCAACATCATCATCAGTGTAGCGGCCACCAAATGCGATATCCCACTGGTCATCCACATGCCAGGTATAGTCTGCGAATACTGCCAGGCTATCGACTTCAAACTTCTTGCTGTTCAGAGCCAGCCCGAGACCCGCCGGAAACGGCGGCAACCAGCCGACACCACCCAGCGTAGCAGCCGCCTGGGACGCAATCGCAACATTGTTCTCCTGGGTCTGCTCATCGGATGCATACAGGAAGCCGACGACCCAGTCACCAGTGTCATTGGATCCCGCCAGTCGCAGCTCGGTGCTGATCGAGTCGCCTTCATAAAGGTTCGTTCTGACCAGCGTATCGGCGCCGCCGATCAGGTCATTGTCAAACAGCCGGCGCTGCTCGGAATCGATGATGCCGGTAACCCAGTGCAGGGTCATGTCATTGGCAAAGGTATGCTGGATATTCAGAATACCGACAGTCGTTTCAAGATCATTCGATTCCTGCTGATCATGCGACAATGTATTCCGGTTGTCCGGCCAGAATCCAGTGCCCGGATCCAGTGCTGCAGTGAGACCGAATGAGTCTGCACTGTCGATATCCAGAATTCCGGAGGGCACGTTCTCGTCCGTACCTTGTTCTTCATCATTATAGATCAACGTAAAATCAAGGCTGGTATTATTGGAAATATCCCAGGAACCCCTGATGCGAGCCATGAGGTAGTCGTGACCGCTGTCTTCCTCGCCGTTTGGCGTGAAACCATTTTCTGCCGCTGCCGGACAACTTGCTGCGCTGGCACCCGTGGCACACGCGTTCTCCACAAGCCCGCTGCTGTCCTCATAGTAAAGAACCCCACGCAGTGCAAATGTATCGCCTGCCGGAAAGTTAATCATGCCGGTCAGACTCAACTGCTCACCTGCATTGTCGTAGAACTCCCCACCAAGACGCACTGAACCTTCAAATTCATCCGTCGGTGCATTGGTAGTCAGGTTAAGCGCACCACCCACAGAGTTACGACCGAAATATGTACCCTGCGGCCCTCGTAGCACCTCAACCCTTTCCATATCCGGAAGGAACGGGTTGGCAACCTGATTAGGCACTGACGTTACGCTGAATCCATCGATATACAGGCCGATGGAGTTGATGAAAGCGTTTTCGCCAGAAACCAGATTGTTAATACCGCGAATCGATAGGCCCAGCCCGCGCGAGCCTGACTGACCATCCTCCGTAAAACTCACATTAGGCGTGAGTTCCAGGTACTGGGTAGCATTGGTAATGTTCTGCTTGTCCAGTTCCTCGCCTCCAAAAACCGTCATAGCGATCGGAACTTCCTGCAGTTTCTGTACGCGGCGCTGGGCAGTGACGGTGATTTCTTCAAGAGCCGCCTCCTGCGCTATCGTCTGCTCTAAAGACAGCAGAGCTGCTACGACTGTGAGAATCGATATGGTGATACGTCGGTTCATTGCCTGTCCCCCCTTATGGAGATTGATATAATCCGATCGCGCGGCCTGAGATCCGCGTTTCTGTTAGCCTTTACATAACATAAAATTGATGAAAAGTTGTAATTTTCACCAACCTTGCTTAGTTTATAGGTTAACCATTCTGATGCCAAGTTCTATTAGGCATAAAGAAATCAAATAGTTGAAGGCTTTTACCTGTTACGATTCAACGCGGATCAGCATGTTGCATATATACAACACAGGAACCTATTGTTCATCTGCGCGCAACCAACCCGACCGTACCGTTGACACTGGCTTGATCGAACCAGGCCCATGATCCGGCATCTTCTCCAATCCGGGGATCCGCCAAAAAAGTAGCCCGCGGCAGCCAGGTGCCTGTAGTAGCACATAACCACCCATCCATTGCTCCGTCATAGTCTGGCGACCACTGATTTGAGTTCCGTGTACTGCAGCAACGACTCCATACCGTTCTCCCTTCCCCAGCCGGACTGCTTGTAACCACCAAACGGGATGGCCATATCCGGTATGCCATGGCAGTTAATCCAGACGATCCCCGCGCGGATTGCCGCTGCTGTCCTGTGTGCTTTGCCAAGATCACGCGTCCAGATGCTGGCAGCAAGTCCGTAATCACTATCATTTGCTATTCCTGCGATATCGTCATTGGCAGCAAACTTCATCGCAGCCAGAACCGGGCCAAAAATTTCTTCGCGTACAATCTCCATTTCGTGGGTTATGTCTGCAAACACGGTCGGTTGCAGAAAATAGCCTTGCATTCCCGCAATTCTTTCGCCGCCGGCAACGATACGTGCGCCCTCCCTCCTGCCGGATTCGATGTATCGGCAAACCGTCTGCAAATGCCCAGCCGAGATCAAGGGCCCCATGTCATTAGCACCGTCACCCGCCGGACCAACTTTCATTCTTTGTGCAATTTCGGCAACGCCTTCGACCACCTGATCATAAACGGGCGCCTCAACGTACAAACGCGAACCCGCTACACAGACCTGACCCGCATTGGAAAAAACAGCCTGCGCTGCGCCATTGATCGCCTGCTCCAGATCTGCATCGGCAAAAACGACAACTGGTGACTTGCCGCCAAGTTCAAGGGTCACTTTTTTCAAATTGCCTTTGGCCGCATCGACGATACTGCGGCCAACCCTGGTGGAACCGGTAAATGAGACCTTGTCGACATCATGATGTGCCGCCAGCAACTGACCGACAGACTCGCCGCTACCAAGCAGAATATTGATGACACCGCTGGGTATGCCGGCCTGCAAAGCGATTTCGCCCAGACGGATAGTAGACAACGGTGTTTGAGTTGCCGGCTTGAGAATGCAGCTGCAACCCGATGCCAGTGCCGGAGCCAGTTTCCACGATGCCTGTACCAGCGGGCCGTTCCACGGAACGATTAATGCCGCCACGCCAACCGGCTCCCTGCGCGTATAGATATGGAAATCCTGATCCGGGATGGTTGACAGGTCTTTTGTTACTCCCTCTATCTTGGTGCACCAGCCGGCATAGTAACGAAAACAGTCCGCCGCAAACGGTATCTCCCCATGCCTCGCAGAAGCGAATAACTTACCGGCATCGATCATTTCAAGTTCAGCGATCTCATCAGCATGTTCTTCGATGAGGTCGCCGATACGCCATAAAATCTTCCCCCGTGCCGCCGGAGTAAGACCGGTCCATACTCCTGCATCAAAGGATCGCCGCGCAGCCCGAATTGCAGCCAGTGTATCGTCCTTCGTTGCCATGGCTGCCGTACTGACGACTTGCCCGCTTGACGGATCAAAAACATCACAGGTCGTCGCGTCGCTTGCCGGACAAAATTTACCGTCGATCAGGAGCGGTTGAACGTTAGCAAGCCGTCCGGTAACTGCTGATGATACGGAATGGATAGTGGACATTGCAGTAACTTCTCCTTGCCGTTTGTTTAAACAAACGGTTTCATAAAAGTCTCAAATGTACGCAGGACAGCCTCGTTCTCCGCATCTGATCCGACCGTAATACGCAGCTCGGTATCATTATCACTGCCTGTCGGCCTGGGAATAATGCCCTCCGCTTGCAAGTGTCGGCAGGCCTCGGTTGCACTCATCCCACAGTCTTGCGGAAATCGAATCAGATAGAAATTCGCGACACTCGGCACAACATGCAAGCCAAGCACCGATAGCCGTTTGCTAATCGTTTCCAGCGAACGTGCATTGTGCTGACGGATCATGTCGGCATAAGCGGTGTCACGAACAGCCGCGGCGGCGGCGGCCATTGCCGGGCCGTTCGCATTGAATGGTGTCCTGATTCTCTGTAGCGCATTCAGCATCGCAGTGGGCATATATGCCCAGCCGATGCGCAAGGCAGATAGCCCGAAGACCTTTGAAAATGAACGAGTCATGACCACGTTATCATTGCTCAGCACAAGGTCTGCTCCGGAGCAATAGTCTGCTGCTGTTACAAACTCCGCATATGCTGCATCCAGCAATAGAATTACCTTGCCGGGCAGACCGTCATGCAGACGACAGACTTCATCGGCGCTGAGATAGGTCCCGGTAGGATTGTTCGGATTTGCCAGCGGCAACAGACGCGTCTTTTCGGTCACGCGCTCAAGCAGCGCATCGACATCCACCCGATCGTTTTTTTCCGGTGCAACCACCACCTCTGCACCTTGTGCCAATGCATGTATGCGACACATAACAAAACAGTTTTCACTCATCAAAACTTCATCACCCTCACCAACAAAAGCGCGAGTCACCAGTTGGATCAATTCATCCGATCCATTGCCGCAAACAATGTTGTCGGCATTCAGGTCAAAGACTTGCGCAATTGCTGTGCGCAATGCAGTCTGATTTCCATCAGGATAACGGTGCAGTGTAGCGGACGCCTCGTGATAAGCATCCAGCGCAGCCGGGCTGGGACCCAATGAAGATTCGTTGGCTGATAACTTAATCGGATTCGTGAGATCTTCAACTTTGCTGGCGCCCTGAGTGTGCGATCTGATTTTCAACACGCCCGGCCGGGGCGCCGGAATTGTCGTCTCTTTGCCGGCCATGTCAGGTGCATACCCGTTTACGTGTTTGCGGCATCATAATGTGCTTCCACGGAGTCGGAAAAAATTCATCGACGGTCACTTCAATAATCACAGGTCCATTCTGTCTGAATGCCATCTCGATCGCTCCCTTCAATTTACCCGGGCCATTAACACGAATCCCCATCGCGCCAAAACTCTCAGCGAGTTTCACGAAATCCGGATTGTGCAGATCTGAAGCAATCGTGCGACCGCCGAACCATTCCATTTGCTGCCGTTTAACATTTGTAAATCGATTGTCGTTAAATACAACTGTGGTAACCGGCAACTGGTACTTTACGGCACTGGCAAGCTCCTGAACATTGAACATGAACCCGCCATCGCCACTGATCTGAATCACTTTTTTATCGGGATGTGCAGCGACGACGCCCATAGCTGTAGCAAATCCGTAACCCAGGGTGCCCTGATAACCCGTGGTGATGTACTGGCGAGGCTTGTCGACCGGAAACCCGTACCACGCCGCAAAACCGACCTGTGTCACTTCATCAACAAAAATACCGTCATCCGGCAGAACCTCACGAATGACATCGAGATAGGCCATCAGCGGAGCAATCGTTTCGCGAATATCTTTTTCGACAGCTGCCTTGAGCTCAGTCAGCTCCGCTTTTCGTGACGGCCGCGACGTATTAGTCTTATTGAGCGCTGACATCAGCGCCGACAGCGTCACAGCCGCATCGCCGGTGATACCAACATCAGGTATACAGATTCTTGTGACTTCAACAGGGTCGATATCAACCCGCACCAGCTTCAAATCGTCATCCTTGCCCCACATGCACAGCGGCATGCGCAAGCGCGTACCGACCGCAAGTACCGCATCGGTCTCTGCCCAGAGCCTGTGACCCACCGGCAGATTGGCACTAAGGTAGTGACCGGAAGGCACTATACCCTTCCCGCTGCGCTTGGCCATCACTGGCGCCTGCAACGCTTCGGCGACGGCAAGGACTTCTTCGCAAGCATCCTGGGCACCTGCTCCGACAACAATCATCGGGCGTTTTGCCCCGCCAAGAACCTCGGCTGCAGCGGCAATAAGTTCGCTGTTGACCGGCAGTATCTCATCATGCGGTCTTCGTTCGGCCAGATCGACTGCGACTTTCTGCCCCATCACATCCATCGGCATCTCGATCTCGACCGGGCGCGGCCTCCCCGTATTCAATTGATGAAAGGCTTCATTAACAATTGCCGGCGCATCTGCCGGATGGTTGATCCGCTCGGCCCATTTAGTGAGGTGGCGGATAAGACCGAGTTGATCGTTAATCTCATGCAACTCACCATATCCCTTGCCAATGGAGTTCAACGGCAGTTGCCCGGATATACACAGCACTCGCGCATTATTTGCCCAGGCAGTACATAGTGCGGCCGTCGAATTCAACAGACCGGGCCCGGGCACTACAGCGTAAACCCCAACCTTTCCGGTCGACTTGGCATACCCGTATGCCATATAAGCGACTCCCTGTTCGTGCCGGGAACTGATCAGTCGCAGCGCATCACCTTCCTTGTACATGGCATCAAAAAGATGATCCAGTTGGCCGCCAGGCAACGCAAACACCGTGTCGACATTATTGAGTCGCAGCGATTTAATCATTGCTTCCGCGCCGGTCAATTGCGTCATGTATTACCTCTAAAAATCAGCGGTTGGTTGCTTTAACGGGAATTCACAACACGCTTTTTCGCGTGCCGGCGGCGATAACGAACCAGGAAATACGGAAAGCCCAGAAAGTACACCCACACCATCGGGTTCGACAACGCGCGACCGAACGCCGAAAGAACATCATTCGGGCTGATATACACTTTACTTTGCATCGACTGATCCGGGTGGCTATGGACAATCAGGTGATCCTTTTTGTACTCGAAGCGGCCGAACTGAAAATCGATGTCTGCAAGTTTGCTTCTGACTTTCATCTTGCTACCTCGTATCAGCTTTTTCGCAACCTGCCTGTTTGTTGCGCATAATCAATCCGCTCCTGTAACAGCTTCGATATGTCTTCCGGGCCATAGCCTGCCGGTGGAGTGAACGTACCTCGTCTGTGCAACTCATCGAATACCTCCTTACAGATCGATACTTTCTCTGCCAGGGTGCGGGGCGGATTGCCCGATGGAAAGCGGTTGGCGGGATAAATGGGGTTGGCATAAATCTCCTGAAACCCCTCCGTTCGCATATCGATCCAGCAATTGTGCCCGGCCCGTGTCCGGTACTGCCGCAACGCTTCGATATCGATTGAAACCGCCAGCACCTGCTCCGCCGGATACGGTGCTTCCCTGAGCACCAGACCCGTGTAATCAATGGCGTAGGAGTGACCAGGGCAAAAGGCCTTCGGATAGTAATCGTAGTTAACCGTACCCCAATTGGAACCGAGCAGGTAGACCATATTGTCATGGGCACGAGTACGTCGTGTAAACATCCAGAAATCCCACGGCTGCGACACGCCTTCAAACTCCTGAATAGCACCCGGGTGACAGATGATTTCTGCGCCGTTGTATCCCAGCGCGCGCGACACTTCCGGCGTACAGCCATCATGGCAGGTCATGGTGCCCAGCTTGCCGATCTCCGTGTCGATCACCGGAAACAAATCCCCGATACCACCGCCAAAAACCTCTTTGTATTCGTCGAACATGTCGTGCGGACTGGTGCCCAACCCGATGTAAGCCGGAATATGCCATTTGTGATATTTGAGTACCACCTCACCGCTCGGGCCAACAATAAAATTCGTGTTGAACCAGCGACCTGGAAATTCAGGGACTTCTTCCACAACGCCGCCACCGCAGATGTACAACTGGTACTCTTTTGCGATAGCAGCAAGCTGATCGATTTCCGGACCCGGGATCGTCACCGCCTTTTTCATCTGGTCCTTGATCCCCGACTCCCCCTTGCCCGGCGTGCCAACCCCCTGCATGAAATATTCCGGCAGCACGACCAGCCTCACAGGCACTTCCCAGTGGTAACCGACGCCAAAATGAATCAAATTACAAACACGATCCAGATTTTTCCTGATACCCGCACGATCTTCGATAACCGTCACCTCGGGCTGTACGACCAGCGCTGTGTATGTATCAACTTTTTCCCGTTTCATGTTTATTGCCTTTGTGCCCGGAAAGCCCCGGTCCTAAAAATCGAAATCGTCTTCTTCTCTGATGCCGAGATCCAGCAGAATCTCATTAGCAGCGATCGTACCCATTCCGCAAATACCACCACCCGGATGGCACGACGGTCCGGTCATATATAATTTCTTCACGGGTCCACGATAGTCTGCATAGTTAGGAAAGGGTCGGAATGCACCAAGTTGCGCCAGTGTTCTTTCACCACCGGTCGTCACGCCACGATGAAAACACAGATTAGCGCGCGCCAGGCTGGGGCCTGTTTCAACATACTGCGCCATGATGTTGTCGTCAGTCATGTTAGTCGTATAGTTACGCAGTTGACCAAGCAGCTTGTCACAAATGTAAGCTTCGGCGATATCCTCCCAGTCCGCGCCGCTGGCAAGCTCTACCGGTACAAAGGTATCCATAATCAATGTGTGTTTACCCTCGGGTGCCCGTGTCGGATCCATCGTAGTCCAGGCTGCCGTCCAGAGAAACGGATCGGATGGCGCGTTTCCGCGTGCCATCTCATTGTATTGCCTGTCGATATCCGCAACTGTGCCGAAGATACGCTGGAACGCAGTCTTGTCCATATCCGGACCGTTCCTGAACCTGGGGGCTTCATGCAATGCGTAGTGCACCCGCACAATGGTGACGTCACCAAATCTGAAGTTGCGCACCATGCGCAGAAAATCTTCGCTCAGGATGCCTTCATCGAAGCCATGCAGAAATGTCTGGAACGGATCCAGCGAACTGATGACGGCCTGACGCGCCATAATCTCCGTACCGTCTTCAAGTCTCAGCCCTTTGCATTCGCCCTTTTCAACAATGAATTTCCGTACGGTGGCATTGGTCATCACGCTGCTGCCGGATGCTTCAAGATACCGTTTCATTGACTCGGACAACATCCCGCTGCCACCTTCTGGAATTGCCTGGCCAAAGTAGTGAATACTCGGAATCATCACGTAAAAACCGGCTGCAGTGCCGAGTTGGTCGGGTAAAGTCTGCGGCGCCATGGCCCAGCCCAGTATGAATGCCCGCACATGCTCGTTTTCAAAATTCTCCAGCGCGAACTGGCGCGAACTGAGCTGGTAATCACGCAGACGCTTCAGGCCTTCGGGGTTATTCTCCAGTCCCTGATAGAGATAGCTGGGAGGCGCAGGCGACGTAAACATCGACTTGATCACGCCTTCACGTATTTCACCGAACTCCTCGTAAATCTCACGGTAGCGTTTTGCATCCCGCGTTGAATAGGCTGCAATCGTGTCACAGGTCTTGTCGACATCCTTGTATACGATGATGCCGTCGCCCTCGTATTTGTTCGGATGCCCGGTGATGTGATCCTCGGACCAGATATATTTGAGTCCGTGCTGCCTCAATTCCGGCTCGATCGACTTGAAATCCGGATTGAGATAAATCCACACGTGGGACGAGCCGAAAAGATCATGCCTGAAACCCGGCAAGGTAACCTCACGAGTCACCACGCCGCCGCCAACCCACGCATTGCGTTCCACCACCATCACCTTGAGGCCGTTTTTGGCAAGTACGCAGGCGCAGATCAAGGCGTTGTGGCCACCACCGGCAATAACGACATCATAATCCGCCATGTCACCAATTCCACATGGTTCCGTCCTGAAGACGGTTAACCGGCAAATACGCTCGTTGATATGGAAACTTCTCTGCCAGGTCTTCTTTTATCGTGACTCCGTGCCCAGGGGTTTCGCCGACATGCAGGTAGCCATCTGCAAAGTAATAATCGTGCGGGAATACCTGCTCGGTTTCCTCGCCATGCTGCATGTATTCCTGAACACCAAAATTCGGAACCCAGGTATCAAAATGCAGGGCTGCCCCCATGCAAACCGGTGACAGATCCGTCGCGCCATGGCAACCCGTCCTGACGTGGTTGCGGCTTCGCCCGTCAAGCAGTTGGTACAACGGCATGCCTGCCGCTTTGGCTTTAATGTCCCACAAGGCGGTGTCGACAGCGGAAACTGCCGACATGGTAACCGGACCTCTGCGCCAGTAGGCTCCGCGGTAAAGGTATTGCCAGATATCTTCAATTTGTGAGGCATCGCGACCGATCAGGCAGGGAATCACATGGTCTTCCAGGCAGGACGCAACGGCGAGTTCTCGCCCATTAAGCGTGGCGTCACCAATGCCGTCAAAACCGTCGTCGGTGACGATTCTCAAGGTAACGAAGTTGCGACCCGGACAGCTCACGATGACCCGCGCAGCGCTAATCTTCATCATCCACCGCCCGCCAGTAACTTGCTCAATGCGACACCAATGAAAGTCGCAATGGCATAACCGAAAATGCCGCACATGATTGCCGGCGTGACCAGTGTTCGCCAGCCACGGGAAATTGCAATAGCAGCTGTTACAGTCGGACCAACCAGCGCAGCACCTGATGCAACAACCGCTTCAGCCAGATCCACTTTCATCAGGCGGGCAATGAGCAACACCAGTATCAGGTGCACGAGTATTATGGTCATGCCATAGACAAACAGAATAAATGCCGAGCCTATAAATTCGGTCGCGTTGGTCCCGGCACCGACAGCCGCGAAGAAGATGTACATGAACAACATGCCCAATTCGAATTCACCTTCAAGGCTATCCATGAGTTTCGGCATGAGGTTGGCCACAACCAGAGTAATCAGCGTGATAAACAGGATGTTGTAATTGGACATTCCAAGTGCGTTACTCATCATCTGCGCAGCAGCGCAGATAATGAAACTCAGGGCCACCGCACCGGTAACGTGGGTTAACAACAGCCGTGGTGCAGCCGTATTAGCCAAATCACTTTTCTCTTGCTCGCTTAGTTCATCAAGAAAACTCGACGGCACTTTATCGACCAACCAGCGTACCGAGGGAATAGCAATCAACATCATCAAAGCAATCATGCTGACAACACTGCTTGCGCTAATGGACACGCTGAACTCGGTCTCCGTCATTTGCACGGCCTCTGACACAGCAAGAAAATTTACGGCGCCGCCGATGTAGCCCCCGGTATACACACCGGCGACCTTGGGACCGATCTCGCCAAGATCGAGCAAGTAATAGCCCAGGACCGCCCCGGCAACCGTTGCCATGCTCGCAATCAGAAAGGTCACCATCACCATGCCACTGTCACGAAAAATGCGCCGCAGATCAGCTTTGAACAGCAAAAGCGGTACGGCCAGTGGAACCAGCGAGCCGCCGACAAAATCGTAAGTCAGCGCCTGAAACGGGATGACATTGAAATTTGATAACAGCATGGCGCAGCCAAGCACCCAGATGACGCCGGAAGTCTTGCGACCTATGGGGTGTCTGTCGACATAGAAACCGACCCAGGCCAGACCAATCAGAATCGCACCCAACGAAAATATATCGTTTGCAGCTATCAGCGTCATTTGGCCCACCACCTCATTACCTGTTGTCGCGGCATTCACCGGCTGTTCGTGGCATATGAAGCGCAACCACCGGCTACTTTGTTTATATATAAACTAATTTTGTATGCGAGTAAATTATCCACCACCGCGCTACTGATACGCGGGATACCTGCCGGATTCAAAATCCGCCTGTCCAGTCATACAGAATGCCGACCGCCTGCTCGCGGCGGTCGCTTGCCAGCGCATACGCAGCGGCACAATCGATTGGCGAAAACTCGTGGGTAATCAGGTTGCTCAGATCAAATCGGCCGTGCCTGACAAGCTTAAAAAAGAGCGCATCAATGCGCCGCTGCGTCCAGCCATCAATATCGTGGCTGTCATGCGTCGCCTGTATGCTCAGCCCCTTGGTCATGACATCCGAGGTCAGGCACTGGTGACCGGGGAATCCGCTATCACCGAGTATCAGAACCTTGCCGAAGCAGCCCGCAGCGGCCAGCGCCATAGGAAAGACCGCGGGACTCCCGGTCGTGTCCACTACCAGCGGCGGGCCCTCGCCATGATTCATCGAACTGATATCATCTGCGAAATCGTCGACCGAACCGTGCAGCACCCGGGTAGCGCCACCGCGTGTTGCGTGCTCCAGGCGCAGCCCGGACAAATCAGCAACAATCCGTTCGCTAACGCCCATGGCGGTGGCCCAGCGAACGGTCATCTGACCCACCGGCCCGGCACCAATAATCAAAACCGAACCACCGGTTTCAAAACGACCCGCCCAGGCAGCCCGATAGGCCGTCTTGGCCAACCCGCACCAGCAGCCTGATTTGAGATCGATTCCGTCGGGAACCGGTGAACAAAGTGCCTCGGGCATAATCTGATGTGAGCCGTGGGCCATACGCATGTAGATTCTGTCGCCGACCTGAAAATCTTTCGCTAGCGCTCCGCTCGACTCAACCTCAGCGATAGCCTGTACGCCGGTTTTCAGTTGAGGGAATGAGAATATCTTGTCGTAGTGCGTTCCCGGTGCATATTTCTGATGCAAGATCGTGGTTTCAGTGCCGATACTCATGAGGCTATAGAGCGTGCGGACCTGGATATCATGGGGTCCAACATCCGGCAAGTCGAACTCCTGTAGTTCAACCCTACCCTTTACAGGAAACACGATTCTTTTCGGCACTGATACTCCCTCATTGTGACAGCATTTCGAGTTTACTATAGGCTGACTATCATATTCAGGAGCAAAGTATGTCTGTAATTGTGATAACCGGCAGCAGCAGCGGATTTGGCCTGGAGGCTGCCCTGGCGTTTGCCCGCAATGGCGATACCGTGATTGCAACAATGCGCGACCCCGGCAAAGCCGGCAAATTACTGGCGCGCGCTGCAGCCGAAAACGTTGAGTTACAGGTGAAACCGCTCGATGTATCCCGCAGTGATAGCTTTGGGTCGTTTGTTGCAGCCATCATCGAGGAACACGATCGACTCGATGTGCTCATCAACAACGCCGGCATTTATCGTAGTGGCGCGCTCGAAGACGTAAATGAAAAGACTTTTCGCCTGGTCATGGAAACAAACTGCATTGGGCCATTATTACTGACAAGAGCCGCTTTGCCGCACATGCGCAATCAACACAGCGGACTCATCATCATGATGAGTTCACTTTCCGGCATCGCTGGTTTGCCCGGCGACCTGCCCTATGCCGCCAGCAAGTTTGCGCTGGAGGGCGCAACGGAAGCATTGCGGCACGAGGTCGATCGCTGGGGCATACGGGTTGCACTCGTGCAGGCAGGTCTCTACAAAACCGGCATCATGGCCCACAACCTGCCAGAGGCGACATCATTGTCGAACGATTATCCATCCGACTCTCCGTATCGACCGTTAATTGAATGGCAACTCAATAATCTCCGTGATCGAATTCCCGGTGCATTTGATCCGGCAATTATTGCCGAATTGTTCGTCACCATTGCCAATTCAGACCAATCAAGGCTACGCTGGCCTGCCGACCCAATCGCCGAAAAAGTGCTGACCACGATGCTGGCACAGGACGATGCGGAGCGGGATGAATTTCTGCAGAATGTTGCAGCATCAGACTGGTGGAGTCAGGGTGCTGTGGCGCCGCCAGAATAACCACTGGAGAGCACTATGGGAGTTCGACTGGCGCATATCTGCTTCGAATCAGATGACCTCGATAAGACAGAGGCTTTCTACGATATTCTCGGTGTCAAGAGACGCTTTGAATTCAGAAATGCCGAGGATGAACTGGTTGGCTATTACCTCGCATTCGATAATCAAACCTATATCGAAGTAATCAAAACCAGGCAGCTCAGCAAACCCGGACTGGTTCGACATTTTGCGATTGAAGTAGACAGCGTCGATGAGACTTACCAGCTATTAATCAACGGCGGCGTCGAAGTTACGGAAAAAAAGCTCGCCGGCGACAATACCTGGATGATTACCTGCCACGACCCAAATGGTATATTCATCGAATTGCAGGAATACACCAACGAAAGCATGCAACTGGTTGGCGGCAGGTGCGAGGTCGACTATCAACCTTGATAATCTAGCGTTGCACCCTGCCGGATGCATCGCCCGACATCAGTTTTGTCACCTCGTCAGCTGATACGCGGTTGAAGTCACCCGGGATCGAGTGTTTTAAACAGCTGGCGGCAACGGCAAACTCCAGCGCCTGCTGCCGATCCTGATATGTATTGAGACCGAAGATCAGCGCTGAAGCAAAACTGTCACCGCCGCCGACGCGGTCGATAATGTCGCCAATCTCATAGTGACGTGACAACCGAAATCCGTCCTTGTCCCGAAGACAGGCGGCCCAACCGTTTTGATCAGCGCTTTTCGATTCCCTTAGGGTAATCGCAATAACCGACAGATTAGGAAAGCGGCTCATCACCTTTTCAGTCAGTGCTGCATACTTTCCGCTATCGAGTTTCCCGTTCTCTACATCCACATCGACCGTAATGCCCAGCGATTTCTGGCAATCTTCTTCATTCGCTATGCCCACATCAACAAACTTGACCAGTTCGCCCATCACCTCCGGCGCCGATTTACCGTACTTCCACAGCTTGCCACGGAAGTTGAAATCACAGGAAACCATTACGTCATGTTTTTTCGCAGCTGTAACAGCCTCCATGCTGAGATCCGCCGCAGACTGACTCAAAGCCGGCGTAATGCCCGTGATGTGAAACCACTTCGCTGCGGAAAAAATTTGCTCCCAGTCAAAGTCGCCGCAGGTCGCCTCGCTCATTGACGAACCCGATCGATCATAGATGACTTTAGACGGCCGCTGGTTGGCTCCCGTTTCAAGAAAGTAAATACCTGTCCTGTGCCCTGAGCGCACAATCTCCCCGGTAGCTACTCCGAGTCCACGCAACTCACGTATCGCGGCATCACCAATGTCATCCGCAGGCAACGCGGTAACAAACGACGAATCGAGACCGAAATTGGCAAGCGCCACCGCAACGTTTGCTTCACCGCCGCCAAATGTCGCTTGCAAATTAGGCGACTGGAAAAAGCGCTCGTGGCCGGGTGACTTAAGCCGCAGCATGATTTCGCCAAAGGAAACAAATTCAGCCATTGTGGCCCACCTCTCGCTGCGGCAACAATTGAAACGGCTTGCCTGGCAAGGCATGCAGTCGTTTTGCGATTTCGGATATCATCAGCAGCAATAGTAAGAGTTGCATACCTCGGACGGCAAGGAATGGTTGCAAGAGCCCCGGATGACAGGCAAGTAACAAACCACGCGTAATCATGTGGCAATCCTGAACACATAAGCAAGAAAAACAACAACATACATAGAGTCACTGATGGTAAAACTCAAAATCAGGCACCACGCCGGAGTCGGTTGGGCCGCATGCCGTCCGGACCGCTGGCCAGTCCCGCCGTGCAGATAATCAGCCGCCTGTTCTCCCGGATTGTTGGCCCGGCGGCGGTCATGGCTGCGGGAACCATGGGAGCAGGAGCCGCAGCCTCCCTGATCCTGGCCGGCGCCTGGTTTCGCTATGAACTACTGTGGGTAATTCCCCTGATTCTGCCACTGTTTGTAATCTCCGTAGACTCCGCATCGCGTATTGGTTTGTTGAACCCGGAAACAGGCATGTTCAGCCATATTCGCGAGCACATTCATCCGGGTGTGGCCTGGCTGATATTCGCGATCAATATTCCTGTGCACCTGCTGATCGGTATGGGACAGATGTCGGTAATGACCTCGGCGCTGATGTCGCTGTTCGGTTTTTACCCGCCCGAAGCAGGCGCCAACGCCGACTATCTCGCCAACTACCATGGTGCGGAAATTGCGCTGTCCCTGCTGATAGCGGTCTTCATCGTCTGGCTGTTGGCCTCGCGTGGATACCAGCGCATGCAGAAAATCATGTCAGCGCTGTTGCTCGTCATGTTCTGCAGTTTTATGGTGGTAGCGGTCACCAGCTTGCAGCAGATCGGCGACATTCTCGCAGGTTTTGTTCCCGCTATACCGCCGGACCTGCCCGTGCCGGGCAAGAACGCGGTTCGCATCAGCAGCAATTCGATCATTGCCATTGTCGGGAGCGCCCTGGCACCGGCCGCCTTGCTGGGTATTCCCTACATGTGTGCAGACAACCTGAAAGGAGTTCCCGATCTGGTTGCAGAACTTCGAAACTCGGTCGTTAATCTTGGCGTCGTATTCGGCGGTTATTCAATATTCGTGCTGGTCGCCGGAGGCTTCGCCCTTTACCCGCTACCCCATCATGCTGAAATCGACACGGTACATGAGGCGGGAAAAGTTCTGGTTAACGCATTTCCCGCCGGGCTGGAGTTTCTGGGGCCGTTTTTTTTCTCCGCAGGCCTTATGATTGCGGCGCTTACCACCTTCGTTGTGGTGGTGCAGGTGATCTGCTATTTCTGGTTGGATATGTTTGGCCGGAACTGGCACGATGCTGAAGACAACAAGTCTTTCAAGCGCCTGGTGGTAGTGTGGGTGGTAACCCCCGCGGTGTTGGCGCCGTTCTGGGATTTCCCGGCTCTGCTCAAGATCCTGCTGCTAATGGGTTTTAATACGATCGTCATCCCGCTGGTTATTGTTGTTGTGCTGGTGCTGGTAAACAAGCCACAACTAATGGGCCGTCACACAGCCAGTCGGCCGCGGAACCTGATATTGCTGTCCGCCCTGGTGCTGTCGGCATGGCTTATGCTGGAGAAGCTGCCAGACTACATCGATCTGATTGTGGGTTAATGCCGTGAACGACCGGTCTCTCTCCATAGCATTCCAGACCGACAAACCTTTGTCGGAATATGGCGAACTGGCAAGAAGCGCCGAAACCTGGGGTTTTGATACCATCAGCGTTTACAACGATATGCTCTATCAGCCGGCCTGGCTGCCGCTGCGCGAGGTGGCTCGAAGCACCTCGCGCGCACGGATTGGAGTGGCGGCGGTCAACCCGTTTACCTGCCATCCCATCAACATCGCGGGGCATATAGCGCTTATCGATGAGGCATCGGGTGGACGCACATACCTGGGACTGGCCCGGGGTGGCTGGCTGGACTTCATCGGCGTTCATCCCCAACAGCCGGTGCAGGCATTGCGCGAAGCGTTCGCTTGCATTCGTCATTTGCTGAGCGGAAACACTGCGCCCCTGGAGCAGGAACTCTATCCGCTTGCCGGTGGCGACACCCTGCGCTGGAAAATAACCTGCGCGAATCTACCGCTACTGCTTGGTTCCTGGGGCCTAAAAACCATCCAGGCCTGTCACTCGATGGTGAACGAAATAAAACTGGGGGGCTCAGCCAATCCCGCCATCGTACCCCACTACCGGCTGCAGCTGGATACCATGGGAAACACCCGCGATTTGGGCATCGTAATGGGGGCGGTGACCGTAATTGATGAAGATGGGCAAGCCGCCCGAGCGCTGGCCAAACAGGAGATGGCCCTCTACCTGCCGGTGGTGGCGAAACTGGATCAGACCCTGCAGATAGAGCCCGGGATTCTGCAAGGCGTCACGGCCGCCGTGGCGGCCTACGATTTTGCATCTGCCGGGCGATTTATTTCCGATGAACTATTGGCGGCATTTGCCCTGGCGGGCACGCCGGAGGATATCATTACCCAGACTGAAGCCCTGTTTGCGGCCGGCGCTTCCCGTGTGGAGTTTGGTACGCCACATGGTTTGAGCGCGGCTTCCGGCTTGCGGCTACTGGGCGAAAAGGTTTTGCCCGCATTTAAACGATAACGAGGTGACATCTTGACAACGCTACTGCAAGACGATGAATTCGAGTTGTATGACCTGCAAATCGTCGTTGAGTCAATTGATGCGAACTGCACCTGCAAGATGACGGTGGGAGATTCCGTCTATCTTAAGGGTGGCAAGATTTCCATGCCGGATGGCAGTGATTTTTGCCTGTACGCGCTGCAATCTGTCATACCGTTGCTGCCGGCAAAGCAGCGCCTGCTGCACGCGGCGGACTGGATGGAAACTGACACCCGGGCACGCTGCCCTGATCCGGGCTGCGGACTGACGGTGCGAATTGATCGTCTGCAAAAGCGGGTGCTCAGACACGATGATGTCAGCCCGATCAGTTGGAAAAAATAGCTGCTGGTAACACGTAACCGACCGGTCAGCGTGTGGTCGCGGGCGCTATAATCGCGTACATGCTGAAGTTCCTCCCTCGTTTGTCGTTTTTATTGCTCGCTTTGTGTGCTGCCCCGATCATGTGCGCACAGGCCGAATGGTTTTCGGCCATACAGGACAAGATGGGCACCCGCGTCGAAGTGCGACTCTGGCATGACGATGAAAAGGAAGCCGAGCAATTAATCGCGCTGGCAATGACCGAGTTTGACCGCATTGAAGCGGCAATGAGTACCTATCTTTCCAATTCGGAGATAACCCGGATCAATGAGACTGCGGCGGCACAACCCGTGACCGTCAGCCCGGAACTGTTCGCACTTATCGAGCGCGCGTTGCAGTTGTCGGTAACCACGAACGGTGCATTCGATATTACCTATGACAGTGTTGGTCAACTCTATGACTTCCGGGCGGGAACTCGGCCAGCGCCAGAGCAGATTGCGGCCCAACTCGACGCAATTAACTATCGTCACGTGCAACTGGACCGGGAGATATCAACCATCCGGTTTGCCCGGCCGGAGGTCAGGATAAACCTCGGCGGTATTGCCAAGGGCTATGCCGTTGAGTCTGTCATCGACGTGTTGCGTGACGCCGGTGTGACGAACGGACTGGCTACTGCCGGCGGTGATACGCGTTTGCTCGGTGACCGGGGCAACGGGCCGTGGACGGTCGGTATCCGCGACCCGGATGACACGGACGGGTTGCTTACCCGGCTCACATTGCAGGATGAGGCGATCTCGACATCGGGCGACTATGAGCGGTTCTTCATCGAGGACGGTGTGCGCTACCACCATATTTTGAATCCATCAACGGGCCGGTCTGCCGGGAAGCTACACAGTGTCACGATTATCGGTCCGGATGCGACGATGACCGATGGCTTATCAACGAGCGTATTCGTGCTCGGAGCCGACGCCGGCCTTGCACTGATCGAATCGCTCGAAGATTATGAAACGCTGCTCGTCGATATCGAGCAGCGCGTGCGCTTCTCTTCAGGACTTGCTCACTGATCATATAAGAGGCTTATACATGATGGTCGTCAGCACAATCGTCACAAGGTATTGATATAGGCAACCAGATTATTAATCGCCTGCTCGTCAGTCAGAAAGGCTACCGCTGCCATCATCTGCTTGCCGTACAGATCATTCTGCTGACCACCACGGATACCCCGCTGGAAATTCTTTAATTGGTTGACGAGATACCAGTCACTCATACCCGCCAGGCGTGGTGCATTCAATGCCTGGACACCCTCACCTTGCGAGCCGTGACAAGCTGAACAAGTGACGAATATCGATGCTCCCTGGCTGACGTCACCGCTAACCGTAGTCGCTGCCGGTTCATCCGGCAGAGACTCTACATAAGCAGCAACATTCCGAACCGCCTGATCATCCGTCAATAACGGTGCCACCCCGGCCATCTGCTGACCAAACACATCTTTTTCATGCTTGCCCCGGATACCCTGCTTGTAGTTATCCAGTTGACGGGTGAAATACCACGCTTCCTGACCGCTCAACTTTGGCGCTTTCAGCTCAGAATTCCCTTCACCTGCAAAACCATGGCAGGCAGCGCAGGTCATGTACTGTGTCTTACCCATCACCGGATCACCTTCGACCTGGATCGTCGTTTCCGCACAGGCTGGATGGAAAAAGACAGAACTAACAAGTATCAAAATGATTACAACTGAAATCGGCATATGCGTTCCTCCAATAATTTATAAACACCTGGAACACAGCCTGAACCAGGTTACCTGTCACGGCAGGTGCGGTCCCCGATGACAGTGCCTGCAATTGCCTCGCGGATTTTCCATGACCTCTACGCGATATCCATCGGGGTCAATCATGAACCCCATCAGACCGTTCTGGGTTTGGAACAGGCTTCCTTCCCAGGTCGCGCCTTCAGCAAGCGAAGTCTCATAGAACGAATTCGGGTCGGAAACGAACACCCCAATATGTGAGATACCCGTCGGAGGTGACTCATCGGACTTATCCAAATACTGCTGCAACTCGAGGATTGCCTCACCAGCACCTGTGGTGAGAAAAGCCAGGTACCAGGAGCTGCCTTCCGCGTGCGCCTTACGTATCAATTTGAACCCAAACTGCCGGGTGTAGAACTCAATGGATCGTTCGAGGTCTTCAACAATTATGCCAACGTGATTCAATCTCGTTCTTCCATGTTCGATCGGATACTCCGGATAGTCAGTAAAGGCGGGAGAATCTGGAGTAATTATTGTTGCGCCGGTGTTTTCATGATCGGGCACAGAGGCGGCGGCACTGTCAATCCCGGTCGCAAACCCGAGCGGGGGGAAAAACTCCAGGCGTAATGCAATATCGATGGCAATGGCAAAAGTGAGACCAAGCACCAGTGCAGCTGTTGGATTCCTCTTTTTCATAGAAGTTTTCCTCTCCGGGGAATACTCGCTTGTAAAATATCTGACTCGTCTTGCCAAACGCACAAGTGACTTTCATTGATGTGGGTTTAGACCTCGCCGGGATGACTTAAAGCCTCCAACACTTTTTCCGGTTTCATCGGAAGACGTCGTATTCTGACCCCGGTGGCTGAAAAAACGGCGTTGGCCACAGCAGGCGCAAGAGGAGACAAAGAGGCCTCCCCTGCACCGCCAATTTTTGCCTCGCTTTCCACAATGTGGACATCCACATCAGGAGCCTCGCTCATCCGCAGGATCGGATAATCCAGAAAATTCGCTGACTTGACCCCGCCATCGGCAAACTCGACTTTCTCTTTCAGAGTCGCGCTCAATCCCATTGTTAGCGCTCCCTCCATTTGGGCTATCACTGTATCAGGGTTAACAACGGGACCACAATCGACAACACAAACAACTCGGTGAACCTGAACGACTCCGGTCTTTCTGTTCACGGAGACTTCCGCCACCTCAGCTACATAAGTCTCGTCGGTAAAGAACATGGCGATACCCTGTGCTTCGCCTCGTGACAGTGGCTTGCCCCAACCAGCCTTTTCCGCCGCCAGTGTTATAACGCGCCGGGCTCTCGGCTGATGCTCAAGATGCTTGAGACGAAACTCCACGGGATCCTGACCCACTGCATGAGCTAACTCATCCATGAAGCTCTCCACGGCAAAACCGAAGTGGGAACCTGATGGGGAACGCCAGGTGCGAACGGGAATCGACGTATCCACGCGCACGTACTCTACAGACAGCGCAGGCACTTGATATTGGAACTCCCGACTCACGGCACTCACAGCAAACGGATCCACTCCGGAAAACCGCGCTGGCGTGTATGGCCACGGCGGTCCACCTGCGATTCCCCTGAGCAGGCCGTCCACTACAGAGGGGCCCGCTACCTTATGAGACCACGCCGTAACTCGTGCCGCCTTGTCCAGCGAAGCTTCGATCCTGTGGCCGTAACCGGGACGAAAAACGCCATATTTCATATCCTCTTCCCGGGTCCAGATCAGCTTGACCGGTCTCCTGGCTGCCTTGGACAGCTCCACCGCCTCCTCGACAACAAAGGTCTCTCCTCGCCGACCGAAACCGCCTCCCAGGTAGGGAGTATGAATGCGGATTTGTTCTGGCCTCAGCCCCGTGATTTGAACTATCACCTGCTGCACACGACTTTGGTTTTGCGTTGGTGTCCAGATGTCGCATCGGTCTGCCCGGACGTGAACGGTGCAATCCATCGGTTCCATAACCGCATGAGTGAGATAAGGGAGGAAGTACTCGGCCTGAACCCGCCGGTCACTTCTCGTGAAGGCTTCGACCTTCCTGGCATCATCAACGATGACCGTGGAAAATTCGCCTTCATTCTCCAGCTGAACACTTAGATCGCTGCGGACCGAAATGCCTTTCTTGTTCAGGCTTTCGATCAAGGTCTGATCCACGCTTTCAGTATTCATCCGGGGCTCAGCTCCACCGTCCCATTGAACATTGAGAGCCTTTCTTCCCTTCCAGGCTGCATCCAACGTGTCGGCGAGAATGCCGATACCCCGCGTGGTTTCCACCACCAGCTGCACACCCTCCACTTCCCTGGCGGCCTGCTCATCGTAAAAAGTTATCACGGCTCCGTAGGCGGGAGGATGAGCCAGAACCCCGTACAGCATTTCCGGCACGAAGATGTCGATGCCAAACCGGGCCTCTCCGTTGACTTTGGCCGGGATATCCCGACGCAGCACCGGTTTGCCCATCAGCTTGAATTCACTCTTGTTCTTCAGGCGCGGATTTTCCGGGACCGGAAAATGGGCGGCCTCTTCGACCAACGCCCCGTATGAGGAAGACCGGCCGCTGAGCTTATGGTAAACCTGGCTCTGGATGGCCTCACATTCACTGATGGGCACATTCCATTTGCTGGCCGCTGCTGCGACCAGAATCTCTCGACCTGCCGCACCGAGTTTGCGCAGCACCGCGTAAAAATTTCTCATCGTGGAGGCGGCGTTGGTTCGATGAGACTTCGTAACCGGATCCGCATACTCCGCTGTCACCGGAGCCATCTCAGTCTTCACTTTATTCCAGTCCGCCTCCAGCTCATCGGCCACGATCATCGGTATAGCTGTATGAACTCCCTGGCCCATCTCCGATTTACACAGGAAAATGGTGACCTGATCATCTGGGCTGATCTGCAGCCAGGGGCCCGGACGAAAAACATCCAATGCCATATCGGTCGTACCCATGGCGAGAACCTTCAGACTCGCAGGCGTGCCCGCCACAGCGAGCGTGAGGCCGGCTCGGCTAAGGAATTGTCGACGACTCGTCGGGTTACTCACGAGTGCCTCACTTTCTCAGATGCGCGCCGAATGGCCCGCTTGATCCGTGTATAGGTCCCACAGCGACACAAGTTGCCTTCCATGGCCTGGATGATCTCCTGCTCACTGGGATTGGAACTCTTTTTTAACAGTGCCACCGCCGACATGATCTGACCCGACTGGCAGTAGCCGCACTGGGGCACCTGCACATCGGTCCAGGCCCGCTTGACCGGGTGATTTTCAGCAATACCTTCAATGGTGGTAATTTCGCGGCCTGCCACCCGGCTTACCTGAAGCTGGCAGGATCGCACCGGCTGCCCGTCTATGTGTACCGTACAGGCGCCACACAGGGCAACGCCACAACCAAATTTGGTGCCGCTCAGCTGGAGATATTCCCGAATCACCCACAGCAGGGGAACATCCCCATCCACCTGTACGGCGTGGGACTGGCCGTTAATTTTCAGGGTTATTGACTGCATCATAAGCATACCCCCTTCCATGTCCTGCTACGCCTGGCCAAAATACACCGCGGGAGGCAAGACCGGACCCCATGGTTTAAGCGGCTCGGCCTTATGTAATAAGCAAGGTTCACGTATACAGACTCCCACAAGCCCGGTAATTAACCCCGATGTTAATTTACCCCGGTGTTTCCTCTCTCGCCTTCTTGCTTCTGGCTGGCTTTCAGAATGTTGGGTATGGAGTAATTACCCTCATGACAGGCAAACTCGTAAACAGGTCCGCTGGTTAGACCTCGGGACTTGTGGTCATTGGTCATGGGTACCAAAGCGGTCCAGGGTTCGGTGAACATGGTGGGATCTTCGATCGTGAATCGATAATCGATGGTTGTTTCATCGACACGGGTCAAACGTTCGGTGAGGCGTAGTGTCGCACGGGCGGCTCGCCACGGCCACGCCCAGTAGTAGTGGCCTTTTGGCGCGTATCCCCGGGTTTCGATGACGAGTGTTTCCCCTTCCCAATGGCCCCTGGAGTCGCCCAGCCACTGACCGATGGCAGCGTCGATATGCGCTCGACCGTCCAGCGGGATGATACGGTATTCGTGATACATTTCCTGCAGGATCGCGACGTGATCACGCGTCTGGAATATCTGGAAGTTGTTGTTATACGGGTGTTGCGGCCACATGGTGACGCCATCGGAGATACACCGCTCGCCGGTGTCCATGTCCAGGTAGGAATGGTACGGACCGACCCCGGTATGCGCCCGGTCGCGATCGCTCCTGGCTTTGGCATCTGCTTTCCACGGAATCCTGCCATTCGGTGGTACGACAATCATCGCGGCCGGGCGGCCCGGCAGCGGTTTCAATCCGAGGTCAAACCATGCCGGCTTCCAGAACTCGTTGTCGCTGCCGAGGAACTGTTTGAGAATAGCTGCCCCTTGTTCGGCGCCTTCGCTTTCCGTCAGGAATTGCTGATCAGCATATTTTGCCGGTCGTTCCAGCGGTGTCGCGGTTGCCGTCGTCCAAATACCCTGAAGGTCCGGGTCGCCCCAAGCGTTGCGGAGACTGTCGTCTGCATACGCAGTTGTCAAAATACCCGGATACCCGCTTAACAAGCCGACCAGTACCCAGAGCATGGCCTTAAAACAATTCATTTGTCATCCTGAGGTTCGCTGCTCAGTGGGCCATACATGAGTTCCTCTGCAAACTCCACGCATCTGAAATCGAGCAACTGAATATTCTCCTCGACCCGCCGGTACAAAGGCACGCGTATGGTCCAGGGCTTGCTAAACACCTTGGCGTCGGTAATGGTGGCCTCATAGAGCAGATGATAGGGGCTCTGAGGTGTATAACGCTCAACCACTCGCAACTCCTCACTGTGGAAGTTACCCGCCCGATCGAGCCAGGTATCGGCTACCTGGTTGGTGACTTCAACGACGAGGGTTTCACCGTCCCAGTGTCCCCGCGAGTGGCCCATCCAGGTATCCACCGGAGCCTCCATGTCGGGACGATTCATGTAAATAGTGCGACTCGCCCCGGCGAATTCGTAAGCGATAAAGATGTACTCCGGTGTTTGTACAATCTGGAACGGAAGTGGCATATAGGTGGCTCTCGGCACCCCGGGCAAATAACACTTTACCGCCGGATCGAGCTGCAAGCGGTTAGTGAAATTTTCTTTTTGTCTGACTGCGGCCCATTCCTGGTAAGGAATTCGGCCACCTTCGACGACACCTAATCCAGCGGGCATGGCACCGATGGCGCCCAACTCAGCCAGTGGTGCCGGTCCCGCACTATGCCCCTCCAGGTTCCAGTGCACAGCACCCAGCGCCTGCCAGATACCGTTCAGATCAGGGCGGTCGTCCGGCGTACGGGGTGCCCGGTAAGATTGCGCCCACAACGGCATGGGTAAAGCAACCATAAACGCGAGGATGATCACAAAAAGTAACGTGTGTCTGTTCCACTTCATCATGTCGAAATAATAACACAAACAAATATAATTTATCATTTGATAAATATGATTTACCTTGTTAAGATTTTATTTCGGCGTTAGTTAGGCAGGGGATGCAACAGAGAATGGAGTACTTGGTCTGGATTGAAAGTACCGCTATAGCAACGTGGGTACGCGAGTCGTTATCTTTGTGGGCCTACCCTACTATTATCGCGCTGCATGCCCTCGGTATGGCCTTTTTAGTGGGTCTCAACGTAGCGATCGATCTACGTATCCTGGGTATCGCCCCCGAACTGCCGCTGCCGCCACTGGAGAAATTCTTCCGCTTCATGTGGTGGGCGCTGGGGATCAACGCCGTATCGGGAACTCTCCTGATCATGGCTTATGCGGAGAAGATGCTCACGATGCCGGTGTTCTACTTCAAACTGGGATTCGTCATTGTCGCAGTCGTACTGCTGGTGAGACTTAAGCAGCGCGTATTTGCCGCACCCGAGAGTCTCGCGGACGGCATCGTGCCCCACGGCGGCAAAGTCCTCGCAAGCACCTCGCTGGTTTTTTGGGCGGCAACTCTGATTGCCGGTCGCCTGACCGCTTACCCCCTGCTGCTTGCAGGTAACTAAAGAGGAGCGTAACCATGGAAGTCCTCGCAAGCTTGCTCGAAAGCAAGGCCTTGGCAGATTTCGTTGGCCACTACTCCTGGATATGGCCGATATGTGAAATGTTGCACTTCGTCGGATTGACCCTGCTGATCGGAACCATCGGCATGCTCGATCTGAGAGTGCTGGGCGTAGCCCGGGCCCTGCCCCTGGCACCCCTGCAGCGGCTGGTGCCCTGGGGAATCTTCGGGTTTGTTCTTTGCCTGATTACGGGCATCGTGTTCGTATCGGGCGATCCGTTCAAAGAGCCCATCGTCAATCTGGAGAAAGTTGCCTTTCAGTTAAAGATGCTCTTTGTGCTAATAGGTGGCATTAACGCCTTGGCGTTCTATTACCTGCCCAGTCTTCGCGGCCTGTTTGAAAACCTGGGAGCTGGGGACAATGCGCCGGCGGCGGCCAAAGCAGTCGCTACAACATCACTTGTCATCTGGTTTGGCGTTATCTATCTGGGTCGCATGCTCCCTTACGGCGATGCTTTCTATTTCGTTTTCTATTGGTAGCCTATCGATATTCGATTCAGCCAAACCAAGCATGTAAGATTGCAACAAACAGTTGACTCCCCACCTGAGGCGTGCGGAGATCCTTGAGAAAATTATCATTTAACCTACACAGGAGGTTAGCCAGATGAATATCAAACCAGTCGCCCTGATCACTGTCATTGTCTTGTTGATGAGCGCAGCACCTGCGTGGGCTCATCACTCGTTTGCAGCAGAGTTCGACGCCAACGCACCGGTTCTTCTCGAAGGAAAGGTGGTGAAGGTGCAGTGGATCAATCCCCATGCATGGATTCATATAGAAGTTGCGACGCCGGAAGGCAACGAGATCTGGATGATCGAGGGTGGAACGCCGAATACGCTGTTCAGGCGTGGCGTCACCAGGGATACCCTGGCGATCGACACTACAATCATTGTAAAGGGTTATCAGGTCAAGAGCGGCGCAAATGCTGCCAACGGCAGGGAGATTACCTTCCCCGATGGACGCAAACTGTTTGTGGGCAGTACCGGGACTGGCGCCCCGGACGATGGGGCGGATTCGAACAAGTAACAGGGCAGTGGTTCCTGGCAGTGCTGGCATATCAGTCAACGTAACAGTGGCCTGCCGTTGATCACAGGCGCTTCCGGCACTCCGATTTACCACAGGTGATGCCGGATAGTTAAGTAGCGCAACGGTAGAAAGTCATGTCACGAATATTAGTTTTACTTTTCTCGTTTGCAGTCGTCGGTTGTGAGCCACCGAGCGAACCGATACCTTATAAATCGATAGCAGACACCAAGCAGATGATGGATTGGATTCTCGATCCCCATGCCGATGTAATCTGGGCTTCAGCCGGTTCTGTAGTCACTGCCGAAGGCACTCAGGATCTCGCACCAACCACCGAGGAGGGTTGGGTTACCGTGCGCAACGCCGCCGCTACCATAGCCGAGTTCAGCAACCTGTTGATGATGCCGGAACATGCCCGCGAACGTGCGGGCTGGGTGGAAATCGCACAAGGCCTGCAAGCAACCGCAGTGCAGTTAATCAACGCAGCTGATCACCACGACGCCGATGCCGTATTCAATTATGGCGGTCAACTCTACGATGTGTGCGTATCCTGCCATCAAATTTACTTAGAAACGGATTCATAGCGGTGGGCTCTCACCTGTCATGATGCAGGCTTTCTATCGCTTACTGGCTTGGCTGTGCTTCTGTCTGCTAAGTAGCTCAGTATTCGGCCACGCGATATCCGATAGCAACGCCAGTTTTGTGCAACAACTGAACGGACCCGCTGTGGTTCCGTTCCTCTATCTCGGTGCTAAACACATGATCACGGGCTACGATCACCTGCTGTTTCTCATCGGCGTCGTATTCTTTTTGTCCAAGCCGCGTGACATTATTGTCTACGTTTCCTTGTTCACAATTGGTCACAGCATCACTTTACTCGCCGGGGTACTTGCCGACTGGCAGGTGAATGCACGTCTCATTGATACGGTGATCGGGCTATCAGTCGTATACAAGGCCTTCGAAAACATCGGTGGTTTTGAGGGCCTGGGTCGCTATCACATTGGCACCCGCACGGCAGTATTTCTTTTTGGCCTTTGCCATGGGCTTGGATTGGCAACAAAACTTCAGGAATTGGCATTGACCGATAATGGCCTGTTGACGAACATGCTGAGTTTCAACGTGGGTGTCGAAGTAGGACAGATTGCGGCGCTTGCAATTGTGCTGGTGTTGTTACTCAGGTGGCGCACGGGAGAACGTTTTTCCGGGCAGGCATTCTTGGCCAATGCCGTACTCATGACATGTGGCTTCATACTGGCAGGATATCAGCTAACAGGTTATTGGATCGAGGCTTGAGTAAGCGATCATGAAATCTCAGAACCGAAAAATATTGTGGACCACCATCGTTTCGGCAATGGCGGCAACGGTAATTCTCGTTACGCTAGTATTACCCGCCGAGTACGGCCTGGACCCGCTGGGCACAGGCGAAATGCTGGGAGTGCTCGGCTTATCGCGTCCGCTGCCCACGGCGATCAGCAATGAAGAAGAATCTTTCAAATCCGACACAATCCGCTTCGAACTGTCATCATTCCAGTCCGTTGAATACAAGTATCGGTTGGAACAAGGCGCGAGCCTGGTATTTTCCTGGGCGTCTACCGGTGAGGTGCTCTATGACTTGCATGCAGAACCGGACGGCGCTGAACGTGGATTCGCGGAAAGTTTTGATCAGGGTAGATCGACAGGTGCAAACGGCACTTATACCGCTCCCTTTCCCGGGATACATGGCTGGTTTTGGGAAAATCGGGGTAGTTCAACAGTCGTAGTGGACCTCATCACCTCAGGGTTCTACAGCCAAGCGACTGAGTTTCGCGATGGCGATCAAAGTGATTACACTCCTCGAGAAGCTCGAGTCACCGTTCGGCCCTAGTTGTGATCGTGCAAAGGAAACGCGGGTGAACACTGAAAAAAACCTTGGTCCCTATGAGTCACTGCGAGACTATCTCGACGCGTTGCAAGCTCGGGGCCACGTCGTCCACATCGCAGAAGTTGATCAGGATGCCTATGAGGCGACGGGTCTTATATATAGGTTAATCGAATCCTGTGGCTGGACCGGGGCACCCGTCCTGATTTTTGATCGGGTCAAGGTCGACGGTCGATGGATAACCGGTCCGCTGGTCGCGAATCTATACGGTCGCTGGGAATACGACGCATTGGCCATTGGTTGCGACCCCGCAGGTCGAAGTGCGCGAGAAACCTTTCGCATGGCATTGGACCGGATCACCGGTCTTGCGGGTAAGGACGGCCAGTGGAAAACCGTTGCACCGCGGATAATCCCGGCAGCGGACGCACCGTGCAAAGAAATCGTGCAAATCGGGGAGGCAGTGGACATCCTCGATTTTCCGTTCATCCAGAGCAATCCGGCCGATGGCGGACGCTACATCAATACCGGAAATGTCGTACTCCAGCATCCGACTTACGGTCGCAATGTGGGCACCTATCGTTGCCAAATTAAAGGCCCGCGCAAGATTGCGGTCAACCCGTTGCCCAACCAGCATGGCTGGACCTTTCTGACAGACCTGAAAGATCGCGGAGAGGCAGTTGCGAAAGCTGCCGTGGTGCTTGGTGCCGACCCGATCGTATTTGCGATGAGCAGTTCAAAAACAGCGCGTCTCGGCCAGGATGAGCTCGCTTTGGCGGGCGGGTTTCTCGGCAAATCAGTAGAGGTGGTCAAATGCCAGACGAGTGACATACTGGTCCCGGCCCACGCGGAAATGATCATTGAAGGTGAGATCCCTTTCGACCTGGAACCTGAAGGGCCGTTCGGCGAGATGTTCGGGTACGTCGGACCGGGCATACCAGAAAACTTCTATATGAATATCACAGCGGTAACCTGCCGCCGTAATCCGATCATCGTTAATCACTTTTCCGGTGTTACGCGCGGTTTTTTAACCTCTCCACTGGAAGCCACCATCAACCTGAAATTCAAACAGCAGTTTACCCACCTGGTGGCGATTCACCTGCCACTGGCAACGCCGGGTTTCTGTTTTGTGAGCATCGACAAGAATGCCCCGGGGGATGGTCTCAGGGTGGGCCGGAAAATCTCAAAGGACGTAATGCTGGCAAAGATTACTATCGTCGTGGACAAGGACGTCGACATCTACGATCCCGCTGAGGTGATGCGCACGGTCGGTGCGCGCTGGCAACCGCATCCGGCCAGCGAGATCATCAAAAAGGCACGGGGTTCCTCGACCGATCCCAGTCTTGCCGAGCGCGGTGTGACGAGCAAGATCGTCATCGATGCAACCCGGCAATTGCCGCACGAGGGCGGCCCCGAGCATTACGCCATACACAATAAGGACGCGCTGTTGGAAGGCCAGCCGGATATCTTTGCCCGAGTGGACGAGAAATGGTCAACGCTTGTTGAACAGCTGAAGCATAAGGCTTGATCCAGTGAACGAGAAACCCCAGTCCCGGTTACCTCTCAGCATTCGCATTGGATGGGGGCTGGGCGCCGTCGGTTCGACAATCTTCTTATTTTCCAAGTCGTTGATTCTGCGTTTTATGACCGACGAACTGGGTGTTGCCGCAGCGGCTGCAGGCTTCCTGTTTGCAATATCCAAGATCTACGACGCCGCCACAGATCCGGTGATTGGGATAATCAGCGACAAAACAGACAGTCGCTGGGGTCGCCGCCGACCCTACCTGTTGGCCGGCGCGCTGCTATGCGCAACTACCTTTGTTCTCTTGTTTACCGTACCCGACATCCAATCCAGCCGAAACATACTCATTTATATGGGTGCGCTGCTGTTACTGTTTGCCACGGCCTATACTTTGTTCAACGTGGCTCACGTGGCCATGCCCGTGGAAATGACCAGCAACTACCAGGAACGCTCGGAACTCTTTGCCTACCGCGCCGGCGCTATCGGTCTCGGCAGTATCCTTGGCGGTTTCCTGGGGCCGTTGATTATCGCGGCCTACGGCGGGGGGCGAACGGGCCACGAGGTCATGTCCTGGGTGTTGGGCACGATGGTCTTCGTGGCTATGACGGGGTGCTTCTGGATGACACGCCGGGCGCCGTTTCGACAGAAACAGACCACGATTCGCTATTCACTGGCGGAGCAATTGACCACCGCCTTGTCCAACAGACCCTATTTGATTTTGATGATCGTGAAAGTCTTTCTGTTGGTAACGGCCACTATGAACAGTGGAACGGCTGCGTATTTTACGAGCAAAATAATGAATCTGTCAGATCGCTGGTTGGGTATTTATTTCCTCTGTTACGGGTTGGCGCTATTGCTATCCCAACCGGTGTGGTTGCGCGTTGTACGTACCTTCGGTAAACGACGCACTTATATCGCTACGGCACTGTGCTACGCATTAGTCGCAATGAGCTGGACACTCGCGGACCAGAATGAACATTTGGCGCTGTTCGTGCTCAGGGCAATTGGGATCGGATGGATGACCGGTGCGGTCATGCTGGCCACCCAGTCGATGCTTCCGGAAACCATTGACTATGACTACCGGCGTACCGGGCTAACCCGGGAAGGGCTGTTCACGGGATTTTATACAACTGTGGAAAAACTCGGCGTTGCCACCGGGGTGGCAATCACCGGGATCGTGCTCGGCACCATGGGATACGTCGCATCCACCGGCGGTGAGGTAGTTACCCAACCAGCCAGCGCCATAAAGGGCATCTACCTGTGTTTCGGGGTCATTCCGGCGGTGCTGATTACCGTTAGTTGCCTGGTGGTGAGTATGTACAATCTGGACGAGCAAAAGCTCAATACAACGCAGCGGATTACCCCAGGCTCTGGTTGATAGTCAATTACTTTCTCATATATGAACTTCATGGATACATATGAGAAATTAATTGACACCTTTCGGGCTACCTTTTAAAGTGACTGCAACATGTCGGGTTGGGGAACGATCGGCTTGTTAGCATCCATCCCAAGGCCTTCAACGAGTCAGCAATGCCGGATCCACAAAATCAACAAGATACTCTCGGACCTTTGGCTGGTATCCGTGTACTGAGCATCGGTAGTTCCATCGTCGGGCCATGGGCGGCGACTCTGATGGGATTTCTCGGCGCGGACGTCATCAAAATCGAGCGCCCCACCGGTGAGTACATCCGCCAGCTCTATCCGTTGCAGAAGGGTATGTCCACCTGCTACGCGTCCACCAATGTGAATCAACGGATTGCCGAACTCGACATAAAAGATCCTGACCACCTGGCCATAGTTCAGGGTCTGGCCAAAGATGCGGATATACTGGTCGAAAACTTTCGTGCCGGCGTAGGCCATCGGATCGGACTCGGCTACCAAACCCTGAGTCAATCCAATCCGCGCCTGGTTTACGGTTCCAGTACCGGGTGGGGTGATGTCGGTCCCATGCATGATCGCGCCGCTCTCGATCCGCACCTGCAGGCATTCACCGGCTTTGGCAGCTTGAATGGCATGCCCGACAGCAAGCCCCAGATGGTGCGTTACATTCATATGGACCCCAGCGCGGCCACCTTCTTCACCGGTTTGATGTTACTGGGCCTGATCGAGCAGCAAAGATTCGGTCACGGATCGTGGGTAAAAACCAGTCACCTGGCAAGCGGTATTGCGCAACAAATGAGTCGCGCAGCGGAAGGCCTGCTAACCGGCAAATCAGTAGACAGGCTGGGTGCGGCAGCGTCCGCCAGTGCCCCCAATCAGTGTTTTTGCGCTGCGGATGGCCGTTACATCGCTATTGCCTGCGACCGACAAAAACAATGGGAGGGGCTGGCACGGGCAATCGGCGAAGAAGAACTCACGGCTGACCCACGGTTCATGACTAACGTCGACCGCGTCGAACATCGGGATGAACTGGCACAAATCGTCGCTGCCGCTATTGCGACAAAGCCGTCACGCTGGTGGGTTGTTCAGTTCCAGCATGAGAGCGTACCTCACGGGTTCAGCATGAGCTTCGATGACCTCGTCAATCATAGCCAGATCGTCGATAACGAATACCTGGTCGAGGCGCATCCGCCACATATGGGGCCGATGCACCTGGGGGGCATCCCCTGGCGATTCAGCCACACGCCGGCCCACATCACTCGCCGAATCGCGATACCGGGCGAGCATACCGACGAGGTGGCAAAACAGGGCTTCGGGGGAGAACGGGAAGCGCCAGATCCAACCGACCAGTCAGACATCACCTTGCCGTTACAGGGCATCAAAGTGATCGACGCCACCCAGGGTTATGCAGGCCCATTTCTTGGCCTACTGCTGGCTGAGGGGGGCGCCGAGGTCATCAAGGTCGAACCTCCTGAAGGGGATTGGGCCCGACGGCTCGCGCCGCGTACCGCAACCGGCAACAGTGCGTTGTTTGAAGCTTTTAACCGCAACAAGCAAGGCGTTACCCTGAATTTGAATGATGCGGCAGGACAGAAAGAACTGCGAGCATTGGTCGGCGATGCTGCCGTGTTCCTGGAGGATTGGGGCCCCGGCGTCGCACAGCAACGCGAACTTGGCTACGAAACGCTGGCCGGCGACAATCCGGGCCTCGTCCATCTGGCCCTGAGCGCGTTCGGTGAGGAAGGTCCGATGCGCGATCATCCCAGCAGTGAGTTGGTCATTCAAGCCATGACCGGCTACTTGCGGACACTCGGCAACCTCGATGAGCCGCCCATCCGGGTCGGCGCGGATATTGTTGCGACCTGTACCGGTGCAATGGCTTTCGTGGGTGTCCTCGCAGCTCTTTTTCATCGCGAAAAAACCGGCTGTGGGCAGCGCGTGGCAATCAGTGAACTCGGTGCGATGATGAGCATTCGCACCCAGCAGTGGGCCGCCATGACAAACCCTGACGAATGGTTAGGCAACTCCTACTGTACGAACGAAACCGATGGTCCCCACTATGGCTACCAGACCAAAGACAGGGCGGTCTTTTTAACGCCCTCCACTGCGTTGACCCAGCAGGATTTCTTCCGCATGCTGAAGGAGTTCGGCATGTATGATGAATTTTCCGAGAATCCTGAACTGATGAAAGACTGGTGGCACTCGTTTGGTATCGGATTTCAGGCTCGTCATGCGCAACCCTTGTGGGACAAATACTTGCGCAATTTCTCGTCTCAGGAGGCGCTGGACATCCTGAACCGCTACGAAGTCTGGGCGATCGAATTTTCTGATCTTCTCGAATTAATGGATCATCCACAGGTGCAAGCACTCGGCATCGTGCACGCTCAGGGTCAAAACAGGTATGTCAGGGCACCGTGGATAACACCGTGGGGCTTGCCTGAAATACGCAAGGCGCGGACACGCGCTTAGTCCATAACACGGCAACAGTCCGCAATGAACATCAATAGCCATAATGTTCTGGTGTTTTTTCACCTGGTTTTATTTGTCTACGCCATCGGCGGAGATATTGCCGTCTATTTAATTGGCAAATATGTCGTCCGGGATGAATTGAACCTGGACGAGCGCCTTCGGGTCCGGGACATAAGAAGTCTGGTGGATATGTCGGCGCGAACCAGTCTGGTTTTACTCCTGCCGTTGGGGTTCACTCTGGCCATACCCTTTGGCTCACCGCTACGGGATGACTGGCTGTTACACCTGTGGATTTTCGATCTTGGGTGGTTGTGGCTGGTTTGGGCGGTCTTTTTCACCCAAGATGCAAAACTGAGAAATGTTGACCTCGCAATCCGTTACGCGCTCGCCGCCGCGATGGTCGGCTTTGGAGTGTATTGTCTGGTCAACCAGGCACCGATTGCGTCAGGCTGGCTGGCAACCAAGATTCTGCTATTCGGCGCAATTATCCTGAATGGAATCTGGATCCGGAGCATCATCACCCGTTGGCCTGCAGCCATCGAAATGGCCCGCAGCGGCGGCGATAGCGGCGCAGAGGGCGAGCGTACTATGCAGGCGAATCAAACATCAACGAACAAAGCAGCGCTGTTGATCTGGATCCTGGTGATCGTGATGGCGTTTCTGGGCAAAGTAAAGCCATTCTGACGTAACAGGTCAGTGACCTGCTCTGAAATTTGATGCGGGTGTCCTGAATGCGCGTAGCCCGTTCTTCTCTCAGCACGATTACCACGGGATGACTCTGCCGGTCCACCAGTAATACACGCCGGAATCCTCCAGCGTCAAACGGTCGATCAATGCAATCATTTCATCAATCGCCCTGCGTGGTGACAGAAGATTCATCTTGATCATGGTCTCGTAGCTGGACGGTACGGTCGACGGATCTTCGGCATTCAGGTAGTCCTCAGTGTCAACGGTACCCGGTGCGATAAGGCCAACAATAATGCCTTTGGGTTTTAGCGCCAGTGAGTATGTACGCATTGCCATGTTCAGACCCGCTTTGCTGGCCCGATAAGCGGGGGCATTCGGGACTTTGACTTCACCGATTGAGCCACCGTTCGAAGTCATCGAGATAATTTTCTTTTGCTTACTGGCGGCCACGTTGTCCTGAAATGCTTCAGACACCCGCAACTGACCGATGATATTGACCTTTAGAATCTCCTCGAACCATTCGTAATCAATTTTCCCGAACCGATTAGGGCCGAAGCGCATTGCGTTGATTGCCGCATTGTTCAGCAGCACGTCGATCGGTTTCCCTTGGTACTTTTCGACCAGTGCGTTTATTTCATCGACATCGACAATATCCAGCTCCTCGACGACGACGTTGGGAAATTTTTCGGCCAGTGCATTCAACCGATCAGCCTTGGCCGGCGTGCGGCAAGTGGCGATAACATTCCATCCCAGCGCAGCATATTCCTCGGCAAACGCCAAGCCGTGGCTGGCGTTTGAGCCGGTTATCAGAATCGTCGGCGGTTCATCTTCAGCCGATACCGAGACCGGCAGGAACATCAGCATGGCCACTATCAGTGCTGTCAACAACCGGTTAATCTGCAACGCTGAGTATTGTGAAATTATTATGCGCTTTCTCATGAGGAACTCCGGTAGTAAATAGTGTCTGACCCCAGTACTTTTCAGGATATTTATTGGGTAACTTGCAGACTCGGTGGAGACCCGTCGGCTTTAAGGGCAAGGCTGTGAAAAGCCCCCCCGGCAATGGTGGTAAAGCCCGTGCCATCCGGGGTGTTGCTGACCACGCCCTCGTTGTCCTGCCCCCAGCTCGTAATCGATCCGTCGGCTGCCAGCGCGAGGCTGTGAAAAGCCCCCCCGGCAGTAATAGCGGTAAAGCCCGTGCCGCTCGGGATGTTGCTGACCTGAACATAGTAGTCATTCCCCCAGCTCATAATTGACCCGTCGGTTTTAAGGGCGAGGCTGTGAGCATAACCACAGGCAATGGCGCTAAAGCCCGTGCCACCGGGGGTGTTGCTGACCTGGTCATAGTAGTCATATCCCCAGCTCGTAATCGACCCGTCGGCTTTAAGGGCAAGGCTGTGGTAAAGCCCACCGGCAATGGCTACAAAGTCTGCGCCAGTCGGGGTGTTGCTGACCTGACCAAAGTTGTCACGTCCCCAGCTCACGATCGACCCGTCGGCTTTAAGGGCCAGGCTGTGAAATTCACCACCGGCAATGGCGGTAAAGCCCGTGCCACCGGGGGTGTTGCTGACCTGGTCAAAGTAGTCATATCCCCAACTGGTAATCGACCCATCGGCTGCCAGCGCGAGGCTGTGGTTACCTCCCCCGGCTATGGCGGTAAAGCCGTTGCCACCCGGGGTGTTGCTGACCTGGCCCAGGTTGTCCCGCCCCCAGCTCACGATCGACCCGTCGGCTTTAAGGGCAAAGCTGTGGTATTCACCGCCGACAATGGCGGTAAAGTCTGTGCCAGTCGGGGTGTTGCTGAGCTGGTTATAAGAATTCGCCCCCCAGCTAATGATGGAGGCCGCATTCACGACCACTGACATCATGCTCAAAAAAAGTACCAGAAAAAACCGCTTCATGACCCTCTCCTACGCATCCACCCAAGCAACCCAATTACGCTGACAAATAAACCAGGCAGCAGCCGCATGGGGACTGTATACAAAGTAATGTCATCCATTCCCAGGCCGCCAATTCCTGCACAAATAGAAAACCTGACACCAGGTCAGGTTTGACCAAAAGGGGATACTAAAATTTAAAAGTGACGGTCGATCATAAAATCAACCACATCATATCCTTGCCACAATGCAACAATCTTGTCGCCCCTTTCCTGCCGGGGTTGCGGCGTTCAAATTATACTATTTATCAAATGATAAGTTACTTGTCAATGATCTTTATCTGTAATCTGTTGAATTTTAAATGAGTTCTGACTATCTTAACGAAAATGCAGAAACTGAAAAAACTTTGGAAAGCAGCAACCATCATCTGGGTACTGGTCGGCTTGTCAAACGGATATCCGGGTATATTGATACCTGCGTATGCAGACGACAGTCCGCGCACTGTCTGGGGCGACCCGGACCTTCAGGGTATTTGGACGACGGCAACCGCGACACCGCTGGAACGACCGGCAAAACATGTTGATCGCCGCTACGACGGAAACTCATGGGCAGCAGCCCTGACAGAACGTAGAAGAGCACTCCAGGAAAAGTCCAGCCCAGCCGTTGTCGCTGCAACTTCCAATGGTGATAGCGCTCGTATCATCGTGCCGTCAGCATGGTTCGACCTGGCATCGGTACCGCTGCCGGGACGCCCGCCCTCGATGATTGTCGTACCACCGGATGGCAGGATTCCGTGGAAAGCAGATGCCAAAGCCAGGAGCGATCGCGACCAGGCGCATACCGGGGTCGGTCCGTACCATTCCTACCTGGACATGGACACCGGCGAGCGTTGTATCTCCGATGGCGTCACAATGGTACCGCTATGGGTATACAACAATAACTACCAGATATTCCAGACGCAGGATCACGTCGCGATCCTGCATGAAATGTATCACGAATACCGCATCATCCCGCTGGACGGTCGACCGCATATCGACGCTGCCATCGGACAGTGGCAGGGCGACTCCAGGGGCCATTGGGAGGGGGAAACACTCGTCATCGAAACCCGGGGATACGCAGCAAAGGGCCACTACTACTGGGCGTGGCCGTGGCGAGCCGCCCGTGCGACACTACGCCTCACCGAACGTTTGACCCGGGTCGACGAAACGACCATCGACTATCAATTCACGATCGAAGATCCCACCATGTTCACCGAACCATGGACTGCCTTGATACCCATGACCAATGACCACAAGTCCCGAGGCCTAACCAGCGGACCTGTTTACGAGTTTGCCTGTCATGAGGGTAATTACTCCATACCCAACATTCTGAAAGCCAGCCAGATGCAAGAAGGCAAGACAGAAAACACCGGGGCAAATTAGGCTCTGGGGGAAATCTTCATGCATTAACCCAACGCACTGAGATCAAACATCACCGTGTTGGGACGTTCCGGTAAATAGCCATGGGTGTTAGTCGCCACCAGTGGCCCCCAATCACGGAAGCTTCATTCTTATCAATCCTAACCAAGCAGATTACGGGCAATTACACTGCGCATGGCTTCGGAGGTTCCCTCGTAGATGCGCATTGGCCTCACGTCGCGATAACAGCGTTCGAGGATGGTCTCATCGGAGAGACCCGCAGCACCATGGATCTGTACCGCCCGGTCAACCACCCGACCGGCCATCTCGGTGGCCATGACTTTGATCATGGCAGTTTGCGTAATCACCTGTTCGCCACACTGGGCACGCCAGGCCGTTTCGTAGACCATGAGTCGGGCCGCGCGGAGCTCGATCGCTGAATCGGCGATCATCCACTGAATAGCTTGACGGGTCGCCAGTGGCTTACCGAAGGTATGCCGCTCACGCGCATAGTCAATCGCCATTTCCAGACAACGATCCGCAATACCCAGAGCACGAGCCGCAATCTGCACCCGGCTCGCGTAGAGAAAAGCCGTGCCTGCCGTCCAACCCTGACCGGGCTCACCCAATAGTTGGCTGTCCGGTACCACGCAGTTTTCGAAGAACAATTCGTAGGTGGATTCGCCATGAATGATTTTCTGCTGCCGACCGATCGTAAAACCCGGGCAGCCCGCATCAACGATCACCCAGTTCATACCGTCATGTCGTTCTGTTCCTTTCAAACGGGTGAGCACCAGAACGTACCGCGCCGACTTCGCAGAGGCGATCCAGCACTTCGTGCCGTTGATGACCCAACCATCCGCAGTTTTTTCCAGCGTTGTCTTAATCCCGGCCAGATCGCCCGCTGCCTGTGGCTCACTAAAGGCACTGGCACCATGGAACTCACCCCGCACGGTTGGGATGAGATATTTCTCCTTCTGTTCTGTCGAACCGAGTGTGTAGAGCATATGAGCGAACCGGCTGGCGAATACGCTCCGGCCTGCCGTGCAACGATAAACCTGCTCGGTAACAATACCGTTATCCAGCGGCCCTAAACCGGCGCCGCCTGCGTCTTCAGGAACATCCACCCCACGCAGCCCCAGCTTGTCAAGCTTGACCATCAACGCCGAGTGGATCTCGTCCGGAAGATCAAATGAGTTGGGGCGATCCGGCAATTGTTGCTCCAGCGGCATCAGCTCGCTGTCAACAAAACGCCGCACCGTATCCTGGAGCATCTGAGTTTCTTCGGGGAGATTGAAATCCATGCAGGTGTCTACCTTCGGAGTTGATCCGTTAGCCTTCTTTAACAAAACCGACGACGGCATCGACCCAAAGTTCGGCGTCATCCCAGATGTAAAATACCGTACCACCCTCGAGTTCGCAGTATTTGAAGTCCGGTCGCAACTCTGTCAGTCGCGACACCAGATAGTGCAGCGGGTCGCCGGTATTGGTAAGAACCAGGCTGGGCTGCTGCAACCCGGTAAGTGCCGCAGTCATGTCGTACTTGAAAGCCGCTTCATGGCAATACCATTCCTTCTCCCCGGTGAGGAACACTTCCGTTGCGGCCATGTGACAGGCCTCCAGGCTGGCGACACCGCCAACACGCTCCCGGATCCAGTTCCAGCGATCCGTAAGATGGGATCCGTCGGGCCTGAGTGCCGAATCCACGTGCAAATTAGCCAGACGTACTTGCCGTTCTTCCTCGGTGTACCAGGGTACGCCATGTAGCACGACACGACGAACCCGGTTCGGAAACGCGTTAGCCAGCGCGCAGGCGACGGATGCGCCGCTATGGTGGCCGGCAATCACGGCCTGATCGACTTCGAGACGATCCAGCACATGCGGTAAAACGGCTGCGTAGTCCTCGATCTTCAGGGGCGCCTCGGGTGCGTCCGACATACCGTAACCGGGAAGGTCCGGAGCAATAGCACGGATCCCGGCGTTGGCCAATGGTGCGAAGGTGCGGGTAAACTGACGCGATGACTGGGGGGTCATGTGCAAAAGCAGCAAGGGTACGCCGTCGCCTTTGGTGCGATAGTGAACCTGACCTAGCGGAGTATCAGCGTATCCTCTGCTCACTTGCGTTGCGTACTAATAATAATGTGCATGTGCATGCGCTCACTCTTCGCCATTCACGTAGACCCCCAGGTCGGCATAGCTGGCGGGCTGCCTGTCATGAGAACCCACCAGCGTCGGCACATCAAGTCCATAGGCCTGGATTGCCTCGAGCAGTGAGACTGCCGAGTGAAAGGGCAGGATATCCGCTGGCCGTTTCCTGCCCGCCCGCAGATCCCGGGCCAGGCCGCTGATGTAAAGATCACCCGCATACAGAATCTTCTCGGGCTCAACAACCGCGAACACCATATCCGATGTATGCCCCATTTCCATAGGATAGACCGTCACCGGCCGCAGGCCATCGTCGATGCGGTAAGGCTCGTCCGCCGGCACTCCAACTATGGTTGCCGGGACAGGATTTCGATCCAACGCGTCGACGACGATTTTAGACGCGGGGCGCGCGCACTGTGCTGTGAAAAATTCTTTAGCTGCCTCATGGGCTACGATAGTTGCCCCGGCCGCGACGTAGGGACGGATACCACCGGCATGATCGTTGTGATGATGGGAGACGATGACGTGCGTGATTGGCTTGCCAGGATAGTTTTCGTTCGCCCACTCGAGAATCGCTTCACCCTTCAAATCATTCTCGCCCGGCTCGATCAGCACCAGGCCTGCTGCCTGCTCAACGATCAGGGAGTAGACGCTATCCAGCGGGACCGCATAGACCAACGTTACCCCGGGCTCGATCGCGACAGATGCGATTTCAGGAGGCCCGACACCCGCGAATCCAAATGCGAATAACGATTGGCTGACCCGACGGCCACGTTGCGCGCGCTCCTCGTCGTGACTATAGGCTACGCCCTCGGGTGGAGCGAATGTCGTTGCGGCAACGGTCGGGTTGACCGTGACCCTGGAACGTTGCACCTCGATCCGCGGCGCGCCGCCGACCGACATTCGGATATGCATGGGAAAGTAGAGCCCGTCGAAGACCTGCCAGTCGTGATAGCTCACTTCTAACGATATGTCACCATAGACCACATCCCATTCCGTTGTAGTCAGCTTATCGATATGACCCGTTTCGGAATTCACGTGCAGCGTAATCGGAAAAATATCATTATCGATCACCAACTGCTCATGGGGTTCAGTCAGGGTAGTCGCTTCATGCCACCGAGCGAGCCAGTCGTCGCCTACCGTGACTTTTTCGGCCATCATCTCGAAGAAGCGCGTATCCTCGTTGTCTGTCAACCACTCTTGTGTAGCGAGCAGGGTTCGCCGACCGGTCTGTCTTACACGATCGAGCGTAACGGGCAGCGCTTCTTGCACCGAGAACCGCCGCGCAGCCGAATTGTCGGCTGCGCCGCCCGCGGCAGAGGCACGGGACGAGTCGATGGCCAACTCCTGCAGCAGGATGTGGGGATTGAGCAACCGTTCTGTCTTGGTGCGAGCAGCCACCTGTTCGGGCAGTAACGCGTTATCTCGCTCCGACACGATTCCCATCAGGTCATCCCGACTCATAAAACCGGCCTGTCCGATAATGAGTTCGGTACTCACGCGCGCATCATAGCCGCCCCCCCTGGCCGGGTATTGTGTGCTCGTATCCAGGCGGATGTCAGGTCCGGCGATATCGTAGGCCACCTGCACCGTGTCAAGGCCCCTCTTGAAAAGACCTCGTCCCGGCTCCGGACCCTGACCCATCAGATAGGCTTCGCGCGTGCCGTCCGTAGAAAAAGTCTTCAGGTTCACCAACGCCTCGCGCCCACCGATCGCGGCGAGAGTCTTCTCGAGGACATCCATCGACGTGCCGTTTTCAGGACCGTTGGATGGAACGGGTTGGTCAGAGCATCCGGCCAGACTTAATACGAAACAAGCCAGCACGATTCGCGCGTTCATCATTGACTTCTCCTTCTTTTCGTTATCGCCTGGTTATCCCGGGATAGAAAGCGGCTCGATCAAGGTACGCTTAATCGAGCCGCACGCAGCGATAAGCACGCTGCTACTGCTGTAACGCCAAACACGCGTTAACTAAGTCTCTCCGCTCTTTAGCTTCTCCAGCTTCTCCCAGCCGGCTCTCCTCGTGGATCGGTCAAGACTAAAAGCTGAAGCTGGCGCGTGCGCCAACCGCCCGTCTGGGCTGGAGAGAAGCAGCCGCTGCAGTTATATCGCCGAAACCTCCGCTGAGCCCTGACAAGTCAAACAGCGGAAAGACGCCGGCGTATTCATCTTCCTCAAAGAGATTGGTGACGTAGAATTCAAGGCGCAACTTGTCCGATTCCATCCCCAACCTCAGATCGAAGACATGTGAGTCACCGGTCTTGGCGAGATTGGCCTCCGACACCCACATCTCGCCACGGTAGAAATAATCGCTCCGGGCGAACCAGTCGTAGTCAGCGTTTAGTGCGTCAGTGTACGTCAGCGACAAAGACCCGCTCGTCTCCGGCGTACGTGAAAACTCCTTGCCGAGACCTGTGAGATCCCGGTCGCCGAGCAACGTTAAGCCTTCATAACTTCCCAGCTTGTTGATGTCCGTCTTATTCCAGGCGAAGGTGGCGTCCAATAGCAGCTTATCAGTCAGCAGCGCCGAGCCTTCGACTTCGATGCCGTAAACATCCGCATCACCGCCGCTCGAATTCGCCCCAGTGCTGGCGGGATCACCAGCGTCGTCAATGTACCCCACCGACTCGGGTATCAGCATGTCTTCCCATTCGCCGAAATAGCCGGCCAGGGTAATCTGGGCCCGATCATCCCAGAATGAACTTTTCACCCCTAACTCGTACATGGTCAATTCTTCTTCATCGATTACGACGCCGGTGCCGGTCTGGGCCGCTACCTGGGCGAGTTCCGTCGGGCTCAGATTGAGCAGACCAGGATTGAAACTACCGGGGTTAGCACCTTTGGCATAGCTCGCATAGAGCAGGGTGCCGTCAATTGGGGTCCATTCGAGGATGACGCGAGGAGTCGTGCTCTCAAAGGTATCTGACAGCTCGACCTTCGGCACCGTTCCATCGGCAGACGTAGTGCCCTCAGTGACGTCATCCTCCTGATACCGCATTTCAACATTCAACGTCAATTGATCGGTGAAATCATAGGCCAGCGATCCGTATATCGCCCAGGTCTCGGCCTCGAAGTTCAACCGCGGGACGCTGGACGAGGATGCCGGATTCGGCGAAAAGCCAACGATATACGAGGACGTCCAGCGTAGTGCCTCACGGTCGGCGTAAGTGGCGCCGACCATCCAGCGCAGCCGGCCCTCTTCGGACGAGCTGACGCGAATTTCCTGGTGAAAATCCTCCAGATCAGACTGTATAAACTGGTACGACTCGTTATCACAAAACATACCAAACGCACATGCACCGAAGAGATCTCCTTGCATCAGCCCCACTGTGGGTCGCCCGTCGACATCGTTCAAGGTGGCAAATTCATTATCGTGCATGGCCGTAATCGATTCGATATTGATGCCATTGGACAAATCATAATTCAGGACCAGGCTTAGTTCCTGGGCCTCCCGCTCCAGGCCGAACCCATCCGGTATTACGTCGTGTAAATAAGTGTCGGCCATGGCGGGGTTGCCACCGTACAATCCCCACACAAAGCCGTTATAAACGACATCCTTTGCAATCATATCTTCGTTCAGTGACGGGAGCTTGCCGCAGAACCAGTCCTTGCCCGGGAACAATGGATTCGGGTTGCAACTGTATTGGAACATTCCGGGTGCCCTTTCAGGCCCGAAAACGACACTAACATCAGGTCCGTCGCTGTCCTGCCAGTAATGCGCCCGGAACTTTGCGCTAAAGTTCTCAGTAGGTGTCGCGTACAGCGTCAGGGCGAAGTCGTCGGTGGAGCGTTTGCCTAACTCTTGCGATGTATTGATACCGTTGGAATATTCACCGCCCTTACTGTAGAGGCTCCCGCTCGCGCGGAATGCAAGTTTATCTTCGACAAGGGGACCCTCGACCTCCGCGCGAAAACGGCTCAGATCGAAACTGCCGGCTTCGGCGGAAATCTTCCCGCCCCACTCATTCCCGGGGGTCTTGGTCACGGCGTTGATCGCGCCGGCAAAGGTTGCTCGACCAAAATAGGCACTCTGCGGGCCTTTGATGACCTCGACACGTTCATAATTTTCCATGGCGCCGAGCTCGGAACCTAACGTCGGTGCACCATCGATAAACACGGTCACGTTCTGTCGCGACTGGACATCGGTACGTGGCTGCATACCGCGGAAAATGAGACGGCGGAACTCACGCGCACCGCGGCCAACGGACATTTCCGAGTAATAAAAACCGGGCGTGAGTGCGACGAAGTCGGTCAGCTCGTCCAGCCCCTTTATTTCGATATCTTCCGCTGAATGCACAGTGATTGCCAACGGTGTTTCCAGCAGCGACTCCTCGCGTTTACGCGCGGTGGTGATGAGTTCGTCCTTGGTCAAACTGACCTCAGCGCTGACCTCAGGAATCTCAAAGGCCATTAACAGCGTGCTGGCGGTAAAAACCAGGAGAATCTTTTTCGTGAACGTCGACATTGCTGAAATCCCCCGAGCCCTGAATTAATCGATGGGCTCATTGATGATTGCAAAAAAGCACAACAGTTCGATCAGCTTGAAATTATTTGCAAACGTGCCAAATATTCGCCGACGATCGCCCCGTTAACAGGGTTATGTAACCCTATGGGCGAACTGTAGAAGGGGAACTGCCCACAGTCAACATTTTTCTCATATATACGGTGATTATTCATATATATGAAAATTAGATGCCTTTTTCGTTGACGGTGTTAGACTCCGCGCTAACGCGAAATGCCCATTAAACCAACACCCGGCCGTTACTGCTGAGGAGCAACCATGAATACCTGCGACACTCTGATAAGAGGCACCATAATCACCATGAACCCGTTACGTCAGGTATACCTGGACGGCTACGTAGCCATAACCGACGGTCGCATCGTCGCCGTCGGCCGCGGCGGCGATTGCCCACTCACCGCGAACGAAGAGCTCGGCGGCGACGGCCACCTTGTGCTTCCCGGTTTGGTCAACGTGCATTCTCACCTGGTGCAGGGCTGTATCCGAGGTATGGCGGAAGGTACGACTTACGAGGAACGCCTGTTCGGATTCTATTATCCGATGACCGGCGCCTGTGACGAACCGCGATCCTACGACGCCGCGATGCCGCCCTTGCTGGACCTGGTTCGCCGCGGCGTCACGACGACAGCGGATGATCATTTCACACATCTTAACAAACACTCAATCGATGGTGTGCTGGCGGCCGTACGCGACAGCGGAATGCGCTGCCGAATGGCACGCCTGACGATCAACGACCCGGATGCCGTACCTGATGGTTTCCGCGAAGACCTGGACACAGGACTTGCTGAAACGGAGCGGGTGAAGTCAGCGTGGGAGGACGAGCGGATCTCCGTGACCGCCTCGACCATCGGCATTACCTACTGCGAACCGGATCAGCTCAAGGCCATCTGGGAATGGACCGACGAGCATGATCGCCAGTTCGACATCCACGCTCCTGCCGTATTCGATCATAAATACCTGGCCGAGCGGCGCGGCTGGGAAGGCGGATCATTCGAATGGCTGGACAGTGTGGGTATCCTTGGTCCCAACCTGATCGCTGCGCATGCTCAGAACCTGCGACCCGGTGAAGCCGAGTTGATCCGCGACCGGGGCGCGGCGATTGCGCTGGTCCCTGATATGGAGCAGGTCCTCGGCCTGGTCAGCTTCGACTCGCGCCAGTATCTGGACACCGGGGTCACGTGCGGACTTGGTGTCGACGGTCCGGTCGTCGCTTATGGACACGATCTGTGGGCCGCGATGCGCGCCTTTCTCACGGCCCAACGCATGGGCGATCAACACCGGCGACTCACAGCGGATGCCAAGGCCCGCTGGACAGGCGACGAAATGCTCTATGGCAGTGCTGAGCTTGCACTGGAACTCGCCACTATCGGCGGCGCACGCGCGTTGATGATGGATGATCACATCGGTTCCCTGGAGGAAGGCAAGGATGCTGACCTGATGTTGATCGACCGGCGCGGTGAAACCCAACTGTCACCACCCGCTGCTCTGCTGCCCAACCTGATCCTCGGCAACGGACCGAGTCCGGATTCAATTCGGCGTGTGATGGTGAAAGGCAAAACAATTATCCAGGACGGCGAGCATGTCTCCGTTGACCGGCGCAAAGCCGTGCAACGCTCCGATGAACTGCAACAGGTGCTGCTCGATGAGTGCGATGCCCACCGGTTCGTCAGGATGCGCAGCCGGTTTAGCTGGGTGGACGGCAACGACGCATCGTAACCAACCGGCTGATTTTTGTAACCAAACCCTGCTCAGTCTTGCGGTGGTATCACCGGCAACAGCAGGTAGCCGGGTTGGTCCGGCCCGACGTGAATAGTCGTCTCCCCGCCGAAGATTTCTGCCGGGCGATCCCGTGGATCGTCGTGCAGGAAAGGTCCGCAGCCACGCAGCTCGTTTTTGAAATTGGACAAGCGCTCACCGGTGGCGTCAGGGTACTCGTAATCCATGCCACGTACCGTCAGCGCGATCCGGCTGCCCGCTGGTATCACCAGCGAGGTGGGCCAGATTTCGATATCCAGCTCAACCGGAACTCCCGGGCGCAGCGGCTGCTGCTCATCATGGCTGTGATAGGGGCGCCAGGGTTGGGACAGCGCCCTGTCAAGCTTGCGGTGTGATGCCCGCAGCCAGCCTTGCCCGATCGGCGTATGCGGGTCTATCGCACCCTGAAAGACAATTTCCTTGCCATCCGGGTCAAACACGCGCAGCACCAGGAACAAATCCGCATCGGTGGTCGAAGACGAGACCACAAGCTTGCTCGCGGCAGGTCCCGTGATCTCGGTGTCCGTCGCTAAGGATTGTGTAAAGAAAGTAACGCCCTCGCCTGCAGCCGCAAAGCTGATCCGGCCTTCGTCAGTTGGTGACATTGGCAGCAGCGTGTTTTCGTCCGGCGTTAAATGGAATTTGGTCCACTGCGTTCTGGGGATCGGCCATGCATCCTCACTGCGCTCGACAAAACCATCAACACCGCGCACCAGTAGCTGCACCCGCGGCTGCGATTCCCAACCATTGTGCTCGCCCTTTAGAAAGTAAGCGAAGAAACGCTTCTGCAATTGCACGCCATAGTCGGTGTAAAACTCCGTCCAGTGTTCGAGGCCATGCGCTTCCAGCCATTTTTGCGTGGATGCGGCCCGCACAAAGCCTTCGAAGTTACCCCGCAGATGCAGACCCTGACCACCCCAATTGGCTGCACTGAGCAACGGCACCGTCACTTTGGACCAGTCCGGTGAGCGAGCCCGATGATAGTCGTCATCCAGCGGGTGGGCGAAAATATCGTCGCCGAACGCGCAGCGGTTTTCCGCGAGTTCTTCTTCGGTCAGTGTCTCGGACCCACATACCGGCTGACCCGTGACCCTGCTCCTGGGACCGCGCGCTCCCAAACCGTACTGCACGGTTTTCACCTGCATGTCATACCAGTTGGCCCAGAAGGTACTCAAAATGCCACCATGGTGCGTCATGTCCCGGTACCAGTCGGTAGCCCCCTCCCAGATACACATCGCCGCCAGGTGACGGGGCTGCATACTGGCCACTTGCCATTGATTGATGCCGTAGTATGAAACGCCGCTGAGGCCAACTTTGCCGTTGCTCCAGGACTGCTCGCCGGCCCATTCGATGCATGCGGCGAAGTCCCGGGTTTCCCGTGGTGAGAAATGATCGACATAGCCGGGCGAACGACCACAGCCTCGCGAATCCACGCGCACACACGCGTAGCCATCAGGAACCCACTTTTCAGGGTCAACAACTTCCCAGCTCTGGTACTTGTTGCTTGACCCGGCCGTTACGTCGGGATGCTCGGCGGCCATCCGCTCCCACGCACTGGGATAACCCTCCTGAAAAGCCAGACCCTTGGCATAAGGTCCGTAACTCAGGATCACCGGGTAGCAGCCGTTTTCGACGGGGCGGAATATATCTGCGCGCAGCGCCAGACCATCATCCATTTCGATGGGGAGATCCCAATCGATACGCATGCCGTCGCGAATTTCTGATTCTGTTCCGGTCATGTCGATGCAACCCTCATGGTGCTGTGTCGATCCCGATCAGGACGCTATCTAGTCGGGAATGTAGGCGATCAGATCGAGCAGCGTGTTGGCACCGGGTACCACGAAAGGACCATGGAGTCCGATAGTGGTCGAGGCCGGTCTGTCACCCGGAAAGTACCTGGCCCATTCCTCAATAGATTCGGCAAACCATTGAAGATCGCTGTGCAAGCATACACGCCGACAAATGTTTTCTACCGAGGTGCCCGCCTCCTCACAGATAGCCGCAACGTTCTTCATCATGTATCGCATCTGCGCCTGTCCGGGAGATCCATACCACCGATTATTCGGATGGCGACTCATGCCGTCCGCCAATTTACCGGCCGAGTCGAAGGCCATCTGCGTACTGAAGAACAGGAAGTTGCCGGCCTTGATGGCCTGCGCTTCGTGACCAAGGGGCTCGGGTGCTTGCGAAGTCTCGATGGTTTGTTTTTTTTGTTTGGCGTCGTCTGCGAGCAAAGTCAGGGCGATCTCAACCCGGCAACCTCGCCCACCCATACCCATATTGGGAGTAACCACCCGGGCAGGCGGGTTTTTAGGAAACCATCTGCGCCAGGCCCTGTCCATGGCGGAAAAATCCCTGGGATGACCTATATACACCTCGGCCTTGACCGTGTTTTCCAGGGAAGTGCCGGCCACGGCGGCGATTCCGGCAAGCTTCTCGAGCACATAGTCGGTTTGTCGTTCTACCGGTTCACCGATCCAGTAATTCGGATTCCCCCGGGCCTGGTCAGCAATGGCAGTCGGTTCCCCCAGATGCACAGGGCTTAAACTGTCCCCAATCCAGTCCACCGCACTTTCAGCCGCCAGGAATACCCAATCGCCGTGGCGGAGCGCTGGTGCGTGCCCGGTTGACGTCGACTGTTGATCTTCAGGCAGGCCGTAGAAAACCGATTCGTCATCGTCATCGAAACAAATCATGTCTACTTCCACTTTGGTACCAAGCCACATCAGCTCCGCTACCCCCAATGAGGACGTGGGCGGGCAAGTTCCATCGAGGATAGATGCGCGCGCATTCAGGTAAGAATCAATACTGATCCCCGTCCAGTTATCGCCGCGCTCAAATGCTGCGGGCGTAGGATCAGGGGACACGAACCATTCCCAGATCCGCGCCGTATCACGGCTGATGTCGCAACCGGTCGCCTCGATCGTGCTGGCCAGATTATTCAACACATACCGGGACTGTAACTGCAGCCCATCCTCCAAATAGGGATTGCCGGGTATGGCCTCAGGAGCGATGCCTGTCTTGAAGTCGCTGGCGAGCTGGCCGGCAATAAACACCCAACCACCCGCCTTGATGGCGGGGCTGTACGGCATCACCGGTTTTGGAACACCCGCTTCCAACCCCGGCCATACTGCTTCTGGTTTTGCGCGTACATTATGTTCGGTCATCAGATTTTCCTACCTCGTTACCGGTATCGGCGGACTAAAATATTGTTTATCATATGCTAAATTAAATTGGGCAAGTACGCCAACGGGAGATTCAGGCATGGCGAATTTTGGCACAGCTAATTTTGGTACAGTGGGAATGGACTGGCAGCAGCGTATCAACTGGGAGCGCCTGCGTACATATCGATTGGAGCGAGCACGTGAGCGGATGAAGGCCCATGGCCTGAGTGCGATGCTCCTGATGTATGACGAGAATGTCCGCTACGTCACGGGCACGATGACACCCGGTTGGAATCGGCTCAAACCGGGACTTCGCTACGCGATGCTGTGCGGTGACGATCCACCCGTTTTGTTCGAGCAGGGTGACGTGGGCATACAGATCGAGCGTCATTCACCGTGGTTGCCGAAAGAAAACGTCCGCTGGTCCTACGCCTGGATCAAAGGTGCTGCGGGAGCGGCGGCCGCGCAACAGGTGAAAAAATTCACCAACGCGGTCCTGCAGGAAATGAAAAAAAGTAACGTGGCGGGCGAAAAGCTCGGCGTCGATTTCATCGATATCAATATGCTCGAGGCGTTCAAGGATGCCGGTATCGATTGGACCGACGGCATGACCGCGATGATGGAAGCCCGTGCCATCAAGAATGTCGACGAACAGGAATGTCTGCGCATCGTAGGCGCCATTGGCGATGCCGCACATTGGGAGTGTATGAAATTCCTGGAACCCGGGCGAACCGAAAACCAGGTGACGGCCCACATCATGGAATTCCTGTATGGGTTTGCCGGCATGGAAGACGTTGAGGACGTCATCGTCTCGTCGGGGCCGAATACCTGGCCAAACTGGCGAAATTTTTCTGACCGCATCATCCAGCCCGGCGAAATCGTCTTTATGGATCTGGCCGCGCTCACCTGGAACGGCTATAAATCCTGTTACTATCGCACTTACTGCGTCGGCAAGGAGCCGTCTCAAGAGCAAAAGGATATCTATGCTACCGCCCTCAAATGGCTCTACGACTCAATCAGGGCGGTGAAAGTGGGTGCAACAACACGGGAAATCGCCTCCCAGTGGCCATCGGCAAAGGAAGCCTGGGGATATGAAGAAGAGGATCAGGGAGCAGCAAACCTTTGGGGGCACGGTCTCGGGCTTGCACAATACGATCAGCCCGTGATCTCGCGCATCTGGTCACTGGATCATCCGGTAGAGATCAAAGCGGGCATGGTCTTCGCACTGGAAACGCAACACGGCAAGCAATTCGAATGGGGCGTACGCATCGAGGAAATGCTGATCGTTCATGATGACGACATCGAGATTATCTCCAACTTCCCGGTGGAACAAATCACCGTCGTCGACCCGTTGCCCGGTTACCGGTCATCTAACACGGGCAAATCGTAAGCTGATTGTCGATGAGCGAGGGATCTGCCCAGACCGCCGTACTTGAGGCACCGCGACGTATCGAGCTGCATGACCGTCCGCAGCCGATTGCCGGGACCGGGGAAGTATTGGTTCGTATCGCCGCCACGGCGGTCTGTGGTACCGATCTTGAAATTTACACGGGTCGGCATCCTGGCGTGCATTACCCCGTGGTTATGGGTCACGAGGCCACCGGAACGTTAGCTGAGATCGGCCCGGGGGTCTCCGGTCTCAAAACCGGCCAGCCGGTGCTGATCAATCCAATCATCGCGTGTGGGCAGTGCGATCTGTGCCTGGCTGGCAAAGAGAATCTGTGCCGCAATGCGGGACTCTTCGGCCGCGAGGTAGAGGGATCCCTAAGTCAATTAGTCAGCCTGGCTGCCCGTTATGTGTACCCGCTGCCGGCTCATCTGCCCCTCGACGAGGCCACGTTAATCGAAACGCTGGCTACGGTGCGCCACGCGCAAAACCGGATTGACCTCAAAGCGGGTGAATCCGCCGTCGTGGTCGGTCAGGGCACCACGGGCCTGTTGCATACCCGATTGGCTGTGCTTGCCGGTGCAGACCCGGTTATCGCCATCTCACGAACCCAGTGGAAACTCGAGATGGCAGCCAGGATGGGTGCGCACCATCTCATCCAGGCCGGCGCTGAAGAAGCTGTTGCGGAGGTAGCACGATTGACGAACGGCGACGGTGCGGACATCGTCGTGGATACGGCGGGGGGCTCCGGGATTCTCGCCTCGGGTATCACCATGCTGCGTCCCGGCGGCCGCTATTGCGCATTTGCAGTCAGTCACGAGGCAGTGACTAATTTCTCCAGCTTCCCGCTATATATTAAAGAGGTGAACATTATCGGCTCAAGGGCATTATTGCCCGAAGACATGGCTCCCTCTATCGAATTGGTTGCATCGGGCCAGGTGGACGTGTCCGGTTTCGTCACCATGACGTATCCGCTGGACGCGACCCAGGCCGCATTCGAAGAATTCGAACGCAACTCCAGCCGCATTTTGAGAATTATCATCGACGCGTCATGAGTGAGTTACTTATTCCGCTGAACTCGACCGCAGCCACCGATGCAAATCGTTTTGGCCCGAAGGCCGCAAATCTGGCAGCGCTCGCCACCGCCGGGCTGCCCAGTCCCGGCGGATACGGTCTGGATGCACAGGCCTATCGTCGCCAGCTCGAACACCTGGGTCTGGAGGATATTGCCAGCGGCGTATTTTCTAACAGCGGGCCTGAGGCACGGCACTGTGCGCTGCAAATGAGGCTGGCGCTAATGGATGAGCCCATCGAGGCCGGTGTGGATATTGCATTACTTAAAGTCTGGCAAGAACTCACAGGGGCGAAAACAGTGGTGCGTTCCTCTGCCCTGGTGGAGGATCGCGATGGCTCGAATTTTGCGGGTCAGTTCGAAAGTTTCTTAGGACTTGAACGCAAAACCGACTTTCACACGGCGGTGCGTTCCTGCTGGGCGGCACTTTGGTCAACCCGAGCCCTGCGATATATGGCCAGTCACGGCCTGGATCCGGCTGATACAGCCATGGCATTGATCATTCAACCACTCGTAATGGCACGTGCCGCGGGCGGCGGCCTGAGCCGGACGCCTGATGGCGATATGCTCCTGACAGCCACATGGGGATTGGGATCGGCAATCGCGCAGGGTGAAGTGGTTCCCGATCGGTATTTACTGAGCCGCGACGGAAAGCTCCGCGAGACTCAATCAGGACGCAAATTCCATTCGGTCAATTGTGTACACGGCACACAGTCGGTCGAACCTGACCTGGTGGAGGCCCGCTGTCTGAGTGACGAACAGGCGACTGCGCTGGGTCAATTACTGTTACGCGCCGAAGACGTCATCGGCGGGCCTACAGAGATCGAATGGGCACTGGATGAAAGTGGCTTCAAGCTACTCCAGGCGCGACCGCTGGAAGTCGCCGCAGCCACAGTACCCGACGAAATCTGGCTGCACCATCCGCGGCTCAACGGCCATCCGGCCGGGATCGGCTGGGGTACCGGGCGCGCCCGGGTGGTAAATTGCGAATGCGAACTTACCCGCGTTGCACCGGGCGACGTGCTGGTCACCAAAGTAGCCGGGCCTGCATTAAGCCACGTCTTACCCAGCGTGTCCGGTGTCGTTGCGGAACTGGGCGGTAGCACTTCTCACTTCGCATCACTGGCCCGGGAACGAGGCATACCCATGGTCCTGGGTGTACTCGACGCCACACAACGCATCCCCGATGGCGCGATGGTTGCCGTAGATGGCATCTCGGGCATCGTTCGCTGGATGCACTGATTCAGATGACTAAGGCAATGAATTCAAAACGCAAGAAAGCCACCAAGGTTCGCCGGCGGCTGTCGGCCAACGATCGCGAACAACAAATCGTTGAAGAAGCCATACATTTCTTTGCCGAGGGCGGCTTCGGGGGACAAACGCGGGAACTGGCTCAACGCCTGAATATCACGCAGCCACTTCTATACCGCTACTTTCCCACTAAGCAGGATCTGATCGAACGGGTATTCAATGAAGTTTATATCAATCGCATCAATCCATCCTGGGCCACGTTGTTGCGCGACCGAACCCGATCATTGCACGATCGGCTCGGTGATTTTTACCGGCACTATTCCGAAGCCACCTACCGTTACGAATGGATCAGGCTGTACATGTTTTCGGGACTCAGGGGCGAGATACTCAATCGTCGCTATATCCGGATCGTCGAGGACACGCTACTGATGCCGATATGTGAAGAGATTCGTGACTACTGTGGCTGGCCTTCTGTTGATGAGAAACCCATTACAGAACTCGAGTTGGAACAGGTTTGGGTGATGCACGGTGGCTTATTTTATTATGCGGTCCGCAAACATATTTACCACAGCGAGGTCAGTGATGATTTTCCAGCCGTCGTGTCACAGGTCGTAACTACGGTACTCGAAGGTCTGCAGAGCAGAATGTCAAAAGGTAAACCATGACAAAGCAACCCGGGCAAGGTGCTGATTGGCCACAGATCGTGGGCGTCCTCGGGCTCGGCATCATGGGCTCATCTATCGCCCGCCACCTGGTGACAGCGGGTCGCCAGGTAGTCGGCTATGACCCGGACCCGGCGCAGTGCCGGAAAGCCCGCGAGACGGGTGTCATCATCGTCGAATCGCCAACAGCCGCAGCCGAGCAGGCAGACCTTCTGTTGTCAAGCCTGCCCAGCGGGCAGGCTCTCGACGACGTAGTGGCAGCGATCACCAGCATGGAATCCCGGCAACTCGACGGCCTCGTCATGGTCGATCTCAGCACACTGTCGCTGGACTGCAAGGTTAACAACCGGGATCGACTGGCAGCTGTCGGTGTTCCGTTACTCGATTGTCCGATTAGTGGCACTGGCGCTCAGGCCGCCACCGGTGACATTGCCATTTTCGCCAGCGGCGCAAGCACAGACTGGGAGAAATGCCGACCCGTGTTTGCCGACTTCGCCCGTGCCGACCACTATCTGGGAGAGTTTGGAAACGGCACGACGGCGAAACTCATCGCCAACCTGCTGGTTGCCATCCACAACGTGGCAACAGCCGAAGCTATTGTGCTGGGTGAGCGGTCTGGTCTTGATCTCACCACACTTTGCGAGGTCATCGCGAGCGGCGGAGGTACTTCCCGGGTATTCGAGTTACGCAGCCCGCTGATGATACGCGACGAGTACGAACCGGCCACGATGAAACTTGACGTCTGGCAGAAGGATTTGGATTTGATTAGTGAGTTTGCGACAAAATACGGCGTTACAACACCACTGTTTTCGGCCAGCAGCGCACTGTACGAAAGCGCACTCGCCGACGGCCGTGGACAACAAGACACTGCTGCTGTCTGCTCGGTGATACGAGATATGGTCGACCGTGAGTCGGGTTGAGAGCCATAAAAATTGGACATTTCAAGCCAGGGCACCTACGACCGGGATGAGGACGAATCGCAACCCAGGGACAGGCGGAATTAGCCGATTTACAGAAACGACCACTAGGAGAGACAACGTAATGACTGGAAAACTGAACAGACGCACACTCTTGGGTGGAATCGGTGCCCTTGGCACCGCCGGCGCATTACCCTCTGCGCCCGCTAATGCCGATCCCGGCCCGAGAACCACAATCGATTTCTCAGACAACGCGGCCAGCCTGCACGCGTATGTCAAACTGGCCGGCACGATCGAAGATGGAGCGGTGCATTACTGGTACCAGGGTACTATTTTCGGGATGACGCCTGACGGTTCAAAAGCAATGCTGGGGTGGACCGGTCTGCTGAAAATGGTTTGGCGCAACCTGGGGAACAATTCATTTCATTTCCGAAATTTCGACTTGTCGTACTTCACTCTACCGGGCAGCGACGAGCGGGTTGAGGAATTCGAAAATCCGTTTACCGGTAAAATAAACCGTCCGATCGATGTCAGAGGGGGGCCGTTTGACATTATTATGACGCCCACAAAGCTCGATTGGACACGGTCCGGAGATGATGTTTGGGTTGCTGAACCAAGGCATTTCAAATTTGCGAACAAACTTGATCCTGACGAATGGCCGCTGGCATCAACCGGGGAAAATTTGAATCTGCTCTACGTGGACGGATTTCAGGGAAAAGTCTCCGACCTGGAAAACCCAGATATAGTCAGTGCGCCCTCTTATCTCAATGTCCATCATGTGAACCCCTGGTACCCGTTCTTTCTGATGGGCAAGCAACCGGGCGTGAATTACTGGCATGGCCACGGAAAAAAGATCAGTAGCCTGACGGACGTCTCACCGGCTGTATTGAAGTATATTGAAGAAGCACAACCAGGCTTTATCGAATCCGAGATGCCGTGGCCCACGCGAACCGACAGTTATCTGCAATATAAGATGGATCGGCAGCCAATTAAAGATTAGGCAGACCAGCTAAGGGCGAAACTAACGACGATTAGTGGCGATCTGATTTGACACCTTCATAATGCTTGACGCCGTCCTTGTCGCGAGTCATGCGAAGTCGTCCTTTTTCGAGTAAATAATTCAGGTGGGCCAAACCCTCACCGGTCGCGATAATCAAGCTGTGACTATCTACGGCACTGTTAAATAAAGCGGGGAACGTATCGACAGCACGTTGTGGCTCGCGGCACAGATCGTAAAGTCGCGTCAGGGCACTTTCGTGATCAACGATCAGTTGTTGCCACCGCTGGTGGGCACCGTGAAACGGATAGCCGTGGGATGGTAGTACCAGGACATTCTTCGGTAGAGCCCGTGGCAACGCTTCGCAGCTATCGAGCCATTCCTGCAGCGGGTTGGCGGCCGGTTCCGTCGGCCGAACGCTGACGTTGGGGGAGATCCTGGGCAGAATCTGATCTCCGGCGATGAACAGATTGAGCGCCGGACAGAACAGACACACATGTTCCGGGGAATGGCCGCGCCCGACTATGACTTTCCAATCCTGCCCCGCCATCCGCAAACTGTCGCCGTCGGCCAGTCGGCGGTATTTCTGCGGAAGCTTACCGATGAACGAGCCAAACATACCGAACCGGCTCCGGTAGACATCCAGCGATTCTTCATCGAAACCGGCCTCGTAATAAAAACGCAGGCCTTCCTCCAGCGCCTCTTTTCCGGTATCCGCAACCAGAACCCGGCAGGTGAAGTACTCAAGGCCGGACATACACAATTCCACCTTCCAGCGTTCGGCGAGCCAGCCCGCTAGACCAACGTGATCCGCATGCATATGCGTGACAATCAAGCGGTTAACCGGCTTGCCATTCAAATGGCACGAAAAAATCTGTTCCCACAGATTGCGGGTCTCGTCATTGGAGACTCCGGTATCGACGATAGTCCATCCTTGCTCGTCTTCGAGTAGCCACAGATTGATATGATTCAGCGCAATCGGTAGTGGCATGCGCAGCCAGGCCACACCGGGCGCAACAAATACGATCTTTCCCGGAAGCGGCTTTTCAGCAAAGGGATAAGAAAGTTCACCGGGTTCAGCAGACATCATTTAAAACCGCGCAGGGTGCGCCGCATAATGCGCACGATCTGCGCTTCCCGCTTCTTGATCCGCTCCCACGGTCCGCCCACCGCTATAACCAGACTGCGATTGTAGATGCCGGCGGGCAACGGCATTGCGACGGCACCGGTTTCCGGCGATGTCCGGTTGTAGGCCTCTGCAAATCCGTTAGCGCGCGCTTCGTTAACATAGGTCATGATCTTGACAAGGTCGACCGACGTCTTAGCTCCGACACCGCGGTTGGCCAGCTTTGCCAACTCGGCTATTTCCTTGTCCGTGCGTGTGGAGAGCTGGGCAATACCAACGCCGGTGCCAAACAATGGCGCCAGAAACCCTTCATGAATATGCAGCGAGATCGGAAAGGTTCCGCGAATCACCGTAATGAACTGCATATTCAGTCCGTTCGGCATCGAGAGTGTCACGGTTTCCTGCGTCTGGCGGTGCAGTTCCTCGAGAACGTTCAGGATCTCCCCGCTACCGAACATCGCACCAGGCAACCAGTCCCCCAACTTTGTGAGCGAGAGTGTCGGAAAATAGTTCTTGGTCGGCCCATCGATAGACAGGTAGCCAAGCTGGACCAGGCTTTTCAGCAACGCATTGGCGCTGGATTTAGGCAAATCCAGACTATTGCAGATCTGGGTTGCGCTAAGCGGCGTCTGGTGCTTCTCGAAAAGCTCCAGTACGCGCAACACGCGTCCCACTGATTTTACGACTTTGCTATCCATCGCGTGAAGCCTTGACCATCACTCTTCTCAATATCTTTAAAAGTCTAACAAAATTCTTATATATGAACAATTATGGTTGATATTCGGAAATACTTGACTCCCGACATCATCCTTTCTACAGTCATTTGAATCAGAAGACAACAGCGTACAGGCGCAAGACAACGTGCAAGTTCCATTCTCATATCACACGCAGTCCTTAAACTTCTGTGTAGATTTAAGGTGTTGATTTAAGGTGTTGATCTGAGCGGTGTAAACACATTTTCTTTTGTCATTCAGGTGCACACCAGTAACCCGCACCGATGCGATGGCTAATCAACCGGAGAGGCATGAGATCATGAGTAGAAACCTGAATCGGCGTCGCCTACTTGGCGGCATGGGTGTCTTAGCCGGGGTCAGCGCCGTTCAAGTACCCGGTAACCAGGCACGGGCAACCAATCCCATCGATTTCTCCGATCCCGTCGATAACCTGAAGGCGAACGTCAAATTGCTCGGTACGCTCGGCGGAGGCAATGTGCACTACTGGTACAGTGGTCAGATCTTCGGTGTAACGCCCGACGATTCCGTGCCGTTGATCGGATATGCAGGACTCATAAAAGGCGTGTGGCTGAAGTTGGGAGAAGATAACTACCTCTACCGGATATATGACAACGGCTACTTCTCGGACTTGGAGACGGGAGAACCAATTGATGAGTTCGAGAACCCGTTGACCGGAAAGATCGTCCGGCCGTTGCATTATCGCGGTGGGCCCTTTGACAACTCGAAAACGCCGGCGATTCTCGATTGGACCCGGTGCGGCGACGAAATATGGACCGAACAGCACCTGGGGGCCAAGTTCATTAACAAGCTTGATCCGGCAGAGTGGCCCATGGCATCGAGCGGCAAGACAATCCGTATCCGATATGTAGAAGGTTTTCAGGGGCGGATTTCCGATCTCGAGAACCCGGACATCGTCAGTGCACCCTGTCATTTGACCAGCACTCAAATTGCAGAGTGGATGCCCTGGTTACTGATGGGCCAGCAGCCCGGCAGCACATTATGGTGCGGTCAGGGAAAGAAAATTTTTGATCTTGACGAAATCCCCGCGGTGACAATGCGCTATCTGGAAGATGATATGCCAGGGTACATAGAATCCGATACGCCATGGGCAATGCGAACCGACACCTACCTGGAATACAAAACACAACGAAAACCTGTAAAGCAATGAATAAGCAATTGATGTCATCCCTGCTTTCATCTCGAACTCTGAGCAAGACGCAGATGCGCTCGGCTATTCCGGTCAGAAATTACAGGCTTGTCAGGATGGCAGGATTACGGTCGCTGGCAATAGTTTTGACTATAGTTCTGACCGCTTGCTCGGGCACAGAACAACCATCCCCGGACACCAGTCCTCCGCCAGAAGCGATTACAGCTGAAAAGGCGCTGGAAAAGGCCTTCAAGGGAATCGGCGGTCGGCAGGCACTGCTGGATCTGAAGGCTTTTTCGATTGAGGCAACGAGAGAGCGCTACATGATGGGGCAGGGTCCGGAGCCCGGCAAGGGTTTATTTCGGGTCAGCACCTCGGATGTTTCGGTTGGCTACGATATTTCGGGTGAACGTTTGCGTTTGGATTTTACGCATACCAACCACTACCGCATGACAAGGGAGGTTACCGAACTCATTGACAAACATTCCGGTTTCGTCATGGGCTCGGATGATTTTTATCTACAAAAAGAACCGGTCCAGATGGCGATTAATCCCGATCGCCGGGCAGCAGTCCTTCGAACCGAGCGGCTTCTGAACCCGCACATTCTGCTGCAAGCAATGGCAAGTAACAGTCGGCCAGCATCATTGGCAAAAACACCGCCAGCCACGCAGGTCCGACTATTTTCAGCCGATGAGGTTTTTCCGGTTTCCTTCTCACGGATCAGGGTCTCCGGACGACGTTCCATTGTAACCAATGATCAATGGCTGCAGCGCTGGCAGGGCAGCGAATTTTTTGAACAATCCATCGAGGACTTCGAAGTCGATTCCCAGTGGCTTAACCGGCAGTTGGAGAACGATGTACAGGTTGCTGACCACATACGACTCACAGTTGCAGACGATGTCTATCCCATTACTTTGTGGATTGATCGTACCAATGGGCGCATCACAAAGCTGGCAACCATGGAGCACGATGCTGTATACGGTGATGTGCCATTGGAAATCACCTATCGGGACTGGCAATCATTCGATGGTGTGTACTTTCCAATGGACATCAGGATGACCATTGCCGGTGCGCCGGCAATGAAAGTGAAACGCTCCGTAGTTGCGGTCAATCCTACGTTCGATGCTGACATCTTTACGCCGCCTGAGGGTGTCACCTATCAACACGATGAGGAACGGGCATCGCGTGGCGCGCGGCTCAGTCAGACCCTGCAGGGTTTTTCTTACACAGGTGCATCTTCAAGAGCTGTCGGGCAACCTGAAATTGTGGCAAAGGAGCTTTCCGACGGTGTGTACTTGCTGGATGCGGTACCCACAGACGCTGTTCTGGTGTTGGTGGTAGAGCAAAGCGAAGGGGTCGTTATAGTCGAACCCGGGTTCTTTGATTTGAAGGGGGAGGCAATTATCGACTGGATTGGTGAACGCTTTCCCGGTAAGCCGATTACCCATGCCATCGTCACTCATAGCCACTCAGACCACGCCGGTGGAATTCGTCCCTACATGGCGGAAGGAGCGGCGATTGTCGTTCATGAGGCCGCGCGTAACTACTATGAAGCGCAGTTCAAGCGCCCGAAATCCACCATCCTGCCCGACGCACTGGATCGCAACCCCGCTCCGGCAAACATTACGACTGTCGCAACTGACAAGCCGTTTCGAATTGACGATCCGCTGCGACCGATTGTGGTATATCCGGTAAAGACCGGGCACATTACTGACATGGTGATGGTTGCCCTGGAGAAGGAGCGAATACTCTACGCCGGGGACCTTTATATCTCTGCTTTAGCACGGTTTGTCAGGGCAGGAGTCACACGGGATCCGGGTACGGAAGCCGCCCATTCAGCGGTGGAGCTTGAAGCAGCCATCCAGGCGAACGGGCTGCAGGGTGTCACGCTGGTCGGCTCCCACGACAGCGAGCCTGTGGAATACTCCGTGTTGGCCTCATACCTTGAACCATAACTACTGCCGGATGGCCGAGTGAACTCAATCGAAAACAACGCAAAACATCAACCCACACCCTGGCCGTCAGCGGGCGTTGCCTGGTACGCAGTGGCAATCCTGTTTGTCGCCTACACGCTCTCGTTTGCTGACCGCTACATACTGAGTTTGATGATCCAGCCAATCAAGGAGGACCTGCTGCTCAGCGATACTCAGGTAAGCTTGTTGCAAGGCTTTTCCTTCGCCATCTTCTATACCTTGATGGGTATTCCAATCGCGCGCCTGGCCGATCGGCATAGTCGCCGGGTGATTATCGCCGCCGGTATTGTCATATGGAGTCTCATGACCGCTGCCTGTGGTCTGGCGCGAGGATTCGGGCAAATATTTCTGGCTCGCATCGGCGTCGGCGTCGGTGAGGCAGCATTATCACCGGCAGCATATTCCATTATTGCGGATCTGTTCGCCCCACAAAAACTTGGCCGGGCGTTGGGGGTTTATTCCACCGGCGTGCTGGTTGGAGCGGGTCTGGCATTCATCATTGGCGGTATCGTAATCCAGGCAGTGACCAGCGTGCCGGAGATGACGCTGCCAATCGTCGGCACAGTGCGCTCCTGGCAAGCGACATTCTTTATTATCGGACTTCCGGGCGCTTTGGTTGCGGCGCTCATGTTTACCATCAAAGAACCCCTCCGTCGGGCGGGTATTCGCACTGCGCCCGACCAATCCGGGACGGAAGAAGCCGGTCTGAGCGAAGTATTCCGCTTTGCATTGACGGGGTGGCGTGCCTATGGGGCCCATTTTCTGGGCTTCGCCCTGCTGTCCTTCGCGTTCAACGTCATGCTTGCCTGGACACCCGCTTTCCTCTTCCGGAGCTTTGACATGCCCCCGGGTCAGTCCGGGCCTCTGCTCGGCATCATTATTTTGAGCTGCGGATCCGTGGGGATTATAGCCGGAGGCTGGCTGGCGGACCGGCTCTTGACCAGGGGCCATCGGGACGCGGCACTGCGGGTCGGAATGATTGCCGGCATAGGCTCGGCACCGTTTGCAATTGCCGCACCATTGATGCCGTCCGCAACTATCGTTTTAATCCTGTATTGCCCGCTGTGGTTTTTTGCGAACCTGGGCTACGGTGGTGCGGCGGCGGCGCTGCAGCAGATTACTCCGAACAGAATGCGAGCTGTTATTTCCGCCTTGTATCTGTTTTCAATCAATTTAATCGGTATAGGGTTTGCACCGACCGCTGCGGCACTGTTGACCGACTACGTGTTTGGCTACGAAGAAGCAGTCAGGTACTCCATTTCGATCACGGCGGGAATTGCCAGCATCCTGGCAGTGATTACGTTGTGGCTCGGGCTCAAGCCGTTCCGCACCCGCGCCGAACTGGGTGCAGCTACTTCGCGACCTGAAGAAAACCTGGATAACCCGCAAAACTGAAGCCAGGTTATTAAGAAGGGAGTTAGAACATGGATCAAACCAGGCAGAATAGAGTCTCGCGCTTGCGCTTACTTGTGCTTGGCTCGGTTGTTTCACTCTATCTGCTCTTTGCCGGCAAGGTTCTGCTTGCCCGGGAAGCGGCGCCGGATAGCACCTGGAAAACATTAAACGTTAAAGACGTCGCGACACTGGAATGGGATGACCGGTATCGCATGGGGAAACTCGGCAGGAGCACCGGGAAACTGCTGTATTCCAATTTGGAAGGGGCGACGCTGGCTTATATAAACTTTGTGCCGGGTTGGGATGCCTACCTGAAAGACGCGCATTATCACGATTTTCACGAATGGGGTTATGTGCTCGAGGGGAATTTCCTTATCTACGAGTTCGTCAATCCGACCCAGCAGATGGGGACCCTTGAGCACATGCGTGCAGGCACATGGATGGACAGACCCGCATACAGTATTCATGGCCAACGGGCCGATGTCATGGCGCGACAAAAGATTCCACCCAACTCGGTGCACCTGGCATTCGCCGAAGGTGGCGAAACGATTTCCTTAAATCCCGAGTCACGCAGGTACAGCGATTCCTGGCAAGACGTCAAGCAATGGACCCGCGCCAATTTCCAGCACTCGGCAACCACCGAGGTCATGGAATGGGAAGACGACAAAGAGTTACCGGGCGTGAGTGTGAAATGGCTTAGCGACAACTGGCAGGG